>Ga0181563_10003262_pt1 | contig 15517 bp, 12 predicted proteins | sample 011ome_25_FD_133759 | JGI IMG/M metagenome (GOLD analysis project Ga0181563, IMG submission 133759) | Coastal salt marsh microbial communities from the Groves Creek Marsh, Skidaway Island, Georgia - 011512CT metaG (megahit assembly) | ecosystem: Environmental > Aquatic > Marine > Intertidal...
ACGCACTACCCATGCGCGCGCGTGCCGTCACCCGTCATTGACGACCGACGCCGCCGGTCGTCGACGCCTCCACCGACAGTCACACAAACCCTCATCATCATCACCATCGATCGATCGATCGACCGCGACCGCGACCGCCTCACGCGCGTCGACGCCGACGCCAACGCACCGTCGCGGTTAAATCCGCCATACTCGCGCACTCGACGAACCCGCGCTCGTCGTCGTCGTCGTCTACCGCGCGTCGTGTACTCACGTCAACACACACACCACACACACGCGTGCACCAGCACCGCGCCCCGCGCCCGTCGTCGTCACCGCGATCGACGTCGATCGATCGATCGATCGATATCGATATCGATATCGATCGAGCCTCGCGCCTCGCCCGCCGCCGGCGCGCGCGCCGTCGTCCCCGCCGACGCCACAGGCGTGTGTGATACACTGGTGGTGGTGGCGGCGACGACGAAGAACCTCCGTCACTGTGCTCGCACGCCCGCGCGCGCGGTCGCGATCGGTCGCCCGACGCACCGTCGAGCCGTGCGCCGTGCGCGGTCCACGACGCGCGCGATCGCGCGCGATCGACGCGCGCCCCACGATCGTCCGACGGCGCCGTCAGACACTGGCGCGCGCGAGCACACAACACACACCAGCACACCATCGTCAGCGGCGCCATGGCGGTCGTGCCCGGGGCGTACGTGCCCGTGGACGGCGATGGGCGATGCATCATCGCGCGCAACGGCACGCCGCACATCTCCGCGAGCGCGGCGGCGCGCGCGGTGGAGCTCGTGCTCGCGGGCGCGGCGCCGCACGATGGCGCGAGCGCGAGCGATGGCGCGGCACCACCGTCGGCGCGCGCGCGCGCGTTGGCGTCGAAGACGTGGCGGCGGCGCGATGCGCCGCGATGTGCGACGCCCGAGGCGTTCGTCATGGACGTCTCGAGGCGCGAGGTCGAGCGCGAGCGCGCGTGCGTCGTGGGCGAACGCGTCGTGCGCGTGAGCGTGGTGTGTCAGGAGGGATGTTATCCACACAAGGAGTACCACGTGAATCAGGATTGTTACGTCGTCGCTGAGCGACGGGAGTTGGCGTATGCGGATAGAGGCGGCGGTGTGCATGCGTGTGGTGAAACGTCGCATGGGCGTGGCGTGTGTGGGGAGCTGTTGCTTGGGGTGTTTGATGGGCACGGGAAGCGCGGGGAGGATTGCGCGCAAATCGCGAGCGGGTACTTTACGGGGACGTTGATCGGGGAAACATCCGAGATGGAGGCGTTGGATGCGTCGTATGCGCGTGCGTTTGAAAAGGTGAATGAGGAAGTGTGTGAGATAATGGGTGAGGATGCGAGTTTTTCGGGATCGACGGCTATTACGGCGTTGTTTGACGCGGATGGTACGGTGCGCGTGGGCAACGTCGGGGACTCGAGGTGCGTGGTGGGGATTCGAGTGGCGAATGATGAATTGCCATTGAATAGACATACGAAGACGTGGAATGTATTGGACTTGACGCACGATCAGACGTGCTTTCGCGCCGATGAGCGAGCACGTATGAAGGCTCAAGCCGAAAGTCCGATGATGTTTGCCACCATTGGCATGGTGCTCGGCGAGACGCCTTCGCACGAAGAGTTTGGTGATGGCGAGCCTGGATCGGATGATGAATACTGCGACGATCCACCGCGTGTATTTATGTCTGGATATCGGTTTCCTGGATGCGCGTTCACGCGCTCGATTGGAGATACCGTGGGTAAAGCGTTGGGGGTTTCAGCGACGCCAGAGATGAGCACGCACGACTTGAACGCGTCGCCGGCGACGCAATGCGTCGTCATCGCATCTGATGGCGTGTTTGAGTTCATGTCGAGTGGAGAGACCATGGCTATTGCTGAGCGTCACTATTTAGAAGGAGGAGAAGGCGCGTCTGAGCGTGCTGCTGAAGAAATAGTGCAAGCCGCGTACGCGCGCTGGCAAGAGCAAGACGAACGCGCCGACGACGTCACAGCGATTGTCGCATTCATTTACCCCAGTGACGAAGTCACCATTCACCCCAGCAACGACGTTGTGGCTATGATTCAGCTTAACGACGTGTCTAAAATCATGGGGGCAATGACGGTTTCGTAGGACAAACGCGCCGCCGCTGCTGTTTATGCATCGTAAAATAATATTACCGTAGCGAGAGTGTTGTTGTAATAAATGCCTTTCTTTTGTTAAACAAGTTTGCTAGTCGTCTTGCGTCTTGCGCCTTGAGCCGCTCCTACACCGTCTCCTTCTCCAAAATACGTTTCGCCTTTTCCAGCTGCTCCTCAGTCGTCTCAGCGGGCGCCTCACGTTCGTACTTGATTTCGATGTCAGATCCGGCGGTATCGGGAGCGTCGATGGATCCAGAAATCGTGTCGACGTCGTCGAGCGACGACAGCGGCGCACCATACACGTAAGATCCACTCATCTCTTCCCCACCAGTGCCCGGACGACGCTTAAGCTTAACGTGTAAACCGTTCGTCGTGTGAATGGTCGCTCCGGTGGTCATGCCGCACTCGCCGTCTGGGTGAAACTTTTCGTCGAGCTCAAAGTCAAAGCGGCGCATAATCATCGCCAGAGACACAATGGATTCAAACATTGCGAACTGGTCGCCGACACACTTTCGCTGACCGCCGCCGAAAGGCAAGTACGCGTACTCTTCCGTGTACTCGTTCGGCATCGGGGCATCGATAGGAAATCTCTCCGGCTTGAACGTGTCTGGCTCGTCCCAAATTCTAGGATTGCGGTGCAAGTTCCACACAGAAATGAAGAAATCTGTGCCTGCATCGATGTTGTAGCCACCGAGCGTGACTGGTTCTAACGCGCGTCGAATCAACACGGGCGGCTGCGGGTACAAACGCATCGATTCATTGATGACGCGAGTCGTGTACTTGAGCTCGCGCATATCCGCGACGGTGGGATTGCGGTCGCCGCACACTCGGTCGACTTCTTCGAACACCTTCGCCTTCACCTCTGGGTGTTTCGCGAGCAAGAACGTCGTCCACGTCAACACCGCGGCGGTGGTTTCGTGTCCAGCAATGAGCAACGTCATCAAGTCGTCGCGCAATTGCTTGGATGTGACGTCATCGCCGCTGGCGATGAGAAAGTGTAAAATACTCGGATCTTCGGTGTTCATGTACTCCTCCACAAACTCCTCATCCTCTTCCTCGACTAAAGTCTTGCATCGAGAGATGAGCTTGTTCAAAGTTTCATTCACCAACACCAACGCTTCTTCGCACTTGCGCTGACGGGGCACGAGCCAGCGAAGGGGAGGAACTTTCCAATACGGAATGAACGTCACGCTTCTGTATTCCGCTTCGCGCAAGACGGTGTACACCGCCTTGATCACCGGATCATCCGTAGACAAAGAATCAAAGTCATAGTTGAACACCGCTTTGCCTATAATATCCAACGCGAAACGAGAGTAAAAGTTTTCCATCTCCACCGATTCGTTCGCCTTTTCTGCGCGGGCGAGCTGGGAAATCCCCTTCAATCCGCAATCGCCAAACATACCCACCATGGATGTGACGTACTTTTTGTGCAAGCTCGGCACGATAACCTTGCGACGAATTTTCCACACGTCGCCGTTGGCGGGAATCAAACCTTGCCCCATGACAAAGTCCAAAATCTCCGACAACAAGCCCTTGGAGAAGCTCTTCGCTTGCGTGAGCAACATCTCCTTGGCCACGGCGTTGTCGCTCACGACGACAAACTTCTTCGGCCCGATCGCCAATACGAACATCTCACCGTACGCCAAGAATAGCTTATACAACGGCACAAAAACCGGCTGACCCGCAATCTCACGGATGTCCCCAGACGCCACCGGCATCTTTGACATCGCTTCCGCGCGCCACCGACGCGATAACCTCGCGAGCTGCAACTGCACCGCTCGCCCCGCCGGTCCACTATCCTCCGGCACCAACTTCCTCAGCGCATCCGCCACTTGACGAAACGGCCCAGTAGACGACCCTTTCGTAAACTCCCCAGCCGCGATGCGCTCCTCAAGCGTCATCGGCTTCTCCCCGTCTCGTCCCGACGCCGCGCGCGTCGTCAGCCTCCCCGTCCCGCGCCCGCCTCGCACCACGCGCGCCACCGCCCCGCGCCCCGCGCCACCGACCATCTCCACGCGCGTGCGTCTCGACGATGACGACGACGTCATCATCACCCCCGCACCCATCGCCACCCCCATCGTCGTCATCGTCCGCGTTCACCTCGCCCACCAATCGATCCGATGGATTGATGCGCACTTTTTCACGCCCGCGACTCCTTTTTCACGCGACTCCTAATGCGTACGTATCCGTGCGCGCGCGAACGAACCCGCTCAAGTCGTGCGTCGCGGCTTCGCGTACGCCGTCTGTGTCGCGCTGTGCCGCGCGTCGTCGTCGTCACCGTCGTCGTCGTCGTCGTCGTCGGTGTCGTCGCACGCACAAAAAAAAAGTGGATAACTTTGTCCTCCCCGTCCGTGCCGTGGACATGCCACGTACTTTCGGGTGTTTTCTTGATGGCCGACGGATTCGGTGATTGTCGCGCGCGTGCAGATTCGCATTCGACCGCCGCCGGCGTCGCTCGTGGACATCTCGAATGCAAAGTCGCGCGCGATGGTGTTTTTGTGTGTGTGTGTGTGTGTCATCTCGCGCGGTGTCGCACGCGCCGCGACGGCGTCGGCGTCGGCGCGCCCGATGGGCGATGGGCGACATGTCGGCGACACTGGGCGTCCCTGGAGTGTAGCCTTGAGTCATGATTGGTCAAATCAGTGTCTCGACTGCGAAACACCCGGAAGTACATGCATGTCCCGGACCGGTCGCGCCGACCCCACGTCGGCGGCGCGCGCGCGCCGTTCGTCGACGCGCGGCGACGGCGACGACGAACGGCGCGAAGAGGCGCGACGCGAGGCACGCGTCGCGTCGCGCGTCTCGTCGGTCGGTCGGTCGGTCACAGGAGGGGGCGCAGACGCGCGGGCGCGCGCGACGTCCACACACATCGTCGCGCGGGTGACGCGTTGGTGATTGATTTGATTGTTCATGGTGGCGCCGGCGCCGGCGTGGCGGTTCGGGCTCGCGCGCGGCGGGGGTGGCGGTGCGGCAGCGGCGGCAGGGCGGCAGGGGCGCGCGGCGCGCGCGGTGCGGCGGCTGGTGGTGGCCGGGGGCGCGGTGGCGGTGAGCGCGGGCGGGGCGCGGGGCGCGCGGGCGGCGATGGGCGCGACGACGACGTCGCAGCGCGGGAACGACGGCGGGACGCGCGGTGGGGATGATGCGAGCACGAGCGGTGGGCGTGGGAGAACGTGGATAACGACTGCGAGTGGGGCGCTGGCGGGGGCGACGGCGCGCGTGTGCGTGGCGCCGTTGGATGTGATTAAAATCCGGTTGCAAGTGCAAGTGGAGTCGGGCGCGGCGGGTAAATACCGCGGATTGGTGCAAGCGACGCAGACTATTATACGCGAGGAGGGTGCGCGAGCAATGTGGGCGGGGACGATTCCGGCGTTGTTCCTGTGGGTGCCGTACACGGCGATTCAGTTTACGGTGCTCTCGAAATTTAAAGACGCGGCGACTGAGTTTGAGCGGAGACATCCGGGGTCGACGCAGTCAGTTCCGGTGAGCTTTCTCGGTGGTGCTATCGCGGGTTCAGCGGCCACGATCGCCACGTACCCATTTGACGTCATCAGAACTCTCCTCGCCAGTCAGGGGCATCCAAAGGTGTACAATACGATTTTAGACGCGGCGCGGGGCGTGGTGCGCGAACGCGGCGTCGCGAAAGGTTTATTCGCTGGCGTCTCCGTGACGCTCGCGGAAATCGTTCCCGCGAGTGCGGTACAATTCGGCTCGTATGCAACATTAAAAACACAATTTCCAGCGGTGTTTGAAGGGAATGATTTCGCGTGCGGGTTCGCGGCGGGATCCATCGCTCGACTCGTAGTGCACCCGCTCGACGTCGTCAAAAAGCGCTTTCAAGTTGCCGGATTTTCCAGAAGCCTAGCATACGGTCAACGCGTTGACGCCGAAGCGTACCGCACATTCTTCTCCGCCGTGCGCACGATTGCCACGCGCGAAGGCTTGGTGGGATTTTACAAAGGTTTAGGGCCGAGTTTGATTAAAAGCGCTCCGGCGTCGGCGATTACGTTTAGCGTCTTTGAAGCCGCGCATCGCGCTTTATCCGCCAATTTTCCAACTGACACCACTGATGTCACAGAGAAGACACAGAACATCGTCAGTACTTACACTAAGAAAAAATAGCGATGTGTACACGTAGTATGCTACTGTAGCCAGTTTTAAAAGTAAAAGTAAAAAGTAGAAGAGCAGCACGGGGCGCCACAGACGCACACGGGGCGCCACAGACGCACACGCGCGCTCGCGCGCGCGCACTCGTCGCGTGCATGGAGGCGGAAATCGCGCGGCTCGTCGATGAGCTTGCCTACGCGCGCGCGGCGGTGGAGTCCGAGCCCGATGCCGGCAAACGCGAGTACCGAGAAGAAATCGCGCGCCGCGTCGAGGCGGCGCTCGACAAGTGCCGAAAGATTTCCGAAACTGTGACGACGAAAGCGGCGACGACGAGGATGGCAGTGCGGCGCGTGCACGCTTCGACGCTGTCCCTTGCCGCGTTTAGACGCGAGTACGTCGCCACGGACATCCCGGTTGTCATCACTGGTCTCGAAGACGAGCTCACAGAGGATGGCGCCGACGGCGAAAAGTGCGCGTGGTTGCTCGAGCGGGGCGGTACGAAAAAGGTTGCCGTGACGCGTAACGACGCGCACGTAAAAAGCGAATTGTCGTGCGCGAGCGCAGATGTTGTCGATTTAAGCGAGCACTTTCACGCCGTCATGCGAGACGAGTCGCCTGGGAGTTACCTGTATGACTGCTCGATTCCGCTCAAACTGCCGAGTCTCGGCGAGTGCGTACGGATTCCGCGATATTTTGCTCATGACTTTGCGCAGCAGACGATGAGATTGCACGCATTTAGCCGCTCGTGGCCGTCGCTATTCGTGGCGGCGAAAGACACGCGCTCTAGCTTGCACGTGGACCAATGGCAAGGCCACTTCTTCATGGCGCAGGTGCGAGGCACAAAGCGATGGACGGTGTTCCATCGCGACGATACCGCGTACTTGCAACCAAGCTGGCGACGTGGCACACTCGATCCGGCGCTTCCGGCGTTATCCGCATTCGATGACACGCGTGTGGCGTTCGCGAAATATGCCCGACGGTGGGACGTCGATTTGGGCCCCGGTGAAGTCTTATTCGTCCCGGGCGGCGCCCCGCACGCTGTGCACAACATCGACGCCACCGTGGCGTTCGCCGGCAACTTCGTCGACGAAACCAACATTGATCGCGCATTATTCGATATGCGACTCATGGGCCTCAACCAGGGCGCGGCGATGATGGCGACGTTCGACGCGCTCGATGAAGTCGAGTTCGATCCGACGCTCGGCGCGTTTGAAGACACGACTACAAACATGCGCAATCTCGTCGTGCGGTGCGATGAATACATCGGTGGTGGTGCTGCTGCCTTACCTTTCACGCGAGGGTAGACGACGTTGAGAGGATAGAGGGTAAACATGTCCGTCGAGATGATGATATTCGTCTAAACCGACGCCGCCGCCGACGACGACGACGACCGTCATAGCGAACCACGAAAAATAGATACCATCATAGCCAGGCACATTCATTTTGTATACTATCGTCAAAATGATTTTGTAAAAACAACAACACACACATGGGTGGACATTACAACGAATAAAAGCTAGGTAGGTAGAGCAAAAAATCTCTTCCTGGGGGCCTCGAACCCCCGACTTCAAGATACCTATAATCGTTTTCTCCGTCATTTTCGACGGAAGACTATAACAGTCTTGCACTCTACCAACTGAGTTAAGGAAGATTGTTCTCCAATACGTAATATACGTAGACGAGAACATCGCGGGCGTGTGAAAGCCCTTAGCTCTTTTATTTCGAGGCTTAACTCGGCGAGATTGACGCCTATAATACGTCACTCGTATAAGCGCTAAAGCACGTATTTTTATTCTTCACATGACGGTAGGTATTTACTTGTGGAAAGTTATGGGTACTTTTTGTTCTGCGATGGCCGCGCGTGGCGGAACGACTGAACGACTGCATGCGCGCGGCATGCGTCACTCATTATTACCTCGTCGCGCCATTCACCACTGACGACGTCGTCGTCGTCGATGACGTCGTCGATGACGTCGATAGGCGTTCTTCGTCGGTGTCCGCGGTGCGATGCGCGCGTGGCGAACGCCCGCGCGGCGGTGTGCGCGGAGTGTGGGTGCGCCGTCGACGAGGATGCCCGCCGGTCGTTGGCAGAGTATCCTTCTTCTTCGTACGACGACGAGAACGACGACGACGACAACGCGACGGTGAGTGGTGCGTCGAGCGCGTACGGTGATGATGTGTTCGATCCCGATCTTGATGAAGACGTTGTTGAAGACGACGACGACGAGTATTACCAGCAGCAGCAGCAGCAGCAGCAGCAGCGCCCATCGGGTACGATGATGACGCACGACGACGATCGATATGACTATGAAAAATATGCGTCGGATGATGGCTCCTCCATTGTGTCTTCTTTAACATCATCGTCAACATCAGTTGATTCCGTGAAGCGAGAACAAAAGAATCGCATCGAGCGCGAGCGCGAATTGGAGCGGTCTTCTCCAGAGGCGTTAAAGTTGTTGTATCTCATGTATACGTACACGTCGGATGATTTTCTTGAACACACAACCTACTCGGCGGGCCCATCAAAAAAGAGTCGTCGTAACATATCACCCTGGTTTCGGCAGTTGCCTATTTTGGTGTTGATTTACGAAGGCATCGTGCGGGGTGTTTTTGATTACGACTACGCCCCGCAAGCTGTGAGCGTGTACGGCGGCGCGCGCATATATTTGAACATTAGCGAAGAAGGACGAGATGACTTGGACGATTTGCGCGAGTTAGATATGCTCAAGGCGTTAAAGGTAACATCTGAGCAGTACAATCACGCGACGTTGCTTAAAATTACAACCAAAGGTGTTGAGTTTGTCAAACGCATGATGGCGAATAACGTGCTCACGGCGGGCATGCGAAAAGCAGTCGACTCGTTAATCTTCGAAGCCGGGTCGCTCATCGAGGTGCGCTACGATTCGACTGAGAAAGAGTTCTACCTTACCGTTCCTGATATGAACTTTTCCATCGCGTCGACAATTACGGATATTGAAGAAGTTCCCTACGTGAGCTCGCCGTACATCGTTCCATGCATGCTCGCGAACGTCGCCTTTACCCCAGACGTCGCGGCGGGTCATCGCCGAGCTCAACGCATCTTAGCCTCGCGCAATACGAGCGGGCGGGGTATTCGAGATTCCCATCTTGATCAATCACTTGCGTTGGACGACGTAAAACTTTTCGTCACGGAATGGGTTCCCATGGGCTCGAATGAGATGGTGTCCTTTTGCGCCAAGCTCGGCACGGGTGAGCGCGTGCCAGGGGGCATGTTTAGCGAACGCGCGCTCGACGCGGATGAAAGTGACATGGTCGTAGCCATCGGTGCGGAGCATAAAACTAAGCTCGTAGTGCTCGATTTGGATGAAACTTCGTACGTCAACGTTGAAGCTGAGCTGTTACAGACGGCGACGCAGAAAATGACGCAGGCCACGCAAGTTGAGAATTTCGGCATCAACTTTTCAGAAACTGGAGTCATCACATACGGTGTGTACATCAACGGAATTGCCGACCGCGTGCAGAAGAATATATCACTCGATTTACTCGCGCGCTTGCTGTCTGACGTGTACGAAGATACCTCGTACTTGGTTTCGAATTTATTCTCCGCCTATCAAAGATCGATGTTGGACATGGCGTACAAGGGCGAGGCGGACAATCGCGAAAAGTTTGTGTGCATCATGGCGGATCGAATCACGCCAAAACTCAGGGCTGAAGAGTACATGGATGGCGAGGCCTATGAGAACGAGCTTAAGCAAGTCATCGGTGCGACATTTAACGCGCATGATCTATCAGGTGAAGAAATCATCGTATTCGGTTCGCAAGGCGTCATCATTTGCGGTCCAAATTCTTCAAGACATGATCGCATGCTCAGCATGTATTGCGCGCTACAGGCGCGTTCGTCATTCATCAAGAGTGTCTTTTCGAGTTGTTTTGCACTTACTGATGAGCTCAAGCGCACGCGGACTTTAGTTGATGACTACCAAAGCGACCCAACGAACGTGATTCGCATTCGCGAACGCTTGTCGTCGCACACGAGCGCGGTGACGGTGCTGTATGAAATTCAGCAGTTTATCCTTGAGTCGCTGGAGAGCATAGACCCGTCTCTAGAGGCAACGATGCCATCGTCGAGCATCAAACAGGGCGCCCTGTATGATTCAGCCGCAAAGAAGTTGTACGATTTGTTAGATTTGGAAGGCACTCTGAAGCGCTCGAGGCGACGGGTTATCGATTTGCAAAAAGTTGTCACGGCGTGCTTCAACGACCTCGAAGCGCTGCGTGATATGAGCCAAGTCATCGGTTCAACGCGCAAGTTGCAGATCAACCAAATGATAGAAGGTACGACGAAGAATTTGGAAGATGCCTTTCGCGCACAGGCTCGTAACAGCACGACGCTCGAGGTCACGCAAGTCATTCTCTCTGGCTCGCTCGCGTTTGACATTCTCGACCGCCTCACGGGCCAATACCTGTCCTACACGGAAATTCGATGGGCGAACGAATCAATACAGCCATATTTGGTGAACGAGCCCATGGTTTGGTTCACATTGAACGTCATCATGTGGACGATTTTGGGTGGTGGCATTATTTATTTGATGCGTCATTTAGCGTACATGAACTTGAGCGTCGAGACAAAAAAATTGCTTTTGAACAAGCCCATCCACGTCAAGCGCTGGAGACGATTCGTAGCGTCGAGAAATATGGAATCCATCGCGTGCAAGGAAGAAAAAGCCGAACGAGTGACAAAATATGGTTGGATCGAACCCGTTAACGTGATTAAGTGGCAAGGATCCTCACCAAAAATTGAGGTGACGTGCGACGAACGCTACGGCTACATCCTCTCCTCAGTGATTCTCATCAACAAGCGCACGTGCAAACTCACGGCTGACGAGTGCTGGCATATATTTTGGCACGATAACTTTGAAGTCAAAAACATCTACGACCCGACGCGTAATGACTTCAACGCAGAAACGGGCAAACGCGTGGAAACTTCAGCCCAAGCTTCAGACGACGAGGACGAAGACGCCGCCACGCCCGCGTTTGGCGCGTCGATGTGGCAAAAGAGTGGCTTGAGCTCTGCCTTCAGTAGAAAATCAAAGGACGACGTCGACGACGAGGGGTCTGACTCCGACGAATACATCGGTAGAGACTTCACATATGAAGGATTCGTAGCCGAACGCAACGATGCAGCGAGTAGAATGTAATTGTGTCACTATTTCTTTCCTTTCAAGAAGGCCGATGCGTCACACCGCGACACCTCTCGCGCGTGGCGTGTCGACATGACCCCACCGGTGCGACCTACGCCAGGGCCCGCGTGTGTCGTAGACCCCACACACGTCTCTCGTTCGTCATCGGTCGCGTCGACATCGTCAAGCGCAGCCTCGGCGCTTGGCTTACCCAAAACGTGCGCCCGGGTGAATCGTCGTCTCGGCGATGTCGACGTCAGCGCCTACGTCATAGGGACCGCACACGTCGGGCAATCTTCTGCTGAAGACGTTGCTCGCGTCATTCGCGATGTCAAGCCGCACGTCGTCGTGCTTGAGCTCGACCAAGAGCGCGCCGACGGGTTGATTGCCCAGTACGTCGCCGGCGACGGCGCCGCGAGCGTCGAATACGGTTCAGATTTAATGACTGGGTTGATTCAAGCGGAAAAATACGGCGCGTTGACAATGCTGGGAGATGTTCGCGCGCGAGGCATGGCGAGCGAGCTCTCGAATGCGGTGCTACGAAGAGATGTATTGAGTCCCAAGCGTTGGCGTCGAGCGACGGGGTACGCGCTCGACGCGCTCGGCTTGGGCACAAACAGCGCTGGCGTCGACGTTCTCGGGGCATTTATCGAACGACCAGCGATGTTAGCGCCACTTGCTGCTCCCACAGTGGCGTTCGCGTTCGCGTCTGCATTAATGGCGACGAATGCGAGCGCGAGCGCCGCCGCGAGCGCGGTTGACGTCGCCACCCTCGCGCTCGCCGCCGTCTTATTCTGCCCAATCGTGGAAACCTTATGGATGTCTCGCGATGATGTCATCGTACGAAACGCCATACAAGGCATTGAGTGCGCTTCTGGCATCGAGCGCGGAACATTACGCCGCGTGCGATTCAATTTCACCGCCGACGTGGATGCTACTCGAGCCGCCGCAAACGCCTTTGTCGCCCAGGACTCCGCCGCGACGCCGTGTTTTACATTGAAGCGCCCGATCGCGCGCGGAGAAGTTCGTCGGCTTAATTTATGGGAACCTCGATGGTTGTCATTGATGGATTCTCTCGCTGAGGCTAATGGTGGGGCGCTTGAAGGTGCTGAACTCGGATGTCTGCTCGGGCGAAGCCGACATTACTGTCAAAAGTCGTGGTTGGACGAGGTCGGCGACGATGGAAACGAGCGTATGGGAACAGTCGTCGTCGGTGCGTTCTTTTGATGTTGATGCGAACTTGTGTGTGTGTGTGTCGTATGTCGTGTCGCGTGTGTACGTATTGACCCAATCGTATATCCCCGCACGCGAATAAAACAGAAAACAAAATGCGTCGAGCGCGCGTCGTAAATTTCTCCGAAGGCCGCCGACCGACGACTGGCGCTCGTAAATTAGAAGTGTGGATTGAAGGATTGGATGACGAGATCGACGTAGGCGCGTTGGAAAGTCATCCAGCGGGATATTTACTCGCCAGTGCGGGCGAAAGCCGTGATGACGCCGATGTAGACGGCGATGTGTCCGCGGGTGAGATTAGATGCGTATGCGTCGTCGGTTTAGCGCATGCAAACGGCGTCGTGAAACGCCTCTCCGCGAGTGAATAAGTAATATGTATTGTATCGTGTCTAGTCTGTGACATAGGTAATAGCAGTAGCACTGTGTGAGTACAAATGTATCTTACATGTATATATATATACTGGGTACTTGAACAAACATTTTGAAACAAAGCTTCCTCTCTACGCCGCGGTGGACATCGCGTCTAAATCCAGACGCGAGAGGTCGCGAACGACGCTATCCTTCACAACCTCGGCTGCATCATCCGCACCACCTTTCGCACTCGCTGGACTCGTCGTGTCGAGATCTGGTGTGTGGCATTCACCATCAGCGCCCTCGCGCGCGCGCAACGCGGTGAGCGAGTATCGAATCTTTACCAACGTCTTGTCGTTCAAAAAATGCGTTCGACAAAAGCTCAACGCCTTGTCCACCGAACTTTGCTCGACGAATTCCACGTATGCAATCGCCTGGTCCATGCCTTTTTCAAACGTCTTGTGCCAGAATAGATTAACTTTACCGCACTCTTCATCGAATCGCGCGCGAATGTACGACGGATCGAGCTCGGGGTCGATATCCGTGACATAAATTGTGCGCTCGGCTTTTTCGCGTTGCTCAGGCGACATTATCGTTCGTCGCTTGAGCTTGGTGTTCTTTGTCAACTCCACCGTGAGCGGGACGTTGTCCACGTGCGTGCCGTGCATGGCAAGCGCCTTATTGGTGCTTTCGATGTCCTCGAAATCAATGAATGCATATGGAAATTTGATCTTCGGGTGATTGAGGAGTTCAATGTGCGCGACGCCGCCGCATTCAGAGAAGAGCGCGCGCAAACTTCCCGGCGACATGTTCTTCGGAATGTTTGCGACGTACACCTTTTTCACCGGCGAGTTGCCGGCGGCAGCGTTTCCGTCGACATCGTCGTTTTTGGTTTCCATAGTCGATTTGGTTGCCGGCGTCGAAGGTTCGGGCGCTGGAGCTTTTTCGCCCTCGCCTCGATGCCGCTGCGCTTGATTGTTGTTTGACTTTCTCATCGTCCGTAACGGCGTCTTCGACGGATTTACTCGTATCGATCGGTTTCCTAACCTTCTACCCGTGAGTTGTAACGCCAATCCCGCGCTTTTGGCTTCAACAAACTCCACAAACGCCACATTCGCCGCGGCGTATTGCTTGGTTTGCACGTGCAACCGAGACACGGGGCCGGCGAAATCTTCGCACACCTTTTGCAACGTCTTCTCAGTCACGCTTCTATCGACATTGGCGACATAAATAGTTCTCGCACAGCTCTCAAATTCCTCCTGAGTTTGCGGCAACAATAAGGGATTTACTGGAATCACGGGCGTCTCGCTCTTGAGCACCGTAATCGCGTGCCCGTGCACGACGGCTCCGTGCATCGCCAACGCCTTCTTCACCGCTTCGTCACTCTCCAGCGCGACGAACGCATATCTAAACTTCTCCGACCCCGCATCGCCGCATAAACGGCAATCAATCACGTGTCCACACGCGTCTTCAAACAGCGCGGCGAGTTCGGATTCTGTCACGCTCACGTGCACCTCCTTCACGTACACCGTCCGTCGCGAGCCGTCAACGTCTTCGACGCGTCCGCCTCGCGCTCGCATCCTCGACCGCTGGCTCCCATCCCAACGATGGGCGTACATCCCTCCCATGGCTACCGCGGCGGCAGAATACTGATTATAATACATCGCATGATGCATCGTCTGCGTCGACGCGTCGACCACGCCACCGGGCACGAGCGACAGCGGCACCACCACGGGCACCGGCAACGCGCACCCGGGCGCGCGCACGAGCCCGCCCGCCGCCATCGCCGCCGCGTCGTACCACTGCGCGCCGTACGGCGGCGCCGGAGGCACCGGCAGCGATGGTGAACCCACGTGACCTGCGTACGTCATCTACCATCGCACAAAAACACGAAAACACGAAACACACACCGTCGTCAGTCTCCCATCGTCCCGTCGTTGAATTTCAAAAATCGCGCGCGCGCGCCCCCACCGAGTCGCGAATGCGCGCGCGTACCTGCGCCGTCCTCCCCGTCGAAAGCGACGACGAAGACGTTGGCGATGCGTAATACGAGTAATACCCCGCGCCACAATGTGCGCCCATCGCCGACGCCACCGCCGCGTCGTCATCATCATCATCATCATCGTCATGGTAATAATACCAATCCTCCGCCTCGTCCTCGTCCCCGTCCCTTTCCCCGTCGTCGTCCCTTTCGTCGCGTGCCTCCTGCGGCATCCATCCATGTCCCGTACGTCCTCCATCGCGATGCGCCGCCTTCGCCTTCGCCTTCGTCGTCGTCGTCGTCGTCGTCATCCCTCGCCGCGACGTCGACGGTAGTGGCGTCGCCATCACCCAACGACCGCGAAGACCGCGAAAACCGTCGTCGATCGTCGGACATTCGGAGATGTTCGGACATTCGGCGTCATTCGGATCGTCGGACACCATCGGATCGTCGGCAGGCACCATCGTTGGCGCTCTGGTTCCTTATATACGACGACCGACGACGACCGAGGACCGAGGACCGACGACGACCGACGACCGACGACCGACGACGACGACGACGCGGTGATGGACCCATGAG
>Ga0181563_10003268_pt1 | contig 15499 bp, 11 predicted proteins | sample 011ome_25_FD_133759 | JGI IMG/M metagenome (GOLD analysis project Ga0181563, IMG submission 133759) | Coastal salt marsh microbial communities from the Groves Creek Marsh, Skidaway Island, Georgia - 011512CT metaG (megahit assembly) | ecosystem: Environmental > Aquatic > Marine > Intertidal...
AGTTCAATGCTTGGCAGTTCAATGCTTGGTGGTGGAGTAATCAGCGTAGAGAATTATTCAGCGATGCTTGGGCTGCCGCTGAGCCAGCCGAGTTCAGTGAGGAAACGATCGCTCGCGATCACGGTTGCTCGATAAAAACGATTGTCATTGCGTCCGTGATTAAAGAATCCGTGAGTCTGACCCTCATACACGATCAACTCGCTTTTGACTTCGGCGTTTCTTAACGTGTCTCGAAACTTTTCTGCCGTGGCAACGGGAATCAGCTTGTCTTGGTCACCGAGGAAGACGATGGATGGCGGATCGTCACGTGTGAGGTTATGTGCGGGTGAATACTTTTGGTATTGGTCGCCGACTCTTGCAGTCCCCCAACCACCGGGGCCGTTGTCGTAGACGGGATTGAACAACAGCATTGCGTTGCTTTTCGCGGAGATCGATAGATTGTCCTCTATGCAATCGACGCCGTCGGTGGTTCCGACGAAAGCGGCAAGGTGACCGCCGGCGGATCCACCCGCAGATGCAATACGGTTTGCGTCGATGCCGAATTCTTTGGATCGCGAACGGACCCAACGCATCGCCGACTTCGCGTCTTCAATGCACTTTTGGGGGGATTCGTTGTTTGAACGATTCAGTAGTCGGTACTGCACTTGAAAGCAGACCAAACCACGGCTGGCAAAGTATTCACTGTGTTCGGTGAATTGACCAGGAGCACCACCAACCCAGCCGCCACCATGAAAGAAGACGATGGCGGGACGAGTATCAGAAGGTTTCCAGTTGGACGGTTTGGTGACGTAGAGCTTGAGTTCTTTGTTGTCGACTTTCTTGTAGATGTATTCTTCGCCTTTCGGTGTCGCGGCGGACGCTGACGGTGAAAGAATTGCACTGCAACCTGCGATCAACAGAGCCGCGATTACATGGATTCGATACAGGATGATTGAGTATTGGAAAGGCATGGGTGAATCGGGTAGAGCGTAAATGGATGGATGTGGGATTGGATCGATGGGATTAATAAAGTTCGTGATGTTTTGATTCGGTGACTATCGGCATGAGGACGCATGATCGTGCCGGTTCTCAGAAACATCGGTCGGCCCTCGCAAACGCCAGCGACTAACAAAATAGTTTAGGGGATTTGTCGATCGTAAAGGCGTTGATTACCAGATGATCTGAACGGTCCACTTGGGATTCATTGTAAGGTGGTTTTCCCGCTAGCGGGTTCGCGGAGAATTGACATCCGATCGGTCCCTACGCATGGTATGTATGATCTTTAGGGGATCCGCATGTCGGTTTATGAGGATTATCCGAAAACTGCGTCCGCAATCGTCTTCGAGGTAGAGCTTATCCGTGATTCAATTGCGCATTCGAGGGGCGGATAAATACTGTAGGAGCCTCGGAGCCTTCTGTTTTTGGTGGGCTTGGTTTGACGTGAATCGCACGTCTTAATTCCCCCAGATCAAGTGTATTCATCTCGTGTTTGAGCAGACTAATCATCCCGCCCCTGTTCCATCTTCCGCCTCGCTTGTTGATCGAGTCTTGGTGTCGCTGAATCGGTTGGGTTACTACCACATTCAGGCCGAAGATCTTGGTGACGGTAAGGTTCGATTATCGGGGACGATTGCCTCGCATGATGAACGAGCCGTTGTCGTTGCCGCAGCTCGCACCGTAGCAGGTGTTACATCGATCGCTCTGAAGCTCAGAGTTTGAGTTTAGCTGGGTATCCCATTCGACGTCTTGTCTGCGACAGTCGCCGTTTGACGCAGCTTTGGGGTTGGACGTTCTCATTTTCAATGGGAATTCGATTTACCGAATCGCTTAAGGCCACGAGTCACTGAACGAAAGCTTTCGGATGCTCTGCGTGACTAGAATGCTTTGAGCATTGCAACTTTTTTGTAATCGTTGGCTTGCGGCGGATGTAGTTGGCGCTCTGGGGGATTTCAGGAACCTTGGGTCTCCTATTACCTGCGGCTGTCAACCGTTTGAAGAAACTTTGTCGTTCTCGGAGATGCAGCACTACGACTCTACGTCGTGCGGCTCGAGTTAAAGCCGTTTCTGGTTGTCCCACTTTTTGCAACCGGATTGTTTGCAGTGCGATTGTTTGCTAACTGCATCGTGCAATTTAGCCTCAGAACAAAGCGAAACTTCAGAGCGTTTAAGATTCCATCAGCAAGTTAGCTGACGAGTTCGACGAGTAGAGGGATCACGATTACAAGAAAGATCCCAATGCAGCCTTTCTCTTGGACCACGGGGGTAACGCTGCCAGAGTTTTCGTGATCGCTGGGCCTTTGGATTTTGCCAGTCGTTTCAAGCACTTCAATTTGCGTCTTGGCTTCGAGAAGTGAGCAGCCTGTGATTTGCCGGTAGGCTTTAATCGATCTAATCTTGTCGCCACGTCCCAGAAGCGATTTCACCTCTCGGAATTCATCGATTTGCGCCTCAACATGCGTGTCAGTTGACCGCTCGATTTCGTAGCGATCGATCCACTGCTTCGCTTCTTTGACTGACCGGCCGGTCTGCTCAACGAACCATTTCGCCGCAACGACGCGTTCACCTTGATCGCAAAGTTCCCGCATCCGCCGAGTCACTTCTTCACTAAATTCATGCTGCATGCTCAAGGACAAAGCCGTGTTGCGATTGTGGTACCAAAAAATACGACGTTACCGGACTGTATTCAATCAATTCGACTGTTCGCGGCTTAGCGAGACTGTCAGCCTCGGCGATAGAAATATCTCGGTGAGGCTCTGGTCGATGCAAAGATTCACGCAAACAGAGAGAATGCACTCTTATCTACAAGCCAAAGATTTTGCGGGCAACCGTCGAAACCAAGAAACCAGCCTTCAAAGCCAGTGATTCGACAAAAGAAAATAGGGTGGCTAATGGGACTCGAACCCACGACCCTCGGAACCACAATCCGATGCTCTAACCAACTGAGCTACAGCCACCGTGACAAAGATGCGGCGACTGGCTGAATTCACACCCAGATGACCGACTTCGACAAGCGAGAATTTATCGCTCCATCGTCACTTGGTCAACGGCTACGAGCCCCACAATTGAAGACAGGGCTCAGCGATGCTCTAAATCCCTCTTTTTGCAATGCTTTGTGACGTTTATTCGGAGTTTTCGTTCCGACGACGTTCGCCACAATGGTCAGTCCTCCGGCCGACGTACAGACTCACTCAGTCGTTAGCCACAAGCTATACTGCACCGCTACGAGGGGGTCGCGTCTTTGAGACGATTCAGGACACCATGGAGTGTGATCACGGGATCGCTTTGAGAGGGGTGATCCGATGCGATACATCGGTTGATGTGCCAGTGCGTAGAATACATGGTCATTTCTGACCACTTCACTCTCTTTCAAAACACTTAACCGTCTGGTGGATCTGATTTCTTCTGATGCCAAACTTGTCTAAACCGCATCGCCAGGAAACTGCTCGTGGCTCGTGGGTGATCCCCGGCCGCTTCGGTCACGTTATTGCCCGGATCATTTATCGGATGAATATGGTTTTCGAGGTCGGCGCATCTCGAGTGGTGTTGTGTTTCGATGGAGCCAACTGCAGGGAATCAGGTTGTCGCGATAGTCGCTGTGGTAAGCATCACTGCCTGCTGCTGCTTAGGATACTGATTGTCGTCATTTTGGCTGCTAATGCTGAAGCTTCATTAAACGCAGAAAACACTGATCAGCAAAAGGTGGGGCAGCAAAACACTGATCAGCAAAATAGGGGGCAACAGGATGTTGGCGAGCAAGACTCAGCCGCAGGTGTTACCGCACCAGATGTTTTGCAGGGGCGGGAGAAGACGCGGAAGGATCTCGATGAGCGTCGTGTCGAGACGCAGGCATTCAGTGCTGCGTTGAGTGAAGGCGATTCACCGGCACCAGAAGATGAACGTTGGGCACAAGCGGCGATTAAGATTCGGGATCAATTTCAATTGCTTGACCAGAATCATGATCTAAGCCTTGAACTCTTGGAGTACGTTCAAGCTTCTGGGAACGGATCATCTGAGAGCGTCTCCAAACAAGTAAGAACTCGCGATTTTCAACTCTTCGATTTTGATCAAAACCACCGCTTGAGCTTCCGCGAGTTTTCGGCAATCCCCGGCCTGGTCGAAGCACCCTTCCGTGGTTCCAGTCCTGATCCGTTTGCATCCGTTGTATCCGATGCCGTCGCAGCACTCGACGAATCGTATGATCGCTGGGATCAACGTCCACACGAACTGATTAGCGCCCATTCTTTTGTTGGCAATTTTCTTGGTTCCATCATGCCGATGGGAAATCGCTTTGTGACCGGTCGGGTGATTGATCTGGCAGATTTGAATCTTGATGGGAAAGTTGGTCGTCAGGAAGCCAAGCATTTTTTAGAGCAGCAACTCGGGATTCGATTGCGAGAAGGACGAGCACTTCGAGATCCCACGGGACGCGTGGTACGTTATGACTGGTTTCTCAAGATTGATCAAAATCGAGATGGTCGCCTTGATCAGGATGAAGTGAACCAAGCAAAGGTCGATCTACCTGAAGTCTCGCAGAGGTTTGTTCGTTTGGACCAAGATGCTGATCAGCAAATAAGCTACGACGAATTCTCGCACCCACTGACCGGTTGTTATTTTGATCCAATCACATGGTTTCTCTCGGCGGATACGAACCTCGATGGTCGCGTTGCGCTCTCTGAATGTTTGACGCAAAACGCCGCGGGAGATCATGAAATACTGAAGATTTTCTTTCGCGCTTTTGATACCGATTACGATGCAGTTTTGACACTCAACGAATATCGGATTTCACCGTTGGGTAATCGGAACTACCCTTGGCAAGATCGACTTGTGGACGAGAGTGGTGATGGTCAGATTAGCTATGGTGAATACACGTTTGATGCGGTTGATCTTTTTCGCCTGCAGCGGAGACTCTACTTTCATCGCATGGATCTTGATTTCGACGGTGCGCTGTCAACCAACGAATGTTCGTTTACCTCCATTCTTCCCATCACCGTTGTGAGATGCCGCGATCAGAATCCCGCCGAAATCATCATCAAGGATGCGGATTTTAAAGATTTGGGGAGCATTCATTTGCACCCTGATGGTGGAAGCGTGTTGATGTATCAATCGCCGTATGACCAATCCATGGAATCTAAAATTGTGCGATTATCGCTCAAGGATCAAAGCCGACGCGAGATTTGTGATGGGCGTTTTCCGACTTGGTCACCTGACGGTCATTCGTTTGTTTGTGAGCGTTCCCGTCGTGGCCAAAGTGTTTGGTTGATGGAGCCCAGCGGACTCTCAGGTCGCAAGTTGGCAGATGGACGCGCACCCGCGTTATCCGCTGATGGCACGTTCCTAGCTTACATTCATGAGCACGGTGTTTGGCTATACCACCGAACTACCGGAGAACGCAAAAATATCTTCCGCCGTGATGAGCATCGTCATCGCGACCTTGGGGATCGTTTGCAGTGGTCACCTGACGGTCGCTCGATCGTCTTGATTGGTCACTCGGCTGATCAAAGTGATTTGTTTGTCATCAGGCTTGCCGAGGATGGTGTTGTAAAAAAGGTGGACCGCTTTGCTTTGCCAGATTCCAACGTGCAAGTTTTTTCTTGGTGCCAAGGTGATGAGGTGTTACTTCGTCACTCGGAAACCCAACCCAATTTTACAAGGCTCACGCTCTTTGACGTGCAAACGGGCATTCAGCGTCCACCTCGGGCTGACTTGTTTGGCGGGATCGATTTCGAGAAGAGCGAAATTCTTTCGGGCCAAAAGAATCACGATGGAGCTTGGTACCTGTCGGTGCACAAAAACTGATTCAACGCATCCTAACGCTGCTTCAGAAGGACTATTTGCAAGCATTTGCGGCGATTTAGACCAGTGCTGTGGGCGTGACGGCAAAGCGCATTCGGGGACTCTTTCTTGTTGGGGGCTTTTTAACAATCTGACCGAGGCGTTTTGTCAACCAGGAAAATTTTCTGAGGTGGTAGGCCGCGGCAGCCAGCTAGGGCGTCGTTAAGCCGTCTCAATTTCAGCCGCTTTGGGCATCGCAGGATTTTCAAGGTGCTTGGGGCCTTGGCGTGTCCCGATTTTCGAGATGTTCGGGTTTTCGAGGAGGCAGGATTTTCAAGGTGCTTGGGGAGTCGAGATGCCTTCGCTGTAGAGGTTTTATGTGTGTGGCGGGGGCGGGAGTTGAAACAATGAATCTTGTGACTCCGCTTTGCTTGCATTGGGTGCCGTTCTGTTTTTTGTTGAGTTTCACGCTCGCGTACAATACACCACACGCTGATTCGTTCTTTGAGACAATTGTAGGTTGGCAGCGGTGGTACGGATTCTCGCTTTCTTTGATCTCTAACAATTTGCTATGACAGAGTTTGGGACGGATGGGGCCTCCCGCCAGCGTTAGTTGCTGAGTTACCGCTTCTTATCACGTACCGACGAATCCATGCTGGGTGAATACAAAGTAGGTCGATGCACGCGTCACTGCCATACGCTGCAGCGTCCACTTCGCAGTGGCGAGTGGTATTACTCAGTGGTCCTTGAGGATGGGGACGATTTCAAGCGTCGAGAGTATTCATTGGAGGCATGGACTGAACCACCTGAGAATGCGATCGGTTGGTGGAAGTGTCGGATGCCCGCGTCGGATGAAAAAAAAATGGTTCTCGCTCCACCAGCGGTTTTGGTGGATCTATTGCGGCAGATGGATCAAGTCGCCGACAAAGAGAAGAGCCGTTATCTATTGGCTTTAATGTTGATGCGAAGGCGTGTGCTCAAGGCGGCCGAGCCGTCACAAGAGAATCGCGACGAAGTTGATTATTTGCGAGTTGAGGTGGTGACCACAGGAGAAGTCATTGAGGTTCCTGTTCCAATGATCACGCGTGGGGAAGCCGAATCACTCAAAGACGAGCTTAACGCGCTGCTTTTCTGCGAAGCCGAAGATGAGTTAGAGGATTCAGAATTGAATTCTGCAGAATCGGAATCGGCAGCAGAGTTGCAAGTCAATGACGGAGGCGTCCAATGAAACGCCAAGACGCTTGCATGATCAAGTCAAATCGGATGCGTCTAGGCGTTCGATCATTTTGCTTATCGATCCTGTCTCTTCTTTGCCTCTTTGTTTGTGGTGGAGCGACTTGTTCACGGCAACCCGCTACCAATCTCTTTCCTCCTCCACCTCCGGTCTTTCAGGCTGAGCCGTCGCTTGATGAATTGACTGAGATCATGAACCGGACGGGAGCCATTCGCCAACTTTCAACCAATTCCGCTTCGGTTGAGGTTTTGAGTATGCCCGATCTCCCACGACTCGGCGCAACCCTGAACTTGGAAAGGGATAAGAATTTTCGACTCCGAGCAAGTTTGCCAATCATCTTTGCCGGGATCGATATGGGGAGTAACCCGGAATCCTTTTGGTTTGAGGTCCCTGAGGGGGTTTCCAAGACACTTTACTACGCGAGACATGAACAATACCAACGACAATTATCACGGGCGATCTTGCCGGTCGATCCTAGTTGGATGATGGACGCACTGGGACTAGTTCAGTTAGATCCACGTACCGTTGTGGCCGGCCCGATTACGCGAACCGATGGGCGGCTGGAGGTGCGAAACACGGTTTCGATGGCAGATGGGATCTATCAGCGAGTCTGCATTCTCGATCCCAAGGCTGGATTCGTGACCGATCAGTTTCTCTATTCACCTTCGGGGAATTTAATCGCCAAAAGTCACGCTTCGAACCATTCCTTCTATGCTGAATATCAATGCTCGATTCCCCATCAGGTCGAAATCCATTTGATTCCCGCAGTGGGACCCGAGTTGGCGATGAAAATTGAGATCGGTTCTTACGCCGTCAATCAACTTCTCAGCGGCGATCCGAATCTATTCTCGATGCCTACTTCTGCACCACAGCGGATCGACCTGAGCACGCTATCGAACGCTTCTGGCTCCCCTTCGTTGTCTTCGCAGTTTAGTCATCCGATTGAATACAGCGCCGATGCTCGTAATCTGCAACCTCTTCGAGGAATGCGGTAAGCAAGAATGAAATCCAATTATCTGTATCGATCGATACTGGATTGATGCGGTTTTGTGGTTGCTGAATGGTTCAATTCACTCAACTAGCGAGTCTGCTTTTCGATACTGACGGTGCGATTTTTTCAATCACTTCTCCGCGGGCTGATGCGAAGAATGAAGGATCAAGTTCAGTGAAAGCGTCGATCGCATTCAGCGGAAAAAGATACCAAGTGAAGATCACTTGAGACGCTCGAGGTCACTGGTGACCATCACCTCAACAATCTCTTTGAGTCGGTGTTTTGCTTGCCAGCCAAGTTGTTTTTTGGCTTTGGTCGCATCACCCACCAGTTCACTGACTTCGGCGGGTCGTTTGTAGCGGTCATCTTGTTTCACGTATTGTTTCCAATCAAGGTTGACCACTTGAAAGGCCGCATCCAGAAAATCTTCGATACTGTGAGTTTGACCGGTTGCCAGGACATAGTCGTCTGCCATGTCGTGCTGTAGCATCCGCCACATTGCTTCGACGTACTCCGGGGCAAAACCCCAATCACGTCTTGCGTCCAAAGCACCTAGGACGAGTTCGTTCTGTTTGCCTAGCGCGATCGCAGCCGCACCTAACGTGATTTTGCGAGTTACAAATGACTCTCCCCGCCGTGGCGACTCGTGGTTGTAGCAGATTGCATTACAAGCGAAGAGACCGAACGATTCTCGATAAAGCGTGACCATTTGAGTCGCGAAGTTTTTAGCGATCCCATAGGGAGTCACCGGTCGACTAGCTGTTGTCTCGTTTTGTGGTGAAATTCCAGGTCGACCAAAAATTTCAGAGCTGCTGATATGGAGTAGCTTCGGTTGCTTAGGAAGGTCTCGTAGGATTTCAAGAAGCTTGAGAGTCCCCATCGCAGTGAATTGACAGGTGGTCTCTGGGATTTCGAAACTTAGTCCCACATGGCTTTGACCGGCAAGGTGGTAAACTTCGTCCGGAGCTGTGGACGTAAGGATTCGCCGAATCGTAGTGGCGTCATCCAGTTCTGCGTAGTGAAGAAAAAGTTGTTTTTCGTAGATCGCTTTGTTCTGGAATAGCGATTCCAATCGACCACGTCCGATTAGGCTTGATCGACGAACCAATCCATGAACCTCGTACCCTTTAGAGAGTAGTAACTCCGTTAGGTAAGAACCGTCTTGCCCGGTAATCCCGGTGATCAATGCAATGGTCAAACTATCGTCCCAAACGATCGAATCAGTGCCGCTGTTATCAAAAATTAGATTTCCGCATCTTGGCCAGATGATTAAAACTCACTCTAGCATAACGAAGTGAGGGGTATCAAACGCAAGTTGCCACATCGCCCATCATGATGGATTTTGGCAGCCGCTGGTGGTTGGATTGCAGTTGGGTTAAGGAAGCCGTCGGTGCTACCGAGGATGAATCGTCGGTTGGGGTGAGACCGAGCTTCGACATCACCTTGTTGATGAAATGACAGCTGCCGAGGCGAAGTCCGCCAAAGTGCGATTCGAAACGAGCTAAGATTCGAAACGCACGCGTGGGCGAATGAAATTCGTAGAACCACGCCACCACGTGGGAATTCGTCGACCACCTTGTCTAACGCGTCTTGCTCTGTTCCATTCTCGCAGCGACGTGTTCGATCATGCTCAATCTTGAGGAGGATTAACCGCCGAGACTTCTCACTGTGGACAGCGATTCAATGGGGTCATAACAACAGCAGGTAAACACCTCGCTCGCATCTTCATCGGTGCGTTCGCCTTCCATTCAAAATGAATGCAATGAATTCAATTCTGGCTTTCACACAGCCAAAGAAATTCACGGTGCTGGTTTAAGCAACCGCTTCGAGTTGGCAGTCATCGAGCTTGGCGCTGACCCCTTGCTCCATGAATTTGACGGAGACAAGTAATCGCGTCTCGTTTTCACGACGAATCACGAACCCTTCATAGCCCATGAACGGGCCGTTTTTGATGCGAACTTTTTGACCAGCCGCAAAACGACTTTCCAGATTAAGAGGAATACCCATCTGAATTAGATCGTAGACTTGCTTCAGATCTTGCACAAACTCATGGGTGTTGACGACCGCGGTCGCTTTGAGCACGCACCCAGTGCAGACCGCCTGGTAACGTGCCATCTCTTCGCCGCATAGAAAAACATAGTTTGCGAACAGTGGCATATAGCTTGTTCGAACTCTGCCAGAGGGGGAGCGTTTGCGGCTAGCGATTTGTGGACCATAGTGATCCAGCTCGAGTTGACGCAGATGACGCATCAGCTGCTTTTCCTGTCGACTCTTTGTGTACAGTAACCACCACGGTTTCTCTGCCACATCCGAGATGTCAAACAAGTTCTCCGGATAGCAATCCGGTTCTGCTGCGAGTATTGGCATGGTAAACGCTTTGACTTCCGTTAAGTGAATCGATGACAGAATCGACATCAACCCAGTCGCCGCATCGCTGGCCCCCTCACGATGCTTGCTTTGACTCCTGCGCTCGGGGCGCTTCGATCTGACGGTTTTTCACCCGATCTCATTTCAAACATCGACCAAAATCAGATCGATTGCCAAATCAAAGTTTTTGAATTCCCCCCAGATGGTGAGGTGTTGCTGCGTTCGTTCGAAAAATCGGCACCACCGTCAAAGTCAGTTCTTGGCGAAGTGAGTGTTGAAGCCGCGTCTCACCACGGGCATGAATTCCGCCATCAGGCACGATCGTTTTGATACCGCATTGGTATTTCAATTCCAAAACGCGTGAAACGATTGTTGCATCAAGTTTCACACGGGAACTTGGTGAGGTTCGATATTGATCGACCGAGAGGGGGCATCACCGATACAAACCGACTTTCCGGAATTTTCATTGAATTCAGGATGATCGGAAGGGCGATAACCCCACTGTAGCGTTCTAAAGTCGCATGAAAATTGCGCGTCGTGGCGGTTCAATGACCGTCGTAGGTGCCAAGGGGGCCGAAATGGCAAAGTGTCAGAATCCAGAATTCAGAAAAAATATCGAGAAGAAGCGTCGTTCATCCAGTCAATTAAAACGTCGCGCTGGGCTGATGGTCATCATCGGAGCATCACTTCTTGGTTCCACCGGCTGTAACTTGCTTACGTCAAGTGTGAAAGTTGCGGCAAAAGATGTTCATTCTTGGGTGGACGATTCAATGTCCAACTATCGTGATCGAACGCTGGCCGAAAAGGCGTGGATTAGGGTTCGGTCCGAGTATCGTCAGCATGAGTACACAAACGAGCTCAAACGCGGATTCATTGCGGGCTACCAAGCGGTTGCTGGCGGTGGAAACGGATGCACCCCACCAATCGCTCCTTCCGAGTACTGGGGATGGAAGTATCAGTCACCGTTCGGCCAAGCTGCTGTTCGAGCTTGGTTTGAAGGATACCCGCTTGGTGCTAAAGCAGCCGAAGAAGATGGAATCGGTAATTGGAGTCGAGTCCAATTGAACCTTCGACAGCCCCAGGAGTTCCAGGCGATCGGTGAGCCGGCATCCGATAGTGATTCTGCACCGCCGCAGCCTACCATTTTGGAGCCGGCGGCGACCGACTCTGCTGCGATTCCGTCACCGTCAGATCTTCCAGCCGTTCCGAGTTTAGCGATCGGCTTTGATGAGACGGGCGCGGACCAAGCTAGGGTCGTCAGGACCCCTAATGCCAACGCCTTCGATGCTTTCATGAATCAAGCCTCATCGACAGCGGTTCCGATGGAAGCGCCGCAGAGGTCAGGTCTGGAACTTCCTGACGCTGTGTCGGTTGGGGCCATCAAGATGACAGGACCCGAAGCAGGCGATGGGAAGGTTGAGTCACCGGCAAGTTACGACGATTGGTTGAACAACGTTCAGGGAGACTCCCCGAATAGTGAACCATCATCGACCGAAATTAATTTTAAGTTCGATTCCGAGAGCGATTTGCCGTTCACCTTGGAGTAGGGAGCGGTTGAGTGCGGTCGCGACATTTAACCATTCAAAGTTAGGTTTTAGGAAGAGAGTTCAGGGATGAATCACATGCATTGCGCAACACGTCCCAGTGATTCGGGATCCGTTGTTCCCGGTTCGAGGAATCGACGTATGGGGCTAGCGTTCAAGGCGTTGTCCGCTTGCGTTCTTGCGGCGAGTCTAAGCGGTTGTGCCGCACTGACGCAGCCGATCGAGGGTGTTCCCGCCAACCGTCTGCCAGCCGATTTTTTTCCGGAGCCGAAGAACGAACTGGTACCGGTTGATATTTCGCTTTTGTCGATCGAGCCGCCAAGGGACTATCAGCTTGGACCCGGCGATATTCTTGGTGTCTACGTTGATGGGATTCTTCCCTACTCACAACCTAATTCTCCACCGCAGCCTCCGCCGGTTAACTTTCCAGGTGCGGAGAGTTCGCTTCCTCCATCGATCGGCTATCCGATAGCGGTGCAGGACGATGGAACATTGTCATTGCCGCTTCTTGAGCCAATTAGTGTTGAAGGTTTGACACTTGATCAGGTGCGTGATGCAATTCGTGACGCTTACATCAAAGAAGAAATCCTTCGACCAGATAAAGCTCGCCCTATCGTTACCATCATTCGTGAACGAACCTACAACGTCGTGGTGATTCGCGAGGACGCGGCCCAGACTGCAGGAGCGGATGGCGGAGGTGCGCGTGATTACTCCGCGAGTGGCAGCACCATTAATTTGCCTGCTTACAAAAACGATATCCTTCATGCACTTGTGCAGACTGGTGGTTTGCCAGGGTTGGGGGCAAAGAATGAAATTTTGATCCTCAGGGCTAGCAAAGCAGATAAGCGGAAGCGTGAGGAGTTCATGAGAACCTTCTATGCTTACCGTGAGGCCGCGCAGCTTGATCCCTGTGCATGCCTGCCCCAGCTTCCGGATGACCCTACCGTTTTGCGGATTCCACTTCGGGTAAAGCCGGGTGTCGTCCCTGCGTTGGACGAGGAAGACGTAACACTTGAGGATGGTGACATCGTTTATATCGAGTCACGAGAACGTGAAGTCTTCTATACCGGTGGTTTACTTGGTGGCGGAGAATTCCCGCTGCCTCGCGATTACGATCTTGATGTCCTCGGTGCGATGGCGATGTCCGGACAACTCTATCAGACCGGTCAGCAAGGTGGAGGCATGGGGCAACGTGGAATTGGAGGACTTGGTGGTATGGGTGGCCTGCAAGGCGTTCCACCAGGAATCGTTTACATTCTTCGTAAGACCGAATGTGACGGACAGATTGCAATCGAGGTGGATTTGAAAGAAGCCTACAACAATCCGTCTGCCCGTCCGCTAATTCAACCAGGCGATTACGTGATCCTGCAGTACAAGTGCGAAGAAGAGCTGATTAACTACGGTCTGCAAACCTTCTTCACCTTCGGTATTGCTGAACTGTACAGGTAAAGTCCGAGTTCAAACATGAAACTCAGCCATGCTTTAGCGGATGCTAGGGTGTGGCTGATTCTTTGCGCTCGTTGAGGAGATTTTGAAGTTGGCAACGGTGTTTGAACGCTACGATGATCCAATCAAAACCTATAGGTGACTGATGCAACGGATTCGTTATGCAATGTTGACTGGTTGAGTTCATAGTGGGCGCATAAAAAAACGAGAGATCCCGGCCACGTCTAATGCCTAAACATCAGAACACGAATCTCTCGTTCACAGTAGTTGACATGAATACGCGTTGTCCGTCAAGGTGTTCCGCATGGCGTCGATGGCAATTGCGTTTCCAAGTGACTCGTAACGGCGTCTGACTTCGCGGTCGATGAAACCGTTGTTAGTATACTTGGGAACGAAAATTCTTTATCACGGTTGACTGCTCGACACCGTTGATGGGTGAGGTGCGATTCAAATGGTAACTCTCAAACCAAATGCAGGTCACCATTACCATTTTATAACGGGCAAGCTAGCCGAAGCTTCCGTTAAAGATACGGTTGCGAAGGCGGCATCTGAGCATGGATTTTCGTATTCCATCGGAGTCATGCCGATCACCGTTGCTGCGTTGATTACGCCTAAATGGTTACTCCGACATCTCGAAGTACCTTCCGAAACAACACACGTGATTGTTCCAGGTTATTGCGAAGAGGGGCATAGCTTTCTTGAACAAGAGACCGGTATTTCCTTTGTGATCGGACCCAAAGATTGTCGCGAAATACCACGATTATTTGGTGATGCATATCAAAAGCCTGAACTGAATGCTCATTCGATCGAGATCATTGCAGAGATTAATCATGTTCCCCGCAAATCAATCAAAGAGGTGGTTCGAGTTGCCCAGCAATTGATCGCAGACGGCGCTGATCGCATCGATCTTGGGTGTGATCCGTCAGAGCGATGTTCTGAAATCTCTGAGTACGTTCGATCGGTTCGGGAACTGGGAGTCAATGTCAGTATCGACACCTTTGATCCGGTGGAAGCTGCTGATGCCACTGGAGCCGGGGCTGATTTGGTTCTGTCGGTCAATTCAAGTAATCGGAACGCAGCGATCGATTGGGGCTGCGAGGTGGTTGTGATCCCTGATTCAACGGATGATCTCGCAAGTTTTCATCAAACCGTGGATTTTCTCGGTAAGCATAACGTTCCTTGTCGGTTGGATTCCATTCTGGAACCGATCGGTGCAGGCTTGATGGCGAGTTTGAATCGTTATGTGGCGGTTCGCGCTGAATATCCTGATTTGCCGATGATGATGGGGATTGGAAATGTGACCGAGTTGTCAGACGTCGATTCTGCTGGGATCAATCTGATTTTGTTGGCGATCTGCGCGGAATTGAGAATCGAAAGTGTTCTCACGACCCAGGTGATTAATTGGGCGCGATCGTCGGTTCGAGAATGCGATGTTGCAAGAAGACTTGTGCACCATAGTTTGCTCAATCGAGTTCCTCCCAAGCGGCTTTGTGACGATCTTGTCATGCTTAGGGATGGTCGATTGCTGAGCCATTCGGAAAAGGTTTTCCAGTCGCTTGCAGCGACCATTAAAGACAATAACTATCGTATCTTCTCACAGGATGGAAAGCTTCATCTGGTTAGTGCTGGTTTATGGCTCTCGGACGATGATCCTTTTCGGCTATTCGATCGATTGATGAAGGAAGAGATTTCCGGGAATGTTGATGCTGGCCACGCGTTCTACTTGGGCTATGAAATGGCAAAGGCCAATATCGCGTTGATACTCGGAAAGCAATACGAGCAGGATCGAGCCTTGAACTGGGGAATGCTGACGGTCAGCGAAGATTTGCATCGAATTCAACGCACGAGTCGAGCACGCGGCGGAAAATGAAAGTGATTCGTGTCGTGTTGCATCAACGAGGTCTCTGGCCCCGATGATGCGATGGTCAAGACTGTCAGCAACGTTCAATCCTCAGTTTTGTTTGCCAAATCCACGTCTCGAGTTTCCGCAGTCGGGTTTCAAGCATCCAGCGGTGGATAAGCCACGTACTCTGAGTAGCGGATAACCCTGCGTACATCCACTTGAGTGCTTTGAAGGCATCATATCTTATTCAAGCTCCACGTGCAGGATTTGCGTATCTGGTGCACCCTTGGTGGATGACCTACGATGGGTAGATGCGTTAGATC
>Ga0181563_10003269_pt1 | contig 15496 bp, 15 predicted proteins | sample 011ome_25_FD_133759 | JGI IMG/M metagenome (GOLD analysis project Ga0181563, IMG submission 133759) | Coastal salt marsh microbial communities from the Groves Creek Marsh, Skidaway Island, Georgia - 011512CT metaG (megahit assembly) | ecosystem: Environmental > Aquatic > Marine > Intertidal...
CAAACACCAGAACATGAAAGAAGTCGTAATCGTCAGTGCTGCCAGAACACCTATGGGCAGCTTCGGCGGTGCACTAAGCACCCTACCCGCTCCTAGAATTGGGGCTGCCGCCATCAGCGGAGCGCTTGAAAAAGCAGGAATCTCACCGGACCAAGTAGATGAAGTCTACATGGGCAATGTCCTTCAAGCCAATGTAGGACAGGCTCCAGCGCGTCAAGCCGCCATTTTCGCTGGCATCAGCAGCAACGTCCCTGCCACCACTATCAACAAAGTTTGTTCTTCGGGAATGAAGGCGGTAATGATGGCCGCACAAGCCATTAAAGCCGGTGATGCAGAGATCATCGTGGCTGGCGGCATGGAAAACATGAGCGCTGTTCCCCACTACCTCCCTAGCAGTCGTACCGGCGTTAAGTTGGGCGATATTGCCATGGTAGACGGTTTGGTGAAGGACGGCCTGACAGATGTATATAATGCACAACACATGGGATTGTGTGCGGAATTGTGCGCGAGCGAGCACAACTATTCTCGCGAAGCACAAGATGATTTCGCCCTAGAAAGTTACAAGCGCAGTGCTGCAGCTTGGGAGGCAGGGAAATTTGATCAGGAAGTGGTCCCTGTAATGATTCCACAACGTAAAGGCGACCCAGTGGCCTTTGATCGCGATGAAGAATATACCAAGGTGAACGTGGACAAGGTTCCTCAGTTGCGCCCTGTGTTCAAGAAGGACGGTACGATCACTGCGGCCAATGCTTCTACCTTGAACGACGGCGCTGCGGCATTGGTGCTTATGAGTGCTGAAAAGGCGGCGGAATTGGGCCTAAAACCTGCGGCAAAAATTATTGGATATGCCGATGCAGCGCAGGAGCCAGAATGGTTTACAACAGCCCCGGCCAAGGCACTCCCTAAGGCAATGGCCAAGGCAGGCAAAAGCTTGGACCAGGTGGATTATTTCGAGTTTAATGAGGCCTTCTCTGTGGTGGGATTGGCCAATACTGACATACTAGGTTTGGATGCATCGAAAGTCAATATAAACGGCGGCGCAGTTAGCTTAGGCCACCCACTGGGTGCCTCTGGTGCGCGCATTGTAACCACATTGATTTCCGTGCTGGAGCAAAACAACGGTACCATCGGTGCAGCGGCCATTTGTAACGGCGGTGGCGGAGCGTCGGCCATAGTCATCGAACTATTGTAAATCAGACTATTGAAAATGTTGAAACCCTGGCTTCGGCTGGGGTTTGCTTTTTGTGTAAAAAATGAAGAAACACTTGGCAATATGGTTCATGCGTGTGCTAATTTAGAATTCCATGAGTGATAGAGGTCTAGGCATCGCATTTTTGGGCAGCGCTCCTTTGAGAGCGGAAGCATCTGACCGAGCAGAATTGGTCAATGTCGTCCTTTTTGGGGAGACCTTTGAGATTCTCGAGAAGCAAGTGAAATGGTCACGTATACGGCTGCACCATGACCTCTATGAAGGTTGGATCGATAACCTTCAATATCAGGAACTTAACACAGAAGACTTCCACAGTATTCAATCAACCGATCGCCACGTTTGTAGCGAAACCGTACAATTGCTTCAGGCCGAAGATGCCGCTAAATCCACACTCATTCCTCAGGGCAGTTTATTGCCTCTATTTGATGGAAAAACTACGGCCATTGGTGGCCAAGTATTTAAGTTTGAAGGAGAGCAAACGAAGGGAACTGGAACTCGAGAGGCTTTGGTGCATACTGCATTTTCATATTTGAACGCACCGTATCTCTGGGGAGGCCGAACGCCCTTCGGCATTGATTGTAGCGGGTTCACCCAGATGGTGTACCGCCAATATGGCTCGAGTATTCCAAGAGATGCCAGTCAACAAGCCAAGAAAGGCGAGACATTGAGCTTTTTAGAGGAGTGTTTGCCCGGGGATTTGGCGTTTTTCGATAATGCGGAAGGTGCCATTACCCACGTGGGCATTGTCCTTGAAGATGGAAAGATTATCCATGCCTCCGGCAGAGTTCGAGTGGATGGTTTAGACCACAGTGGGATTTATAATGCGGAATTAGGCCGACATACCCATAAATTAAGAGTGTTAAAGCGATTGATTCCTTAACGGGCCAATGCTTTGATTACTTCCCCTCCGAGCTCCCAGAACTCATCCAAAGCCAATAGTTTGGCCTCATAGAAATCAATGATCGCAGACCATTGTGCTTTGTCATAGAAGTAGGCCCCTTCTAGCTTTACCCAAATGCGACTCACGGGTACACCGCTATCTAGCATGATACAAGGTTCGAACATCATTTCCTCGCCCATGTGGTTGTTGAGCATGGTTTTAAATTCTTCGAATTGGTCATAAAACAATGCACGAATTTCCTCGTCCTTGAATTGCAAGTCAATGGCCAGCCCAACCTCCGGGGACGTTAGCAATCGGAAGAAAATGCCGCGTACGCCGGTCCTATAGGTTTCCCAGCGACTTCCTCCCCCGCCCAAACTTTTATGCCCCGACATACGTTGAGTAAATAGCTTGAAAAAGGAAGTATTGAGGTCTTTCTTTTCTTCTCTCGAAAACATTTTTGAACTTCACGCTGATGCAAGTGCAATATCGGAAACTAGACGGAACTACCATCGAAAATCCCGCCGCATACGTTCTTTCGTATTTGCGGGCACATCCCGCGGCGACCTTGTGTGTGGGGTCCGATTCTCAAAACATAGGCGGCCAAACCATTTACGTCACGGTCATTGCCTTTCGACACCAAGGAAAAGGCGTGCATTACGTCTACCACAAGCGCCGAGAGCCCCTCATTAATGATATGATCACCCGCCTGTTTAAAGAGGCGCAGGACAGCATAGAAACCGCAGAATTCCTTCGTTCAAAAGAGGTGAACATCCCCATCACCATCGATGTGGATTACAACGAAGATGAGCAATTTGCCTCTCACAAGCTCATCCCCATGGTCAAAGGGTGGATCTTAGGACTAGGATATACCATGAACACCAAGCAGAATATTCAAATCGCGAGTATAGCCGCCGACCACCTGCTGTAGGTGTGACTCAGCGCACAGCCTGTTGAAGCGACGTGCACGAGCTTTGTGACTCTAAACGCAAAGAACAACATGGGACTACTCTCCTTCTTATTCGGCGGCGGCAAACGCCAAGAAAGACTTCAAACAGCCATAGCCAAAGGCGCAACCATTATCGATGTTCGAACACCCGGGGAATTCGCCCAAGGTCACGCCAAGGGAGCTCAGAACATCCCGTTGAATGTGTTTAAAAAGAATATTGCCCAGATTACCAAGAAAGGCGGTCCTGTAGTGCTGTGCTGCCGCTCAGGCGCACGCGCTGGCAATGCGCAAGCCATGCTTCAGGGTAAAGGCATAGAAGCCATCAATGCCGGGCCTTGGCAGGCGGTAGTGAAGGCGCAAAAAAGTTAAGATTTCGGCGGTCTCAAATGAGATTTGGACCCTAACTTTGCGGTCAAATCTTTTTTGACATGCGTAACGTTTTCCCCTACCTAACCGTCGCATTTTTAATCTCCTTTTCGGGCTGGGCTCAAAACTTCGGCACACTTCAAGGCGAAGCTCTTGATGCACTGAACCTCAGCCCATTGGAAAACTGGACTGTAGAGGTCATTCAAGGTACTTTTACCCAACAAACGACAGTTGATGCGGAGGGTGGATTTGTGTTCGAATCTCTCCCTACCGGTTTGTACAATGTGCGCGCGATCAGCCCTTCGGGTCAGATTCAAACCTTGCATGAAGTTCAGATTCGCTCGACCAAGCCTGAATTTGTGAGCTTATTGGTGGAACGTATTACCTCTTTAGACGAGGTCGCCGTACGTGCCGATGCCTTCCATCGCACTCCTGAAACGCCTTTGAGTATTAAAAACATCAACCGTTCTGAAATGATGCGCATGCCGGGTGCAGTATTGGACTTAAGTAAGGTCATTCAGAATTTTCCGGGCGTATTGCCCAAGCCTTCCTTCGGCTATGCCATTGCCATGCGTGGTGGAGCACCGAACGAGAACAGATACTTGTTGGACGGGATTTCCCTTCCTACCGTGAACCACTTTAGCATCCAAGGCGCCTCCGGAGGCGCGGTAAGCTTAATCAACCTAGATCATATTCAAGGAATGGATTTAGTGACCGGTGGTTTTCCTGCGGATGTAGACGATGCCTTATCTGGCGTACTTCAGCTCGAAGGACGTAATGCGCGTAGCGACCGCTGGGGAGTACGTGCTACCCAAGGGGGTACAGATTATGGTATGACCCTCGAAGGACCTGTGGGCGATAAAACGTTGATCACCATGAGCGGTCGCAACAGCTTCTCACAGCATTATTTCAAGTTGTTCAATATTCCGGTATTGCCTACTTATCAGGATGCGCAGTTGCGTGTACATCACAAAATTGGGCCCAGAAAAGACCTAACCATCATCGGCGTAGGGGGATGGGACGACTACAAATTATATACCAATGGACGCGGCAGCGATGCCCTACTCTACAACGTCGGCTACATCCCAGAAGGAACGCAGCAAACTGAAGTTTTGGGTGCGCGTTACCGCGCCTTCACCGACAACGGACGTTGGGAGTATGTGCTGAGCCGTGATCAAGTAGGCAACCAAGCTGAGAAATTTATTGGCAACACGGGCTTGGATGGAGATAGACAGTTAGAGTACAGCAGCACCGAGACCAACACTAGATTCAATGTGAGTCACCATGTGGTCAGCAAGGATTGGCAATGGAAATATGGCCTGAACCTTGTGTTCAGAGACTACGGGCTAGATATGTGGAACGTGCGCTACAACAACGACATGGCGGTGCAGCGTATAGATACCGTGGATTTTTTGACGCAGCAAGACTTTTTGAGCGCTGGTGCGTTCACACATTTGACCCGTCATTATCTAGAGCGCAGGTTATCGACTAGCGTGGGCATGCGAATGGACATGCATACATTGAACATGACCACGATAAATCCATTGGCCCAGCTCTCCCCTCGCATGAGTGCGCAATATCATTTGAATGATTCTTGGGCGGTGCAAGGAAACTTGGGAAGTTACACGCAGTTGCCTCCAGCTATTACGATTTTAGCGAATACAGCAAATAATTGGTCGCGGTATAGTAATGCGGGCCGAGTGAACCAGGCAGCCACCGGTATCGAATTCCAAAACGGTCAGACGTATCGATTCTCACTCGAAGGATATTACAAGGATTACCGTCAAATGCCCTATTTGTGGGCCGATCAAATGGCTTTCTCCCAGGCCATTGGCGCTTATGTAGCTGTGGGCGACCAAGTCAGTTCTTCACGCGCCCAGGGACGTACCTATGGTTTGGAGCTGTTCTTACAACAAAAGCTTAAGGGCACTTATTGGTGGACGATGAGCTACAACTTCGGGTACAGTGAAACCCGCTTGGATGCTACACAAGAATGGCAACCGACAGTTTGGGACAACCGCCACAACATCAACCTTGTCTTGGGAAAGGTTTGGGGCAAGGGTTGGCAGATTGGGGCAAAATACCGTTGGGCTACAGGAACGCCATATACTCCGTTCGACACTGAGCTCAGTGCGCTATCCGCGAACTGGGACGTGTTGCAGCGCGGGATCTTTGATGTGGACCAAATCATGGGTGAGCGCTTGCAAGCCTATAGCGTGATTGACGTGCGATTAGACAAGACCTACAATAAGAAGAATTACAGTTTGACTTGGTTCTTGGATTTGCAAAACTTCACCAGCTCTGATATTCCGTTGATGCCGTATTTAACGGTGGAACGCGATGATTCAGGAGCACCGGTATTGGATCCCGTAGATTTTGGCAAATATAGCATGAAGCTCATTCAAAGCGATACGGGCAGATTGCTTCCAACCATCGGATTGATCCTCGAGATTTAAGAAGGGATTGCCTTACCTTTAGGCCCCAATTAATTGGAAACTATGCTAAAAACCATTCTCCGCAAGATTCCCGTATATCTTGCTAATGTTGTCATCCTATTGACCCTTCTCAGTCTCTTTGGCTGGTTGGTGCGCGAAACAACGAAAGGTAAACAATGGGTACCGCATCAGGTCAGTCGATCTATTACTTTCTTTACTACGCTCCCGGACCGATTAATGGTTGCAAAGGCTGCGGTAGAGCGACTTCCCTTGGTGTTCGTGCCCTCGCCAGAGAATTTTGAGCCGATTAACGAGCTCGAGGAGGATGTGAAGGTGTTGACCAGTTATGCCAATGCGAATTGGAAACGTACCATCGCTATTATCAACCTGCGTACTGGTGAAGAATTGAAGACTTGGTCCGTGGACCGTCTTGCAAATCCCCACAACCGAATTATGCACTCTTTGATGCTGCAAGATTCGAGCCTGATCTATTCCTTGAACGGCGTTACCGGCATCATTAAGATAGATAAGAAAAGTGAGCGACTTTGGAAGCAGGATACCATCGCCCACCACCATGCCATCAACATGGGTGCGGACAATACCTTCTGGGCCAACACCTACACCAAAGACAAGGGCGAACACATCTATTATGGGGCGAGGTTCAGTATTGACGGACGAGAATTTCCGTTCATCGACAACACATTGACCCAATTTGATGCGGAAACCGGTCGTATCCTCTATCACAAGAGTGTCACGGAAATTCTCATAGAAAATGACCTCACCCATTTGTTGATCAAATCAGATTCCCCAGGGGATCCGCTACACATCAATGATGTTCAGCCCGTCTTGGAAGATGGTCCTCACATGCTCAAGGGGGATGTATTTATTTCTTCAAGAACGAGCTCTTGGATCATGCACTACCGCCCTTCTACAGGAGAGGTTATAGAATTGATCGAAGGTCCATTTATGTCTCAGCACGATGTAGACATTGAAACTGATTCGACCATCATCTTCTTCAACAATAGCGGGCAAACCCTGAAGGGGGAACGTCCAGACCAGCATCGTCTTGCAGAAAACCTTATCGAGGTGAAACCACAATATTCAGGGGTACTCCGCTACCATTTGGGCCACGGTACTTTTGAGCGCATTTACCCGGAAGTCTTTAAGGAGCAGGAGATCTTCTCGTTCACCGAAAGTTTAGTCGAAGAGCTGCCCGGCGGTGGATATTACATCGAAGAGCAGAACTCCAGCGTACTTTGGGTGGTTAAAGATGGGAAAGTGAAGTATAAGAACATCTTGCCTTCACAACATGAAGGGCACCATCATTTGGCGAATTGGGCCCGTGTGATGCCCTAAAAACAGCAGCTTATGACCTTTGACGAAATCATCGACTTCCGCGCTTCAAACCGCAAGTTTGATCCTGAGGCACCCGTACCTGCAGAGGTCATTGAAAAAGCCCTAAAACATGCCACTCTTGCCCCGAACAGCAGCAATATGCAGCTGTGGGAGTTTCATTGGACTAAAAGTCCTGAGGCAAAGGCCAAGATGGTAGAGGCTTGTTTAAGTCAGATGGCCGCTAGATCCGCACAGGAAATGGTGGTCTTTGTGACACGTCGCGATCTGTGGAAAAAGCGCAGACAATGGCACCTAGATTGGATTGATAAAGATGCCGAGCGTATTGGTGATCCAAATGCACGTTCTATAAAGCTGCGAAGAAAATACTACGGATCTCTCATGCCGGTGTTTTATTTCAACGACGGCCTTGGTTTGATGGGGATTTTTCGCCGTATGACGACTTTTTTTGTTGGCCTACGCCGTCCTATAGTCCGTGGTGAAGGCCATGCAGGTCAACGCATTACTGTACATAAGAGCTGCGCGCTAGCTGCGGAAAACTTTATGCTAAGTTGTGCAGCCCAAGGCTTTCACACTTGTCCTATGGAAGGGTTTGATGCGAAAATGGTCAAGAAGCAATTGAAATTGCCGCGCGGTGCGGAAATCAACATGGTCATCGCAGTGGGTAAGGGAACCAAAGAAGGGTTCTGGGGACCGCGTCGTCGTGTCGCTGAGGATGAAGTAATCTTCCGTCATTAGAGCGTTTCTCAACCCTTACACGTTATTTCTGATACTTGTATTTAAACATATACCTTTGCGTTTCAAGGGGAAGGCTCTATGAACCCTTGAGCTGACCTCTTCTAAACCTTCACAGATTATGAAAACCAAAGAAGAGATCGTTACCAACTGGCTCGTAAGGTATACGGGCGTTCCACTTGAAGATTTTGGACAGTACATCCTACTGACGAACTTCCAACACTATGTAGATATTTTCGCGGAACTGACCGGCGCTGAAATTCACGGCAGAGGAAAGAGTATGACCAGTGCGACGCACAAAGGCATCACCATAATAAATTTCGGTATGGGGTCGCCAAACGCCGCTACAGTGATGGATTTGTTGAGTGCCATCAGTCCGAAAGCCGTGTTATTCCTGGGAAAATGTGGGGGTCTGAAAAAGAGAAACAACATCGGTGACCTGATCTTACCCATCGGTGCCATTCGTGGTGAGGGTACTTCGAATGATTACTTCCCTCCTGAAGTTCCGGCTATGCCCTCATTCGCCCTTCAAAAAGCGGTCAGTACTACTATTCGCGATCAAAAGGTGGACTACTGGACAGGAACAGTTTATACAACCAACCGCCGCGTGTGGGAGTTTGATTTGAAGTTCAAAAAGTACTTGAAAAAGATTCGTGCCTACGCCATTGATATGGAAACCGCCACCCTATTCACTGTGGGCTTCCATAATAAAATTCCTACAGGTGCACTGCTACTCGTAACGGACCAGCCCATGATTCCGGAAGGTGTAAAAACCATGGAAAAGGATGCGGTGAACTCCAAGTTGTTCGACCAGCGCCATGTGGAGATCGGCATTGCTTCGCTAAAGCAGCTCATCAACAACGGAGAGACAATCAGGCACTTGGTGTTCTAATTGCAGTTGCTGCATTGCCCTTTAGCGACTACTTCAATGCTATCAATGTGAATGCCTGGTGCAGAGAGCTTGAGGCGTTTAGGCAGGTCTAGACATTGTACAACCCCACAAGTGGTGCACTTAAAATGCATGTGGTCGTGTAGGTGAGTCTCGATCGAACAGTCGGAGCATAGGGCGTAATAGCTTTCACCGTTTTCCTCCAATGCCTTGTGAATCACACCTTTTTCCATAAGGGCTAACAAGGTTCGGTACAAGGTGGTGCGGTCAAATTCCGCAAGCGTTGCTTGTAGCTCTGCATAAGGCTTAGCCAGTTCCGTTTTTCCTAGTGCATCGAGAATGGCCAATCGGATTTTGGTCACCTTGAGGTCATGCTTTTTTAGAGTTGTAGCGGCATCCATAGCTTAAAAGTTTTGAACCCAGGCAACGGTTAAGTTGCGGCCTAAGGCATCTGCAAAATAACGTTGTCTGTTTAAATAGTCTCGATAGGTGGTGTTCAGCACGTTCTCCATGCCCAGTCGAATTTGGGGTTTGTAGCGCCATTGGTTTAACGTCCCTCCCATGTGCAAATCGAATAGGTGGTACGCTTCCGGAGGAGGGATAAAATCTAAGGAAGCGGCCCAATTCCCTTGTTCTCCCACAAATCTGTGTGAGGCCTCTACCCTAAAGTTTCGCCATTGGTGCCACTCTCCTAGTTCATAGGTCAGTTCGTGCAATGCATTGAATGGCGGCATGTAATTCAGGGGTAAGGTGTTGGTTAAGTCATTGCCTTCTAGGTAGGACCAATTTCCTTTGAACTTCCAATGTTCGCCAAATTCGTAGCGCATCGAGAGATCCATCCCAAGGATTCGGGCATCGCATTGCTCGTAGGTAAATACGGGAAAAGCCCCACGGATGGTCAGCCGGAATTCTTGCTGGGGTTGGAGATAGATGTAATCGTTGAAATAATGGACATAGGTTCTGACGTCTAGATGGAGATATTGGCCAAATTGGCCACTAAACTGCAACGTCGACTTCACTCCACTCTCCTGCTTGAGCTCAAGATTTCCTTCCTCGATCCCGCTCACTCCCTGGTGCAGTCCAAATGCATACATCTCATTAATTTCCGGAGGCCGTTGTCGAAACGCCACCTCTGCCATAGCGGTCCATTGGGTTGAGATCTGTCCTGAAACCCTAGCCAATGCACTGATGTTGTGGTAACGATCGCCATAGTAAACAACCGTTCGAGGCAGGGTGCTGGTCAACATGGCTACATTTCTGAAGGTAAAATCATACCTGCCACCAAATTCGGTAGAGATGCGTTCGAATTCGTTTTTCGCGTTGATGAAAAGCCCGTTGGTGAACGAGGTGAAGTTTGGCAAAAGGGGAAGAATGCCAGTTTCTGGGAGGTTCCAATTGTTTTTTCCAAGGAATTGGTAACCCGCATCCCAATGTCGATTGTTCGACCACAGCAATTCATTTTGAACGCTGTATTGCATCAAGCTTAAGGCCGGGATATCACTGCGTCCACTTCTACGAACATCGAACTCTTGGCGCTTATTACGCTGTACGGCTAAATTCCATTCCAAGGTGTTCTCCACGAGCTCTTTTCTCAGGGTAAATTTGAATTGATGGTGGGAAACGTCTTGTTTGGGAGCATCAATGGCCCGCGAAAAAACAGAGTCCGTATAAAAGGGCACTGGACGACTAAAGGCGCTTTGGAGGTCGGTCAAATTCCCGATATGGCTTCCGCGCAGAATCCCATAGTCGGCATTGAAGAAAGCGTATTGGGACTCCCATTCCCACCCGGAATCCCACTGGCGGCGAAGCTCACCGTTCATGTGCGCTTGGCGCGTGCCGGTGTTATTGAGTAAGTAGTTCGGCGCAAATCGATCACCGAAGTGCTTTACAGTGGTTCCTAAACGCCATTGTAGGTGGGGATGACCTTGATATAATTGGCCATTGATCGTACCGCCCAGTCCATTGCTTTCCAATGTTGATTTAACCTTACCGTGAATGTGTGGGTCCATTGGGATTTTACCTGGCATCAAAACCACAATTCCGCCCATATGAGTTCCGGGATATCGCATCGATGCAGCTCCGCTGACCACAGTAATTTCACCGGCGCTGTTCAGATCAATTTCCGGGCTGTGATCCGCGCCCCATTGCTGCCCCGCATGCACAACGCCATTGTTGATGATGGTAACTCTGTTCCCGGATAGCCCGTGCAGCACTGGCAGACCTATATCTGAACCGTTGGAGATCATACTCACCCCATTGAGGTTCGAAAGGGATGCCGCCAAGGATTTCTGGGCGCTTTGGTCTAAGACCATCATCCTTATATTCTCTTCGTTCAGGGCATGCTCATGATCATCATGAACTTCGACTTCATGTAGGAGGTTTTCATGATGTTCAAGCGTAAATACTATGGTCGTATCTCCCTCTACAGCAAGAGCCTCAAATACCGTAGGGCATCCAATATGTTGTATAGTCAAATGGTAGAAACCCGCACAGAGCGTAGGAATCTCAAAGCTTCCCATACTATCAGTCCAGTACTCCTTGCCTAATTCTGTGATATAAATACTCACATCTTCCATAGGCTGCTGATCATGCTCATCCACTACGCGGCCAGCAAGTGTATATACACAACTCTGGGCGACCACCATCGATGACCACCCAAAGAAGAAGAGTACTATGCATAAAAGTTTATTCAATGATCACGTCAAAGAGTACTTCTATATCGGTTTCGCCGCCCGCGTTGGTGATGTCGCCATCACTCACGCCGATGGCTCCTTTATCGGGTTGATGACGCAGGGTCACACTTAACGTTTCAGAACCTGCTTCCCCGGTGACTAATTCGAATGCCAATCCAATGGGAAAGCCATTATTATCCTGATCCACGTATGCAAAGGAGGCATTGCCGCTAGCACTGAAAAAGAACTGATGCTCTTCTGCCTCGTCAAAAACCTCCGCTGTCAATTCCTCGGCCGGGGTTTCACTTTCATTGAATAATCTAATACTCCCAGAATATGTGGTATTCGCTAGTAACGTGTCTAATGAGAGTATCGGCGCATTGCCCCCATCCCCATCGAGATCCTGATAGTTCAATACATGAACGACAGAACCCTCATCGAGATCTATTTGTAATGTGGTAATTAATTCCTCCTCTTGTGGGTCCGTAGGGTCTAGGGGTTGGCAAGAGAAAATGAGAAAGGCTGGAGTGAGCAGTACGCTGATTTTAAAAATGTTCATAGCTGATGCTGTTAGTTGAGATAAATGTAGTAACAATTACTGTAAATGCAACACGGTTGCATTTAAAATATTCGACAGAGACTTGGATTATGGAAGAAGTTTATGCTTCGAAAATGAAATTTCGTAAGAGAACTGTTCCAGATTTCCTGACCGTTATGTCCACCTATCAGTTCAAATTCCATTGAAAATTTTAGGCCGTAGGACAATTACTAGACAAACGCGCGTAAACCCCTATAAAGCGTACTTCTTACACTATATTTAATGCAATGAGAATCACCGCCATTTCAATACTTCTATTTAGCACCTTGTTCGCTCAAGGTCAGAGCGATACGTTTTTTATTCTTCCTCCATTACTCGAGTGGGAAGGCGGCGACCACGACATCAATTTGAATTTTTCCACCACTGAACCTAGTGCCCAAGTATGGGTCTACAATAGCGATCAGTCTCTTTCGCAGAACCTTACCGTGACCTCAGGAAACGTAGCTACGCTAAGTTTTACCATACCAGTAACAGGACTTTTGAGTACTTATGGGGCACGAGAATTGAATTGGCCCAACTCAAAAAGGTACAAAGACGCTTTATTCATTGAATCCACTGCACCGGTCACGGTAACTGAACAAATTGTAGAACCTTTCAACCAAGAAATCATCACTGCGAAAGGTCGGAATGCGCTAGGTAAAGAATTTTATGTGGCGAGCCAAACTCTCATTACTACAACCGTTAGCGGTACATTCTTTGGGTACCATGGCATGCATTACATCAGTGTTGTGGCCATGGAAGACAACACAGAAATTAAATTCAAAGCAGCAGACGGTAATGTTTTTACAACGGGCGCTGATAGTGTTGTATTCACTTTGAACCAAGGCCAGAGTTGGGTAAGTACGATGGAAGACGACCAGCAATTGCTCGGCACACGAATAACAGCGTCAAAACCTATCGCAGTAACAGCAGGCGGCAATCACTTAAAGAATGCTTCGGCCAACCATGGGGATGCGGGATTAGATCAAGTTACTCCCGTAGAACTTCTCGGGAATAAGCATGTAGTCTTGCGTGGATTAGCCTACCACCCAAACGATTATATCATGTGTGTCGCCACGGAAGATGACACGGACATTAGTATAGATGGTGTGAGTATTCTCTCCAATGCAAAAGCCGGCGAATCAATAACCCACAGTATGGTGGGTTCAGCCACGCAGCCGGGTCGACCATATGTAGTTGAAAGCAACAATCCTATCTACGTATTTCAAGCTACTACGGGCACAGTAGGCAACGAACCTGAAATGGGAATGGCACAGATTCCCCAGGTTAATTGTACTGGGTCCAATTTTATCCGTTACAATAGAGCACCCGGTCTCGCCACTGCTGCCATGGTTACTATACCAAGTAATGCTGTCGCCTCGTTAGAATACAATGGACTATCAGTAAGCTCAAATCTAAGTGTTACAGTGCAGCAAAGCGCTTATGACGCGAGTTGGTCGGGCGTCTTTATAAATTCCAATACATTAACCAACAACTTCACTTTGGAGTGTCCTACCCCATTTCATGTGGGCATAATCGCGGGGCAAGGCACCTCAACAGGATTGTATGGGTACATCAGTGGTTTTGATGATAAATTTGAACTTTATGACCCGACAGATCCTTCTTCGACAGATATCATAGAGCTTCCCAAGCAGTGTGCTGATACGATTCCACTTATTTTCGGGTTTAATTCTTGCTCCGACAGCATTACAGTAATCTCAGCAGTACTGCTGCAAGGTCAAGGAATCTTATTAGACGAGAACCAGCAGGACACCATACTTCGAGTGGTTTCTGAGGAAGGATTCAGCGGCGATGTAGTCGTTGCTGTTACAGTACGTGATGGCTCTGGAGGTGAAGAAAGTATTGAGTTTAGGTTTGAACACTTGGGCAAGAGCTACGACCCAATTACGGTACCGAACTTCATCACACCCAACAATGACCAGATTAATGATAGGCTCACCATTCGAAGTGACGACTACCTTGAATTGTTTGACATCAGCATTTACAGCAGATGGGGTACTCAGGTGTACGAGGCCAATACGATGAGTGAAGCCTGGGACGGACAATTAAAGAATTCCAATGTTGCTCCTGGGGTGTATTACTACACCATTAAAACGGAAACTATATGCGGTCCGTTCACGAAAGCCGGCGCAATACACGTCATTCATTAATGCAAGTATCACGAACATACAGGCATCAAGCTTCGTTTGCGTCAAGTCATAAAAAAACCAGCGTAAAACGCTGGTTTTCAATGCTTTTTGCGGAGAGGAAGGGATTCGAACCCTCGATAGAGTTGCCCCTATACCAGCTTTCCAGGCGGGCCCTTTCAACCACTCAGGCACCTCTCCATAAGTGGTGTAAAAGTAGCCCGGAAAAGGTTCCTGCACAACAAGAAAGTGTCCCAATACCACTACCTTTAAAGCGGTGAAAAAACTACTGATTCTCATAGGTTTAGTATCAACGTTCGTAGCGAGGGCGCAAAGTGATACCTACTTCGTGCTTCCTCCACTTTATGAATGGGAAGCCGGGGATCATGATATCTATCTGTACATCAGTACCACCTCTCCTTCTTCTTCGGTTTGGGTATACAATAGCGATACGAGCTTTTCCCAGACAATGATTGTCACCTCGAACAACATTGGAACGATCAGTTTTACCACGCCTGTGACGGGATTGAATAGTACGTACGGGGCGCGAGAACTGAATTGGACCAATCAAAAACGGTATAAAGACGCCTTATTTGTGGAGGCCACGAATCCGGTAACTATCACACAACGCATTCTGGACCCTTACAATCAAGAAATTATTACCGCGAAAGGGCGCAATGCACTGGGTACTGAGTTTTATGTGGGATCACAAACCCTTATTAATTCTACGGTTTCAGGTAATTATGCCAGCTACAAAGGAATGCACTACATCAGTGTGGTGGCCACGGAGGATAGCACAAACATTAAGTTGAAAGCACCGGCGAATAACCAGTTTGACAATGGGTTGGATAGTGTAATGTTCACTTTGGATGCTGGGCAAAGTTGGGTTTCCAAGATGCAAGACAATGACGTTTTGCTGGGAACGCATGTTACGTCGGATAAACCTATTGCGGTCACGGCAGGCGGTAATCACCTAAAGAATGCGTCGGCCAACAATGCGGACGCGGGAATTGATCAGGTGACCCCAGTAGAGCATTTGGGCACCAAACATGTGGTGCTGCGTGGGATGGCCTACTATCCCAATGATTATTTCATGTACGTCGCCACTGAAGATAGCACCTACATCACGGTTGATGGGACTACTATCCTTACCAATGGCGGTCCTGGAGATGCGGGAACCTACAGTATGACGGGGAATGTTAATACGCCTGGAAAGCCTTTTGTGATTGAAAGTACCAAACCTATTTATGTGTTCCAAGTCACTACTGGGACCACCAGCCACG
>Ga0181563_10003280_pt1 | contig 15464 bp, 11 predicted proteins | sample 011ome_25_FD_133759 | JGI IMG/M metagenome (GOLD analysis project Ga0181563, IMG submission 133759) | Coastal salt marsh microbial communities from the Groves Creek Marsh, Skidaway Island, Georgia - 011512CT metaG (megahit assembly) | ecosystem: Environmental > Aquatic > Marine > Intertidal...
AACAAGAGTTTTGATATCGCCATGTACCTGATTGACCAGGGTGCAAGAGTGGAAGTATGGGATATGAATGGTCGCACCCCTCTTTATCTGGCCATCGACATGAACTCGTTTACACCCAGAGGATTTTTTGGCGGCGCTGTCGAATCAAGTGCACCGGATTCGCAAACCTATGGCGCACTGGATGTAGCCAGGCGCCTGATTGATATGGGCGTTGATGTGAATCATCAGCTTACCCGCATTCGACCCAACGGTCCGGGTCGAGGCCGCTTTGCTGACTATGACATGCGGGGTGGAACTGGCGCCCTGATGGTAGCTACTTTCAGTCATGACCACGAAGCCATGGAACTGTTACTGGCTAATGGCGCTGAAGCGGACCTTCATAATGTATTCAAGATCACGCCATTAATGTACGCTACCGGCATGAGCGGCAATGGTCGAGGACCGGGCGGAAATCTGGACGGCATCCAGGAACGCGCTATCAAGTCTATTGATCTGTTGCTGGATGCCGGTGCCGATATCAATGCACAGGTAACGGACAGCCGCACTTTCACCGGACAGCTCGACACCTATATTCAGGGACGCGATAACGAGGGACGCACAGCCCTGCATAATGCTGCCGAACTGGGCTGGGAAAAAGTTGTCGCCCATCTGCTGGAACGTGGTGCTGATCCATCCATTGTCGACGCTGAAGGCCAAACGGCCCTGGATGAAGCTCTGGCACCGGTGATGAATGGCCCTGGTGCGCGCAACCGGCCTGAAAGCGGAGATCGTGAAGCCGCAGTAGCGATACTGAGTTCTGCTCTGGCTTCAGCAGAGTAGCAGGATCAATAAGGATAAAGGGCAGTCCACGCTGCCTGTACATTTATAATTTAATCTTCATCCTTTTGCCTTATCCTGTTCAATCTTTCCTGCTTTGGGTAAAAAAGCTCAATAATCAGGCAGATCATATCCTGCAGATATTTTCTGATGAGTCGCACTAATACTGGCACAAACGTTCTAATATAATTATCGCCACCCTGCCGCCACCCTGCCGCCACCGGCCCTAGACTATCTTAAAAAACAAATTACCTGCATAATATACAGCCAGTACATTCATACAAACTGCTACACAGCGCCGCTCTCAGGTAAAGAATTTTAGAAGCCAGACACCAGTGGATTCATTGCAGACAGACAACATCGACCTGCCAGCTCTCGACAGCCTTTCAGGCAACAGCCCTGAAGTGCTTCAGAATGCTGAGATATTGCGCATCTGCTAAATGGATAAAACATCAAAGGCCAGTTAAAACTTCCAAGCTATGGCAGTGAGAATTATTTCCTTAACACAGAAGACAGACTGCATTCAGTCCTCTTTAGCGAAACACTCTATCTGAAACTTACCAGCAAGATGCCTAAAGTCCGATAATTCCCCGGAATCTGACAGGCACGGCAAAACCGCACCCACCCTGAATAACCAGAAATTTAAAATAGTTTTAGCCAACAACGAATCCATAACCGGAAAAATGAATAACCTGTTCATCGACCGGGCCGGCTTGAAATCAATTTCTGATCTTGGCTTCAATGAATTTGATGCGGATATTTTCCGCAATATGATGCACAAGAGTTACGGCATGGTGCTGGTCACAGGGCCGACCGGCTCCGGAAAATCCACTACGCTATACGCCGCATTAAAAGAAGTTATTACCTGAAACCTGAACGTCATAACCGTTGAAAACCCGGTGGAGTTCCATATTGATGGCATTGAACAAATTCAGGTTAACACTGTTACCGGCTACACCTTTGCACGCGCTTTACGTCATATTCTCCGACATGACCCAGATGTGATTATGATCGGCGAAATCAGGGATGAGGAAACCGGCAAGATTGCAGTGGAAAGCGCCTTAACCGGGCACCTTGTGTTGAGCACGCTTCATACTAATGATGCGGCCGGCGCCATAACCCGTCTTCTGGAGATGGGTGTCGATCCGTTCCTGCTCAATGACACCTTGCTCGGCGTATTTGACCAGCGCCTGGTAAAAAAGAATTGTCCTGAGTGCATTGATGTCGAAGAGGTGGAATTGGCGGTTCGCAAGGTATTAGGCGTAAGTGAAGATGAAGTGTTTTATAAAGGACGAGGATGCGAGGGCTGCCGCGGGACCGGTTACCAGGGCAGAATTGCCGGCTATGAACTGCTGCAGTTTTCCCCGGCCTTACGCAAAATGATTACTGCCACTATTACTACCCAGGAGGTCCACGAACAGGCCCTCAAGGATGGTATGGTTCCGCTCATAGATAATGCACTGGCATTGGCAAGAGCGAAAAAAACCTCTCTGCAGGAAGTCTATCGCGTTCGCCTCGAATAAAGGTTCGTGAAGTTTTTTAGCTTCACCATCATCCTTTGGTTTTAGTTTCTGGTTATTTCCAGTTGTCTCCAACAATCTCCAATCCGGTGTTGATAGTATAATCTGCATCATGTAAACGAGCGCGCTCTGGACTACCACCCTTTAACAATTTAGGCTTAAGCCTGCTTTCCAAACCGTCACCAGTAATACAAAGTAGCAAGCCACATCGCTGATCATCGCAACCCTGCTATTACCGAAGGAGTTTTTCATGCCCTCTTTTCGTTTATTCTTCACTAAAGCTTTTCTGTTTTGTTTATGCATACCCGTTCATTCGGTACTGGCTACGGAAGGTTATTACAGCTCACCCACTGCTCACAGTGGCCGTCTGGTATTTTCCTCGGAAGGTGACCTCTGGCGTCTTGACCCCGATGCCAGTCAGGCCATTCGCCTGACCACTCATGCTGAACTTGAATCAGATGCCAGCTTTTCACCGGATGGTGAACAACTGGCTTTCGTCGCCAGCTTCAATGGCACTGCCCAGGTTTATGTAATGTCTGTTGCAGGTGGCAGCCCTGAACAACTGACCTTTGAATCAGTGGCTGTCAGTGTCAGAGGCTGGTCACCCGATGGCCGGATTCTCTACACCAGTCGCAATATGGAAGGTAGCAGCCGGGTACTGGAACTACGCCTGGTTGATCCCCGGTCCGGCGCAATAGAGCGAATTGAGTTACGTTATGCGACTACCGGCACCTTTGATGATAGCGGCCGCAATCTGTTCTTTACCCGGCACGGCATGAGTACGGTCAGTGATAATGCCCGACTCTATCGCGGTGGCGGCACCTCGCAATTATGGCGTTTTGAGTTGGGTAGCGATGCAGAAGCTATCCGGCTGGCCCCTGATTTTGAAGGCCCAATCGAAACTCCGATGTTCTGGCAGGATCGCCTTTACTTCATCAGCGACTCCTCAGGCTATGACAATATCTGGTCCATGAGCACAACCGGTACAGATATTCGTCGCCATAGTAATTTCAGTAACTGGCGCCTGCTGGATGCCAGCCTGCAAAATGGAATAATCCATTACCAGAGAGGCGCCGATATCTATGCCTATGATCTGGCAAGCAATTCAGAAGAACTCATCAACATCGATCTGGCTACTGACGAACAACGCAGCAAACGTCGCTGGATCGACACGCCCTTGCAATATTTCAGCGGTGCCAGTCTTGCCAGCGGAGGCGGGCGAGTCGCCCTTACAGCCCGTGGTGCACTGACTGTTACCGGAACAAATGCCAGACGTCGCGTTGATATTTTGTTACCCGGTGAAGGCAGGGCACGCAGTGCCCGCTTGGATAGCAAGGCCGAACAGGCCTATGCCATCGTCGACAGGCAGGAGCGCGGAGAAATCTGGCGCTTCGCTACGGATGGCAGCAGCAGTGAACAACTCACTACCAATGCCGACGCCCATCGTTGGGAGCTGGCAATTTCTGGGGATGACCAGTGGCTTATCCATCATGATAAAAAAGCCCGCCTGTGGAAGCTCAATCTGCAGACCGGAGAAAACAGCCAGATTTTGGCTCGACCCGGTCCGGAAGATAACGCATTTCGTGATATACAGTTTTCCTCTGACAATCGTTACCTGGTGTTTACCACCACCAGCACGCGCAGGAATGGTTCTACAGTCTGGGCCCATGACCTGCAGGAAGGCAACAACGTTCAACTGACTGACGACAAGTATGTATCCTATGCGCCTGCTTTTTCCCGGGACGGGGATTGGCTTTATTTCCTGTCAGAACGGGTCTTTGATCCAACCCCGGGTTCGCCCTGGGGAGACCGTAACATGGGCGTACAGTTTGACAATCGGGTAGGCATTTATGCCCTGAAGCTGAACCCTGCCAGCCGCTTCGGGTTCCAGGCCCCCGATGAATTGCATCCAGCTGGAGCAGAGAAAACCGATAGTGAAGCCGAGCAACCGGCAAACGACAATCCTGGATTCACGATTGATTGGGCCCAGGCCAGCCAAAATATATATACCGTGCCTTTAGCACCCGGGAATTATTCCTCACTCCAGGTGAATGACGAGCGCCTCTACTATCTGAGTCGGGAAGGAAAAGAAAGCGCGCTATATAGTCTTGCCATCAGTAATGACTCATCCGAACCCGAACTTTTCGCCAAGGCAGTGGCAGGCTTTCAGCTAGCCACCAGTGCTGACACGCTGTTACTGCAATATAGCGGTGCTTCGCCCTCCTTTGCCCTGGTTCCCACAGGTGCAAAAGCACCGGAAGATCTGGCGGATTATCGGCTGCGAACACAGGGCTGGCGTCTGGCTGTTGACCCGGTCAGTGAATGGTCGCAACTTTTTCTTGATGGCTGGCGCCTGCATCGTGATTTTGCTTTTGATCCGCGTATGCGCGGAGTCGACTGGGAAGCCGTTCGAGACCGTTTGCTTCCCCTTGCCAGTCGTATCGGCCATCGACAGGAACTGGCCAACTTGTTCACCCAAATGGCCCATGAAATCGGCATCCTGCATTCCCAGGTGCGTGATGGTGATAGTCCCCGGGATGATGAAAACGGCCAGCTCTCCAGCCTCGGCGCACGCTATGCCCGGGCCAACGATGGACTCGAAATCGTACAGATTTATCAGGGCGAAACCGAATTACCGGACAGCCTTGGTCCCCTCAGCCAACCCGGGATCGACATCAACAGCGGCGACATTATAGTCGCGATCAACCGACAGGCCATCACCAATCGCGCTGAGCTGGCGCAGGCCCTTATGTATCAGGCAGGAGAACAGGTACTGTTGGAAACCCGCCGTGGCGAAACCACTTACGAGCATATAGTGGTTCCGGTGAGCCTGTCCGATGAAGGCATGCTGCGTTACCGGGACTGGATTCTGGGCAAGGCCCGCATGGTGGCGGATACCAGCGATGGCGAAATTGGTTACCTGCATTTGCGGGCCATGGGTAGTGCTGATGTGGCACATTTTGCCCGCGAATACTTTGCCCAGAATCACCTTGATGGTCTGATTATTGATGTGCGTGATAATAATGGCGGCAATGTCGACAGTATTATCCTGCAACAGCTTCTCCGCAAGGTCTGGTCCTTCTGGGGCAATGCTGAAGGCACGCCAAGCTATGGCTATAACATGCAGGAAGCCTTTCGAGGCCACCTGGCGGTGCTGATTAATGCCGGCACCTATTCCGATGGTGAAACCTTTGCCGCTGGTATCAAGGCGCTTGAGCTCGCACCGCTGATTGGCGAGCGCACCGCAGGGGCTGGCATCTGGCTGGCCGACCGCAATCGGCTGGCTGATGGCGGCATTTCCCGGGTAGCAGAATCCGCCCAGTTCGGTCTCGACGGACGCTGGTTAATAGAAGGCAGGGGTATTAGCCCGGATATTGAAGTGGTAGCCGAACCCCACCGCTTATTCAAGGGTGAAGATCAACAACTGCAGGCGGCGATCGAGTATTTACAAAACAGAATCGCACAGCAACCTGTTACCTCTTTGCAGGCAGATCCATTACCACCGGTTGGTGAATATGGACAGGGAATTAGTGACCAGGGCTTAAACAGAAACTAGAGCTGGCTGTCAGCCTGACGGAGAAAAGCGGCGGCACCTAATAAACCAGGATGCTCTGCGGTAATGATAAACGTGGGTATTTTTTCATTATAGGAACGGTAGCGCCCTTTTTCTTCAAAACGATTTCGAAACTCACTGTGTTTAAGAAAATCGATGAAACGGGGCACTATTCCTCCGCCGATATAAACGCCTCCAAATGCCGCTGCGGTCAATGCCAGACTGCCGCAAAAAGAGCCCAGCATGGCACAAAACAAGTGAAGGGTTTTTTCACAGCTGGCAGATTCCCCAGCCAATGCCAAAAAACTTATTTGATCCGCGCTTAATAGTTCCAAATCAACACCATCAATTTCACAGATCGCTGTGTGCAAGTCTGAAAGCCCGGGTCCCGATAAAATTCTCTCAGCCGAAACATGACCATATTTGCGGTGAAAAATACTCCATATTTCCTGCTCATAAAATGTATTGGGAGAAAAATCCATATGACCACCTTCCCCGGGCAACACCAGCAATGTACTCCCGCGCCGGGCCAGTATCGCCACCCCCAGCCCCGTTCCGGGACCGCATATCAGGGATGATTTTTGAGAATCAATTTCACCAGTACCAACCTGGGCAACTTCAGTGCCGCCCAGCAACGGAATAGCCAGCGCAATAGCATGGTAGTCATTAATGATGTGCAGGCTGTTCAGCGACAACTGGTCTTTTAAGGCCTGGCGTGAAAATGACCAATCCAGATTCGTCATGCTTACCTGATCTTCTTCCGAAGGACCAACAAGAGGGCTGGCAATAGCAATACACAAGTCTGTCACTTCAAGCCTGTGTGCTTTGAGATAGGAAGCAAGAGCCTCTCCTGGCCCTGCAAATTCAAGACAGGGCAAGGCCTCAATACACTTGAGGTTTTGATCTTCATTGAGGTAGGCAATTCGGCAATTGGTACCTCCTATATCCATGACAATTTGCAGCATAGTATGATGATTTTTGATCCTGAAAACAGAAATGCCAACGCAAAAAAACCGGCTTAAGTGTATCACCCCTTGTCCAGCCAAATGATACGGGGGATTAAAAACTTGATTCAGGCGACTTTAATACCTTACCCTGCCGGCTTTTCCCAGGTTCCTACAATAACAATAAATACCAGGCAAATAACATGACCGCGGTCAAATCCAGACACTCCAGATCGACAATTCTTTTTATTACTGCTGTAGTAGCCATGGGCGGATTATTATTCGGTTATGACACCGGCGTTATATCCGGCAGCCAACTTTACTTTACCGAGTTTTTTGATTTAAGCCCGGGCCAACAGGGCTGGGCTGTCAGCAGCGCAATATATGGCTGCCTGTTTGGCGCTTTGGCGAGTGGTTATCTTACGAAACAAATCAGCCGTAAATTTACCCTGATTTTTTCTGCTGTCCTATTTCTTATTTCTGCCTGGGGCTCTGGAATAGCAAACTCTCTTCTGGAGCTTTCTGTTTACCGCATTATTGGCGGTTTCGGCGTAGGCATGGCGTCCATGGCAGCGCCAATGTACATAGCAGAAATCTCGCCCCCAAAAGAACGTGGCCAAATGGTTTCCTTCTATCAACTTGCGGTTGTAATCGGGTTTTTTGTCGTGTTTCTGACCAATTATTTTATTGGCAACGGGACCATCAATTTCATTTCCTTGTTAAATGAAAACGATCTGCACAGCTGGAATGTGCAACAGGGCTGGCGCATCATGTTCTGGTCTGAACTTATACCCGCCGGTCTGTTTTTTATCCTGTTATTTTTTGTTCCCCACACACCTCGCTGGCTAGTGTTGAAACGAAGAACTGACCAGGCCAGGGACGTTCTATCAGTCATAACATCGAGTGAGGAAGAAGCCCGGCTTGAGCTTGAAGACATTGAATTGTCTTTTTCAGAAACGCAGATACACCATAGAATCACAATGGCCTCTAAAGGCATCGCTTTTATATTATTCCTCGGCATCATGCTTTCCATTTTCCAACAAACCACAGGGATAAACGCTATCCTTTATTATGGTGCCGAAATTTTCAGCAATGCCCTGGGGTATGGCCCTGAAGATGCATTAAAGCAGCAATTATGGACTGCTGGCGTCAACCTGGCGTTTACGTTTATTGCTATATTCAGTATCGACAAATGGGGAAGAAAACCTCTTTTACTCACCGGCATCGCTGGCATGTTCCTTGGCCTGAGCGTCCTCGCCCTGACAATTTACAGCAGGCAAATGGGGATCATTTCCTTACTGGCAATACTGCTTTTTATTGGCTCGTTTGCAATGTCAATGGGGCCTGTCGTCTGGGTATTGCTTTCAGAAATTTTTCCCAACACCATTCGAAGTTTTGCCATGTCTATCGCCGTAGCTGCGCAGTGGTTGTTTAATGCTGTCGTTGCCAATAGTTTTCCTGTCATTAATGGCAGCCAGCTGAATAATGAAACGTTTAACGGGGTACTGCCGTATTTAATTTTTTCCTCGTTTTGTGTGATCACTTTTGTCTTCGTATGGCGCCTGGTACCTGAAACCAAGGGTAAAACACTGGAAGAGCTTGAAGCACTATGGACAGGGGAAAATGTTTTCCATAATGCTGATGAAATCGAACCAGACAGCTAAGAAATACCCGGGGTGTAATCCCGGCCAAATCTCTGGCCAGGCGACGTGATCCGACGTTTATGCTGTTGTTCAAGTTCCTGAAACGGCCCATATCCCGGTCGGAGAATTATTCAGTCATGGGGTTTCTCACCTGGCTTGATCGGCCCATGACAGACAAAGAGATGTCTGCTTCCTTACCATTGGCCAGGGCAAAAAAAAAACGGAGTAAACTGACCTTCAATTTACTCCGCTGCGTTTGTTAATTATGTCTCAAAGCGAACTGCTCATCTCGCCCATATTGCGTAAGGTTCTGACGTCGTTAATACCTCCCATATTATTAACATTGGTAAAACCTGCCGCTTCCAGAATTGCCTTGGCCTGACCCGCCCTGTTTCCACTTCGACAATAAAGATTGATTTCATCACCCATGTCATAGGATGCAGCGAAAGCCTCTACATCAATAGTCGCTAATGGAATGCTTAGATCCCCATCAATATGGTCGTCGTTGTATTCCTCTACGGTTCTGACATCGATCCAGACTGGCTCCGGGGTGCTTGCACAAGCTACCAGTGTCAACAGGGTCACGACAGTGACTAATTTAGCAAGAGGCTTGAGTATGGAATTCATTATTACTTTCCTTCTGTTGATGTGAATAGTGATGACATTTTGGTCCTTTCTGATGAAAGTTTAAAGCCTGGGCATGTATTCCCGGGATTGCGGGGCGATACCTGCTGTCAGGGCTACTGCGGATCTAATTGCTCATAGTAATCTCGAATGGGCTGGAACGGCCCAAACTTGTGCTGCTCCTGTGGAAAAGGGTCTGCATAGGGCAGGTACGGGCTATCCACTGGTTTGCGCCACAGCTCGGGAAAATCCTCTTCCAGTGACGCCTTGATCGGACGCGGCTGGGAATTAACATAGGCTGCCACATCATAGGCCTCATCATCACTCAAGTCCGGCAAGCCCAGAGGCATACGTGCCTTGATAAAACGTGCAGCAGTTAGTACCCGGGTCATGCCTGCACCATTATTATAGCTTTCTGGCCCCCACAGGGGCGGGAACACATAGCCATCCAGAAGATCTGCCGTTTGTTTTAAGCCCAACCCGTCTGCGCCATGACAGATCTGGCACTTTGCCTCATAGACTATTTTTCCGTCATCGAGACTGGCTTTTCTCTGGGGTTCAACAAAAGCCGGAGGTTCAACAGCTTCGGCTTTCTCCTCGCTCATAATTCGGTATTGCTGACCCAGGCCAAGGATATAACTTTCCATGGCAATCATTTCCACACTGTCACGCGCTAGAGGCTTGCCGTTCATGCTGCGTTGCATGCAGCCATTGATGCGATCCCTGAGATCCCCTTCCCCGCCGTCACGGCCGGAGAAACGAGGATAGCGAGTTGCTGTTTGCAGTAATGAAAGAGTGCCAGGTGAAGCCCCGGACTCAAGGTGACAAGAGGCACAGTCCAGGCCATTACCGGAATAGCGCATGGCAGGGTCAGGTTGTTCAGGCCCCAGTAGACGTGTGGTTTCCCTGAGCAATTGCTGACCATAAGCCGCGGTGGCTGCTGGTGGAGCCACGGTGGGCTCGACTTGTTCCGGTTGCCGGTAGAGACCATAAAGAATGACCAAAAGTCCCAGCACACTGGTGGCACCAAGTACCAGTATCACGCCGTGACTGATATTACGTTCGCTCATAGTCTTTCTCTTTAATTTTCAGGGCCATTCGCTTCAAGGTCATTCACTTTTTCCTGCGCGCTTGAATTATCCACGTGCTGAAAGTGCTTTTCAAAATTATTCACCTGCTGCTGAAACAGGTATTTGGGCTTCTCAATGCGGGCACGCAATTCACTGCGCATTCCCCAGGCCAGCAAAAAAATCAGCGCCAGCGCCAGGGAGCTTAGCACAATAATATCGATAATCATGGCCGGGCCTCGTATAACTCACGCAGAAAATAACTGACTGCCAGGATCTGGGACTCTGACAGACGATCGGTCCAGGGCGCCATGGAAGAACCTTCCACCCCGTTGTTCAATACCCGCACACTTTCGCCAAGTGTTGGCCTTTGATTTCTAAAATCGGTAGGGGCTATTTGCAACTGGCTGGCAGCAAAACCCTGACCGCTACCGTCAGCTCCATGACACTGAACACAGTTATTTTGATAAACCTGCTCCCCGGTTTGCAATTGCCCCGCCACTGGTGGTGTTATTACCTCTTCTGCAGTAAACGCTTTCACATAATTTGCCAGCGCATTAAGACCATTTACCGGGATATCACGCCAGGCAGGCATTGCAGTGCCGGGCACACCATGCCAGAGCACTTGAGCAAGACGCTGCCCGGTAAAAGCATATTGAGTCAGATTCGTTGGTCGAGGTAGAAGCCAGTCTGCCGCTGGGCCATTCCCGGTTCCGTTATCACCATGACAACCTGCACATAAAGTCAGCCAAAGCTTCTCTCCTGTTTCCTGGTCTTCAGGCACAGCGCCAACGCCAAATACCGGGGTCTCTCCTGATGTACGGGCCATACCGGGATGCGCATTTAGAGACGGTGAGCTCACGGCCATTTGCGCCCATTTATGTTCGGGATAAAGCGTCCTTACATTTTCATCCGCATCAGGCCATGCCAGCTCCCTTGCTCTGCCCAGTGACTCAAGGTACGCCACCAGATCCAGGGCCTCCTGTTTAGGTTGTTCAACACTGCCATTAAAAAAGGCATTGTAGGACGGCATGATTGACCAGGGCACCACACTGCGGGGCGCGTACAAATGCGCCAGATGCCAGTCACGATTACGGGTGCCGCTGCTGCGCGACAGGTCTGGTCCAACACGTCGGGTGCCCCACATATGCGGCGTATCAAATTGACCTTCCCAGGCCAGAGTGGGTGCGCCAAAGCGCTTGATATCCGCATCGGTGTAACGTATCTGCTGGGTATGACAGTATGAGCAACCTTCGCGCGCATAGATTTTTCTGCCGCGGGCTTCCGAGTCAGACAAGGCATAAAGATCAGTAGGCGACATGGCCGCAATCTGCTGGTCCAGCTCCTTTCCGGGCCAGACGCCCAGCAACACCACTGAAAGAATGAAAAAACCAATGGCGGCACTTGCCGCGACCCGGTACGACATACGTAAAAAGTGCGCCGGCGACGCTACGTTTTCACTGTCATTCAGCCCGGCACTGGCATTACCACCGACCTGTTCGTCTCGCTGACTCGCCAGCAGTTTTATGCCTGCGCCTTTTTCCCCACTGCACAAGCCATAGAACAGCAGTCCAAATCCAGCCACAATGGGGAGTGCTGACAGGGAGCGAATCATCCAGTAAGGCCTGGACTGCTGAACAGACTCATACCAGGGCGAACCATTTTGCCATAGTTCGGCCTGCACCAGACCGGCAATGGTCAGGTCAATAACCATAATGCTGATACCAATCACCAGTAACCAGAATGACAGCGCCAGTGCACCCGCGTTATAACGCGCCCAGGGTATTCGTTGCCAGCTGTGAATAATGCCGCCAATACCGGCAAAGGTAGCAAAGCCAAGCATGGCGAGATGGGAATGACCAATCACCCAATCGGTGAAATGCACCACCTTGTTCAGTGACATTTGTGCCTGCAGTGCACCCTGCACACTGACAATCAGGTAAAACATTGTGGCTACAATAACAAAACGCAGACCGATATCTTTTTTCAGCATGGCTGAACCGCGCAAAGACATCAGCAAATTAGTCACCACGACTATCACGATCACCCCCAACAGTGCGGATGCTGCAATGGCCCCCAACTGGGCCGCCATGGGAATCACTGAGAAGACATAGTGATGGGTGCCATTGAGGGGGTAGAGGAAAAACAGCCCCCAGAATCCCAACATGGAAAGGAAGTGGCTGAAAATGGGTCTGCCGGTAACCGCAGGAATCACAAAATAAAGTATCGCCAAAGCCAGCGGGGTTACAAACAGGCCGACCGCATCATGAATCCACAGACCGGTAAAAGCGGCACTTTTCGCCCCCGGCACCAGTTCGGGAATGATGTTGCCCATGGGATAGGCCAGCAAGGTGAACACCAGCGCACCTATTATGTACCAGCTTGATACATAGAGATCTTCAAGACCGTTCTTGAAAAATGGCGGCAGGAACTGGATCGCGGCCAGCACCAGAGCGACAATAACAATGATATCGATAACAAGCGGAAATTCGGCCCATTCAATGGGCTGGCTTACGCCACTGAGCACCAGCAACCAGCCCGGCAACATGATTACAAAATTCCACACTCCGAATAACCAGCGCCCCAGGGTTGGACTATAAACCCTGCGCCCGGTAAGAACCGGAACCGCATGATAGAGAAAGGCCAGAAAAGCATTGCCCAGCCAGCCCAGCATAATGCCCTGGGTATGGGCATAGCGCATTCGGCCCCAGGCCATGGAATGCCATGAACCCAGAGCGTCAGGCAGGAAGAACTGCAGTGAAATAACGATGCCAAACAGAATCGCGAACAGCACACAGACCAGCGCCGCAATACTATGGGCGTAGACCAGGCCGGTATCTACCAGTTCATCTGTAGCGGCTTTTGTGACCAGGCGGGAAGCCTTGAATACTTCACTCATCCCGCATACAACAGACTGTATCCGTATTCCTGGGCTCGCGTCATGCCCATCACGCCGGCGGGTACAAAGCGGGCATTGGGAATGGCCCCTGCCATAATCTCGGCAACCACAGCGTCAGTCTCCTGGCCGGTACTGCCAGCGATCATACCGGCAAGACCGCGAGTCGCCGTGGCACAAATCGCAAAATGGACTCCTCTGTCTACCATGGAAGGGATACTGGCTCTGGCAAATGATCCGCTGGCAATATTCAAAATATTTCGTTTTGGCACTTCCTTGGTTTCAGGATCAGTGAGCTGCATGCGGCCATTGAGTAATTCACCATACTTTTCCCAGATTGCATCACCATAACCAAAAGCTGTTGAGCCATGTCGATAACAAATGATCATGGCGTAATCTGCATCGGCACCGTCATAGGCATTCTCATGGGCATTAAGGATATTCATGCCATAACGCAAAGCATCCTGCCCGCCTGTTACGGTGGAGGTGTCAATAAAAACTCGATGGCTGCCAGGAATTTGATCAAACCAGGCGTCATCAGCATGGCGTGCAGGTTGAAAGCTTGTCACACCTGTTTGGGCCCGTGCATGAGGTGAAGCCGCTGTGACAGCAAGTCCTGCAACCACCGCTCCCATGCCGGCCATTACCGCTCGACGTTGAACTTTTTCATCATCTGTTTTTTTCATCGTTGTTACCTTTTTAAATTGCCATCCCCGGATTTATTTTCATTTACTTATTATTAAGAATTTATCAAAGCCCTATTATTGCTGTTTATATGGCGGATCAGTATATCGCAGTATAAAAAAATCAGGCAATTGTAGCTCTGCAAAGACCTTGAAGACAGTCAACTTTCCTGATCATTAGTTTCGCTATTGATATACAGTAAGTATTTCAGTGCGACACACAGTCTTAAAAAGGCAACATTATCCGACAATGATTTTAAAGAGTGGAATTGAAAACAGGAGGTTTGAGTTTAGACAGCAGATGAATCAAAACTCATCTTCGACAGAGGATGCAGCACATTGATTTTCAGGAGGCGCTGATCGAACCTCACGCTTGCAACGTTCGCTGCAATACTTGACCTCATCCCAGCAACGCCACCATTTTTTTCGCCATGAAAATGAACGCTGACAGTGCTGGCAGATCTTTTCTGGCAGATTAACCTTGTGGTGAGCCATTGCCGGGGGTGGTCATTTTCAATAAAACACTATTTCTATAGCACTGATTCGATAGCCGCCTGCAGCTTTTTGCTGTCAGGCTCAACACCACTACGGAACAGCTCAATGACATTACCGTCTTTATCGACCAGATATTTATTAAAGTTCCAGTTGGGACGTTTGGTTTCGTTGGCCAGATGCCTGAATACTGGATGTGCATCGGAGCCTTTAACACTAATCACATCGGTCATGGCAAAAGTCACACCATGATTGATATAACAAATGTCTGCTGTTTTGGCGGTGTCATCATCTTCCTGATTGAAATCATCAGAGGGGAAGCCGACTACTACCAGGCCCCTGTCCTTGTAACGCTGATAAAGGGCCTCAAGCCCGGTGAACTGGTAAGTATAGCCACAGTAGCTGGCGGTATTAATCAGCAGCACAGGTTTGCCCGCAGTTTGTGCACACAGGTCGACTATCTGGCTCGAATGCAGCTTATTAAGCTTATGGTCCAGCCAGGGCGCACAGCTGGGCTCTATGCCTTCTGCCACCTTGATTTCTGCAGACTGCATTTCTGGCTGGGCAAACACGGCCGCACAGGCAAGACACAATCCCGGTAATAAAAATGATGGCAACAAACTTTGAGGTTTAACCAATTTAATCATCCAGCTTCTCCACTATTGGGGGCGACGTTAGAACTTATTATTGCCTGTATACGGCTGATAGCCCCGGCAGGATTAATTCAAAGCCTGTTCAAACTCTATGAATAGCAAGCGATGACTGCATTAGGGTTCCACCGCCAGGCGCACCACGATTTCGTGATAGGCTTTTACAAATTTATATAATTCCTGCTCCAGTATGCGCTCCTGATCGCTGTGGGCACCATAGCCCAGCGGACCATCCTCGCGATCGATGCCCGGTCCGACGCCATAACAGCTAACACCCATGGCACGCACATAACTCATATCGGTGGCGCCAGTGCTCATTCTCGGAATGACCGGTACATCATAGTGTTCCCCATAAACCTGTTCGATGACCCGAAAGGCTTCGGTATCCAGACTCACTGCGGCACTGGGACGCACCAGCGCATCATCCCAGGTCACTTCTATAGCTTCATCGTCCACTACCGTGGCAATCGCTTCAAGGAAGCTGTCAAAATCCTGTTCCGGCAACAGGCGCACGTCCAGGGAAGCACTGCCTGCGGAAGGAATGACATTGTAGCGATAACCGATATTCATGATGGT
>Ga0181563_10003287_pt1 | contig 15448 bp, 17 predicted proteins | sample 011ome_25_FD_133759 | JGI IMG/M metagenome (GOLD analysis project Ga0181563, IMG submission 133759) | Coastal salt marsh microbial communities from the Groves Creek Marsh, Skidaway Island, Georgia - 011512CT metaG (megahit assembly) | ecosystem: Environmental > Aquatic > Marine > Intertidal...
GAAGTTTTTTCTGCAACAAATCGTAGTTATCTTTACTGCTTTTTGTTCGTCCTAAACTATTTTGCAGTTTAATTTTTACTGTATTTAGGTGACTTCCTTTTTTTTCAATTAAGTCAAGATAGATGTCAATCATTTTCTCTGTCTGACCAAGGTTTGCTAGAGAAGTAGCTTGTTGAAATCCAAATTCAAAACTAGGGTTTAGATCTTGGCCTTTTTCATAGACTTTATTTAGCCAATCGCTTTCGCCATTTTTTGAAAACTTAGTGGCTAGGGTAAATACATCATTAGTTCTGCCAGCCCTCAAATTGTTGATGCATTTTTTAAATTCTTTTTCGGCTCTAAAATTATCCCCTTTGGATTTATAAACTAAGCCTAAATCGAAAATGTATTGAATTTGATTTGGGTATTGCTTTTGAGCATTTCTCACTAGAACAAGGGCGTCATTGTACTTCTCAAGTTCTAGTAAACATTTAAGGTATGTGTTGTAGTAGTTGTTAAGCCTTAGTTTTGATTCAAAGGTTTCGTACATTTCAATGGCGCTCGTACATTGTCCGTTGTAGGCTAATTTGTTAGCAATTCGTAAATCATTACTAGACTGTGTAAATGCTTGAAAGCATAGAATAAATGTTAAGGTAAAAGTTGTTAGCCACTTCATTTAGTTGTATTGGAAGGTTTTTGATAGTACATAAAGACTGTCTAAACGAGACTCTGCATTTTTAAAGGATTTTTCAAAATTCATCAATGATTCTGATAGCTCTTTAAAAGCCTGCTTTTCTCTGCTTAGAATAAGCTCAAGTTCGTCTTTTTCAAAAATACGATTTTCTATGTCGGTTATTAAATTATTCAATTGCTCTTGATTTCTAACGGAATTAGAAATTAGATTATTTTTTGTCTTTGAGGCATTTTTGAATTGACGTTTCATCAATTTCATATCGTTCATGAAATTCATGGTCTTCAAACTTGGTTTATTCTCTGTACTTAGTTGTGTCTTAGAGTATTCTAATGATTCATTGTATTTCTGCAAGTTAGGTTTTGCCGAATTTATATCTACGCTATTAATTGCATTTAACAAGCTATCGTATTCAGTGATTAATTCGTCGATTGTTTCCTTTTCTGCTTGAAAATGGGAGTTGCTACAGCCAATCATTGTAGCTAAAAAAAGTATAAAAAAGTATTTCATTAGTCTATGTATTCAAATCCGGTATATGGAATCAAGACCTTTGGTATTCTTATCCCTTTTTCGTCTTGGTTGTTTTCTAATAAGGAGGCTACAATGCGAGGTAGCGCAAGCGCACTGCCATTTAATGTGTGGCAAAGCGCATTTTTTTTATTTTCATCCTTGTACCTTAGTTTTAGTCTGTTTGCTTGGAAGCTTTCAAAATTTGAAATAGAACTAACTTCTAACCAGCGTTGTTGAGCCGCGGAGTATACTTCCATATCAAATGTTAGGGCAGATGTGAAGCCCATGTCTCCACCACAAAGTTTTAATATTCTAAACGGTAATTCTAATTCTCTCAAAATTTGAGTTACATGCTCAACCATTTTGTCAAGAGTTTGATACGATTCTTCAGGCTTTTGAACCTGAACAATTTCTACTTTATCAAATTGATGAAGACGATTTAACCCTCTTACGTCCTTTCCGTAAGAGCCGGCTTCTCGTCTGAAACATGGGGTGTATGCGGTGTACTTTATGGGTAAGTCTTCGCTTTTAACGATAACATCTCTAAAAATATTTGTTACTGGGACTTCAGCAGTAGGTATTAAGTACAAGTTATCTACTGCGGTGTGGTACATTTGTCCTTCTTTGTCTGGAAGTTGTCCAGTGCCAAATCCACTGGCCTCGTTGACAAGATGTGGAGGTTGAATTTCTAGATAGCCAGCCTTAGTGTTTTTGTCTAAAAAGTAATTAATTAAGGCCCGTTGTAGTCTGGCTCCTTTTCCTTTGTAGACGGGAAATCCTGCTCCAGAAATTTTATTTCCGAGTTCAAAATCTATGAGGTCGTATTTCTTTGCTAAGTCCCAATGCGGCAATGCATTGTCTTGAAGTTTAGGGATGTTACCTTCTTCAAGAACCGTTTCGTTATCTTCTTCTGAATTTCCTGAAGGTACGCTTTGGTGAGGTACATTTGGAATTTGAGTGAGTAAATCAGTTAGTTCATTGCTGACGCTATTTAGCTCTTCGGTCAAGGATTTACTGGCTTGTTTTAGCTCAACGGTTTTTAGTTTGGCTTCTTCAGCCTTTTCTTTTTCGCCATTTTTAAAGTATTGACCTATCTCTTTTGCAATTTGATTAGACTGGGCTAATACATTGTCAAGTTTACTTTGAGTATCTTTTCTTAAATCGTCTTTTTGGATGATTTCATTAAAGAGTTCTTCTGCTTGAATATTTCTTTTCTGTAAGCGTTCTAAGGCTTCAGTTTTATGTTCTCTTATGTAGTTAATTTGTAACATGTTTGTATTTCTAGAATTACAAAAATAATATTCTTAATCAAAAAAAACTCCCTAACTTAAAAAGCAGGGAGTTTAAATATTTAATAAATACGCTACCTTTTAGTTAATAGGGTCTACGGAAACGTATGATCGGTTATTAGTTTTCTTAGTAAACTTAACGACACCATCAGTTAAAGCGAATAGCGTATGGTCTTTACCGATACCAACATTTTCACCTGGATGATGTTTAGTTCCTCTTTGACGAACGATAATGTTACCAGCGATAGCGCCTTGACCACCGAATATCTTTACGCCAAGTCGTTTACTTTCTGATTCTCTTCCGTTCTTACTACTTCCTACACCTTTCTTATGAGCCATAGTATTTGAATTTTATATTGTTAAACTATTTGTCAGTTTTTTTAGCTGTTGTCTTATTAGCTGTTGTTGTTTTTTTAGCAGCAGACTTTTTAGCTGCTGCTTTAGGCTTGGCAGCGGCCGCCTTTTTTTTAGCAGCTTTTTTTGGAGCAGCTTCTTTTTTGGCAGTTGTTGCTTTTTCAGCTACTAGCTTAGCTTCTGCTTTTGGAGCAGCTTTTTTAGCGGTAGCGCCTTTTTCAACAATACTTTGAATTTCAATTTGAGAAAACGATTGTCTGTGACCATTTTTCACTTTATATCCTTTTCTTCTTTTCTTTTTGAAGACAACTACTTTGTCTCCTTTCATGTGGCCAAGCACTTTTGCAGTTACTTTTGCACCACTGATAGCTGGGGCGCCAACGTTTATTTTTCCGCCGTTGTCAATCAATAATACTTTATCGAATTCAACTTTAGAACCTTCTTCATTATCAAGACGATGAACAAAGATTTGTTGGTCTTTTTCAACTTTAAATTGTTGCCCTGCTATTTCTACAATTGCATACATTCTAAATGTTTTTTTAATCCACTTTGTTTTTGTGGGGTGCAAATGTAATAATTAATAAACAACTAGCAAAATAAAATTACCCTTTGTTGACTAGGTGAATTCCCCCCAAAATTATACCTATGCTTACGAAATGGTTCCAGGTGATTAGTTCGCCGTCTACAAAGCCCCAAAATATAGCAACAATGGGAATAAGATAGGTTACAGATGAAGCAAATATTGCAGTGGTTTTCTTTACCAAAATATTGAATGCTACTAGTGCTAAAGATGTGCCAAACGTAGATAATAAGATGATATACCACAAGGCAGTAGAGGCGCCTTCGCTATTCTGCATTTTGTAGCTAAACTCTGAAAAATATAAGGCCAATAAACAGAACGGTCCAATCACAAAAAATGCTAGACCAGAGATATCCATTGAAGACATATCCTGCAATGAGTTTTTAATGGTGTTCAAACTAATGGCATAGCATATTGTTGCCGCGATAACGTAGTACGAATAATTCATGTTATCAAAGTTCACACCTCCGTAGGCTATGAGTGAAATGGCTCCGCAAAGACCAATTAATAAGCCAGCGAGCTGGCTTCTTTTAACTTTATTTTTGAACAAAAAGACCGCAATAATAAAAGTGAAAATAGGAACGAGCGCATTTAATATTCCTACGAGTGAGCTGTCAAGTTGTGTTTGTGCTTTAGTAAATAGAAAGGCAGGTATTCCATTCCCGAATAAACCAACAATGATAATGGGTAGAATGTGGTGCTTTTGTATTTTGAATATTTTTTTCCAAACAAATGGCAAGAGGCTTAGCCAAGCTATGCTCATTCTTAGCTGCGCCACTTCCAGGTCGTTAAAAACGATAAGTCCTTTTTTCATAAGAATAAACGAGCTTCCCCAAATGAAAGCGAGAAGGATAAGTAAAAGCCAGGTAAAAACTTTTTTGTTAGAAAATGACACAAACAATAATTTTTGCGAAGATATGTTAGTATTTTTGTAACCTATTATAAATATTAAATTATGTTCAAAAGCTTTTTAACTGTTTTATCAGTTTTAGTTCTCGTTAGCTGCGGGCAGAACTCAACTTCCGAAGTTGATTCAGAAGTAACAGTTTTAGCTGATGCTAAAGCTGAATTCATGATTGAGGGCATGAGCTGTCAGGTTGGATGTGCAGCTTATATTGATGAAGAATTGGAAAAATTAGATGGTGTAGCTAAAGCTGAGGTTGATTTTGAAAGCAAGCAAGCGGTTGTGAATTATGACAATAGTCTAATCAGCGAATACACTATGATTGATTTAATCAATACCCTAAAAGACAGTTTGTATACTGTCAGTTCAGTAGAAGTTGAAATTCTTCAGGCTGTTGAGAACGTAAAAATAGATACTCACTAGTATTTTATGGATTTTTCTAAGTTATTCGTCCGTTTTAATTGGCTGGCATTGGTATTCATTTTTTTGGTAGTTATTGCTGGAAGTTTTGTGCGAGTAACAGGAAGCGGCATGGGCTGTCCGGATTGGCCTAAATGTTTTGATCAATGGATACCGCCCACAGAAATGAGTCAAGTCCCCTTAGATTACAAGGATAAGTTTGTAGAGAAGCGTCAAGAAAAAGTAGAGAAGTTTGCGGCTTTACTTTCAGCAGTTGGCATGTCGGAAGTTGCAATGCAGCTAAAAAACGATCCTAATCTTACCAAAGAAGAGGACTTTAATGCCAGAAAAACATGGACTGAATATATAAACCGTTTGCTAGGCCTATTGGCGGGGAATTCGGTGTTAATTTTATTTATTTGGATAGCATTTGCATATAGAAAGCATCGGCTATTACTTTTTTTATCCTTTTTTAATTTGGTGTTCATGCTTTTCCAGGGGTGGTTTGGCTCTATTGTTGTAGCATCAAACTTAGTGCCATGGACAATTACTGTCCATCTATTTTTTGCGCTTCTAATTATTGGTATTCAGTTGTACATCATTCGTATGGTTAGTCCCACCCAATCGAAAAATTTAGTTGTTCCCAAAGTGGTTTATTATCTTGTTTGGATAAGTTTCTTTATAACATTCTATCAAATGTTTTTGGGCACTCAGGTACGCGAATATATAGACGAACTAACACGTTTAGGAATTGGTAGAGAGCAGTGGTCAGAACAGCTTGGCGTTTCATTTTTTATTCACCGAAGTTTTTCGTGGTTGGTATTAGCTATGCTTACCTACATTGCTTATTTAAATGAGCGATTTTACAAAATAACTACTTTGCGTTGGTTATATTTTATTTTGGCAATTGAGTTGATTAGTGGGGTAGTATTATCGCATTTGGGTATGATTGGAGCAGTACAAAATGCTCACCTACTATTTGCTTGCATATTACTAGGTATAATGTTTATGTTAATTTTCCGAATCAGAGCGGCTAATAACACCTTGAACGAGTAAGGATTTTGCAGCTCTTGTTTTTATTTTTAAAACCAGTAATGTAGATTTGCTTTTAAATCAAAATACTTATAACTATGAAAACTTACTACTTATCTGCCTTTATGCTGTTCATGGGAGTAGCTGTGGCTCAAGAGACTTACACTTATGTTTGTGGAGGACAAGACCTTACAATCTCAGCTATCGAATATGGAGCTCTTTCTTCAATAGACGCCAATGAGGATGGTGAATTAAACGATTTGGATTTACAGATTCTTTTCAATTGTGACTCTGTGAATAATCCTGATTTTGGAGATGACAATGACTTTGAAGATGATTTTGGTTTTGGAGAAGATATAAATTTCGAAGATTTTTTTGATTCTTTAGGGGTTTTTTATTGGAATTATTTCAATGATTTCATCACTCTTTTATATAATGATTCTCTTGAAATAGATGCTTTCGATGAAAACTTTTTTGATACTACTGCTGAAGATTTCTTTGATTCTGAAGAAGGCTTTGATTGGGAGGATTTTAATGATAGCATTTTATTTGTAGATAATGATTCTGTAGAAATAGATAACTCTTTGAAGATTTCTTTGATTCTGAAGGAAGCTGTGATTGGGATAGTTTTAATGACACCATTTCACTAAATAATTATTTCGATGAATTTAATGCTTTTGACGAAGTGTTTTTTGACTTCGTAAATTCTGAAGACTTCATTTTTGATGAAGATTTTTTAGACAACTTATATTTATTTAATGGCATAAATAATTCATCTAATGATGAAAGTCAAAAAAGACAATTGCTAGAAATAAGAGATTTACAAGGGAAAAGTATTCAGTTTACACCTAATCAAATCTTGTTCTATATTTATAATGATGGTACTATTGAGAAACGAATGACGCTTGATAGATAGTTAATAACAACTTTATTTTTAAAGGGTTTTGAATATTCGAACCCCTTTTTTTAATTAGAAATTTGAATTTAATAGGCTTTTATTCTCAAGTCTAAAGTAATACTTCCAAAAGTTGGTTGTAAAACTTGTAGTGTATTGTTACTTACTATAAAATAAAATGTGTAGGGGCGTGCCACCATTAACTTCATAGTTTCCTGTTGATCCATTATAGGAAAAAGAGGCACCTCCATTATTATATTCTAGAACATATAGTGGTGATTGACCCGCCTGATATCTAAATTCAAAATGACCTGATGAGCACCCATAATAAAATGAATAATAGCCTGTTAGTACAACTCAATTTTCTACATAGTTCATGTTTATCCAGCCTCCTATTGGTAAAAAGCCTGCAGTATGAAATTGATAGGTATATCTATCTGAATGTAATTCACCGTTAGGGGCATGAAGTACTCCTCTTTTATAATTATCATCAGGTAAATTTCTAATAATGGCTTGCCCATTTATATCTAATTTCACACTTGAATTTCCCGATGGGCCAATGGTTACTTTTCCTGTTCTGCTAATGTCTGAAACTATATCTTCTCCGCTCACTCCCCAGGCATCGTCTTTGGTGTCTGTTGTTGAGCCTGATCCTCCAATTAAGTTCCATGCACCGTTTCCAAAATAATAGATATTATCCGAAGAACTAACGTAAACCAAGCTTCCTTCGTTTGGTGAAGCAATGGCGTTCATAGCGTTGTTATCGGCTACGTTATTGATGCGAATGAGTTGATTAGCTGTTTGGGATTTGATGGTATAGCTAAACAAAAGAAGGAAAATTATAAGGAGATTTGTAATTTTTGAGTTCATATACATGGCATTTCATAAGGATTGAAAATGTAAGAAAAAAAAGGTAATAAAAAACCCCAAAAATTTTGGGGTTTTTTAAATTGATTACATCATACCTGGCATACCGCCGCCGCCCATCGGGGGCATTGGGGGCGTTTCTTCAGGTATTTCTGCCAATACACATTCAGTAGTTAGCAACATTCCTGCTACAGAAGCAGCGTTTTCTAAAGCTACGCGCGTTACTTTTGTAGGGTCAATGATGCCTGCTTCAAACATGTTTTCGTATTTTTCTTTTTTGGCATTATATCCAAAATCGGCTTTTCCTTCTTTTACCTTAGAAACAACGACAGAACCTTCGTTTCCTGCATTAGCAACGATTTGTCTTAAAGGCTCTTCAATCGCTCTAGTCACGATTTGAATACCTGTTGTTTCATCAGCATTATCGCCTTTAAGATCGGTTAGAGTATCAGCAGCACGTACTAGTGCTACACCACCACCAGGAATTATCCCTTCCTCAACGGCAGCTCTTGTAGCGTGTAAGGCATCGTCAACTCTATCTTTCTTTTCTTTCATTTCTACTTCAGATGCAGCGCCTACATATAGTACAGCTACACCGCCGGCAAGCTTAGCTAATCGCTCTTGAAGTTTTTCTCTATCGTAGTCAGAAGTAGTTGTTTCTATCTGCGCTTTGATTTGATTAACTCTAGCGGCGATATTATCCTTTTCGCCTGCGCCGTTTACTACAGTCGTATTGTCTTTGTCAATCCTTACTTTTTCAGCTGTTCCTAGCATCTCTAAAGTAGCGTTTTCGAGTTTGAAACCTCTTTCTTCAGAAATTACAGTTCCACCAGTTAGAATAGCGATGTCTTCAAGCATTGCTTTTCTTCTGTCGCCAAATCCAGGGGCTTTAACGGCAGCAATTTTTAGTGATCCTCTCATTTTGTTTACTACTAATGTAGCTAGAGCTTCACCATCAACGTCTTCAGCAATTATTAATAATGGCTTTCCAGACTGTGCTGCAGGTTCTAAAACAGGTAATAAATCCTTCATATTCGAAATCTTCTTGTCGTAAATAAGAATGTAAGGATTTTCCATTTCGGTTAACATTTTTTCGGCATTGGTAACGAAGTATGGCGATAAATACCCTCTGTCGAATTGCATACCTTCAACCACTTCAACATATGTGTCGGTTCCTTTAGCCTCTTCTACAGTAATAACGCCTTCCTTCTTGACTTTATCCATAGCTTCGGCAATTAATGAGCCAATGGTGTTGTCGTTGTTTGCAGAAATAGCGCCGACTTGTTGTATCTTTTCAATGCTATCACCAACTTCTTGTGATTGAGATTTTAGATTCTCGACCACTACCGCTACTGCTTTGTCAATTCCTCTTTTTAAGTCCATTGGGTTTGCGCCTGCAGCAACATTTTTAAGGCCATTAGACACAATAGCCTGAGCTAAGACTGTTGCGGTTGTAGTACCGTCTCCAGCAATATCAGCGGTCTTTGATGCAACTTCTTTCACCATCTGAGCGCCCATGTTTTCAATAGTGTCAACTAATTCAATTTCTTTCGCTACCGTAACACCATCTTTAGTGATTGATGGTCCTCCAAATTTTTTATCGATAACGACATTTCTTCCTTGAGGTCCAAGAGTTACTTTTACTGCATTTGCAAGAGCATCTACACCTCTTTTTAGGGCGTCTCTTGCATCAATATCAAATTTTATTTCTTTTGCCATTTTTTTTTGTTTTTTAAATGATTGCTAGTATATCTGACTCACGCATGATCATATAGTCTTTGCCCTCGAACTTCAATTCTGTTCCAGAGTATTTTCCATACAATACATTGTCTCCAACTTTTACAGTTAGAGGCTCATCTTTTTTGCCATCGCCTACGGCAACAACAGTACCTTTTTGTGGTTTTTCTTGTGCAGTATCTGGAATGATAATTCCAGAAGCGGTAGTAGTTTCAGCTTGTGCAGGTTCTACTAATACCCTGTCTGCTAGTGGTTTTACATTCATAAGATTAAATTTATTTGTTAATGTTTGTGCTAAGTTTATAGCAAAAAGTGTGCCAAGAGGACACACTTAATAAAATGATGACTTTTTTTCAGCCAGCTTGAAATTATGTCAGAGAAGTTATAAACTTACTCGGCAGGTGCTTCTTGAATTGGAAGCGCTGGTAAACTTTGCGTTGGTATTGGAGTTTCGTCTAATTGCTGTTGAATAATGGATTCGTTTTGTCCGTTTTCGTCAACTTTAGAAGAAATACTTAAGTTAGACATTAGTGAAAAGAACAATAGAGCAATGGCTAAATACCATGTTGCTTTTTCCAAAAAGTCAGCTGTTTTTTTGACACCCATTACCTGATTTCCACCACCAAATGTTGCAGAAAGCCCACCGCCTTTAGGGTTCTGAACTAATACTACTAAAAGAAGTAGGATACAAGTGATGATGATTAGAACTGAAAATATAGTGTACATAACTTATTTTTAATTGTTTTGATCAATTAACTGATCGATTAATTCAATTTGGGATGCAAATAAAGAACTTTTTTGGGGATATTTCAAACAAAGTTGTCGATATGCTTCTTTCGCTTTTTCGTAATGTTCTTGTTCTAGATATACTTTAGCAAGTGTTTCGGTAACAATATCAAATTCAAATGTCTCGCTTTTTTTGGCTTGATTTGTTGCCGAATAAAAGGTCTTTTTTTGCGGTGTTCTTTCTCTATTGGCAATAAAGTCTTCAATTAAACTAACTTTTTTCTGTAAATTATTTTGTTCTTTTTTTCTTTCAATTGGTTTTGCTTGACTTAGTTTTAACCATTGACTGAAAGAGTGAGTTTCTTCTTTTTCGAATGCTATGGGTTGTCCGATTTTTAAAGACTCTTTTATTGATTCTTCTTTTACCTCATTAGCCTTTTTTACTTCTACTTTGGTGGATTTCTTTTGTTCATCTTTCTGAACAATTGCTTTCTTGTCCGTAAGTCTATAAAAAAGTTGATGTCTGTCTGCAGCGTGTGCCGCGGTGGCTTTTAAAGTCTGATTGAAGTGTATGCTATTTATATTCTGTAAACTTTTGATGTAAAGCAATCGACTAGTTTGACAAAAGGGGTAGTTGTCGACTAATTCTTTTAGCGTGTCAGCATCCTCTCTTGTTAAAGAGTGTGGCTGCTGAATCCATTGTGAATATTTGTCTTTTAATTCTACCAATTTGAAATAGATTCATTAAAAATATTATCGATCAATTGTTCGGTAATTTCTTCATTCAGTAGGTCTTCAATGGATTTTAAATCTTCTCCACTGTCGTAGTCGGCGTATCGGCTAAATGTTTTGTCAAAATTATATTCTTCTTGCAGCTTATTGGTGAAGGTGACTTTTACTGAAATGGTTAATCTGTTTTTAGCCGCAGTTTCGTCAGCTTGTATGGCAATGGGTTTAATATCGTAATTCGAAATATAACCCTTGTATGTCAAATCTCCATCGGTTGATACGGGGCTGAGGTTCGTTTCAGATGATAATTTATCTTTGAGTGCTTCAGTGAAGTTATTCGATAAATTTGATGGTGATAAAGATGTTTTATTTTCAAAAAAATTAATGTTGACGGTCTTTACTTCTGAGGAAATTGATGAGCCTGAAAAGGTGTAAACACCGCATGAACTAATAATTAGAGCTAGTAATACTGAATATGTTTTTAAATTTCTCACAGTAAATACTCTTTAATTTTGCGATAAAGTGTTCTTTCAGAAATGCCGAGTTCATCTGCGGCGTCTTTTCTTCTCCCTTGATGTCTTATCAAAGATTCTTCAATTAATATTTTTTCTTGCTCCTGAAGAGTTAATATTTCTTTTTCCACAGGGCTTTGTAAGGCCTCTTCTTCTTTCGGCTGAATAATGAAGTTTTCTGTCAATTTGCTGTCTTCAGGAGTAACAATATTGCCGCTCATCAATTCTTTGGTTACTCGCTTCAAATCGTTCAAATCTTTTTTCATCTCAAATAGAACTTTGTAAAGGATTTCTCTTTCTGAAATGTCATTTTCACTGTTTCCTTTTCCAAACAAAACTGGGGTGGCATTTTCTTTTGGAATATACTGACTCAATGTTTCCTTGTTTACACTTCTATTTTGTTCAACGGCAGAAATTTGTTCGCAAATATTTTTGAGTTGCCTAATGTTACCTGGCCATGAATAGCTTTCCAATAAATCTATAGCTTCTTCATCTAGTCTAATGGCTGGAATTCTGTATTTGTCGGCAAAGTCGGAGGCAAATTTTCTAAACAATAGATGAATGTCTTCTTTTCTTTCTTTCAGACGAGGCATTTTGATGTTTATCGTATTCAGCCTGTAGTATAAGTCTTCTCTAAATTTACCGTTTTGTATGGCTTTCTCAATATTTACATTTGTAGCTGCAACAACGCGGACATCAACTTTAATAATTTCGCTAGAGCCAACTTTCATGAATTCACCACTTTCAAGCACTCGCAATAGTCTTACTTGAGTACTTAAGGGTAATTCGCCAACTTCATCAAGAAATATGGTTCCACCATTTGCAACTTCAAAATACCCTTTTCTTTTTTCACTTGCGCCTGTAAAAGCACCTTTTTCATGACCAAATAGTTCACTGTCAATGGTTCCTTCAGGGATAGCACCACAGTTGACGGCGATGTAGTTATTGTGTTTGCGTTGGCTGCTGTGGTGAATGATTTTAGGCATGGATTCTTTTCCGGTACCACTTTCACCGGTAATCAAAACAGAAATGTCAGTAGGGGCAACTTGAACTGCAATTTCAATTGCTCGTTCCAGTTTAATGGATTGTCCTACAATGCCAAAACGTTGTTTTATGTCCTGATGTGATGTCATGCTTTATTTACTGCTGTTCCTTTTAGTGTTGCCGATGTACACTCATCAACTTTTACCATTACATAATCACCAATTTTGTAGTTTTCTTTTGGGAAAACGATAACGGTGTTTTGGGTGTTTCTTCCAAACAATTCGTCTTTGGATTTTTTAGAAACACCTTCGACTAATACTTTGTGGGTTTTTCCTACATGGTTTTTATTCCTAATAAGTGAATGCCCCATTTGTTTTTCTATAATTTCTTGTAAACGTCTTTTTTTAACGTCTTCAGGCACATCGTCTTCAAGTTTTCTTTGTGCTTGTGTATTTGGGCGCTCAGAATAGCTGAACATATAGCCAAAGTCATATTTTACAATATCCATGAGGCTAAGTGTATCTTGATGCTCATCCTCTGTTTCAGAACAAAATCCTGAAATGATATCCATAGAAATGGCACAATCGGGAATTATTTTTCGAATTGATTCTATTCTGTTCAGGTACCATTCTCGACTATAGCCTCTATTCATTAACTCAAGAATTCGGCTGTTTCCAGACTGTACTGGTAAGTGAATGTAGTTGCAAATATTATCATAATTAGCAATAGTATGAAGTACATCGTCCTGCATGTCTTTGGGGTGAGAGGTTGAAAAACGAACTCTTAATTCTGGACTTACTTCAGCAACCATTGCTAATAGTTGAGCGAAATTTGTGCTCTTTTCTTGCTCTTTTTTGCTGAGTTTATTGAAATCCTTTTTTAATCCGCCACCATGCCATAGGTAGGAGTCAACATTCTGTCCCAATAGAGTAACTTCTTTATAGCCATCAGTAACAAGTTGTTGACATTCTTGGACTATACTTTTTGGGTCTCTACTTCTTTCTCTTCCTCTAGTAAATGGTACAACACAAAAGGTACACATATTATCGCATCCTCTAGTGATTGAAACAAAGGCAGTAATGCCGTTTCCGCCCAGTCGAACGGGGCTTATTTCTGCATAAGTCTCTTCTTTTGAGAGTATAACGTTAACTGCCTTTCTGCCGTCGTTAACTTCTTCGATTAGATTTGGCAAATCTCGATAGGCATCGGGGCCAACTACCATATCTACTAATTTTTCTTCTTCAAGAAATTTTTCTTTTAATCGTTCAGCCATACAACCCAACACTCCTACAAGCATTTTAGGGTTTTGCTTTTTTTTGATGGCGTTGTAGACTTTTAGTCGATTACGAACAGTTTGTTCAGCCTTTTCTCGAATAGAACACGTATTTACAAACACAATATCAGCATCTTCTAGATTTGGTGTTGTAGAAAACCCTTCTTTGGTTAGAATTGATGCTACAATCTCACTATCAGAAAAGTTCATTTGGCAACCATAGCTTTCTATATACATCTTTTTGCTATCGTTCGAATGACTTTCAATGGACAAGGCTTCACCTTGTCTGCTAGCGTCAATTATTTTTTCTTCGTTCATAAATCCGATTCAGTATTTAAGTGCAAAATTAGTAAAAAACTGACAAATTGACAGAAATTAATTTTTTTTAAAAATCTTATATTATATAATAATATAATCTCAATTTGCAAAATAATGAGTTTGGAAGTTTGGATAAAGGAATAATATATTTGCACCTAATTTAAACGAAAACAACTTATTTTCTCATGGCAAAAAATCTAGTAATTGTCGAGTCTCCAGCCAAAGCAAAAACTATTGAAGGTTTTTTAGGTAAAGACTTTATTGTAAAATCAAGCATTGGTCACATACGGGATTTACCCAAAAAAGGTGGAATGGCTATTGATATTGAAAATGGCTTTATGCCTACTTATGAAGTTTCTACTGACAAAAAGAAAGTAGTCGATGAATTAAGTAAATTATCAAAAAAGTCAGAACTGGTTTGGCTAGCAACGGATGAGGACCGTGAAGGAGAAGCTATTGCATGGCATTTGCTCGAAGCATTAGAGCTAGACGAAAGCAAGACAAAGCGAATTGTTTTCAATGAAATTACCAAAACAGCTATCAACAAAGCGGTAGAAAATCCTAGAAAAATCGATGTTAATCTGGTAAATGCACAACAAGCCCGACGTGTGCTAGATAGACTCGTGGGGTTTGAGTTATCGCCAGTTCTTTGGAAAAAGGTCAAATACGGTTTATCTGCAGGTCGTGTTCAGTCCGTTGCAGTTCGCTTAATCGTTGAAAGAGAAAAAGAAATAATTGACTTTGTAAGTGTATCTTCATACAGAGTTACTGCTCAATTTAAATCCAGTAAAGGCAAAGTATTCAGTGCTGACTTATCTGAACGATTTGACACAAAAGAAGAAGCCATTGCATTTTTAAACTCGTGTGTTTCATCCGATTTTACTATTTCTTCTTTAAATAAAAAGCCTGCCAAAAAATCACCTTCAGCACCTTTTACTACATCCACTTTACAACAAGAAGCGTCAAGAAAGTTAGGTTTTACAGTTGGTCAAACAATGAGCGTAGCCCAAAAGTTGTATGAGTCTGGTAAAATAACTTACATGAGAACCGATAGTGTAAATTTATCTGCTGAAGCAGTGAAATCGGCTTCTCAATACATAGAATCTACCTTCGGAGCTGACTATTCAAAAGTGAGGTCATATTCAACTAAATCCAAAGGCGCTCAGGAAGCACACGAAGCTATCCGTCCTACTAATTTAGCACATTCATCATTTGAAGGGGAACGTAATCAAATGAGGTTATACGATCTAATTTGGAAACGTACAATTTCTTCACAGATGGCTGATGCTCAGCTTGAGCGAACTACTGCTGATATTACTATTTCTAAACGAAAAGAAAAGTTTATTGCAAAGGGCGAGATGATAAAATTCGATGGCTTTTTGAAGGTTTACATGGAGAGTTCAGATGATGAAAATGAAGAGCAAGACGGCATGCTGCCAAACTTATTTCAAGGAGAAGATTTGAGTTCTAAAGAAATAAATGCTACCGAACGATTCAGCAAGCCAAAGGCGCGATACACTGAAGCTAGTTTGGTAAAAAGACTCGAAGAATTGGGTATTGGTCGTCCTTCGACCTATGCTTCAACAATTACCACTGTTCAAAACAGAGGCTACGTCGTAAAAGGGCAGAGTGAAGGGGTAAAAAAATCGTTTGTATTCTTATCGTTGAA
>Ga0181563_10003290_pt1 | contig 15435 bp, 22 predicted proteins | sample 011ome_25_FD_133759 | JGI IMG/M metagenome (GOLD analysis project Ga0181563, IMG submission 133759) | Coastal salt marsh microbial communities from the Groves Creek Marsh, Skidaway Island, Georgia - 011512CT metaG (megahit assembly) | ecosystem: Environmental > Aquatic > Marine > Intertidal...
CTAGTTCTAATGGGGTCACTTCTCAAATGCCATCTTGTTCCGTTTGGTCCATTCTAAACTGACTTCGTCGTCAGTAATAGGTCCGCCCTTCGCCCAAGTATGGCATGTTCTTAAACTGTGACATTTAAAGTGATGCATCCAGCAGTAGCCTAATCTGCCTGCTCCTTCACTAACAGGTCCAGGCATGCAATCGTCCATTCTAGGACTGATATCAAATGCTACGCAGTTACCACATAAAGACTTTTTAGCGGCTTCCTCTGTAGTTTTCCATTTACGAGCAACACGTTTCCAGTAGTTGCCAGGTTCGTCGATATTTAAAGGACCATAGTTGTATTTGTCCACAGTCCAGTCTCTGTTCTCAGTATTGAGTTCAACGTCTGTAGTTGCTAATGGGCAACCTTTTTCTGCGGCTTCAACAATGTTAATAAATTTACGCATACTGTTACTTATCTTCGTCTTTATCTGATTGTGTTAACTTGGATTCTAATTTACGCCTCTGTTCATCTTCACGCATCTGTAGTACAACATTTAACTTTTGATTAAGTCTAATTAAGTCGTTGTCTAGCATACGTATACGATCAATAAGTGCTATTAGTGTTGTCTGTGCTTCACCTAGGACAGGCTTAACTTGTTCTGTTGCCCACTTCCAGACATAAACTACAAAGTAACCGAGGCCCACTGCGGCAACTACGGGAAACCCGTATTGCTTTATAAGTTCTACTACATCCATCAATCTCTCCTGGCGTCATTTTTCCCATCAGCTCGTGCAATGCGATCTAAGTCAGGTTTGACATGTAGAGCGTTTGACATAAGAGTATCAATTCTTATAACATCGTGATTCATTGTACGTACACGGTTATCTAAGGCGTTAATAATACCAGTTAATCCTCGCACACTGCCCATAACTCCCTCAAGTATGAAACGTAGGCTTAGAAAAACAAAATATCCACCAGCGATAGCCGCCGCTATTGGAAAACCAAGCTCCCCAATTACTTCGAATATTTCCATTTGTAATTCCCTCACAAGTATTTAGTTACGGATAAATATAAGACACAAAGCACTTTATCAATTATACATGACAAACAAAGTACTGTTCCTAGGAACGAATGACGTCAGTACAGATCAAGAAATATCAAAACTAGCAACAATTAATAACAAACACAATTACGGACTAGTTTCTGACAGTAAATTTGTACCTAAAGACGATGGATACTATCATACTACAATAGTAGATATCTGGGCGGGTGGTATTATAGAAGTTGCCAAACACTTTGACAAGATAGTGTTGTTAGATCAACCTATAGACCGATGGAGTCACTGGAAGGCTCTATTAAGTACGTATAAAATAATGGTAGAACTAGAGAAACTAGGATATACCACAGATTTCAGAGACAATGACAACATACAAAGTATTCAGTTTATGTGGGACTTGTTACAAGACAACAAAGCGTTTTGTGTTTACCCCTGGATGCACTTGCTAGAAGAATACGGCGATGTACTAATTTGCAGTAAAAGTAAAACGCCAATTAAAAAATTAAAAGATTTACAAGACTGGCGCACAGATCCAGAGTTTGTAGAAATTAGAAATAAACTACAAAGCGGAGAAAGAATACACAACTGTAACTTATGTTATGAGGAAGAAGATATAGGGTTTGTTAGTACTCGTGTTCATGAAAGCATGGACTGGGCAGTAAAAATGAACATACAGAGTATGGAGGACTTGAAAGTAGCACTGCCCACATACTATGAAGTACGACCTAGCAACAAATGTAACTTGCAATGTAGAATGTGTTGTCCTGAAAACAGTCACTTAATAGAAAAAGAATTTAAAGAAATAAAGTTTGAGTATCCTAGTTTTAAAAAGGAATACGGCAACTACGAACATATTGATGTAGAGAACTTGTTGCCAGGTACTAGGATATACAGCACAGGTGGTGAGCCAACTATTATACCAGAGTTTTATAACTTTTTAGACAAGTGCATAGCACTAGGCAGAACAGATTTAGATATAACACTAAACACAAACGGACAAAAAGTAAACGACAAACTAGTTAACCTTATGCACAAGTTTGATGAGGTTAATTTTAGTTTTAGTATTGATGGCTATGATCAAGTAAATGAATACATACGATGGAACAGTGAGTGGCCCAAGACCGTTGCTAACGCAAAACGTTTGCGTGATGAAGGATTTTACATTAGTCTAGAATGCATACCTAGTCCCTGGAACATTACAAACTTGCATTTACTATACGAGTTTTATGACAGAGAGTTTCCGGGCAGTACAGTATTCCTACAACAGGTATATTGGCCAGACAAGACTGTGAATGTGTTTAATCATCCACTACCAGAACTTGTAGTAGACAGTTTAACTAAGGTAACTAAAACAAAAGCCTACTATACAGACGCAAGGGACAATAAGTCCATAGTAGATACATTGTTAGAACATTACAGTAAAGATCCTAAGCCAGACATGTACTGGTTAGGTAAATTTTATGAGTTTAACGACTTGTTAGATAAGTCTAGAAATGTTAAACTTGTAGATTACGTTCCTGAATTAGAACAAGGTAGAAAGTTATTATGAAAAAGATTGGGTTTATCGGATTAGGTAAACTGGGCCTGCCGTGTGCAGAAGCATTTGCCACAAAGTATGAAACTTCAGGGTATGATGTTGCGCCTGTAACAAGTGACACTGTTACAGTGAAGGACAACATTAAGGATGTAGTAGAATCTAGCGATATTATTTTTATTGCAGTACCTACTCCGCATGATCCCAAATACGACGGTAGCCAACCTATCAGTCATTTAGAAAACAAAGACTTTGACTACAGCATTGTTATTGACGTATGTAAAGAAGTTAATGAACACGCTACAAAACAGCAATTGGTTGTGTTAATTAGCACAGTTTTGCCCGGTACAACACGTAAAAACTTTGTAAATTTGCTTTCGAACACCCGCTTTATATACAACCCCTACCTTATTGCAATGGGATCAGTAGCATGGGACATGGTTAATCCTGAAATGGTTATTATTGGCACAGAAGATGGATCTGAAACTACTGATGCTAAAGAACTTATAGATGTCTATAAGGAAATTATGCAAAATGATCCACGTTATGTTGTAGGCACCTGGGACGAAGCAGAAGCCATTAAGATATTCTATAACACATTTATTAGTGCTAAGATTGGTTTAGTAAACATGATACAGGACGTGGCAGAAAAGTCTGGAAACATAAATGTTGACGTAGTTACTGATGCATTAAAGCATTCTACTATGCGAATTACAGGACACAAATACCTAACAGCAGGTATGGGAGATGCAGGTCCGTGTCATCCACGTGATAATATTGCACTACGTTACATGGCACAAGAACTCGGCTTAAACTACGACTTGTTTGATGCTATTATGGGTGCAAGGGAACTACAAGCAAAGAACATAGCAACAAGATTGTGTAGACTTGCGGGAGAATACAAATTGCCTATCTATATACACGGCAAAGCGTACAAACCTAACGTGCCTTATGTAGATGGTAGTTATAGTTTATTGATAGGACATTATATAACTGAAGAGTATAAAGACAGTGTTACATACATCGATCCATTAACTGAAGACTCTAACCCAGACTCAGTATGTGGAGTGGTTTTATTAGCACACAACCAAACGGTAACTTATGGTTATGCTGGAGTTACAGAAGAACAAAAGTTATACTGTGAAATAGAAGATGGTAGTGTCGTTGTAGATCCCTGGCGCACATACACAACAGACAATCCTAAAATTATGGTAGTACACTATGGCAACAGCAGAAACAGAAAGTTCTAGTATATTTTTTGTAACAAAGTTTGATAGGATATGGTCTACAGAACATCTGCGTCTAAATTACGAAAACGAATGTTTTAATGACAAACTAACACAACAACGTTGGCAAGATGCTGGACATGTATACAGATACTACACCGGTGACATGTACGACTCACGTAAGCCACAACCTACATTTGTTGAAACATTATGTGAACAATTAGGCTGGCAACATTGTCTTAGTAGTTTTTATTGTATGCCTCCAGGACGTATATTACCAGAGCATAGAGACACTTATAAGAAGTATAGAGAACTTTTTAATATAGATAATCCCTACAGTATTTGGCGAGCAATTGTATTTTTAGAAGACTGGCAAAGCGGACACTACTTAGAAGTAGCAGACTGTCCTATTACAGGATGGCAAGCAGGAGATTGTGTAATGTGGCAGTTTGATACTGCACACTTAGCGGCTAACCTAGGCAGACAAAATAGGTACACACTACAACTAACAGGAACAAGTGATGATAGTAAACTCACACAACGAATGGGACCAACTGAAATCAATTATAGTTGGAACAGCGGACAATTTACATTACCCAAACAGTGATTTAGTATACAGTTACAATGAAAAACTAACAACATGGGAAGAGACCGCACAATGGCACGGTTACATACCAGAACATGTTAGATCAGAAACTGAAGAAGACCTTGAAGGCTTAGTTAGCGCATTAGACAAACTAGGCGTAACTGTACACAGACCTCGAGCATTAGAGTTTAGTAAGATTACTGTAGGGCACGACTGGATAGCAGACGGTTTCAATGCCTACAATCCTAGAGATAGTTTACTTGTTATAGGCGACACAGTTATAGAATGTCCTATGGCATTTAGAAGTAGACAGCAAGAAGTGTTATGCTACGATCATATTAGACGTGAAGCAATTCGTGATGGCGCACGTTGGATATCTGCACCTAAGCCTAGACTACTCACAGAAGAAATGCACGTCGAAAACAAACAACTACACATACCACAAGACGAACCTATATTCGATGCCGCAAATGTTTTACGTTTAGGCAAAGACTTACTGTACCTTGTCAGCAACACAGGCAATGAACTTGGTGGTAAGTGGTTGCAAAACGTTTTAGGTGAAACTTATAGGGTACATTTTTGCCATAACCTCTATGCTTTTGCACATATAGATAGTACAATAACAGCACTTAACGAAGAGCAGTTCATTGTAAATGCTTCTAGAGTAAATGAGACTAACCTACCGCCTGTCTTACAAGACAAAGAAATCATTTACGTAACAGAAGATATGATTGAACCTCAGACTTTCTGGCACTACCCCTACGCAAGTGCCTGGATTGCGATGAACATGCTCTCCGTTAACCCCTCTACAGTCGTTATAGAAAAAACACAGACAAAATTAATGGATTTACTTAGCAGTAAGGGCTTCGATGTTGTTCCTGTGAGCTTTAGACACGCTCGTACACTAGGTGGTGGCTTACATTGTGCCACACTGGATCTGGAACGAATTGGTAAATAGTATATAGCAACAAGGAAACACATTGAGCGATTATAAGAAGTTTAATAACGTTTTGCTCACAGCGTACCAAAAGTATGCTAACACAAGGGACTTAATTGCCAAAAAGCAAGAGATCTTGAGCAGACTGGCAACTAAGAAAGAGGCAAAGATACTGTTTGTAGGTTTTAATCCACTATGTCTAGGTTTAGATAACTTTGGCATTACAGAAGTGGACGAGCCAGTATTGGAGTTTTTACGTGAGCAAGGTAAGACATTTACAGAGGTTGAATTAACTAACACTCAACCTTGGGACTATGTCTTGGCTATGGATGAATATTATACATTTTCTGAAAGTGATGAAGAGCAACAGCAAAAGATTAGAGTGTTAAGTGCAGTTACAAGTTCAAGACTTATAACAACACTACGTGACTATAAGAACTTGAACTACAGAGATAAAGAATTTTCAATGCCTGTTTCTGTCGTTAACGACACAGATAGGACTATATACTTAGAGTATCATATACATGGCGGAACCAGTCACTGGGACAGCATGGTATATGAACTTGATGGTGAAAACAATCAAGTACACGGTCCATACAAACGTATGCCTATGTATTTTAAACAGTTAGCAAAATTTAGCATGGATGGAGGTGCTAAAACCTTTCTCGTACAAAAGAACATGATGTGGAAAGGTCTAATTCGACGAAACTTTGAACATGTAATTTCAATAGAATATGATAAATGAACAAGACATAAACCAACTATTAACAAACGAAGTAACAAGAGCTGTAAAACAAAGAATGCTACATGTAGACCTAGGACACATGGTGTCAGAGGCAACTCAGCGTGAACTAGCAAGTAAGATAAAACACATAAATTTCCCTGAGGGAAGTATTAGTTTTGACAGTATTAAAAACAGCACAGTTACAGTATCTGGTAGTCAAGTAACAGGTGGAGTACACAAACGTTTCCGTTCTACTGGTATAGAAGACTATGCCAAGGATTGTAAACTAACAGTATTAGACGATAACGTAGTTATTGAAAACAACCTTGTTGCTATGTCAGCCACAGTTAAACAGAACCTACAGGTAGACGGTGACCTTATTGTTAACGGTAATATCCCTACAGACAGTAACTTATACGGTAGCATTATTGAAGGAGTTATTGATCGTCTAGGTGATGCCTTCGAAAAAGTTTTTAAACAGAGTATTATTGATGGAGTAATATTCACACTTAAAAACCAGGGACTGGATGTTAGTAAACTAAGTTTTAACGGTAAACCTTTAACAGACGGCGTAAGTCTGGCTAGCAATATAACAGGCAGTAATTTACAACACTTAGGTGAACTACGTGAATTACAAGTTAAGAATGAGGCATTAGTAGCTGATACACTGTATGTAACCAAAGGACGTATAGGTGTTAATACAGATGAACCAAGCGCACCGTTAGCAGTCTGGGACGAAGAAACAGAGATAGTAGTAAAAAAACATTCCAAACACAAAGGATATATTGGTAGTTCAAGAGATACCACAGTAGTACTGGGCGCCAACAATAATACAAATATAGTTCTAAACCAAGACGGAACTACAACCATTGAAAAACTAATGATAGGAAAGAATAAAATTACAAGTGCTCCTGTCAAACCTAATGTTGAAAGTGACAAAGGTCACATCGTGTTTAACAGTCATCCTGATTTAGGCAGACCAGTAGGCTGGGTTTGTTTAGGTGGGAACAGATGGTCAGAGTTTGGGAAATGTGAATGAATATAACCTTTGTTGTAGGTAACGGTGAAAGTAGACGTAACATAAACATTGACAGTCTCAGAGAGTTCGGTCCTGTCTGGGGGTGCAATAAGATTTACACACGCTGGCACGTTGATAATCTTATGGCAGTAGATGAACGCCAAATGGAATTAATTCTTGAGGACGGATACAATGAAAAAGCAAATGTTTGGACAAGAAAGCGTTGGTCACCTACATACAAAAATATACCAGGAATAAAGTTTATACCTGATTTTAAAGAAGAAGGCACAGCAAAATGGCAGAAACAGTGGCACTGGAATTCCGGACCACTTGCTATGTTTTTAGCCTGTGAGCAGGGAGCAGAAGTCTTATGTATGATTGGGTTTGACTTTTATGGACTCGCTGGTAAACAGAATAATTTATATAAGGGTACTTCTGGATATGACAACGCAGATCACAGAGCTGTAGATCCTGGCTTTTGGATACAACAGTTTGCGTTACTAGCAAACTGGTATCCTAACACACAATTTGTTCAGGTACAACCCAAAGGCTGGGAAGTGCCTAGTATTTGGAAAGACTTACCTAACCTCAACGTCGACGACACAGAAAACTTCTTTCAAACTTTACTAAGCATTAATGCCTAATAAAAATATATTTTGCAATGTTCCTTGGTATCAAGGGCATGTGTTCTGGGACGGCACGTATGGACATTGTTGTTTTTCTAACAAAGATACCTCACATCAATATAACGTAAACACTCACACTGTTACACAATGGTTAGAGTCTAGCAGTATGACTAACTTTAAACGTGAGTTACTAGGCAACGACAAAAGCTCACGATGCCATGGCTGTTACTTGGAAGAAGAACAAGGACATACCAGCAAACGACAAAATGAAAACTTAAAGAGTGCTATTTGGACTAAACATTTTGATCGTAGTTTTAATGAAGCACCTTCTCGTGATAGTTTCTTAAATTTAGAACCTACAATGTATAGAGAATGGCATTTAGATTTAGGCAACGAATGTAACCTTGCCTGTAAGATGTGTAATGCTGACGCTAGTAGTAAAATAGAAACTTTATACAGACGTTGGGATTTGCCTGTAGAGTACACAAGCAAAAAACTTTGGATAAACCAACCTGGTGCAGATAACTTTGTCGAGCAAATACTAGCGACGTCTAAACTAAAACGCATACACATTATGGGGGGCGAACCTCTTATACAACCAAAGTTTAAACAGTTAGTTAAGAAACTTAGTGAGCGTAGACCAGACATAAGTTTTAGTTTTGTAAGTAATGCAACTAAGTTTGATCATGAACTATTAGAGTACCTAAATAAATTTAGCAGTGTGGACGTTGAACTTAGTGTGGAAACCATTGATCCTGTAAACGATTACATAAGACAGGGCAGTAAAGTTGACAACGTAGTAGACATAATAGAACGTTGGATATCCTACAGAACAGATAAATTTAACATAGTGCTACGTCCTACTCCTAGTATTTTAAGTGTTAGTAGATACAAAAGTCTACTAGAGTTTGCTTACAAGCATAGACTTATCGTAATGAGTGTAATATTAAGTAGTCCTGATTACTTAAGAATAAGCCTACTACCTACCAAGTATAGACAACCTATAATAGACGGTTTACGTGCATGGTCTACTGGTATAAACGTACAAGGTAATGAACAAGTTGGTAACAGAGACGCTACTAGGTGGCAAGCACAACTAAAACAAGAGTGTGAAGGTATTATTAAATGCTTAGAGCAAGAACACTTACCAGGCGCAGAAAAAGAATTAATTACTTGGTTGCAACGTTGGGACAATGAGTATAAACTAAACGTTATAGATTACTTGCCAGAGTTTGCAGACTTCTTTACCGACCATGGATACACAATATCAAACTGAAATACAAATCACGCTAGAGCCTCACTACCAAACTGTGATACCACGTGTGTTTGTCAAGTTAGACAATGAACAACGTAGCACGGTGTTAAAGGATACAGAAACAGTTACGTTCGACTTGACGCTAGACGTTGGTCAACACCAACTAAGTGTTTGGTTTGAGAATAAAGAAAACTCTGACAGTACAACAGCAGTGGAAATAAAAGACATTGCATTTCAAGGACTTACACTTAATAGAGTAAAGTGGGCAGGCAACTATACTCCAGTTTATCCTGAGCCTTGGGCAACAGAACAACGGCAACAAGGCATTGTGTTGCCAGAAGTTATACCAGGTGGACACTACTTAGGCTGGTTAGGTACATACACACTGGACTTCACAGTCCCTACCTTCACTTGGTTACACCAAATAGAAAACTTAGGCTGGCTCTACACTGATTGACACAATTGTGGAGTGAGTACATAATATTATCATGACTAATTTACGTAGACGTTATATTCTGTACACACAATGGTATCAACAGTTGCGTAAAACATACGGTATTTGGGACAGTTTTTGTTGGGCTGTACATAATTCAAAAACACACGAACTTGATGGGAGTTATAGAAAATGGTAAAACGACTAGGCTTTGCCTGCAAGTGGATTGATACTCCTGAACAAGTTGATGGTATTAAACCCAAAGATCCTGCTAAGAAGTACAACACTGGTGGTACTACTATTACATGGCTTAATAAACAGACACGTGAAGTTGCAGAGCAAAAACTCTGGGACTTGATGCAACAAAACATTGAATCCACAAGACTACTTGTTGAACGTGTTGGTGACTTAGATCCACACTTACGTATGGTTAGGCTCAGCAGTGACATACTGCCAGCATACACACAAGAAGATTGGAGTTACTTCTGGCAAAAACCTGACGTGCGTGAATACTGTGAGCAACACTTTAGTCGCATAGGTGAGGTTGCTAGACAACAAGACGTTAAACTAAGTTTTCATCCTGGACAGTTTACCGTGCTAGCCAGTGATAATCCTGACGTAGTAAATAGAAGTATAGATGAATTTGAGTACCATGTAGACATGGCAAGGTGGATGGGATATGGCTCTAGATTTCATAGTAATGGTTTCAAAATTAACGTGCATATTAGCGGTAGGAATGGTCCTGAAGGAATTCGTACGGCCCTACCGAGACTCTCGCAAGAAGCACGGAATCTCATCACAATCGAAAACGAAGAAATCTCACACGGACTAGATAACTGTTTAGAACTGGCAGATGATGTTGCCGTTGTACTAGACATTCATCATCATTGGTGCCGTGAAGGCGAATACATTGATCCCAATGATGACAGAGTAAAACGTGTTGTGGACAGTTGGCAAGGTGTACGTCCTACTATGCACTACTCATACAGCAGAGACGAACATCTCCCTAAAGGTTTCGATCACACAGAACGTCCTACTATGCAGTTACTACTTGAGTCAGGACATAAGAAACAAAAACTAAGAGCCCATTCAGACTTTTATCCCAATAGGGAAGTCAATGCATGGGCTCTATCGTTCCTTAACAACTTCGACATCATGTGTGAAGCCAAAGCAAAAAACTTGGCTAGTTTTGCACTAGCCGAACAAATTACTTAGCCTTAGGCTTTTTAGTAGTTGCTGTCTTTTTTGTTGTTGTGGTTTTCTTTTTAGCAGGTGCTTTTTTCTTAGCAGGTGATTTTGCTTTAGGCTTTCTTGCTACTTTGGGCGGATTATCAGCAGTAGGAAAAGGCCAAGCCGCTAGTTCTGAAGGCTCCTCTTTCTTTTTATCTGACCCAAATAACCAATCTATTAACTTTGATAACATGTTATCGATCTCCATTATATAATATACGTATATTTATATCTATTATTGACAAAAGAACAGAAAGGCCCTATAATAACACTATTATTAACGATATGAGCTTAATATGAAGCAACTTGTTATAGTCTTTATTATATTGGGTATTACTGGGTGTGCAGGTACTAACACTAAGTCTAAGCCAGACATAGAGTACATGCGCAACTTTACGGTTGATTGTAGTCGAGCACACGAACAGTATCAGTATATTGATAGTTTAACTCCTACACATTGGGAACGTCAAACTGCTAAGATATTGAACTCCAGTGTAACAGGTAGTATTGGTGGTGCTATATCAGGTGACTATGAAAACAGACGCAATATTAGTTCTGGTGCATACGAAGCCAATATTAGTATGATTAAACATGATATTAGAAGTCAATGTGGATATAAGGATTATAAATGAGATACTTTATACTATTAGCATTATTACTTGTAACAGCCTGCGCCAGTCCATACAAAGCACCTACTAGACAACTGGATATGATGTATGTAGATTGTGCAAATAAAGAACAGCAAGAACGATACCTAGAAAGTCTAGCGACCAAACAGTATGACGATGGCATCGAATACTGGAACGACTGGCTACTAGGTTGGAATGTGGACGAACATTATCAAGATGAAGTAGCATATCGCAAAAAGGTAAGATCACTACTCTGGGAGGTAAGATCAACATGCGGTTAATTATGTTATTATTACTTGTGCCGAGTTTGGCATTTGCTGAGTGTAAACTAGTACAACGCAATGAGTCTGTGGCGTCAGGCACTATCGACCAAGTAAAAGACGTCACAGCCAATGTTGTTAAACTACGTGACGATACTAGACAGTGTACAGTAAACTTTGAAGGCAAGATTGCTGGACTTTGGTACACAGGTTTTGGTGACTACAAATGGCGTAACGAAATGCCAGATGATGTAGCCTGTGCCAATGCTTTTGAAATAGCCAAGGCAAACTTAATTAAGTCTGTTGGCGCTATGCACATCAATAGTCAAACGGCACTAGTATGTGACGAAAATAACAACCCAGCACTACAAGTGTTGAAACCAGGTATGGTGTTAGATGAAGGTAGTTGGAGACCACATCCTACAAAGCCACAAGTTTTTTGGTATCAAGGAACTGCATGCACTTGGTTCGTAGAGTCTAATATTGCTGGCAATGACATGCGACAATGGGAAGGCATTGTGTGTAGAGCAGATGGCGACAAATGGGTAGTAGTTGACAAATTTTAAAAGTGATGCTATCGTATTACATAAGGAGAAAATAATGATATTTGGTGGACTTAAGTGGTTTACGGCAGGAGTACTTACTACATTGGTATTCGTATACCCAGTGCAAACAAAGGAAGCATTTGGTTGGACCATAGACACAGTTACTAATGTGTTTACATGGTCGGCTGAAAAAACAGAAGTTGTTATTAATAAGATACAGGAGGTATCTAAATGAAAGTCCTAGTAATTGCAGTAATGGCTTTGGCCCTTGCGGCGTGTAACTCAACAGGCAAGTATGCTAAGATTGAAAAAGAGAAGTATGAGCGTGATGCCAAACATGCAGAAAAAGCATTAGACAAAATGCCCGACTGGATGACTGAAGTACCAGAAGATTCATCCGCAGTATATGCAAATGGTACAGCAACCAGTTACGACATCAACATGGCAGACACAAAGGCTATGACGATGGCTATGGGTAAAATCTGTATTAGTGCAGGTGGGACTGTAGATGAGCGTAGTAGAATTTTTATGCAGGACACACCAGATGGCACAATAGAACGCAGTGAACTTGCTATACAAAGTATGTGCGATACTGTAGATGTTAGTGGAGCAGAAATTGCTAAAATTAAACGTATTACACAAGGCACAAAGTACAGAACCTATGTGTTAATGGTACTTCCGTTTGGTGATGCTAACTACTTGGCAACTAAGCGTAGAATTGCACAGGATCAAGCACAAGCACAACAACGTATGGAAGAAGTATTTGAAGAAATGGAGAGCAATTAATGCCAAATTTAGTACCAATAGTCGTTGAGCAGACTAGTAAAGGTGAACGTAGTTATGACATCTACTCTAGACTGCTTAAAGATAGAGTAGTAATACTGGACACAGAAGTATCCAGTCACTCTGCAAGTTTGTTAGTGGCTCAATTGCTGTTTCTAGAATCAGAAGATCCAGAGCAAGACATCTTGTTCTACATTAACAGTCCTGGAGGAACGGTGTCAGCAGGCTTGTCAATATACGACACAATGCAGTATATTAAACCAGATGTATCCACTATTGTATTAGGACAAGCCGCAAGTATGGGATCTTTCCTAGCACAAGCAGGTGCTCCAGGTAAACGCATGGTACTGCCAGAAGCACGTACAATGGTTCACCGTGTTAGTTCAGGAACAAGAGGCACTAGCGGCAGTGTACACGTACAAGAACTTGAAATGGAAGATGCTATTCGTTCGTTTGAAGAAAGCAAGCGTGTGAACAAACGTCTAACAGAGTTATATGTAAAACATAACACGGCAGGAAAGACGTATGAAGAACTGTATGAAACAATGAAGTTTGATACATATCTGTCAGCGCAGGAAGCCGTAGATTATGGACTAGCGGATAAGATTATTACAAACAGAGAATAAGCGTAGTACCGCTGTCCAAATAAATAACACATAAGGACAGCAAATGAAGTTATTTGAATTACGTAAAGGCCGACCACTAATCTATCTAGATATGGATGGTGTGTTGGCCGACTTTTTTGGCGCACTCAGCAAACAACACGAAGTTGATCACTGGACAGATATACCCAACGGTGAAGACGCTGTTATAAAGAGTGCTAATCAAAAAGGGTTCTTTGAGAACTTGCCTAAACTACCTAATGCAGACAACTTAATTAACAATGTTGTTGACATGGTAGGCACATATAATATTCTTAGCAGTCCATTACAAAGTAACAAAGAGCAGAGTGCTAGTGAGAAATCCAACTGGATAGATAAGAATATAAATCCTAAACCAGCACAACGTATATTTGACCACAACAAATACAAGTATGCTACACAGCCAGATGGTACTCCAAATATACTAATTGATGACTATCCGTACAACTTAAAGTTATGGCAAGCACGTGGCGGCATTGGTATACAGTACAAGGATAGATGGTCCGCAGATGTCATTAAAGAGCTGGAAACGGCCCTTAAGAACGTAAAACAAGCAGAAATAAGCGAAGAATTAGAGATAAATGTACCGGAGAACGATGCACTATATACTAACAAAGATGTGTTAAAATACGTTAAAGACACACATCATAAGTATGATTTACCTGAGCCAATACTTAGACACAATGCTTGGGTACTTGTAAACTTTCCGGTAGCAGAATTGCACATAAGACAAAACGGTAAGGGAGAAGATCCTTACGGTAGAGATAATGAAATAGACTTCGACACGGTAGCAGACGTAAACATGAAAAAACTAGCAACAAATCCTATAGTAGTCGACGATAATAATTGGATAATCGATGGTAACCATAGAGCCACAGCGGCTCGAATGTTTGGAATGAAAAAGATACCAGCCTTCTGTCCATATGAACATGCACAGAAGGTACTATCGTGAAATCATTTTTACACTGGTTACAAAAAGAAGAAGGTTGGAAATCATTAATGGCAGTCATTTATGCTATAATATGCATATTTGATTTCATTATTGTGCCTAGTTACATGGGCATGGTACAAAAAAATCAAGCAGAGACATTAGATTTAACACAATTAGTTACGTTAGATCCAGCAGTGCAAATACAATTATTAAAATCACTAGTAGTACAACATGAACCATTTACTCTACGAGGAGCGGGAATGTTTCATTTGGCTTTCGGTGCTTTACTAACTGGAAGTGCAATATCAAAAATAAAAGGGGAAAAGTAAGATGTACGAGTATAGAGCAAAAGTAAGAAAAGTAGTAGACGGTGACACAGTTGATGTAGATATTGACTTGGGATTCGGAGTATGGCTAATGGACGAGCGTGTTCGTATGATGGGTATAGATACGCCGGAGTCACGCACTAGAGACAAAGTAGAAAAACTATTTGGTATAGCCGCTAAGGAGAGATTAAAGTCACTGTTAGGCAAGACCACAGTTTTAAAGACACAGATTGATAGAAGTGGTGAAGATGCTAAAGGAAAGTTTGGACGTATCCTAGGCGACTTTGTTACAGAAGATGGTAGAATGGCAACAGATGTTTTAATTGAAGAAGGCCATTGTGTGGCATACTTCGGAGGCAGTAAAGACGAAGTACAAGCCAAACATATGGTCAATAGAGAAAAACTATTACGTGAAGGCGTTGTAGATAAGACAACATATAACAAACTTATCAAATAAAAGGAGAATCAAATGAGTTGGTGGCATTCAGTAACACATGCAGTATCAAGTACAGTAGACACAGTAGCAAAGACAACAACAGATGCGGCTAATACCGTAGCAAAAACCACAACAGATGCGGCTAACACCGTAGCAAAAACCACAACAGATGCGGCTAATACCGTTGCTAAAGGCGCAACAGATGCCGCAAATGCAGTAGCAGACACAGCAACAGATGCATACAATGCTACAGCAGATTTTGCAGAAAGTTTGGTCAACGACA
>Ga0181563_10003296_pt1 | contig 15413 bp, 12 predicted proteins | sample 011ome_25_FD_133759 | JGI IMG/M metagenome (GOLD analysis project Ga0181563, IMG submission 133759) | Coastal salt marsh microbial communities from the Groves Creek Marsh, Skidaway Island, Georgia - 011512CT metaG (megahit assembly) | ecosystem: Environmental > Aquatic > Marine > Intertidal...
TGGGGGACCTCGCACCCGGCGACGTCAGGGTTCGCGTGGGTGCAAGCGGCATCAACTTTGCCGAGACGCGGATGCGCGCAGGGGACTACAGCGGTCAGGAGCTGCCATTTGTGATGGGCATGGAGGTTGCGGGGACCATTGAGTCGGTCGGCGCGGGCGTCAGCGGGTTTCGCGAGGGTGATCGGGTCTTTGGGCGCGTTCGCGGGGCCCATGCTGAGGTCGTTGACTGCGACCCCGATCACTTGATGTTGCTGCCGGATAACCTGAGTTTCGCTCAGGGTGCAGCGATACCCGTGGGTTGGCTGACGGCATGGCATGCCCTTTATACCGTGGGGCGCATGAAGGCTGGGGACCGCATTCTGGTCGAGGCGGTGGGCGGCAGTGTCGGTAGCGCCGCACTGGCGCTGGCAAAGCAAGCCGGATGCTGGGCCTTGGGCACGGCGAGCCGCGATGACAAACTGGCGCACGCCTCGTCGTTGGGCTGCGACGCGGTGGTCAATTACACCCGCGATTCGGTCGCAAAGCAGGTGGCTGCGTTGACTGACGGTCAGGGGATGGACATTGGCCTCATGACTATTGGCGATGCAACGGCCGATGAGCTGATTGATTCCATGGGGATGGACGGTCGGGTGGTGATGTTTGGCAGCACGGGTGGACGTGATATCACCTTCAACCTGCGGATCGGCATTTTGAATATTCAGCTCTTGTCGATGAGTATCTCGACCAGCCCGGCATTTATGACCCAGACCATGCCGGATTTCCGGGCGCAGGCGTTGCCGCTGTTTGCCAGCGGCGAGCTGGTGCCCGTTGTCGACACGATAATGCCCATGTCTGAGTTGATACGTGCGCATGAGATGGTGGACGAGCGCGCGCACTTCGGAAAAATCATATTGGTGAACGACGAGTGACCATTAATTGACGGGTGTGGGATACGCCGGGTGTGAGGAGCGGGTAAAGCACAACAGTCATAACGATAAAAAAGAGAGCGAAACAATGAGATTACTAGTCCAAGGGTGGCGCGAGCGGGCGCAGCGGTATCGCGCATCTCTCAGCGCCTTATTGAGCGTGCTAATGAGCGCTACGTTGATCAGCGGGAGTCAGGCGGTCACCGCCGAGCCCATCACGGATAAACCCTGGCGCGAGGCGGTGCTCAGCGTCACAGATCCCGATGTGACCGCCCGCTTTTTCAAGGAGATCGGCGGTTACGAGGAGCTGGGGCGCGGTAGCGTGTCGGCCTCCTCGATTGCGGCTTGGGGCTTAGACCCCGAAGCCACCGGCGATTACCTGTTACTTCGGGCGCCCATGGGCGGTGACTTTGGTCACATAAGGCTGGTGAGTTTTGAGAATGCCGGTAGGCGCGTGCCGATGCGCCCGGGCGCCAGAGCGTGGGATACGGGCTGTTATTTCAGCATGATGATTCGCGTCAAAGACATGCAGTCGATCTACGATGACGCAATCCAGCTCGGCTGGTGGACCGAAACGCCGATCACCGCGCTTAACTTTGGCACATCGGATCTGCGCGTGGTGATCTACCGCGGGCCCGATGGCGTGCAGGTGCAAACCTATGATCGACTCAGCCCGCCGCTACCTGAGGCCATTCCCGACTTCGAGCGCATGACAGCGCCCTTTAACATGATGCAAATGGTGGCTGATCGCGACGTCGCCTATGACTTTTTTACCCAAACCTTGGGGTTCGACACTTTTTATAAGGGCAAACCCTACACCGCAAAAACGCCCACGCCGACACCGATTGGCATTCCACTGAGCCTGACCACCTCCGTTCCTTACCGCGCGGGCATTGTGTATCCGGTCGCCGGCGAGTTTGGTCGGATGGAGATGATCGAGGTGATGGGGATACAGGGCTTTGACTATTCTCACCAGTGCGAGGCACCCAACCTCGGTATTCTTGCCGTGCGTTACCCGGTGGCGGATATCGACGCCGCAGAGGCGCTGATCGAGGCGCGTGGCGGCAGCCTCTGGCGAGATACGAGCACCGTTGAGTTGGGTGAGATCGGAGCGGTCGAGCTGTTTTCGGTGAAGACACCGGATGGTTCGATCATGCAGTTCTTTGAAGAGTGAGTGGGCGGGAGTCGTGACGCTCCCTCAACAGCGAGTGCGGATGGTGACTCACCGCGGTGTGTCGTGGACTCAGCTCTTGGGTCTCGGTCTTCTTTGCTGCCTGCTGGCGGTGTCGGCCGATGCGCAGACCTCCCGCATCAAGCGCATCTCGCTGATGACGCCTGACCTCGATCAGTCGATTGCTTTCTTTACCGGGGTGATCGGTTTTACGCTCGATTTTGAGGGCACGTTGCCGCCGGGTGGTGAACCGTTTTTGGGGCCGGTGTTCAATATTGACGCCTCAAAACCGATTCGTCGCGCGCTGTTGTCGACCTCAACTGAAGCCCGGGGGCTGTTCTTGATTGAGCACCCCGAGGCCCCCGCGCCTGACTCTGACAAGCCGACCGCTGTGGTCACGGTCGTAGAGGTTGAGAGCATTGATAAGACGCTGGCACTTGCGAGAGCCGCGGGGGCGCCGGTGAGCGAGACCGTCACGGATATCACCCCGGAAGATCTGCGGTTCAGCGAGGCGATGATCACCAGCCCAGGGGGTCATGCCATATTGGTGTACGAATTGAGCAAGGCGCCCTAGCGCAGGGGATCACACCTGATAGTAGTCGCGGTACCACGCGACGAAGCGCTCAAGCCCGGTGGCGAGATCAGTGGTGGGCTCGAAGCCCACCAGCGCCTTTGCCGCATCGATATTCGCCGCGGTGCGATAGACATCGCCGGGCTGCATGCCGACCAGTTGTTTATTGGCTTCTTTTCCTAACAGACCTTCCAGCGCGGCGATAAAGTCCCCAAGCTTCACGGGCCGATGATTGCCGAGGTTAAGCAAGCGATAGGGCACTTCAAGCTCGACCGGCGGGGCCGCAGCGGCCGCTACCACGCCAGTCACAATGTCATCGATATAGGTGAAGTCCCGCTCGAGCTGGCCTTCGTTGAACACCTGAATCGGTGTGCCCTCGACGATGGCTTTGGTGAAGCCAAAATAGGCCATGTCAGGCCGCCCGGCAGGGCCGTACACGGTAAAAAACCTTAGCCCGGTCGCCGGCAGGCCATGCAGGTGGGCGTAGATATGCGCGACCATCTCATTGGACTTTTTGGTCGCCGCATACAGGCTGACCGGCGTGTCGGCGGGGTCATTCTCGGAGAACCATTCTCTGTCGCTGTTCCCATAGACCGAGCTTGAGGAAGCGAACACGAAATGCGCGGGGGGCTTTGCCCGACACGCTTCAATAAGGTGCTGGAAGCCCACAATATTGCTTTGGATATAGGCGCTCGGGTTCTCTAGCGAGTACCGAACCCCCGCTTGCGCCGCGAGATGGATCACGAAGTCGAACTCGTGTTGGACAAAGAGCGAGTCAACGACCTGAGTGTCAGCCAGATCACCCTGCACAAAGGAAAACTGTGAATGGTCCACTAGTGGCTTCAATCGATACTGCTTTAGATCGACGTCGTAGTAGTCATTGAGACTGTCGATGCCCACGACCCCATGGCCCGCATCAAGCAGTGCCTGCGCAACATTGGCACCAATAAACCCTGCGGCGCCGGTCACCAGATAGCGGTTCATTTGGATAGCTCATTCATCATGCGCGCATTAAACCATGCGCACACGGCGATAAAACGGTGAGAATGAGGCGCGACGCTGATCTGTAAGATGGAACCAGGCATACCATCGCGTTTTGGATCAGGGGTATTGAGCTGGGCAGGGCTTTTCCTTAACATCCGCGGCCCGTGCCGGTGTAGCTCAGTTGGTAGAGCAGCGCATTCGTAATGCGAAGGTCGTAGGTTCGACTCCTATCTCCGGCACCACCTCCTCAATTATGCCTCTGAAGCTGCCTATTTATGTGGTTTTATAGAGGTATACCTATAGAGTTATCACAAAACCTAACACAAATTGCCTCGTGGGACCCCCGTAAATTAAGCCACGGGGGGCCGTAAACGCCTGTGGCTGATACAGATGGTTCTGCTGACACACTTAAAAGCTGAGTTTTAGAAGAAGGGGCCAAGCGCCGTTGTGATTGCGATGGGCAGTATCTACATGCATTCGGCATAGAAATTATACTGCTGTGTTGATGCACCTAGCACTTGTTTTTAAATCGCAAAGGGTGACCTGCGCTTTCCTGCTATCGTTGCTTTGCGGCGATACGACAAGCGCTTAAGTGCATCCTGAAAGGACCAGTCGGTTGACGACGCAGGTGGAGCTATACGTACTGGCGGAGAGCAGTCGTAACAGGATCAAAGGCAATCTACCGATGCGCAACAGCAGGCGCCGTGGATACGGCGTCTGCTGTCTTGGTCTTCAGGAAGATATCATCTTGGCCACTTTTGCCTGGTTTTGTGTAATATCAGCTGCGTTTTTCATAATTCCCTCACGCCTAGACATTATTGTCGCTTTATTCTTATCAATTTTACCGCGGTTCTTTTTCATTTCTCTCGCCATAGCGTCCATCTTCTTTGAATTGGCGATAGCATTACTCTTGATGGTTTTTGCTCTGGCTGCATTTTTCTTAATTCGTGCAGCGTTGGTTGCGGGCGTGGCTTTACTCAGAGCAGTACTGCCACCGAGGAGTTTATTGTTTGCCGCTATTTCCTTTGCATTAAATCGAACTATTTCCTCATTAGCTTGCATAATCGTGTCGTTGACTTCGATAAGCATCTGGTTAACCGCGACCATCTTTTCATTGACCGCAAGCACCGCCGCGTTCAGGTTGGAGCGGTGTTCTAAGAAGTCTAAGTTTGCTTCGTTCGTCATAGACTCTTTGAAGTTTTCCTCCACTTCCGTTGATGTATCCAGATTGGCAAGAATCGCTTTCCTGTTTCGAAAGACATCATCTGTATTTTGGTTAGCTAACTGCCGATTGCCCATAAAGGCGGCGGTATAGTTGTTGATAATGCCCGCTCTGTTTTCTTCTACACTGGATCTTGCGGCATAAGCTTTAGCCCTGTTGGATGTCACAGCAGCTTCAACTTCAAATATTGCCCTACGGTTTTGTTGTATCTTCTTTTTGTTTCCTTTTGATGTCGCCATTTCCATCGATCTCCAAGTTTATTTTTTGTTGTTCTCGACTAACACCTAAATTTTCGGAGCCAGAACGTTACTAATATACATAAACTCTTCCGATTAGTTATTTGTTTTGCATCTTGAGTGCGTATCATTTTGGCATGTACTGAGGCAACTCTTTGGAGAATCGGTTATGCAGCGGCCTTCCATTCCACCGCTGTTCGCCTAGTCTGCCTAGTAGGGCCTTAGTGCCGTTGTGATTGTGATGATGACTGGCCAGATATATTAGGAAGTCGGATTAGTATTTTGCGAGACTTTTTGGAGCAGCAGTCGCAAAGCAGCGACACTTCTATCGTCTCGCGCAGCTTCAAGGGCATCTTGCAGCACCTCTTGGATATGATCAGCATCAACAAGCTCCATATCCCAAGATGGGAAAATACGCTCGCGGATCTCCTCATCGGTACTTAATACTGTCATTAAGTCATGTCGACGATCTGTCTCTATGAGCTTCACTAGGCTCATTACTTCTTTTTTTGGGCCTTCGATCCATTGAAAGAATACGCCGCTACCTAGAACTAAAATCCCGGTAATGCCGACTAATGTATTGTGGCGGTGGGAAGCACTGATGATGTCGTCTACGTCGGAGCTTGATACTCCATCGCTAATGGTACTTGCGTAGACAAGGTTGAACAGCAAAGTCTCCACAAGCGCCTCAACCGGCTCATCATATGCTTGTGGTGTACTGACGATTCTCATCCTTTTGTGTTAGACGGTACCGCCCGAAAAAGAGACGCATCAACCCTTGCGCCTTGCAGGATGCTCAAGAGTTTTGGAAAACCCCGCCCCCAGAGCTTGGTATGCGGAGGTATACATACACTCAGTACTGTTGGACTCGTTGGAGGCGCCACTCCCGCTTACAATAACTGAAATTTTTGTTCCTCCCATTCAGTCGCTATCCTTCAGCCATGTGCTCCATCTATTTGCCCTCTTGATTGGCAAGCAGCGAGGCCATTTTCTAGCTCCAGCTGAGTGGCAATTAATAAGAGCTGGGTAAAGGTAGATCGCTCTCAGTTATTCCACGTCTCAGCTGCCAATAGAATAAGCAAGCCGCACAGAGCAACGTGAACCCCATTCCGATCCATACACCGTATAGCCCCAACCAACGGGACATTAGGATGCAAATTGGAACTCCCACTACCCATTGAGTAAGCGCCCTCACCAGTGGGATTTTTGACGTGCGCTGTAAGCCCTCTAGACTTGCTTGAAAAAATAATCCCAGATCATCGATTACCCTCAAAGCGGCGACGAGAACTAAGAGGCCCGTCAGCACCCGAACTACCTGTATGTCGTCGGAATAATATGCAGCGATTTGTCCCGAACCTATACTGACTACGCCGAGCGTAAGGCACGAGAAACATAAGATTACTGTTAACGCCGTCCTCAAAAACGGCCAGAGGTGAGCGCCGGAGCCTATCTCCCCAACTAGTGCCCCAAGCCTTATTACAGTGGCTCTCGTTAGACCAAATACACAAATGTGTGCGAGCACAAAAATATTGAAGGCGATGTTGTGCGTGGCGAGGATTACAGTGCCAAGTTGCGCAACTAAGACACCGATGACTGCGAGCCATCCGTGGGTAGAGATCTCAGAGAGACCAAGTGGCACCCCAATTTTTAATATGCGACCTCGGTCGTTCAGGCCGGTTTCTACAACGTTGCCGAAGAAGTGAATATTGCTGAATTCCTTTTGCAGAACGAGCAACAAAAATGCCGCGGCTCGAATTGACCAGGTAATGAGTATCGCGAGCGCGATCCCATGAGTTCCCATTGCTTCAAACCCAAAATTGCCAAAGGCTAATGCCCAAGTCAGGACAATGAGCAGCGGAATGGATAACACGCTAATAACACCGACCCAGAACGTCCTGCCCAACCCATTTGAAATGAAGACAAACACGTAGCCAAATAATTCAAACGGCACGAACCAACCCATTACACTCAGAAAATCTTGTGCGATCTGAGCTGCCTCGGCGGAAGGGAGTAGGTAAGGGAGCGCGTACCAAAGCACGACTAACATGGCTGCGAGTACCCCGCAGAAGACCGCTGCCAGTGACAGGCCGCTTTTCATTAGAGCCCCGACCTTATTGCTTCTACCAGAGCCCAAGAGATCTGCAGTGATCACTGTCAGCGCGGAGAGTGTCACGAAGAAGAATGCTACCGTCGACATCCCCAGTGTAAAGGTAAGCCCCACAGCCGCAACGGCGGACGCCGAGATCCAGCTTGAGGCAATCGTTGCAGTCGTCACCAGTCCACAGTCGCCGGCGAACGTCAGAACTAAGGGCAGGCCTAGACGAATTAGACGACGCACCTCATTTGTTTGTGGGTTAGCCACTTGGCAACTACCTCTAGTCTTTTGGACTTATCAGGTACTCACTTTCATCACGACCTGCATCAAGCGCACTCTATCGGCGCTTTGATTTCCCCTGTAGAGAAGGTAATTGCATGGCCCGTTAGCCACACTCGATCATCTACCACTGAGCAATGAAGCCCCCCGCCGCGCGCGGAACACTGCCATGCAGAAAGAGAGTTTTTGCCTAATCGCTCTGACCAAAATGGCGCCAGAATACAGTGGGCCGAGCCGGTTACGGGGTCTTCATCCACGCCCAAATGCGGCGCAAACATTCGAGATACAAAATCCGTTTTGTCTCCCCGCGCAGTAACAATCACGCAATGATTTACCTTCTCGGTTAGCGCTTGAATATCGGGTTTAAGATTTATTACAGCTTCATGCGTTTCTAACTCGTAAAGCACCTGCCATGGATCATCAATCGGCCTAACTGCTGACAGCACTCTCGCACCTAACGCATGGGCAAGACCTGCCTCTACTTTACATTTTTCAGAGGCGATTGCGGGTAGCTCTATGCCTAGGCCGGCACTGGACTTTGTGGCAGTAATATCTCCGCGGTAGCGCGTCTTAAACTGAAACGGCCCGTTGCTCACCTGCAATTCATTTGCCAGTGCGTGCGCTGCAGCCAGCGTTGCGTGACCGCAAAGGGGAACCTCCAGTACTGGAGTGAACCAACGCAGCTCGTAGCAGGCTGGAGATTGCTGAACTAGAAAAGCCGTTTCGGACAAATTGTGCTGAGCAGCCAAAGCCTGCAATTGCGCATCTGGTAACCAGCTCTCAAGCATCATTACCGCAGCGGGGTTGCCACCAAACGTTTGATCAGTGAACGCATTAACAATGCAGTAAAACAACACCATACCTATCATCCACGCCAGAGCGCGGGACTCGGCAACAATAGCACCGTAGCACTGACCATTCGCCCAGCATACAAAAAAGCGCCTTGCAGGGCGCTTGTGTCAGGACCGTGCTACTGGGGATGGCATGGGGTTATCTTGGCTCAGTGACGCTCTGCAAAGAGCATCGATGGTGATCGGACGAGATCAGCCTCCCCCAAAAAAACCGCTCCGTCATGCTATGGCTGAGCAGAAAAAGCTCAAAAGCGATTAATCATCCAGAGCATGTTTTGTTTCAGACGCATCGTAGGTTTTCACATCAATGTTACGTGGCGGATATTTCTCCATGACCCCACTGAAGTGCCCCCATTGCGCAGTTTTGAAGTGGTCTTCGTGTGCGGGATAATCCTTGTAGACCTCCGTTGCCACCACAAGGTCGGGATTGTTCACATCAATGGCAAATAAAAAGTCATCGCAGCCGGGCTCCTGGAGCGTGATTTCCACATGCTTCCTGAGTTCAGGCAAAATCTCCTGAATAGTCTGCTGACCCCAGTCAACTTTTACCGTTACAACGATCATCTCTGCCTCCTCGCAGCATCCATCGCTTTCAGGGTACGTTAGGGCCCGTCTGTTTTTCCAAACGATCCCAGAACCTGAGCGCTAAATCTGCCCCCTAGGCGAAAGTTAGAAGTGGCCGGGCGAGATCAACGCTCCTTGGCTGTTAGTGCTAAACGCAATCCTCCAAGCTTGAGTAAGCAATGATGTGGTCGTAATACGCTCAGCGCTCTAACTGTTAAGGGGTCAATTGTGGCAATGGCTGGTAAGGGATTGCTATCTGGTAGACGCCCACCACGAGCACTGCGATCCAGATGAACAAAAAAATGTCTAACCCTCGTTGGCTATTTGTCCTCGTCGTGCCACATCCAGATGGCACAGGCCACTGCTATCAGACTCAGTAGGAACGAGATGATTGTTGGGTCGATCGTCATAGGGAGAACCCCGCCGAAGCGGGGTGATTAGCTTCATTATTGCTCGCAAGGTCAGGGGATGATGACTGCTACGTGACTGTTCGATCCCACTTGGTCAAACGAGAGGTCTGGGCGAGCGGGCGGACACTCGGGGTGTAGGTCTCTGCCTAAATCTCACTCCCATGGATACCCAACTGATCCTCGGTGTAAGCGTAACGTCAACGTATCGTTGAGCCCTAGAGTTTGAATTTTGGCTCATCGAGTAGTGTGCAAACTCCAATGTCAGCGCTGTCGTCAACGTACCTTGTTCGATATTTGCCTGTGACCCGCTAAATAGTGACCTCAGGCAACCCGCCGCCGCTCGCAAAATAGAGTGTGAATACACCTGCTTCTAATGCGACCCTGCTTGCAGGTAGCGTGTATCCGTAGCTTTAATGCACTGATGCCGTGCCTCTAGATGTGTCGATAACGTATACCCGGTTGTCCGCAAGGGGGTTTTCGGTGACGCAATCTAGTTGTAATACCTCAGACACTGCGCGCTCTGATGCAACCAACAGCAGCATCGTAATTATGAATCTCATGAGCCTCTTTAAATTAGGCAGTGACTGTCGTGTGGGGTCCGTAACCTAGCAGGGCATCCAGTTAACAGGGAGCCAAATGGTTTTTGGCGATGCGCTACCGCCCCAGAGATGAGCGGGCAACAGCGGTGATTTTGTAACAGTCGTTATACGAATTGATGTTTGGTTGCCCGCATTTTTCTGTCTGCGGGCGGCTGCTCCAAAATATAGAAGTATCAGACCTGGTTGGCATATTTGGCCAAGGGGTTGGCGGAGCCGGCACAGCGGAACCATGCCTGTTTCTCTGAAAATAAAGCCAGTCCGATATGCAGGCGGGTGCCTGCGAGCCCAAGTGTCCGGTTGGCAGCAGCCCGGTGGACGAAATTGCTGCCACTCTGTTCACCGAGAAAATCAGGCGCCGTCCGGGGCTCAATAACGTCAATTCGCGTTCCCTATCGGCCACGTTAGTCGTTAGAAAATCCGGCGTAACAAAGCTAGGCCACTCGGTTTGGGAATATTTAGCTGTGAACATATTCCAGTGATTAGGCCTTTGTTTTATGTGAAGAGCGATTTGGAAGCGCAGCCTCCTTCCACAGCCACGGCGAAGTTTGCCTCTTTGCCATAGGCTTTCTGCTCGGGATTAAGGTAAACCTTGCGAAATAAGTCAGTGCCTGTGTCGGTGTTTCAGAGCCGACCTTCAATGCTGCGCAGACGAGGATGCATCGTGATTGCTTGGTTTGATCTCCACTAACATGAGCAGACGACAGCGTATTGGTCTGAAGTTATTCTTACAGCGCATCTTTCATTATAGGTCAGCGATAAGCGTTGAGTTCTGCTCGAAGGCATCGGTGAGAGTGTTCATCTCAGTACTCTTGAAGTAGCCGCTCCGCTAGAGGGCATGTGTGGCGACAGGTGGTTTAGTGCTCGGATTTAGGGGGGCACGCTTTATCCAGTTGATCAAGTATTAGGCCCTGTCATCGCCGCCGCCGCGTGGGCTAACGAAAACGCCAGAGTGCCTCTATGAGAAGCACCCTGGTGTTAGGGGGCCTGGCTATCAGGATTCCGGGGGGGTGAGCACGGCGTCAATGACGTGAATCACGCCATTGGTGGCGACCACGTCCGGCACGATCACGGCGCTGTCGTTGAGATACAGCGTGCCGTCTTGAACGGACACCGAGACGGTGTCGCCGTTCAGCATTTCTACATCTGAACCGTCCAGACTGATGGCGGTCGCTGAACCCACAGCCTGATCACCAATCACATGGTACGTCAGGATATTGGTGAGCGTCGGTACATCGGCGAGCAAGCTGTTGATCGTATCCGTGCCGAGTAGTGCAAATGCGTCATCGGTCGGAGCAAACACGGTGAATACAGCGGTCTCATCAGCTAACGTGGACACGAGGTCAGCAGCCTCAAGCGCTGTCACCAACGTGCTGAACTGTGGATCTGCCTGCGCGATATCAACGATGGTCCCGGTGGGTTCCGCCGCGTCCTCTGACTCGGGTATCAGCACCATGTCGATGACATGAATGATGCCATTGCTGGCCGGAATGTCCTTGATGATCACTTTTGAGTCATTGATGAACAGCTCGCCGTCGCGGACATCGATCGTTACGTCGGCCTCGTTCAACATCGTGACCATTTGGCCGTAAAGCGCGATGGCATCGATTGAGTCTACCGCGGCCTCGCCTACGATGTGATACAGCAATACGTTCGTCAGTGCTTCAGTGTCGGCAAGTAGTGCTGCGATAGCGTCGTCGCCGAGCGCTGCGAATGCTTCATCAGTCGGCGCGAAGACGGTAAACAGTGCGTCTTCGTCGGCCAGAGCACCCACCAGATCGGCGGCCTGCAGGGCTGTGACCAGCGTCGTGAGATCGGGGCTGGCGAGTGCCAGATCGACAATACTGCCCTCGGGTTCGCCAATAGTGGTTGGTATCAGCACTGCATCGATGACATGGATCACGCCATTGGATGCCTCAATATCGGTATCGATTACTAGCGACTCATTCAGGTATAGCGCATCACCGCGCACGGTGATTGCCAGCTTCGCCTCGTTGGCCATCAGCTGTGTGGTCCCCGCCAGCGAGAGAGCAGTATCGGAACCCACCACGCTGTCTGTGATCACGTGATAAAGCAATACGTCACTCAGTAGGTCGGTGTCAGCCAGAAGCGTATTCAGCGCGCCCTCCGGGAGCGCTTCGAAGGCCTCATCGGTGGGTGCGAAGACGGTGAAGTCCGAGTCTGTATCCGCTAGCGTGGCGTCAAGGCCTGCAGCTTCAAGTGCAGTCAGCAGCGTTGAAAAACTGCCGGCGTCACGCGCGACATCCACGATGGAACCCAGCTCTGGTGCCGGGGGTTCTGCTGTGGGTTCTTCGGGTGCAGGTGGTGAGGAGCTGTTGTTGTCACTATCGCAAGCGACGAGTGCACCAAAAGTGAAAAGAAAAACGAGTGAGCGTAACAATACGGCGGTATTCATAGTTGCATCCTTGCAAGTCAAATTGTTCCTTCGACAGTACTACGCCACATCGGCGCCTTTCAGATCTTCGGCAGCGGTCCAGAAAGCGGACAAAACAAGGACAAATGCCCGCTGCATGATTTGAATCGATGCGACGCTGCTGGCGCTCGGGCGGGCGAAGACCTCGCCCTCAGCCTTGCCATGGCTTGCTGATGTTTAACGCGTCAGTCGATTGAGTGCGGTGCGCGCTCAATGGGGGCGGTTTCAGGCGGGCTGTCCGTGCCTGACTCGATGGGGGGGTTGGACAACACTGCTATGTGCGCCGCTAGCCGTGGATTTTCGGGCATCTCTGCAGCCAGTGCCTCGAAATACGGCAGGATCTCCGCTGTATTGTTGGGTAGCGCCAAACGGTGGTCACCGTGTACAGCGGTTGCCGTACCGTCCTCAATCAGCAGGCTGGCGAGGTGGCCACCGTAGTAGGCCGATATCCCGGTGTCGATAATCACCACCTGCCCACCAAACCGTGGGGTGATGGCGTTCAGATCGGGGGTATGTCCCAGCACAATCATCTCCGCATCAAAGTGGGTGAGAACGCTGTCTAGGGCGGGGCGCTCAGCGGCCTCGTCGCCTCTGGCGAGACCGCGGTACCACAGCGGTCCGTTGTCAGCAGTGCCCAGAGGCTCCCCTTCGACGTCTTCCCGGTTCAGCTCCGCGCGGACCCGATCGTTGATGTCAGTAATGGACAGCGGCAGCAACTCAGCGCTCAACCCGCCGTGCAAAAACAGCACATCGTTGATGCGTATGACCGTGTTGTGGGCAGCGATCCATTCGAACAGCTCTCCACCCTTTTGCCAGGCGAGCCGATGCTCAACAAATCCAAGGGGGTGCTCGGCGTACCATTCGCGCTTGAAGCCATCGTCCGGCGCCGGCAAGTTGCTGGCATCGGCGCCGCTGGCCAGGAGTGCCTCGCGCTGTTGCTCAAGCGTGTTCACCACATAGGCGTAATAATTGTTGCGAAGCTGCTTGGAATTCCGCGTTTCAAACGCCTCGTATTCACCGGGGTGAACGTAACGCAGGTCGCCAGTGATGTTCATATGTTCGTGGTTGCCAATGAGCAGATGTAATCGACCGCCGGCTTTCTTGGCTTGTTTTTCCAGTTTCTGCAGGTGCTCGATGATCTTGAGGGTGTCCGGCCCGCGATCCGGGATATCACCCACCTGCACCACGTGGGTTTTGCCCGCGGCCCATCGCCCTCTTCGGTTGACCACACCGGCATTTTTGAGCACCGCGATGTAATTGTCGTAGTCCCCGTGAATATCCCCGATGGCGACAATCCGCTCTATCCCCTGCCAGTCGTCCTGAATCGCCGCCGCCAGCCCCGGGAGGGCAAGGGCAAGGAGTAGGATTGCGAGTAGCCAGCGTCCCAGCTGAGTGCTGCCCCATCTGCCGAAGCGCTTAGCGTTCATCGACAGACCTCAATAATTTTCTTCTTCAGGCGCTTCGGGTTTTCGATCACGCTGTAAAAATCCTTGAGATACGACACCCCCTTTCGCGCACTGCGCTTGCCCACCTGGTCGGTCTCGGCTGCAACGGCAAGCAGTGATTCTCGTTTATTTCTGAATTCGTCGAGGATCCCGTCGAGCACTTCCGGGTCGGTGCAGAATCCCCGATAGATGCGTTGCCGCACGTTACGCAACTCCAGCTTTGCCGGAGTGATCGCATAGGGCGCATCCACGTAACCCGAGGAATCAAAGTCATAAATGACCGGGACATAAGGAGATTCGTCATCAGCGCGAAGCAGCTTGGCGTTGTGGCAGCAGCTACCTTCAATGGCCGCAACAATTGAAAAATCCGCGTTGCCAATAAAGTAGTTGAACATGGCCGCGCGGGTGGCGTGAACTGGATCGAGTTCTGTGCGGTTGATGCGCTGTTCATCGACCGGGTTGAGATTTAATCGATCCGCGACACGGTTTTTATGCTCGATCAGAAAAGCAGACTGCGTTCTCAAGTTCTTGCCCTGGAGATCTTGATACGTCACGGTCACCCAACGGACCCGATAGCTCGCCTCGGTCATCAGATTGAGCATGCGGTATGCCTGATATTCCTTTCGCAGATACGATTGATAACGATTACTGTCGCGACACTGCACCACCAGCTTGAGTTTGTTCTGATTGGCAAATACGGTTTTTTTGGTCTGCTTCTTTTTCAGGTTCAACCAGAGCTGCGCGTGGGAGCAGTTTTCCTTCTCCAGGCGAAAGTTGCCGCGAGGTTTATACCGCGTTTCGATGTTGATGGGGCCATTCGGGCCCTCATAGGAGAGAGATCCCAATTCATACTCGGCGCTTTTGTCACGCTGCTTGTCGAGGGTTTTAAAAGGGCCTGTGAGGGTGATCGTTAACGGCTCATCAGTGTTAAAGAGCGGATCGTGAGGCGATATCGCCGTATTCGCAAGCAGGGCAGTCGGCGCTATCAAGCCGCAGCAGGCAAATGCAAGCACGCTGATTGTTTTAGTCAGTGAGCACGTCATTTTCTAAGCATTTTTGGTATCGAGGTGCTGAGTATTGGCTGATGCTCTCAGAGCGGGGAGGGCAGTGCAATGCAATATGATGATGCTTCGATGCCTGTTGTGCTATCACACCGCATTGCCACCTATTCGCCTCACGCATAAGATGCGCCCAGAAACTTGACTGGAAAACTGATGCGCAAGTATCTGGAAATCATCAATCACCGCACCTTCATCATCGTCGCCTTGTGCATTGTGTCGGTGTACGTCTGTCTGCGGCTCGATTACGCCTACAACGTAGACTGGATATTCCTCAGCATTGCCGTGCTGTTTCCGTTGGTTTTCACCATTCGCGAGGCGTTTAGGCGCCGGCAACTGGCGATTCGTGTACTCAGCGCGCTGAAGGCCGCGATCAGCGCGTTTTATTTTGGCCTTGAGAACAACATCAAGATGCCACTCGAAGAGAAGCGCGAGATCCACGCGCTAATGCGGCAGCTGTCTGAACGGTTCACCCATAGCCTCAAGGACCCGGAGCAAGAGGGCATGGACCAGGTGCGCGACGCGATCCGCCAGATTTATGCCGTGAGCACACCGCGTAATGAAGCCATTTCCGGCAATGCCAGCCTGAAAA
>Ga0181563_10003299_pt1 | contig 15409 bp, 16 predicted proteins | sample 011ome_25_FD_133759 | JGI IMG/M metagenome (GOLD analysis project Ga0181563, IMG submission 133759) | Coastal salt marsh microbial communities from the Groves Creek Marsh, Skidaway Island, Georgia - 011512CT metaG (megahit assembly) | ecosystem: Environmental > Aquatic > Marine > Intertidal...
TAATCCTGCCGCGCAACGTAGACCAAAGGTAGTTTACTGAGATCTGTTTTCAGTTCTTGCACCGCCGACCACAGTTCACGGGCAAACCATCCGGCCACCGTTAAAGCAGCGCCGAATAGGATGTTGAGTAGATGCTGATCCATTATCGTCCTGCTTGTAGCGCTTGCTGGAATTGTGGGTTGACTGCCGCATTAGCACGGAGAAATTCTTCAAATGCGCTTTGCTGCTGGTTGGCTAGTTGGTTGGCGGCTAATGCGCCGGTTTTAATCCCTTGGTTGGCGCGTAGCTGGTTGGCTACAGCAGCCGCACCGGCTGGCCTAGCGGTTAGCGCAGCAGCCGCCAAGCGTTGGCCTGGTGCTGAGTACAGCGCAGGGCCAGCAAGCATTCCTGCGGCAATCGCTGGGTAACCAGCGCCTGCTGCACCGCCTGATGCAATCAGTGCCGCCAGTGACCGATAAGGTGTGCCGGAGTCCGGCAGCTTGTTGCCCAATATTGTTTTTGCTGGTTCAGATAAGTCTTGCATCAGCGCTTCGCCGGTAGCAAACCTTGACTTGTCTTTGCTTTTATCCATAGCCCGCACTGCGCTTTGCAATTGGGCCGGCGAAAAAATACCTTCTTCAGCACCAGTTAAAGCAGCAGCTTTTTCAACTCGCTTAAAGTTTGCGTATCCGGTGTCAATTGCTTTCAATTCTTTTGAAAACTGAGGATTGTTTCGGATAACTAATTGACGGACTTGGTCTTGCGCTTCTTTCAAAGCATCACCAATCAATCGTTGATCTGCATCTGTTGATGCGCCAAGGCGACTAATTGTTTCTCGCAAATCACTTTGCACTTGTTTTAACGTTTGCCCTGTGATAACGCCTTGTCCTTGAAATTTATTTAATACGTTGCCGTCTATCCATTTGTTAAAAAAGTCTTTAGAAGCCTGGTTGATTGCTCCACCATCCACCATGTTTCTTAAATTAGCAATTTCAGTCTGAAACGGTGTGTCTTGCATAACCTTCATCTTTGGCAACAACTTGCCATATGCGTCATCTAGCTTGTCAGACACAAATTGCACCGCTTCGCGGCCAGTAGTGCCTGATGGCAATGATGAGCCAATCGGTTTCAATGCTCGATTGAAAGCGGCAGTGCTTAATTGCTCAACTGCTCTGCCTTGCGCCGATTTGATGTAATCACCAATGACGGGAATGCTAGTCAAACCTTCCTCAAAACGCTTGTAGCCACCGCCAAGAATTTGGCCTGTAGTGGGCGTAACGCCTTCAGCCATAAGCGCTCTGACGCCAGGGTCAACCGTTGGGCTAACCATTGCAGCAGCAGGACGGGTAAGCATATTGATTGGGTTGATGACATCACCAGCCCTAGCATAAATCCTACCAAGTTGGTTTGGCAAAACACCCATGTTGGCGGCTCTAAGCGCAGCACCGCCACCGCCTAACAGCGCAGATACATCACTGATAGGACGAAACGGATCCTGCTCCATAGTCTTTTGGAACTCTGCGCCTGAGCTATAAGGTCTGACAAATTCTTGACCCGCAGCGCTTGCCATTGCTTGCGCCCGCTGCAATGCTGCAGGGTTACCTAGCGGGTTGTAAGGTGATGTCTCAATAGCCGTTAGACCGCGTTGCACCGGCCCTGGCAGCGCCTTGTACACACCGCCCGCCACAATGTCGCTAATACCTTGCGCGGACTGCACTGGGCTTGATACGACATCCACCAAATTGCCAATAGTGTTCTTGTACAAGCTAGGGAAGAAACTACCAGCAGTCGCAAATGGGTTGTAGCCTGCGGGTTGCTCTGCTTCTACCGCTGGTGCTGCGGCTGGCGCTCCAACGCGGGCAGCGGGCATACCTTCACCAACTGGTGCGCCTTTTTTGCCACCATCAACGCCAACCACATTCTTACCAAAGTCCTGCTGGGCGCGTTGCTGCACCGCAGCAGGCGTCAAATCATCAGGCGCGTTTTGATAGACATGGGTTGTCCCATCTTCAAATGTGATTGTGATATTGCGTGCCATTACCAATTGCTCACAGTTGCGGGTGCTGCCTTACTTTTACCGGAAAGAGTGGGACTAGCTTTATATCCTTGATCTTCCCCATAAGTTTCGGATAACCCTTGTTGATTCAATTTTGCCCATTTCAGCATTGACTCAAGTTTGGTCTTAGCATTGTCTGCCCTATCGGTTGGGGTAGGAATAAATCCCAAACGCTGCATTTCGCCTACAGACACAGCAGACCCGCTGCGATCATGTATTACCAAAGAACCAATGTCGCTAATCGCTGACCTTGCCGCTACACCTTTAGGATCCATTCGGTCTAACGCTTGACCTGGTAAAAGATTTTTTAATCCAATCGCATCAGGATTCTTTTTAATCAAATCCAACGCTTCTTGAATTCGTTTAATTGACATATCGTTTGTGCTAATGGCAGTATTGATATGGGCAGGAATAGGTTTAAGCTTTTCCTCTTTAGCAACGGAACTGGCAGGAATTAAACCTTCTTTAATGGCACGTGCAGTTGTTACAGTAATGACTTTCTTGCCAGTAGGGTCAGCGGGGTCTATAACTAGCATTGAACCCGTAGGCATTTTTTCGCCACCAGCACCGCCCTCACCAGCTTTTTTGACCGGAACCAAATCTGAATATTTGCCGCTTGCAACAAACTTCTCTATGGAAGCTGGCGTAAAGTCATTCGGGTTGACATTGGCGATATTTTTGCTGTCTTTAGCTTTTTCTGGCCTCAACACTAAATCAGCATAATTGCCACTTAGCGCAAATGCTGCTACAGACGCCGGTGTATAGCTGTCAGGGTTGACATTGGCAATTGTTCTGTCTACTTTGTCTGCTTTGGATGGTTTCAATACCAAGTCACTGTAGTTATTACTTAACGAAAATGCTGCTACAGACTCGGGCGTGTAGTCACTTGGATTGACATTGCCAATCAGCTTGTCTACCTTATCGGCCTTAGCTGGCTTCAGCACTAAATCGCCATAGTCGCTACTAAGCGAAAACGCTTTTACGGATTCCGGTGTGTAGTCAGATGGGTTGACATTGCCAATCAGTTTGTCAGCTTTACCAGCCTTGGCAACCAAGTCAGCATAATTACCACTTAAATTAAATGCCGCAATAGACGCCGGTGTGTAGTCAGATGGGTTAACCGCCCCAACTAGCTTGTCCGTCTTTCCGGCCTTGGCAACCAAATCGCCATAGTTCCTAGACACCAAAAATGCTTTTACAGAATCTGGAGTGTAGTCAGATGGGTTAATAGCAGCAAAAGTTGAATCAGCTTTTCCAGGCTTTAGCGCTTGCTCGTAAGCCTTCATCAGCAATTCACGTTTCGATTTCCAACCAGGTGCTGACCCGTAAGTGCGGTCGCCTTTTTCAATTTCTTTCTTCAATGCGTCGGCGTTTTGCAACGCACTAGCTACGGCGGGAATCATTGCGTTAACCGCAGGCGCAGCGGCAACTGCTGGAGCCAAAGCGTTAACTGGCTGCGGAAGCATAATGGCTTCTCTGCCGCTTAAATATTGCTCTTCGGATACTGGTTGTCCCCCGATAGAAAAATATGGCCCTACGCTGCCGTCTGGCATCTCTTTTGTCCCCGCCACAAATCTAGATAAAGCCGAAGCTACATTAGGCGCAGGCGTTCCAGGCGCAACCATTGGCGCAGCAACATTGCTGACGCTAGGCGCAACTACAGCAGGCGCACCAGTAGGCGTAGGCACAACCGTAGCGCCGCCTTCATCTTTCATGAATTGCGCTTGTTGCCTAAACGCCATCAGCTTCTGAGATGCGTCTAGCAAATGCCCGCCAATAGCTTGAACTTGCGGATTAGGATGTTGCAACATTTGCATCGCGGCTTCTGATGGATCTGTTGGCGCTTTTCCATCTGAATTCTCTGCTGCTTTAGACATAACGCCAGTAACAAAATCATGCGCCTGTTTTGCTTGGTCATATGTCAGCTTGGTCGACGCAGCGCGAAATTGCTGCTCTTGAAACCGCAACGGCGCTAGTTGCCGAGCCTCTTGCATCTGCATCTGTGCAAGCTGGTTTTGCGTGTCGTTAGACTGTAGCTGCGCCAACTGGTTATAGCTGGCTATAGGGTCACGATACTGAACCTGTAGGGGCTGGACGCCCAATGCTATGCGTGGATCAATAGGCATGATGTATCCGATCTATCCGTAGTAACTAGACGCATCAGATGGTGCGCCAATGTATCCTGGCGGTGCGCTATACCCACCCGTACCGCTTTGCCGTTTCAAATAATCATTCAGCATATTTTGCTGCTGCTGATTTTGGCTGTAGCTAAGATATTGGCCTAGCCCACCTGTAATTGCGTTAGCGCCGCCAACGTATCCAGATGCTCGAGCAGCAGCAGCATCAGTCATGCCGCCAGCAGTAGCGTTTGCGCCCGCCATGCCATAGTTGCCCACATTAGACGCCATGTTCTGACCAGCAGCGCCTAGACCAGCAGCAGTAGTCTGGCCCATTCCGGTCAACGATTGCAATGGGTTAAGTCGCGCGGCACGCTCTTGTTGATAACGGTTGAATGCGTTGGTGTACTCTTGCGATCCCATCTCTTGACCAAAGCGTGTAGCGGCCTTCATAGCGCCGCCGGAGATCAGACCGCCGCGTGCAGCCGCCGAACGCTCCAACGCCTTTTGGCCTTCCGACAGCCGAAATCCGTAGCCTGGGTCAGCTTGAAATTGCTCTTGACCAAACGGCGTGTACCGAGAGGCTTGCACCAACTCGGGCAAGGCATTGACGCCAGCCTCGTAGAACGGTTGCTGACGCTGGACGTTTTCGCGGTACTGTTGTTGCTGCAAGTCTGCCGCATAGCGGGACGCAGCGGATTGCGTTTCCGCAGCGCGTTGCGCTGCATCGGCTTGTTCTCTTCCTGCCTTATCGGCAGTGTAAGCGCCAAGTAACGCGCTTCCACCTATTGCTGCGGCCATCATCCAAGGCATATCAAACTCCTTCGCTCATAGCTTGAGCAATGTTTCTAACCTGAGAGTTATCCACAGGCGCTATAAGAACTTCGTCTATTTCGTCCTCATCGGTGCAGTCAGTTGCATGGACGCAATACCACACCACATCTGTGAGTGATTTTACGCCGTGATGCTTGCCTGCGGCAATACTAAGGCACGCAGGGGCGTGCAAAACAGATTTTTCACCGTCAACCACCAATTCAATCGAACCGCTGGCCAAGATGGACAAGTGGCTGTGCTTGTGTATGTGCTGAACCAACCAGCTATTGGCGGGAATGCGTGTTTCTTTGGCATACACGCCGCTGGAAAAATGATGCTTGATCATGTCACTTCCCTTCCGCTGACGCGCATATTGATGGCGCTTGCCGTGCTGGCAATGGTTGAGATGAACGCGCCGGAGCCTAAGATTTGGCCTACCAACTCAGGAAATATGTAGGTCTCGCTAGCGGCAAGTGACTTGGCCTTGACAATCAAGTTGCTGTCGTCTGGCGAGTAGGTCTGAGTCACCAGGTTGACGCTGATGGTCGCCGTAGATCCGCTGATGTTGGTGGCCGTGAACTTGTCAATGATGGTCGTTACGTTAATTGCCGTGTATTGCGTGGTCTGCGCCGCATCAACAAACTTGGCTGGTACTAGAGTTTTGGCAGTTATGGTCATACAACACTCCAAGTGGAACCAGTGGAAACGGTAACTGTGATTCCGGTGGCGACAGATATTGGGCCAGCCGACAATCCATTGTTACCCGCAGCTATAGTGTAGTTGGCTGACACTGTGCTGCTGTTAACTTGTATGCCGTTACTTGAGATAACTGCTACCGCCGTAAGTTCGCCGGTTGACGGCTTGTACAACAAATTGGCGTTGCTTGTGTAGACCGTAGACGCTGTGCCCGACGTGGCAGAAAAGAATGCCGGATAAAGATTGCTTGCGGTTGCAACATCATTGCTGATGGTAATACTAGACCCGCCGCCGCCCGCCGCCCAGGACGCCGTTGTGCCGTTAGATGTCAACACATAGCCAGTTGCGCCAATGCCCAAACGGGTGGCGTTATTTACTCCACTACCGATGATCAAATCACCAACGGATGTAATGGGCGACAAAGCATTGAACGCGGTGCTTGCTGTAGTCTGACCCGTACCGCCGTTGGCTATCGCTACCGTGCCGGTGACATTTGATGCTGTACCCGTAGTGTTTTGGTTAAGCGTAGGAATATCTGCCGCAACGATTGCGCGGAATGTAGGCACGCCCGCACTTCCGTTTGGTGCGGCCAAGACATAGTTTGCAGTCTTGGAGGCATAAGGGTTTTGCGTGTCGCCATAGCTTGCGGCCAAGCTAATTGCGGGCGTTGTGCCGCCAGACGATACAACAGGAGAAGTTCCTGTTACGCTAGAAACAAGCCCAGTGTTTGTCGTTGCAATTGTGATTGACCCGCTTCCGTTGGTTACGGTAATTCCTGACCCAGCCGTTACGGTGGATAAAGAATACCCTGTTCCATTTCCAATTAACAACTGCCCCGCAGTCGGCGCGGTAGTTAAAGCTGTACCGCCGTTAGCAATCGGCAAAGCAGTGCCTGAGTAGCTTATGGCTAACGTGCCCGACCCTGTGATGGGGCTTCCAGATACCGATAAAAAAGCTGGGACGGTAGCTGCAACGCTAGTCACAGAACCGGATCCTTTACCGTTAAAAGTATTCCAGTCTGTGCTGGTCAAATAGCCGCTGGTAGTCGTGTTTGCCGCAGCCATTGAGATGGCAGGCGTTGTGCCGCCAGACGATACAACTGGGGCAGTGCCCGTTACGCTTGTAACTGTGCCGCCAGTATTGCTGGAATTGATTGTCTGATTTGGCCAAGTTCCGGTGATGGTGACGTTGGTTCCCGCCACCAAAGCCGGTGAGGCCGTGCCAGTGCCGCCATTGCCCACCGCAAGCGTGCCACCAAGGGTAATAGCGCCGGTTGTGGCTGTGGCGGGCGTAAGGCCCGTAGAGCCGCCGCTAAACGAATCCACGCCAGAACTGGACAAGATATTTTTTAAGTCGCCAGCACTATTGACAACTTGCCAAGCGCTGCCGTGCGTGTAGGTCAGCTTATCGCCCACCAACAAGGTGACCGAAATAATCTTGTAGTTGGTTGCCGTATCCAGCAACTGGATCGTAACAGTCTGAGACGCTGAATCTGTGTTCAGCACGGTCACCATGTCAATGTCACGAATGACAGACGCGGCGGGGGCCGAACAGATGGTTACGACAGTTGTGCCATTGGAATTTGCAAGCTGGGTAGAGCCTAGATAAGTGGTTGATGTCTGGTCTGAATAAGAGACAATAATTTGCAAAGGTGCAGTGACTTGCGCCCCACCAAGAAACAAGGTGAGCGATCTGTTTACCGTGTCAAGTCTGATCATAATTTACCCATGCGCCGCAGCAAAAGCATAAGTGGTGGAATTACTTGACCCACCGCCACCTGTGGCCCATGTTGCCGTAGTTCCGTTAGATGTCAATACATACCCATTTGCGCCGATACCCAAACGGATTGCACTATTGGATCCGTTGCCAATAATTAAATCGCCAGTGCTGGTGATGGGCGATAGGGCATTAAACGCAGTAGTAGCCGTAGTTTGCCCTGTACCGCCGTTAGGGATGCCTAAAGTGCCGCCGAGGGTGATAGTCCCACTTGACGTGATCGGGCCTCCTGTGGCCGTTAAGCCCGTTGAGCCGCCGGATACATTGACCGATGTGACTGAACCTAAACTTTGCGCTGGCGGTGGCCCAAGCTGCAAGTCATCCAATGAAGTCTGATTGCCGCCGCCGCCCGTCAAAGTGAACAAATTGAGGAAAAACCTATACCACTCACGCGACATCAATCCTGTGCGTTGGTCAATAAAATCTACCCGTGATGACGGGATATTTGTGACGTTGACTTGGTTAGGCATTTGTTGGGCTCAATATCAGTTCAGCACCCATGATGGCAATCTTTACCGGGTCAGTACCAGACACTTCGTAAACCCTATCGCGCAGCTTGAGCGTCATGCCCAGCCGCCGCCAAAAGACGCGCTGGTAGTACGCGCCTATCTTACCCATTGATGACCAATGTTCGTTACTCCAAGTGTGCCCGCCGTCATCCGACCAACGCAGCATAGCTTGGGGATCAGAGCCTTGGCCGTCATTTAGACCAACGCCTGACTCGCAATTCAATTGCAAACTGTGATGCGCGGTGCGCTTGAGATTGTTTTGCCCTGTGGGCAGGGCGCGCCATGAGCGCAGCCACTTTTGGATGTCTCCGTTGTCGGCGTAGACATTTAGGCTCATTTTGTAAATGTTGCCGTTTTCAAAGTCACCCACAATGGTGTTTCCAAGAAAATTGCATTGGCAATTGCTGCGGTGGCGGGTGAACTCGCCATTGAGCCATCCAGCACGTTCGTGCCATGCTTGAGTTGCAACATCGTAAACCCAAGTGGCATTGCCCGTTGGAAATGTCAACACATAGAAAGCGTGGCCTTCTTGCTGGTAGGTGTACGCAATAGCGTCTGAAATGTCGCTGTATTGGGCAATTGCGTACTCAATGGCGTGGGTAGAGATGCGTTGGCCGGTGTAGCCATTAGCGCGGTAAACAATACCTTGGCCGCGCGCGTCGGTTCCCAACCAAAACAAGCCGTTGGCTAGCTTGGCGATAGAAAATGCTGCAACGCAACCAATTTCGTTGAACGCGCCTTGGATGCGGGTCAGCGGGAAATCAGGCAATCCAGCGTCGTACCAAACTTCCACCGAGTCAGTGCCAAACAGCCAGGCTTCGCGGTGGTCAACAATAAGGCCCACCAACCCGTCAGGCGAACCTTCTGCGCTTGCAAAATCAAGCGGGTCAACCGATAGGCCGTCCAACAAGGATGTCACCCATACGCGCTGGGCGTCTGGCTCGTTGAAAACAAAGTACCCATCCAAATAGCCCACCGTCACCGCGCCTGGAAAGTCAGGATCGGTAATTTGGGCAAAGACGTTGGTGACCTCGTTGTAGATGTAACTGTCGGGGTTGCAAGCAAAAAATATCTGCGTGCCATTGTCCGCAATAGACACCGGCCCTGTGCCTGACACCGTGCCCAACAAGACCGGATCGCCGGTCATGGTAGACATTTTGTAGACCTCGTTACCGGACACAACGTAGAAGTCGCTGCCGTTAGTCTGGTGCGCCCACAAAGCACGGATTGGGCCTGTGCCTACAGACTGTAAGTACTCTAGCCCAGGCGCTCGGTTAAGGTAAGCGGCGGTCTGTCCGTTGTCCGGTGTCATCTCTGGAAACAGATTGACCATCCGGTTGTCCGCAGCATTGATACTGCGGGCGACATAGGACGCGCCGAGTATCGGGGTCTGCATCAGTAGTTTCCTGCGTAGATGTTGAACCGCTGGCGGCTTGCCACAATTGCATAAGGCATCGACATCACATCATCAGGGTTGTTGATGCGCTTCAGATTGCGTTTGCTGGTCATGGCAATGCGGGTCACTTGCGGGCTAGGCTCAACGCCAAACTCGGGCGCAATTTCCATCGCCAAGTTATAGGTGAACGCCCGCAGATAACCTGGCGGAAACAAGATGTCGGTTGTAAGCGTAGCCGGTTGCGTTAGTTCTTCAACGCTAATAAAGTGCCATTCCAAGTCCCGCGTGGGCTTGGGATAGATGTACATATCAATGTTGGGATATGTCATATTGACAAATATCACCTGAGGATATGTGGATGTCACCGTCTTAACAGCAATCCCGTCGTACTGCTGCTGGTTGATTGCTTTTATGCCAAAGCTGACATTGGTGCTTGGGTCGCGGTAGTAGGTTGCGTCATCCAGCAAGATAGGCCGGTTGCCAACAAAGTCGCCGCTTGGGCCAAGCGTGCGGTTGATAAAACCGGCAGGCCAAGTAAACATTTGGTCTTGGGTGCTGAACACCGCCAAACGCTCGGTGTTCCATGAATCAATCATTTGATTGAGCGCCATCAGTGAGTCTTGCGACGCTGATGCGGAAGTAGTCTCGCCTTCGGCAAGGACGCCAAGCAACCGCAGTGCCCTATTGATTTGGTCACCCGCTGTATAGGTCGCCATAGCTAGACTCCTTCTAGTTCAACTTTTCTACGCCGCTTTACTTCCAGGACGTTCACAGGAGCCGCCAATTCAAAATCAGGCGTGTCCAAAGTATAGCGCACCCAACCGTTTTTCTCATCGGCTTCTGCTTCGAGTTCCATAGTCGCCACTTTAGCGCCGTGGATGGGATGCTTTAGGTATATGACCATAGGTTAGAAAGGGGGCTTGTGGCCCCCTCCTTTTTAGCTTGCGCCGTGGATGATGGAAAAATTGATGATTACCGCTTCAGAATATGAAGTGGAAGCAGTCAAATTACGCAACGTGATCAACGCAGAGCCAGCAGCCAAATACGAAACGTAAGTGGTGTAAGCCCCCGCAGCGCTACCAGTAGTGTTACTAGAGACGCACACAATGATTGTGTCATTGATGGATATTGAGCTGTTGGTCAAAATGAACGACACTGCGGTGGCTCCGGCCAACGCTGCATTGTTCATGGTGATGCGGCCAGCACTGGTATTCAGCGTCACGCCCGTGGATTTGCTTGTGGCTTGCGTTACCGCACCTTGGGCTGCTGCGCTGTAGCCAATTTCTTGGCTTGCGTAACAGGTAGTAAATTCGGGGTCGCTATACGCAACGCCTACTGCTTGGGTATTTGGCATGATGTTTCCTTAAAAAACAGGGGCCGAAGCCCCCGTTAAGTTTAGGCAATACGATACACAGTGTATGCAGCATCGCCGGTTTTGCGGAACAAGAATTGTCCTGCACCGCCAACGCCTGCGGCGCTACCAGTAATTGCAACAACCAAGTTACCAACCGCAGTGATGCCGGTTCCAACAGCCATCGTAATCAGGCCAGTTGAAGTGCCCAAGTTAATGACGGTCAGTTCAAACGTGCTGTTGACTTTTGCGTTGGTAAACACCGCGTCAATTGCCGCAGCAGTTGGGAGCGTGTAAGTCGCTGCCGTAGTCGACGGGTTGCCAACCAAGATGCCGCCAGTGGTTTGTGCAACGGTCAGAGTGGCCGTAGCAGTCGCCGTATTAGGCGCTGCTTGAACGCCCATAACGATTTCATTGGTGTTGCCGTCGGTGAATTGATACCCACCACCAGAATTAGGAATAGCCATGATAATTTTCCTTTAGAAAGAGTTGATTAGCCCCACAGACGGCAAGCCATCTGAGGACGAATGGTGCTGAAACCATACAAAACGTCGATACGGCAAGGCATACGGTCGTTGTTGATGTCGTACTGACGAACAACGCGCAAGCTGATACCGTTGTGGACGGAACGTGCAGCCATGTCAACGCCCTGGGGCAGCAACAGGTCAGCGGTAGCAAAAGTGATCGCATCCTTGTGGTAGATCAAGTTTTGTGGATACTGGGTGCTTGCAGTGCCGATGAACACAACGGCTTTGCTGGTGGCAGGCAAAGTCAGCATGGTCGCCAGTGCGCTAGCAGCGGAGTACATGGGAGCCACGGTCACAGTAGCAGTAGTGGTGCTGGTCGAAGATGCCAAGGCCACAAACTGGAACAACGAACCGGTGGATTCACGGGTTTGTGGGTTCACAGCGTAGCAATCAGCAATCGTAAACACATCACCAACAGCAATCAATTCACCAGAGCCAACGGTCAGGGTCAGGGTAGACGAACCTTCAGTTGTCACAGCAGCGCCGGTAGTGTTACCGGTAGCAGCGCGAGTGCCGGTGGTGTGTTGCTTGATGGACTGAGACATATTGATCTCGTCATACCCCAACACGCCAGTACCCATCATGCCGTTCTTGAACTGCTTGCTGATAGTGTCGGTGGGATTGAACAGACCCTTCATGCCTTCAACCAGACCAGCGTTAGCAGCGGGGTTAACCGTTGCGTAGCGTGGCGACATCACGGCAGCAGATTCGTTCAGCTTCTGCTGGGCTTGCAACAGCACCAACGAAGTGGACGGGGTAGTGCCAGGAGTGCCGACCGATTGGCCAATGGTCTTGTAAGCATTGGCAACGTCAGCATCAATGCTGGAGGCCAACTGAGAGATACGCGGCTTAAGAACACGCTCTGCAAAATCGTCCAATTGCATGGTCAACTCAGCAGACGTGAAGTTCACGCCGATGTGCTTTTGCGAGGCAACGGACAGGGTTGTGAACTGCTCGTTATCGTCCTGCACTTGCAAGGCAGCGCCGTCGGTAACCAGAGCGCGGTCAGGCAGACGAATACGCAGAGTGGAACCGATCTTCGCACCTTCGACAGCAAAGCTGTCGTCGTACTGACGGTTTACGTTACGGGTGAGTACCAAGTTGTTCTCGAGGATTTCGAGCGCCTTCCGGGTAATCATGTCAATTGTTAGGATGCTATTAGCCATGGAAAAAGTCCTTAAAAAAATTAGCGGTTAGCCTGCGCTTCCCACTTCTTACGCTGCCGTGCCCTTTCGGCTTCAATCCACTGCGAATCAGTCATGGTCTTGATAGACCGTGGATCCGTAGTGTCATAGGCCGGTGATCCAGTGGATCGGGCAGAGACAGGCGAAATAGGTGCTGGCGCTGACGATGTACGTTTCACGGGCGGGTTTGATGCCAATTTGGCCTCAATCCGTCCAATCTCTTTAGCCTGAGCGAGTGGCGACAGACGGGAAATGCGGTCTGCTTCCTTGGGGTTTGTGCCGAGATGGTATGCCAACTCAGGCCCAATATCCGAGGATTGGATCGCTTCTGCCATCACGTTGGTGATTGGAAGTTTGGGGTTGTACGCGACTTGTTCAAAGTCCTCGTATTTGCTCCGTGCTTCTTCTTCCCGTTCGTGATAGCTTTCAAGAACTTGCGACTGTTGCTTTGCTGCTTCACGCTGTGCAATCAACTGTTCGGCTTTTTGATAGGCCAGCGCGTCGGCGTAAGCCTCCGTGCTTTCAAATTGATCAACAGACTGAACCGGCGCGGCTCTTAACGTCTGCGTTTCCGCAACACGTTGCGCTTGTTCCCGTTCCCACTTCCTTTGCTCTCTTGCAAGGCGTTTGCCGATTGCAGCGTCCAATTCTTCCTGTGTGAAAGTTTTAGATTGCTGTTCTTCAGCTACTTCCGGCGCATTAACTTCGGTCTCAGGTGCAGCCGTTGCAACCTGTTCCGGCGCGGGGTCAACTACCGCTAGGTTTTCTTCTGACATTTTTGATTCCATAGAATCCCTGGTGAACGCACCAGTACGTTTTTTGGGTTATTCGTATGCGACTGTAAATGCGGCTGATGTACCGGCCAAAACAATATACAGCCCCTTGTTGAAGAACAATCCCGCAGGAATGTTCAGATATGTGGTTGCGGCCGACACGCTAAAAGTGTCCGAAATTTTCGGATCGCTGGTGCTGGAGGCTTGCGAGTCATAAATGGTGAGCGTACCGCTGCTGGACGCCGACACAAAGATTCCATAGAGTTTGCCAGCGCCGACCTTGACTTGCTTGGTCGCAGCCATTTGCATATAGTTTGCCATGATGTTTCCTTATGCCAAAAAGCGTAGTTTATACAGGGTTGATAGATACAGTTCAACGATATTGTCAATCAACTGCTGAAGCGAAGAGTCGGACTTGTCCACAACCTCGTACCGGCATTTCTCAATGTCATCTAGTTGACCTTGCAGAAAATCAATAATGTTGGCCGTCTTGGTGGCTGAGTGCAACGTGATCGGCCCCATTAAACCGTGCCGACCTTGGTAGGCTTCGGCAAACGCATCCGCGTGGTCAATGATGCTATCGTAAAAGGTGTTCAACGCAACGTGCTTGGAGTAGCTGCGCGTGTTCAGATGGACGCTGTGCGCCACATCACGGGCGAGAAATAGCATTCCTACGAAATCGGCGGCTTTGTACATCATTGGGGCATTCCCATCGGTTGTTGTTCCATTGGCATCTGCTGTTCCATGCCTTCCATTGGCATCTCAGGGCCGGTATCCATGTCGCGCCCAGGCATCTCGTTAACTAGGTCGCCAGAAGTAATCATGCCATGCACCGTGCCCAGCACAACGTCTTGAATCTGTTCAAACGTCATACCAGCTTGCACCGCAGCAATCCGCTGAGTCTCAGCCTGATACGCCTTCACTTGCGCCTCAAAATCCTTGCGGTGCATATCCTGCATCTCAATGGACTTGCCAGCGTTGATGATCATCTGGTGCATCTGCTCCATCTCTTGGCCCATCGCTTGGATCTGCTGCTCGGCGGCTTGCAACTCGGGCGGCTTATCGCCATCCTGCATCAGCTTCGGATCAATGGTTTTCGCAAAGCGTTTTGCCATCTCTTGAGCGCCCGGCCAGTCCATATTCTTCACAAACAGATCACCGGCCACTTGCCACAGCTGCGGGTTGCCTTGTAGCAACTGCGCCATCGCTTCCAACGCCTCTTGGCGCTTGGTCGCGTACCCTGGTCCGGTGGTGACCACTACGTCGTACTTGCCAACGGATGGGTTGTAGATCTTGTCGATCACAATACCCTCTTGATTGACAATCTTCTTGACTGGCTCGGCCTGCATCGGATCAATCTTGACCATGTCGGTCTCGCCGTCCTCGCCAATAATCCGCGCCACCCGCTGGGTGTCGTAAATCTTGGGGATCAGGTCAACCAACTGCCGGGTGATGTGCCGCACGCCGCGCGCCAGGTTGTCGCCGTAGTGGTAAGTACCAACATCACCCTCACGCTGACGCGCAAGAATCGCTCTTCCTGAGCGTTCGTTGGAACTCATGCCCAAAGATGCGTTGTATTGGCCGGTGGACGCTTTTATGTCCTCGGACGCGCCAGCTTTTGCCTGCAACAACCCGCTGGACGCCATTGGCGGCTGGGCACGTTGCGGCAGGGGCAAAATGCTGCCGGATCCATCGGTGACGTCTGGGTTTACTTCCAAGTACGGCCAGTTGGTCGTGTTTGCGGTCTTCCACTGGGTCTCGTAGCCCTCAAACTGACCGCCGTAGCCAATAAATGGCGCTTTTGGAGCCAAAGCCAGCATTTCTGCCTCTTGACTGACCCAATAGTTGTACATTCGTTGCGCGTCTTTGGCATTTCGCACAATTCCTGACACATACAGACGCCCGTCAACCTCAAATTCGTTGCCGACAATCCGCACAACGGGGATGTACTTGCCCGCCCACTCGCGCTCTTCCAGTATTTCGTAGCCGTTGATCTTGCAGTACTTGATCTTGCACCGATCAGACTCGCGTGACTTGGTTGGCTTGCCAAACTGAGACTTCAGCAGCTTATCTTCGGGCGAACCCTCAAACGCCGTAATGTTCCCTGGGTACAGATTCAGCGTTTCGCGGTCATAGTCAACGTAGTAGTAGTCCGCAATGCGGATCGTGTCTTCGTTGAGCCATTGAGACAGATTCTGGTCACCGACGCCCAGCGACTGCAAGGTCGTGATA
>Ga0181563_10003304_pt1 | contig 15397 bp, 9 predicted proteins | sample 011ome_25_FD_133759 | JGI IMG/M metagenome (GOLD analysis project Ga0181563, IMG submission 133759) | Coastal salt marsh microbial communities from the Groves Creek Marsh, Skidaway Island, Georgia - 011512CT metaG (megahit assembly) | ecosystem: Environmental > Aquatic > Marine > Intertidal zone...
CGTGTCAAAAGTTACGGGTAGAAATCATCAAAGGCCGGGGTAACAACGCATGCGGCAGAGGTAACAACGCTTGACCATTTGGGGCCACGCGATAATAGTCTCAGCGCCTTCTTTGACCGATTGCGCCCTTTACCTTTACAAATTTAGCTAACGTTTACTATTTACCTACTTTGTCGCAGCCTCTTGTAAATTTCGCATACATTTGCGTTCCAGTCTAGTCTAGTCTAGATCTATTCTCCTCTACTCTTAATTCAGCACGCCTATCCGTAAAAGAGCATGTAAGCTTGTGCTTGAAGCACTTCGTCGATTTCGACGCGACGTATCGATGCGTCGTCACAAAAATACCATTCGCCGTCGCCGCGCTTTACGTAACACGTGTAGTGACCGCCATGTAACACGCCCGAGTGTACAATCACGGCGTACAACGAATACTTGTACTTGACATCATGCGCGCGCTGTGCTTTTATCGCAACGTCATCATCTCCAAATATGCGTCTCGCCTTGACGTTGGAGGCGCAAAACGGCGAAACGTCGAGGACTAGAGGAAACTCGACGTGCACGTTTGTTTTCACGAGTGACTTGAACCCGGTGGCATGCGTCCTGTCTTCATCGGACGTGTCGCTATCAACATTTGCATCTTCAGCGGTGTCGCTTGAGTCTTTTTGTCTAGAGCCATCATTGCCGCGCGCGGCGAAACGTTTGAGATGCAAAACTAACATACGCGGTGTGCGTTTCAGCGACATTTGTTTCTGCATGCCTTGGGCGGAAGAGCACTTGGGGCATATCCTAAGCGAAAAACTAGAATTGTCCATGGTTTCAACGCGAGTAAAAGCATTCAGACAATCAAGCAATTCAACCGCCGACGTTGTTCTAGCAAAAGGAACATCTAGAGAAAGACCAATTGTGTCTTCGCACGTTTCAGACGTCACTGCGCCGCATCCTGTGCAAATCAAATCGGACTGCGTAACTCCCGCAAAAGCACTGTGAACGACGCATTGACACTTTGAAATATCACCGTCGTCGTCGTCGTCGTCGTCGTCATCATTTCTATCAATATCATCACTCGCCATTTTAGAACGCTCTGCGCGCGTCGTCGATGAAACCTTCGAGAGCGAAAGAATGTGCAGTAAGCCGCGTCTTTTTGCTTCTTCGGCACCCAGAGCCGAAATCGGCGGCGTTGTCTTCGAAGATCGACCTTTCACATTTGCATGTATAAGCTCAAGGAACAAAAGGAAAAACTCGTGTGCGTCCTGTTGCGCGTGCTTTGCAAACGATAAATCATTCTTCCACCAAGTGTGCAGCAAATCTGCAGGAACGAGCGGTTCGTTGTCGCCATCGCCGTCGTCGTCTTCATCTTGTGAGAACGCTCGCTCGACGTAGTGATCGAATGCACACGCCACGCAATCTCGCACATGACAATTTATCTCACGATGATTTTCAGCTAGAAAGTAATTCGCAACGCTTGGTGTCGCCATCAAAGCTTGTAACACGCCCGCCATAAAGCACGTGTTGCCCATGTTGACGTTCCCTTTTAATCCTCGCGGCGAAACAGTGCTTTTCGCCCTTTTCACGGCTCGATAAGAGCTCGCCCGAGGCAATGGCTGTAAGTAGCGTTCACGATCAGCAAGTCGCTTTTCTAAATCTAAATAGAGGGCAGCATCTTCGTCGCATGCATCTGTTTCAGCCCCAGCTCTCGCGTAGGTGACGGCGTCCAAGCCTACGCTCTCAACTTCAATTGCGCACGACTCACACACTACAGTGAACGGCTTTCGTCGACTAGTTTTGACGTAGACAAGATGAGTACCCTTCGAACTTTTGCTATGCGACGCTACGTCTCGCGCATTAGTGAACGACATCCCACACGCGGGCGTCGCGCAAAACCAACGCTGTTGGCCGTCATCCTCTTTCGCGCATGTGTCGCTGTCACCATCGTCGCGTGCGGCGCCACTCGCCCTCGCGTAGGCGTCAATGACACGCATACACGTCGAGTGATCGAAATGCGCGCACGTCATTGTCACGCCTCGATGCGCGCGCGAGACTGTGGGGTTGACTTCATTCATCCATCATCGGTCTTTTCACTGGTTAGTTGTTCACCTCGCACGAAGAGTTTCATTTCATTTTTCAATTACAAATCAGACATCAAGGCGTGGTACAGCGCATCCACGCGTAATTGACCCTTGCCTGCATCACTTTGTGCCGTCGTCGCGACGCGCTTCGCGATTCGCGCAATTTCACTTGAAATGCTCTCTAGTCTACTAAAATCCAACGCCGCAGCGTCCTTGCACAGTTTATCTTCAATCGCGATGACCATCTTATTCACTTCCTCGGCACTCTTCGCTGGTGGCCCACGTGGCGCATTAGACACCAGTGACGCGCTACTCACTTGCTCCACGGCGGCTTGCGGTTCCACGACATCCTCCTCCATGGGATCGGATTCCTTTGCGGGCGGCTGCTCTTGTTGTTCTTCGCGGAGCTTGCGTTTGAGTTCCCGCGCCATCTTTTCTGGATCAGGAACAAAATTTGGGTTTTGCCAGACTGGAGCGCCTTTAGGTGAAATGCGCTTTTCGCTGCCACTGGAGTCGTCACCACTGTTGACCGATGCCGTCGCTTTCTGCGTAGCAGGCTGCGCGTCGCGTTCGCGAATGGACGCTGTCGGCGCAATTGCTGAGCGTTCTTCGCGCGCTTTTTGAATTTCCTTGCAACGCATGACGAGGTGCGGGTCCAATGCAGACACCATTTGCGCGATGGTATCTTCAAGAGCATGCGCCTTGGAGAGCATTTGCCGACCATCAGGATCATCAGTGGTATCGCCCCAGTACTCGTGCGCGCCCTTCGTGATGAGATGAACGTCGCTTAAAAATGCATCAATCGTCGTATACCATTCGCCATCAACCTTCCACAATAACGTCGAAAGATCCATCGGTTTCGACACACGCTCGCTATATTGCGCCAGATCGTCATCTGTAATTGGTGCCGCGAGCATCGTCCATGTCTTTTTATAGAGGAGCCTTGTGACGACATCCCGTAAGAACATGCGTTGTTGCCGAAGCGCGTGGTTTTCAGCGGCAATCGTAGCCTCTGAAACTTTTGCTACGACGCGAGTTTGCTTGGCGCTGGCATGAGCTCCCGCAGCTCGCGCCAAGACTTCTCGCTCTCGCTTACTCGAGTTACCCGCGGTTGGTGCTTCTCCGCGCTCGGCAACGACATCTCTACGGTGTGCAATGTTGAACGCAGCTTCACACAATGGATGAAAGAACGTTTGCAACGTGCTCTTCTTGAATTCACTCGGCATCGATACTGGACGCCAGCGTACTGAAGCAAAAGATGCACGCAAGCTGTCTTCAAGCTCGTCGACGTTCGCGACGTCAGCCGTTGTAATAAGCATCACCGGTAAATCGGTAGGAATGTCACGAAGCAATGTCGTGAGCGCCGCGCGCAACGTCGGTGTCGAACTCTCCCACCAAAGACGTATTTCCGGAAGAAACAAAATGGATGGCGCCGCACGCCGCGCTTCTGTCACCGCCGTCACCAAAGCTTCTTCTGGCGAGCGACCAGAATCACCAAGAAGAGAAGGCATTCCGATCGCGTGCACAGGAAATTGTTCCAAGCAGTGTAGCAACGCCGAAGTCATTTGAGTGTATCCACTTCCTTCTTCACCGTGAATGCACAGTGCAGTTCTTTGACAAGGCGGTCTACGCATGAACTCGAGCGCTGCAGTAGCTGCCGATTCCCGTGGCAATTTTGCATCGATATCAACGCCCTCGCCTTGATCTGCGACGGTAGCTTGTGCCAAAATTAAATCATCATCATCATCCTCTTCTTCGTCTTCGAGTTGGCGAGCACCAGAGTTGACACCAACCGCTTCGCCGTCACCTTCGAGAGTAATGAACGCCGCCGGAGGGAAAGTTTGCCGAATTTTCTCTAAACACTCTTCCAAAACGTGCTCGAGAAGAGGCTTTTGGAGAGCAGTCAGCGGTCTAGCGTGCGTTCTAGCAGCCCGATGCGACGCCGGGACGATTGCTGCGAGCGCCGCTCTAAAGTCAATACGGTTTGGCGTGACTTGTTTTGGATCAATCGCTAAACGTTCGTCACTTTCATAAATCTGCGGGTAACGCCTACGAAGGGCGTGTACAGCGGCCTCAGTACAAAGGGCTTTTAAATCTGCGCCGCAATATCCAACGCATTTCGCCGCGAGGTCATCGATGAGCGCCGCAGACGGTTGTTGCTCCCAGGCTCTCGTGTGAATACGCAAGATTTCTCCTCGAGCTCGAATACCTGGAAGTGGGAATGCAAGTTCTCGATCAAATCTTCCCGGACGTCGAAGCGCGCCGTCAATAGAGTCAACCCGGTTCGTTGCTCCGAGCACGACGACTCGCCCGCGATTATCCAAGCCATCCATCAAAGCCAACAGCGTGGCTACGAGAGAATTGTGAATTTGATCCGTTTTACTCGAGCGAACTGGAGCCAAACCGTCGAGTTCGTCAAAGAAAATAATTGCTGGTTGGCGCTTTTGAGCTTCTTCAAAAAGTAATCGTAATTGGCGCTCAGACTCGCCGACCCACTTTGACAAAACGTCGGCGCCCTTGCGCATGAAAAACGCCACCTCGGAACCCGCTCGCGAACACGATGCGGCTAGCGCTCTCGCGATGAGCGTCTTACCAGTGCCTGGTGCGCCATATAACAGCACGCCTCTCGGTGGAGACATTTTGAAACGGGCGAAAACTTCGGGATACAAAAGCGGTAAAAACACCATCTCTTTGAGTGAATCTACGTACTTGTCCAACCCACCGACCGCGTCAAATGCTAGTGTCGGGTCTACAGCAATCGGGGTGATTTCTGCATTTACATCACCGCCGCCATTGGGTGCTGCGGAAGGCCCTGCACCGCCTGCACCACCTGCAAGTGGATACGGCGGAGGCGCCTTGAATGCAGCGTCCAATGCGCCCGCACCCAAATTGAAGTCGCCGTCGTCAGAATCTTCGGAGTCATCAATCCATCGTCCAGACGATTGACGCCTAGAACGGGATGATGATTTACCGCGCGACGAATTTTTACGGTCATTTGCCGCCCAAATGTTCCGATTGCCTCGCTCAAACAAACCACGACCCTTCGCTTCATTCGCCTTATCGTTCTGTTGTTGTTCCTTGGGCGGCGAATATCGAGCCGGAGGTGGGCCACGTGAACGACGAGGGTAAGATTTCGGAAGCGCCTCGACGTCGTCTTCATCCGTCTCTTCTTCATCATCTTCCAACGGCGGTTCGTCATCCGAATCTTTTGTCGGCCACTGGGGAGACAGACGCGTAACCGTCGCGCGCGCGCGAGAACTTCGTCGCACGGGTTCGTCATCGCTTTCTTCTTCATCAAAATCTTCCGAATCATCGTCGTCGTCGTCTTCCCCATCGTCATCTAACGAAGCATCGTCGTCATCGTCGTCACCATCGCCATTCTCGCCTGCTTCCGTATATCTCTTCCTCGGTTTCCCTTCCGCTCGCGCGCTTCTGCGTCTCGTCGTTTCTCGCTTGACGTCCACTCGACCATACTGCACGCCTTGTTGTCCACGCGCGTCTCCGTTACCATCATCATCGTCGTCGTCGTCGTCGAGTTCGCGGTACGAACGTCTCGGTCTCGACCGCATCGTGTTGTACCTCGCCTCCGTCGCGCTCTGTCGTCGTCGTCGTCGTCATCGTCGCGACAGGCGTCTTGAATTTTAAAAACAATCATCTGTCAACCTGGACTGTCGGACATACGGCGTTGTTGTGGTTGATTCGTCACGTAACGACGACCTCACACGCACGCACGCACGTACGCACGCACGCACGCACGCATTGGAGTTGTGCGCGCGATGGCAACGCATGCGTTTGCATGCGTCGTCGCGGGTGACGCAGTGCGCGCCGTGCAACGTCGAGGTCGCAAGCCCATACGGGTGGTGTGTGCGTCGTCAGCGGCAACCCCGAACGACCAAGGCGCGTACGTTGAGACGGTCGGGCGCGTGCGCGCGCACGGTCTCGATGGGACATTCACGCTCTCGTTTGATCCACCGTGTTCGACGTCGTCGCAGTCGTTCGTAGAAGAAGTGTCGTTGCGTGACGGGACGCTTCGCGCGATGAGTGGCTTTGACGGCGAAAAGTGCTGGGACGTCAATTGGTACGGCGACGCGACGGATGACGCGCTTGATGGCGCGCATTTGTCGATGCTCATGACGTGGGCGCGAACTGGCATGCCATGGGGCGATATCGGGAATGCGGGCACTCGAAGGCTGGTGAGAACAAAGCAACTTGCGCGAGGCATGGACGCCAAGCGCGCCAAGGCGCTTTACGGTTTGGAGGCGCCGAAACCGGTGGGCGAAACAGCGAAGAAATCAACAAGCAAATCCCGTGGAAATGCGAGAAGCAGTAGTTTCGATCGACGAACGGCTTCAGCGCCGAAAATCCCATCTTGCCCGACAAGTGTATTTGCTGTGTCCATCGTTGACGGCGGCAGAGTCGGCGGACGCGTCTTTGTAGACGAGGCGACTGGCTTGGCCTGGCGTGCTGAGTTTTATCATCAACGCGGCGTCGAGCAGTGGTCTTTTGATAAGTGGGAGACTGTAGACATTGGTGGTGGCGTGCAAACTTCAGTGCCACGAATTGCGCATCGCATACATGCCGAAGGACAAGTCACTGTGTTTTCAGCAGAAACCACCACGCGTCGCTCGGATGCGGAAGCCATGTTCAGAAAGCCCGCCGGCGCAGTAGAATGGGCTCGAGAAAAATCGTGGCTGCTGAAAAACAACCCCGACGGTGTTCCGCTCGAAGCTATGCGAGGCGAGGGGGGACATTTTCTTGTCAAACCTCGAGTTGAGGGCCCAGAGAAACGACAAGACGCGACGTCATGGTTTGTAGTCGACACGGCGACAGCAGGCTTTGCAATCGCGCCTCGCGTCGCCGATGCTGTTTTGATGGAATCATTTGGTTCGATGGCCATAAGCGGCGTCGCAGCGCCACTGGAAGGGGCACTGCGTAGCGCAGACCTACTGTGTCTCGGGGCGTTCACTTTGAGTAAGCCAATTTTCATGGAACAAAATCTCGACGGCGCCGTGCGAATGCCAAACGGAGGCGAACTTGGAGGTGTTCTCGGGTGCCCAGCTTTTGCGCACACCGTGTTGAGTATTCATGCGCCAATGCGCATACCCGGGAGTCGAGATGCACCAAAAGTCACCGTTAAAGTTATCGAGCCGGCTGAATACGCACCGTCGAACGAAGTGCAACGCGCGTGGATGCCTGTAACATTTATCTCTGGGGTGCCATACGTCGAATTAGAGTACACGATTGCAAATGATGGATTTCAAGGCGTCACCGAACAAGTGATGGAACGTAAAGGATTGTTCAAGTTGGCAATTGGTACAGGTGGCGTAGGAGCGCTTTTAAGCTCGAAAGTTGCGCGCGACGCTGACGTTGCAAACAGAACACACGCGCTGCAACCCGGTGGCATCATGTCTGGTCCGGGTGAGTCGTCCGGTCGTTTGCAGCGTGTTGGTGACGAAATCGTCACTGGTCGTGTCGAAACGATTCGTTTCAAGGGTTTTGAATTCAAAAACATTAGAGCTGTCCTACATCTCGATGGAGATCCAGGCGACGTAGATTTGTCGCCGCACGCGGAGGGCGCGATTTGTGCGGATTGCTTCCGTGGGTGCGAGCTGATACTTGATTTCTCTAATAATAGAATTGCAGTAGTTCCTCCTTGATAGATGTAGCACATGTTATTGTAGATTTAGAATTGACTGGTTTCATTCAAAACAATTGTGCCCGTAGTAAAGGTACTCGTATATACACTATTTTATACACGCTCGATCGAGGCTCATCAAATGTTCGGATAATACGAAGCGGGATTTGCCGACGCCGATGGTTTGCTCTGCTTTGGCGGAGGCGCAGTGTACACGTACGTCGGTCCAACGGGTTGTTGTTGCGGCACATATCGCGGCTCTGGCTGTCCGTAAATCATCTGCGGAGCTACAGGCGCAGCCATGACTTGTGCGTGTTGTTGACGGCGTTGAATAGCGCCGACGTCGCGTTGTAAAATTTGCACGTTTTGCTGCGTAAGCATGCACGCGCAAACGCTGCAGTACACTGCATCCGCCAAGCAATCCACTAAATCGGCGAGTTGCTCAATGTCTGGATTTTGCGTAATCATCGCCACGCATCGCAAACACATCGCAATCTGCTGCGTGATCAACATGAAACCTATCAAACAGTTGTCGCACTGCGAGTTCATGACTCTCTGCTCGTCTTGAATCATGAACCGCGTCGTGACCATTGCACTAGGAAAGCAGCAAAACACCTCGCAGCACAAACACATTTCTGGGTTCGATTGCTCGCCACAGCGTCCCGAGACGCAACTGCCGCCGTTACAACACGTGTACTGCGCGGGCCACGCTGGACCCATTTGCAATTTTCTTTGAGAATACGCGGCGCACTGCGCGCAAAACATGGCATAGCAGCAAAACGCCGGATCGGCGCACGGCGCGTTGAACATGCCTACTTTCCATTCATTGTTATACGCCTGACGCGCATTCGCCTGATCACGACGCTGTGTTTGGTGACGCACAAACGAACGCGTTCGTCAGTCGTTGGAAAACCATCCACGCGTTCTGTTTGAGATTGACGACGACGACGACGACGACGACGACGACGACGACGACGACGACGTACCTTTTGACTCGCCGAGCGCTGGATCGACTGTGGGCGAGGCGCCGCATACGCGCCTTGATGCCCGTACATGGCGTCGCGCGTGGGCACGCCCCGACGTGCGAGTGACGCGGCACGCTCGAGTGTGCCGTCACACGTCCATCAGCTGGGCAGTTTTTTCACACATGTGACTGACCTTAAAGGGTCTCGGAGAGGGCGCGAGCGAACACATGGGAACGCCACGACGCACGACGCACAGAAAGCTGGGGATGCGACAGAAAAGTATGAATACGCACGCGCGTTCAAGCGGGCGCCATCGGATGAATAGACTAGAACAGTTTAAAATGCTCTCGCAAGCGTTTACATGTGAGTTCAAGAATCGGTAAGCTAATTCGTCTTCGCGCGCGTATGTGCACACGAAATGCCTAGTTGTTAAAGTTGCGTCGTCCGCCACCGCGCTGGCCTTGCGGGTTCAACGCCGCCGCTTCCTTGTCCGCGATCGCTTGCGCCGCAGTGCGGGGCTTGCCTCCCTTCTTGTTGCGCGGCGTGGACTGCTTGCGCTTCAAGATGTCTTGCTTGTTCTCAAAGTAACGTCTACGGCGAGTCTGAGTAGGATGCGGGAAAAAGTCGCGCGAACGCAGGTAACGAATGTCAGTCATGTGTTCGGTACGCGTGTTTGCACATGCGGCGTGCGTGCGCGGGCGCACGAGCCGCGCGACGTCGCGCGACCCGACGCCGCGGCGTAACCCTATTTGTGCACACTATCCACCCCCATTGAACGCATCTTCCATCGAGCGTGCGCGCGCATGCGACGTGACGTACCTCTTGGATGTGACCCGATGACATCACAGCCTTTCTGAATCGACGAATCGCGCTCTCCGCGTTTTCGTTCTCCCCCAAAACAACCTACATACCGCACACGAAACACATCACATCGTCGCCGTCAGTACGCGCACGCGCAGACCCTCAAACACGCATCGTCGGCGTCGGCGCCCGTCGGCGTCGGCGTCGGCGTCGTCGTCGTCACCTACCTCAGCTTGGAACGCGCCCTTGAATGCGAATAAGTGGCTGAAACCACCAAGAATGAACGCCATGTCGTGTGTTCGCCGCGTCCACAGAATGACGCCCAACACACCCGTCGTCGCCATCGCCCTGGGCCCTGGGCCCTGGGTCGTCGTCGTCGTCGTCGTCGTCGTCGTCGTCGTCGTCGATCGGCGATCGTCGAGCGATGGGGCCTTACACACGTCACACACGTCACAACTCAATAGAATACGAACACATTTTGGTTTATCATGTAGGTATAAAAATTTCGTGTAGTACGTGTACTAGTATTATGGCTATACAAAGTACCAACACACACACACACCACTTCACCCTTACACCACTCCACCGCGTGTCCGATCACCGCATGTCCGATCACCCACCCACACCCTCGCGCCAAAACCCAGCACAGATGCTGGCGCCATCGACGAAGATCGAGATATTTTCGCCTCGTGGGCGGTGTCGTGATCGGACATGTGGTCATCGAAGAGGTCCATTCCACCGATCATGACTGTAGAAGTAGCCAGGGAGTACACACACCGTGTGTGCACGCCCGCCGCGCACACCACGCGTCCGACCGACGACTGACGACCGACGACGACGTCGACGAGCGAGCGCGAGGACGACGACGTGTGGACGACGACGACGACGACGACGACGACGACGACGACGTCACAACGCGACGGCATACCACGCGCGACGTCGCACATCGACACACACGCGTTATACCTCATACGACCGTTCGTCGCACGGCTCGCCTCGTGATTGATTGATTGATTGATTGATTGATTGACTCATTCATTCATTCATCATTAATCGCGGCGTATCGTCGGCACTTTGGTGTTCGTGGTACACGTCGTACGCGTCGTACGCGTGTCGAGATGACGGCAAGCATGGCGTTATTCGTGAACGCACGTCAAATGTGGAACGCGACGCGCGTACCATCGACGTCGTCGTCGTCGTCGTCGTCGACGTCGCGATGCGGCGCGTCGGCGTCGGCGCCGTTGAGGGCGCGCGCGCGAGGCGGAGCGTGCGTCGTTCGAGATGCGAATAACGAAGCCGCATCGTCGTCGTCGTCGTCGTCGTCGTCAGGAGGGGGATCTGGGAACGATGCGCGAGGTATGAATGCAGATGGCGCCGAAGCGGGACAACAATCGATGTATGATTTCGACATGTACGTGGGGGACGGACGCGCATCCTCCGCGGGGGCGCCTGGGAAAAAATCAACCTTTGCGACGACGCCCGAGCTCTCGCTTGATGAGGAGTTTAAGACGCTCATACGCGCACGCAAAGCGGTGAGGGAGGCGGAAACGAAGAAAAGATGGAATGAAGGCGCGGCGACACCCAAGGTGGCGTTCGATTTGGGACAAGACTATATTCGAAGAGTCGCCGTTGCGTATCCATACGCCGTCGTCGGCTCGGCTCGAGGCGACGTCGCCGTGTGCGATGTTTCTAAATCTGCTGCGCTCGCAATTTCACCAGCCGCTCATCGGCGTGACTGGAGTGAAGTTGAATCGCGTCCACTCGGTGAACGCGTGCTTTTAGGACAATACGACGGTGGTGCCGTCACTGCTGTTGGAATCACGCTCGTGCAAAACGGGAGTAAATATGATTTTGCGCGTGTCGCCTCGGGCGGTCGCGACGGTGTGGTTCACTTGTACAAGGCAGCGACGAACTCTGCGGCGTTAGTGGAGCAAGGTCAAGCGCAACATGCTGATGTGGTGACAGGTATTACGTTCACGCGCGGCTCGTTGTGGAGTACAGCACTTGATGGCCGATTATGTCGTTGGTCGTTGATACCGCCGCCAGTCGCCGTGGCGGCGACTGAACACGAAAGATGGAAGACGGAGGATGCTTCGGCGTACGCCAAAGTTTCCACACCTATATTGGCCAAACAAGGTGAATGGTCTACTGGTCAGCCATCGTTGTCCTTGTCGTCGTGCGATAAAAGTGGAATCATCGCCGTTGGTAACGCAGATGGCACGGCGGCGATTTTGAGCGCTGAAGCGAGCTCGTTTGATTCGTCTCGCGTGTCGAACATGCTCACCTGGAAAGCTCACGAGGGGTCGACCGTGCGCTCGATCGCGCAGTGTCCTGGTAATGGTATCGTCACTGGAGGTGGTGATGGCATCATTCGCGTCTGGAGACTCAGTTCAAAGCCATCCAGCCCAGCGTTTGACGCGCATGCGGGCACGAAATTCTTCATCACCGACGAGTCGACAAAGCCAGAGCTGGTCGCCGAGCTTCGCGGGCACACCGGTGCGGTGGTATCGTTGTCGTGCGGATGCGATGGCCGGCTAGTTTCTGGAGCGCACGATGGAACGATTCGTGTTTGGGACTTAGATCTCACAAAGAACAAGCCAGGAGAGAAAATCAAAGCCATCCGTCGCGACGCGCGATACGCCGTCTTGGGACACACGGTGTGGTTGGGAAGCACTTATGCCGACGCCGAACGTATAATATGCGACGGTGCAAACAATGTGTTACTCGAATACGACTTTACAGCTCAAGCTGATGATGCTGACATGTGATCTTTTCCGTAAAATTAATTGTTGTTGTTGTTTTTTGTTTGTGTACTGTACTTACTACCACGCTACACGCTTGTAACGCTTACGCCACTCTATGAAAAAACTGAAACGTCACACTTCACCACGCGCACATTGTGCATCTGTGTATCGTACGTTTGAACAAACACACGCATCTATAGTATCATGCGTGTCGGATTCATCGGCTACGGCAACATGGCTGACGCCTTGGCGAGTGGTTTCGTCAACGCCGGAATTGTGTCTTGGGGTGACCTGACCATGTGCAACAAATCAAACGTTGAACGCCGCGAGAGCTTCACCTCGCGCGGTGGTTCCGTGGTTCTGTCCGCTGCGGATGTTGTAAAGTCATCTGAGATTGTGTTCTTAGCCGTGAAGCCGCCGTACATCAAGTCTGTGCTCGAGGAAGTGTACACAAACTGTAAAGAAGAAGCCAAGGACACGCTCTTCGTGAGTGTCGCCGCCGGCGTGACTTTGAGCACCATGGAGAGTGTTTGGACCGAAGCTGGCGATCAATCGCCAGCCATGATCCGTGTGATGCCAAACACACCTTGTCTCGTCGGTGCGGCAGCAAGTGGGTTATGTGAAGGCTCGACGTGCACGGAGGCGCATCGCAACTCTGCGCTCGCGTTGATGTCCTCCGTGGGCATCTGCAAGGTCATCTTAGAGAATCAAATGAGTGCATTGACAGGAGTGAGTGGATCTGGTCCGGCGTATGTCTTCATTCTCATCGAAGGAATGAGCGATGGGGGCGTACGTGCGGGTTTGCCCCGCGACGTCGCCACGCAACTCGCGGCGCAGACGTTTTACGGAGCGGCAAAGATGGTTTTAGAGACTGGTAAGCACCCAGGTGTGCTCAAGGACAGCGTGTGTTCACCGGGAGGTACCACAATCGCCGCAGTGCATGCGCTTGAGCAGGCCGGCGTGCGGCAAGCGATGATGAACGCCGTCGTCGCCGCCGCAGAGCGCGGCGACGAGCTCGCCAAAGCCGCCACCGGCAAGTAAAACACAGTCTTTGCAGCGCGCAAGAAGTTTTGATTTAATAAGCACTTAATCAACGTATTGTCTTTGTTTCTTATTGTATAAAATTATATATATATGTGTTATCTACGAGATGTTGTTGTCACGCGCGCTGTGTGACTTGCAGTCAAAAAAGCACTGAGTACTCGTACACTCTCGCCGTCGGTTTTGAAAGTAACCGCGCGAGAAAAGAATGAATGGTTGGTCTTCGGGAAAGGCCCGTCGAAGCTTTTCGCATCCGACGTATGGCTGCCGCTAAATATTGATACCAGATTGTCTTGTCGTTGTGTCTTGTTTAGGGGGTATGACGAATATTGTCAAAAATCTTGTCTTTGAGAAAGTCTCACGCGAGAAGGCGCGTCGGCCGCGTGGGCGACGGCGCAAACATCGCCTTCGGCTTTACGAAAGACTCGGTGTTGATTTCCGCCAATGATAAATCTTCACATGGGGGACTCTTGCGCGTGCCCAAGTTATCCAACATCCTGGCGTACCAGCCGTTGGATTGCATCGAGGACATTGCCTGCAAGCTGAGCGGAGCCGACGCGGGGCGAGAAATCATCTCACCCAAGCTCGCCAGCGAGTCTGTGCGTCTGATTCCGGTCGTCGGTACAGGGGTGTGCGCGCGCCAGTCGTACAAGTCCGACGGCACTGGCACTGAAAATCCACCACGCTTCGGCTTGGGCGCGAGTAAGGATGGCACGACGCCATCTTCATCCATCGATCTCGTCGGCTCTGGCGTACTGGCGTCGCGCGCCGCACCGTACGGCATGGCCCCCCACTCGTGAATCTCACCCTTGATGCTCTTCAATCGCTTGAGCTCGAGCAAAGATGCTTCAATTAAATTTTCCAAGCCCTGACGATCGTTCGCAGCCGAGGAAGCCTTGCGCGGGGAGTCTGCGGCTCGTGAACGCGGCGTCGTCTTATCGACAACCTTGCCGCGCGAGCGCTTTGGTGACCCTTGGCCGCCATCGACACTCATAGCCCCCCCTGGGCTCGATGATCGTTCACGCTTTGAACGTGATGGTGATGAAGCGTTTGAACCAGAGTCACGCTCAGCGGCGAGTCGAGATTGCGGCCGGGATGGCGCGCGCGGCCGCGGTGATGTCGGCGCCACGACTCCGCTCGACCCATCCTTCTTTTGTGACGCAATCAACCGCCTCAACGTGGAATTGAATCTATTCTTCACTTGATTATCAGTACGACCAGGCATAGATCTCGAAATAACCGCCCACTTGTTCCCATGAATGGCATGTTGCGCCAAAATTGTGTCGTCTTCATCCGCGGTGAACGGCCCTCGCTTGACGTTTGGGTTCAACTGGTTGCACCAACGCAAACGGCACGACTTGGACGATCGCCCATCGAGCGCTTGCGCGATCGCGGTCCAGTTCCCAGGTCCACCGAGTTTTTCAATTTGCTTACGAAGCAATTCATCCTCCTGTGTAATGATACATAACATTAACATCACAGTCAGTCAGCGAACCTGGAACAGTGCCTAAACCCCAACGTCGACAACGTCATCCATCCAACGCGCGGTTGTTAGCCACCGTCGTCGTTGGCGTTTGGGCTGGCGGTGGTCGTTCCCGTGCATCTTGTTCGACGACGTCGACGCGAGCGACGACGAACGAGGACGACGACCACGAGTGACGGGACGTAGATATTACGCATCACATCTTCACCACCCTCGCGCGCGCGTTCACCCATCGTCGTCGTCGTCAACCGCCATCGTACGCGCCAGCGCGACGCCGCAATTTTGGGTCTTCGCGTCGTGCCCCCGCCGTCGACGTCGTCGTCCTCGCGTGCGGTCGAACACCGCGTGTCGTCGTGTCGCGCGTCGATCGACGACGTACCTCTGGCGTCCATGCGGACTTGACCATTCTATCATCGTCATTCATCGCGCGAAGTCGGCGTCGTCGTCGGCGTCGTCGTCGGCGTCGGCGCGCGTCGCGGTGTGCACGTCGTCGTCGTCACCACCACCACGATAACGACTTCGCGCGCGAAAAAAAACCACCCCTGCGTCACCCGCACGACTGGCTCTCGAGTCCTGTGTGTGCTCTCGAGTCGTGATCAAGGACCATCACACTTTTATTATGTGGTCCAAAAGTGTGGTGGTCATCACACTTTTTAGCATCA
>Ga0181563_10003313_pt1 | contig 15382 bp, 11 predicted proteins | sample 011ome_25_FD_133759 | JGI IMG/M metagenome (GOLD analysis project Ga0181563, IMG submission 133759) | Coastal salt marsh microbial communities from the Groves Creek Marsh, Skidaway Island, Georgia - 011512CT metaG (megahit assembly) | ecosystem: Environmental > Aquatic > Marine > Intertidal...
ATTGCACGTTCAGTGAAACTTGTTATGGATACTTAGCGAATCATCGCTACTGAGTCAGTCACCGAACGAAAGTGGATCGCTGGTAATCATGAGGGCGATTCATTTGAGAAAACCAAGTATGGTTTGTTTAAGCTCGAATCGGTTTGCCGGCACGACCCTTCACTCACCTCTGCGTTTCCCGCTTGAGATACCCCATACGGATTGCAATGATGAGCTTTTCACGAATTGATTGGCAACGCCTAATGGTCTTGTGCCTAGGATTTATCACCGTTGTTCAAGGCACCACAGCGGCCGAACCAGAACTGCGTTGGTGGAAGGGAAACCTGCACACCCACTCATTGTGGAGTGACGGGGATGAATTCCCTGAAATGATTGCCAATTGGTACTCTGAGCGTGATTACAACTTCCTTGCGCTCACGGATCACAATGTTTTGAGCGACGGGCTGCGTTGGATGAAGCTTAAAGATATCGTCAAACGTAGTGATGAAAAAATACTTGACCGCTACATCAATCAGTTCGGCAATTCATGGGTCGAGACTCAGGGTGAAGCGGGAACAGACGACTTCGCCGTTCGCCTCAAGCCCTTGCATGAATTTCGTCACTTACTAGAACAGAAGAATCAATTCATTTTGATTCCAGCCGAAGAGATCAGCGACAGGGCGGAAGGAAAGCCGGTTCACATCAATGCAACCAACCTCGCCGAAGCCCTACCGCCTGCTAAAGGCGAAACGGTTCGTGAAGCGATGCAGAACAACTTGCGTGCGATTCTAGAACATGAGAAAGAGCACGGCCGCGAAGTACTGCCTCACCTGAACCACCCAAATTTTGGATACGCCGTCACCGCCGAAGATCTTGCAGCGGTGGTCTCTGAGCGTTTCTTTGAGGTGTACAATGGCCACCCAGGCGTGAACCACTTAGGTGATGACAAGCGTCCAAGCGTTGAGCGCATCTGGGATTTGGTGAATGCGATTCGTCGTGATGCATTGCAAGTACCACCGATCATGGGTATCGCAACGGACGATAGTCACGAATACCACGGAAAACCCGGCTCGAGACCTGGTCGTGGCTGGGTGATGGTGCGCAGTCGCTACTTGACGCCCGAGCATGTGATTCGAGCCATGAAACGAGGCGATTTTTACGCCTCAAGCGGAGTCACCTTAAGCGACGTGAAATTTGATCCTGCAAAGAAAATGTTGTCCCTGAGCATCCAAGCCGAAAAGGATGCAACGTACACCACGCATTTCATTGGAACGCTTGAGCATCCGGATGACGATACACGAATCGGGAAAGTCCTTTCCACAAGCAATGAACTGAATCCGTCTTACCAAATGAAGGGTGATGAACTTTACATTCGAGCCGTGGTCACTAGTTCACAAGATGCGATTGACCCATCTTTCAAGGACCAAAAGCAACAAGCTTGGACGCAGCCTGTTGGATGGGAAGATGCTTCTAGCGATGAGTAAACGCTGACGGAACTTATCTCTTTGGAGTTCAATGTTCTGGTTAACTAGAAAGCTGTTTCATTGGAATGGTGCATGATTCCGAAATAGGCCGATCCAGACGCTATCTATGAGTAGACCTTTCGAGGTAGCGTAGTTGAGATTGCGGGAAATCGCTTGAAGCAATTGGGGTGCGGCTATCGGTGATTCAAGCAAAGATTTGCTCTTTCCAGTGTCTGCACTCGAGGTTCATCGCTTCACGTCGTGTCCGAGTAACTTTGTGATCTTAAATTGATGCGAAAGCTAATCGAAGTGCCTCGCCGAGCAAGCAGTAGATCACGAGAATTGCAACGATTTTTGCTGAGACGACATGAATCCACTGTAACATCGGCGTTAATCGACTCTCCGCCTGTTCCGCAAGGTAGCGGTAGCCTTCGAGTAAGGTTCCCGATAATTCGGAAGCCTGAACGGTTTGGCGAACTTGATCGTCAAAATGGTTTGCGATTGCGAAAGCCTCTCCCAACGTTGCCTGTTCATCCAAGTGGTGAATCACATCACTCAATTGTTTTTTGATGGCTTGATTGCTGACCGTTCCCGATGCGATTCGGATCATCGTATCCACTCGGTCGCATTGAGACTTTTCCAAAAGTGCCATGACGCTAAAAAATCGATTGACGGCTAAGTCGTGTTCAAGTGTGCTGACCCACGGTAGCCGCAAACGCAATTCATCAAACATCACTCTCAATGGTGAAAGCCAAATAACAGCGGCTAAAAAGAAGTACCAAATTAATCCCAGAACCGAATCGAACACAACCGAGCAGCCTTCAACGAAATGACCGTTGATCATTAGCAGGATGCTTCTCAGAAAGGTTCCTGCCAAGATGATGAGGACCGGATATAGCCATAGTTTGCGAAGTAGATCTGAAAGAGGAATCAGTAACCGCAGATGGTTTTCGAGAAACTTAAAAACCTCGTCGACCTGTCCGCTTCGTTCGCCGGCAGCAACGACGGGTAGAAAAAAAACGGGCAAAACAGGTTCAGCGCTACGGAGTGATTCGGTGATTGATTCACCGTTTAGCATTTTCTGTCGGCCGCTCTCCCAGTATTTTTTTAAGTAGCTGCAATCATTTGCCAAACGACATTTTTCAAAGGCATCGGCAACAGGCAAACCAGCTCTTAGGCACAGGTTGAATTCTCGACAGAACCTCGAAAGCGCCAAAAGAGGTTTGGCTCGCCAAATGCTTGAAATCCATTTTGTTGACCGCGCAACCGATTCGCGGACAAACCAATAGGCAAACTGATGTTCGGGCAGTCGATTGGTCATCGAACATTTGTCTCGATGTATCTTTCATCCATGCAGTCTGCAGGCACATTTTTAGGCAAACACTGCATGGGCACTTTATTGATCGCTGGTGGTATCAGTATTAGCGTTAACGATACTTAGTGCATCCACAGATGCCTGCTGAAACGCTCGGCGAATCTCCGAAGCGTCACTGTTACCCATGTTCGTTCGCTGAATCAGAAGGATGTAGATGGACTTGGTCTTTGGATCCACCCACCCTTGGGTTCCGAACGCGCCGCCGTGACCATAGGTTCCTTCGGAAAGCATCCCGCTGACACCTTGTGGTTGTTTGACCAAGCACCATCCAATTCCCCAAGTGTTTCCCGGCGTAAAACCCGTTTCCAAGTCACCGATCTGCGAAGAAACCATTTGCTCGACCGCTTCCTTGGAAAGCATTCGCTTCCCGCGAAACTCGCCGCCGTCAAGAATCATCTGGTAAAAGCGAAATAGATTGATTGCCGTCGAAACAAGGCCGCCAGATGGGTTCGGTCCATCCTCACTCGCGAAGGTAGAGATCCGATTTCCTGCTGCAACCAAGTCTCCCTCTTTCTCTCCAGGCTGGTATATGACGGCGAGATTGTTGATGCCTTTTTCGTCGGGCTGAAAACTGGTCTGATCCATACGAAGTGGTTTGAAAATTCGTTGCTGCAAAAATGTTTCGAATGGCTGCCCCGAAACGACCTCGACCACTCGTCCGGCAACACTCACACCCGGGCTGTACTGCCACTTTTCTCCCGGCTGAAATCCTAGCGGTCTCCCAGCGACTTCTTTGACGTGATCTTCAAGTGACCCACGGAATACTTGATCGCCAACGATTCCAGAGGTATGGGTCAACGCATCACGAAGCGTGATTGGCCGGCTGGCTGGTTCGCCATCTCGCAATCGCACGTCTTTGAACTCCGGTAGATATTTTTCGAGCGGGTCATCAAGACTCAGCTTCCCTTCGTCTTGCAGCATCATCACTGCGGTCGCAGTGATTGGCTTGGTCATCGAAGCGATCGCGAATCGCGTCCAACGCTGCATCTTTTGATCGGCCTCAATATCCCGCTTACCAACCGCGCCTAGGTGCACCACCTTGCCATCGCGAGCGACCAGTGTCACCGCGCCCGAAGCCTGTCCGGCCTTCACGTATTCGTTTACCGCTTGATTGATGGATTCAATGGATGGTGGGGGCTGCCACTTTGATGCCTTGCCTTGAGCCAATGCGTCACCAGAACCCAACGCCACAATCATGAAGAGGAGACAAGCCACGTTGAAGAATCTAAACACGATCGGCACCTTGAAACAGATGAAGAATTCAGTCGCATCGCAAGCGATTGCGGAACTACAGTCGAACACGAACCAAGCATTTTTTTTAACGGGAATGCCACCAACGAATCGGTGGTCTCGCTCCCTCGGTCGAACATGATACCAGTACGCGAATCTTGACGCAGTAGGCGCGCAGTTGATCTTTTTGGTGCTGAATCAACAAGTTTGGTGCGCGCTAGCTGCCTGCGATGATCTGGCAGTGATTTCTAACAGAGCCGTTTTTAACGAAGCCGGAATCGATTCACTTCGTCATTGGTTTGACCTGCTTCTAGACCTTGCGTCCAAGCAGCTTTGGTGGGGACGTTCCGGCCAGATACCCCCAAATTGAGAATCTCGATCTGGGTTCAGCAATTACTTGGCATCAAGATTAGAGGGGAGCTGGTAAGTCTCGCTTGTTGAAACAGGACCACGCCAAGAAATAAAAACAGGCTCCTAACGCCAAGAGGATTAGGGGATAGGCGAGTGGGGCGAGAGCGGCGTCAGGTAGTGAAAGACTAAGACTCCAAGGAGCACCAAAGCCTTCCTTTCCCACGAGTGATGTCATCTTCTGTGGTTTATAGCAGCTAAAGAACGTGAACGATAAAAGCCATTGCAGCGACTCGGCTGCCTTCCCGAGACCGAACATCACCAATTGGGCGACATAGACGGATACAACAGCTCCGACCGTCCGCCAGCGGTAGCGATCAATCGCGCTGAAAAAGGAGGAGATGCCGAGAAGAAAAAATCCGAATGAAAAGAGATGGAATGTCGAAGCTGCATAGGTCCTTACATCGACCCGATCACTAAGAGGAATCGTCAGCTCGGATGGTTCTTCCGCGGTCAATGGAATATCAAGGTTTACAAAGGGCAGGCGAAAGGTAGGGGCCGGAATCGATTCGGTCACCGAGGTAAAATGAACTCCCATTGTGACACCGGCCCAAACAAGTAGGCACAGCCCAGCGAGACCCGCAACCGACACAAAGGCATGAGAGAAAAGTAGTGATGAGCGACTGATCGGCTGTGCCAAGGTCATCTCTAAGGTTCCACGTCCCAGTTCACCGCTGACGACGTCGCTTCCTCGAGAAATACACCAAATCACTGTGCAGAAAATAACAATTGGCTCGTCAAAGGTCATTCCGACGCGACCTGGATAGGTAAAGAGTGCATCAAAATCGATCGGCGCAAATTTTTCAAACTCGCGAAACTGCTCGAGAATTGTTTGAAACTGCCCCATATCTAAAAGGCTCACCACCCACACTCGAACCCACGCAAAAGCAAACAAAGCGGCGCCGCAAGAGAGAAACAGTAATGAGGATTGCCCGATGTATTTTCGGATCAAGATTCGATGGAACATTACTCGGCACTCTCCATCGAAACACAATCTCCGAAATGAACGGAATCATAAACCGCCCGAAGACCAAGTGGCTCAATCCTCATTCGCTTTAGTGACAATTGATCGATCCAAGGCAACCACTTTGCGAGATCACCTGCGATGTCAATTCGATAATGATGTAGCGTTTCCGCCTCGCTTGTTTCCGTGCGGTCTTTGATAATATTGACGGAGGTTTTATTGGTATCCAGCGAGTAGGTGTTGAGTGTCGTACCGACAGATTTTAGCGTCGCTGACTGGCATAGGTCGGCACCGGCGATGTTCTCAGGTGACGGAATCGATGCATCGGTTGATGCCCCCCAAATTCGATGTCGCTGATGCAAGTCACCTATGTTCAGTTCAAGCACCAATTTGCCGTGCCGCAAGAATGCAACACGATCGCAGGTCTGTTCAATCTCACTGAGGACGTGCGAAGAGAACATCACCGTTCTGCCTGCTTTGCGAGCTTCGAGAACAAGATCAAGCACAATCGCACGGATGGTTGGATCCAAATTGGCCGTTGGCTCATCAAGAATCAGTAGGGGAGTATCAAGCGACAAGACGACTGCCAACGCAAGCTTTTGCCTCATGCCAGTCGACATGAATGCGACGTGCCGTTTTTGATTGAGTTCGAGCCGCTCGGCAATCTCTCGGCTTCGTTCAAGATTTCCAGAGGGATGCATCTCCGAAAAGAATCGCAAGACACCTGATCCACGCATATGACGTGGGAGCCTTGCGTCACCTGGCAAATAGGCAACGTGCTTGCGAAGTTCCACACCGTCGACTTGTGGGTCCTGTCCGCAAACTTGCGATCTGCCCGAAGTTGGTTTCAGGAAGCCGAGCAAAGAACGAATCAGCGTCGTCTTACCTGCTCCGTTCGGGCCTAGTAGGCCGAATACCGTTCCACGTTCTACCTCGAGGCTGCATTCCGACAACGCAAAAAATTCACCATAACGCTTGGTTAGTCGTTGAACTTGAACCAACGCCGTCGAACCGCCATCAAGTTCCGGCGAGCCACCTGTTCGGATGACTTGGTCGAAGGCATTCACGGCGGTCGCGGTTCCCTCAGAATTCACGCTCGTCTCTTCCTGCTATTTTGAAAAATGTTCGAATGATGAGAAAGCGTGGGGTGGTCGCCTTTGGGATGCCTCAGCCTCGCTTGATAGTATGGATGTAGGTCAAACCGCCGCAAAGTGGAGGTGCGATTACTTGCTGAATTCATGTCTGCGAAAAACCAGTCAAATCGCCTTGAAAACCCAGGGTTTTCCACTCGCAGAGATTCTTGATTTCCCGCAAAATCTAGCCACGAGTTGACGCGGGGTTGCGATAAAACTCTAACCCTTGGATGAACCTCGACGCCGTTAGTTGTCTAGCGCTGGGTGATTGTCGTACCCCTTTGATTCAGGCTGAGTTTGGCCGAGATTTGACGCCACTGAATTGCCTAGCATCTTGATCTATTTTTTTGGAAGCTCCCATGACTCACCCCGATAACGCCTCCGAATGCAACGATTCCATCAGTGAAGAGTCTTTACCCAGAGGCTTTCGCTTTTCGGGTACAGCGTGCGGACTCAAGGCGAGCGGCAAGAAAGATATGTCGTTGTTGGTTGCCGATCAGCCCGTGGTCGCAAGCGGCGTGTACACCCAGAATCAGATCGTCGCTGCTCCGGTTTTGAACTGTCGCTCTAAAACCCCATCCGCTTCGATCCGAGCCGTCGTAGCAAATAGTGGCAACGCCAATGCATGCACCGGTCAACAAGGCGATCAAGACGCATCGGAGATGTGCACGGTTTTATCGGAGAAACTTGACTGCTCGCCCGAGCAAATTCTTGTGATGAGCACGGGGGTGATCGGTGTCCATCTGAATATGTCGAAGGTTCAGGAGGGTATCCAAGACGCGTTCGCCATGCTTGATGATTCTCCCGAGAATTTCTTGATGGCCGCTGACGCAATTTGCACGACTGATCAATCACGCAAGGTGGCCGCTCGATCTATCCAATGCAGCAACGGCACGATTCGGATCGCAGGAATGGCAAAAGGTGCGGGAATGATCGCGCCCAATATGGCCACGATGTTATCCGTCATCTTTACCGACGCAAAGTTAAGCCCCGAACAAGCACAGTCAATGCTCAAGATTGCTTGCGATACGAGCTTCAATCGAATCAGTGTGGATGGACACACCAGTACCAACGACACCGTGCTACTGCTGGCCAGTGGAGCCTGTGATGTCGAACTGGATGAACCGTTGGCAAATGATTTTCAACAGGAACTCAATCAGTTGCTCAGACAACTTGCGAAATTAATTGTCCTCGATGGTGAGGGTGCCAAACATATCATGGCGATCGAAGTTGTCGGCGCTGTAAACGATGATCAAGCTTTCGAGATTGCTAAAACCGTCGCTGCGAGCCCATTGGTGAAAACCGCAATCACCGGAGGGGATCCAAACTGGGGACGCATCGTCTCCGCCGCTGGGTACGCCCATGCGAAAATGGATCCAACAAATACGGCTTTGACCATTTGCGGTGAAACAATCTACCGAGATGGAACCCCTGTTAAATTTAATGCTGGGGAGCTGAGCGGTAAGATGAAATCGAATCGAGAAGTCTCCATCCTTCTCCAAGTCGGGCTTGGGGAAGGGAAAGCAAATTACTGGTCAAGCGATCTCACGACCGCCTACGTTGAATTCAATTCAGAGTACACCACCTAGCGAGAAATAACCTCTCGACTCGCACCTGTTTTCGTTTAGGGGTCAGCCGCATTTCAAGATGAATGATTCATTCCGCTCGCCGAACCTTCCGTTGTCGCGAGAGGTTGCGTCGACTGACTTAGCATGCGCAGTGATTTAGCATGCGCAGTGATTTAGCATGCGCAGTGATTTAACATGCGCAGTGATTTAACGTTGTGCAGTGATTTGACGTCTGTAGCGTTTTTCTGGCACTCTGGTGAAGTGTATGCCGGAATTCGCCTCACCACGAGGACGCTGGGTCAAGTCAACTAGATAGAATCATGGTTCGTCGGTGAACCATGCGGATGTGATGCGATGTAGGGTGAGTCAAGAGTGACATTCCACTACAAAATACTAGTGATCCCCACCAAGCCGATCCGTCAGCGTTGCCATCAGTTGACGAACCAATTCTGGGTGCTGGTCAGCGACGTTTTGAGTTTCACCTGCTTCGGATCGATGATCGTACAGTTCAATTGCACCGTCTTTGTGTGCGATGAGTCGGTACTGTTGATCGCGGATCGTTTGGGCACGACCTGTGTAGGAGATCGCGACACTACCGGTCGCGGTCGGCTCTTGTAGTATCGGATTCAAGCTAGCCCCAAGCTGCTGATCAGGCTTGGGAATGCCCGTTAGTTCGCACAGTGTTGGAAACAGTGATCTTGTTTCAACAATTGCGTCTGAATGGATGCCGGGTTGCGGCAGATTTTTGGCAGAAATAATCAGTGGCGAATGTAAAGACTCTTCGAAAAGTGCATGTTTACCCCAAATCGCATGTTCACCGAGATGCCAACCGTGATCACCCCACAGAACGATGACGGTGTTATCTCTTAACCCGTGTGCATCCAATCGATCTAAAACTCTACCGACTTGAGCATCCGCATAGGAGACACATGCGGCGTAATGTCGCCGCACGGCGTCTGCGAACTCCGCATCCTGATTTGGATCTCTGCCCCATCGATTGTATTTCATAAATTCGCCCGAGCCATGCCAAGTGGTTTTCCCCTTGGGGCGGTCAGGATGGGGAATCGGAGGTAATTCAACGCTGAGATAAGGTTTCATGTATTGGGCTGGAGCACCAAAAGGTAGATGAGGTTTCAAGATACCTACCGCTAAAAAAAATGGCTTTTCGGAATCGTCAGCGAGCAAATCAAGTTGTCGCAAAGATTCCTCAACCGTTAATCCATCAGGATAGATTTCGTCACCACCCTCAACTGATTGAAATAAATCCATCTCTTTCGCGTTAGCGCGGATCTCTCCGTGGGCCAACCCGTGCATCGCACCGCGTGGATGCTGCCAAGCACCCGATGGATGGAGGTGACGCGTCCAAGCGTCTGGCATTTCAATCTGATTTTGATCATCCCAGTCGGGACCGCCCCTTCCTCCGGGGTGATGAGACACTTTGCCGACCGATACGGTTGTGTAGCCCTTGTTCCTGAACCATTCGGGCATGCTCGCGGGAATCGAACCGCCGTTCATTTTTCTCGCTCGCGCGAACAGGGCGTCATTTCCCGCTGATCCGTACTGGCCGGTTAGCATGACGTAACGTGAAGCTCCGCAGGTCGGAGCCTGAACGTAGTGATGCCGAAAGATTCTACCCGTCGACGCAAGCTGGTCGATATTCGGCGAATGGATGTAGGACTTTCCGAAGCAAGCTAGTTCCGGCCTTAGATCATCGATACATAGCAGGAGGACATTCCGGCCTTGATCACCCGCCGCGGCATCAGAGGATTCCACGGCATGGAATGTAATGATCAGGGAGGCGAGAATTAACGCGATCCGTTTAACATTCTCTCGAGGCATTTTTGCATCTTGGATTAGTCGATATTGTCAAAGTCATCGAAGTCGTCTAGGTCGTCATCGAGTTCTTCTTCCTCTTCGCTCTCCTCTCCGCCACTCAATCCAAATTCGGCACTGATCTCGTCCTTGATCTCGATCTCATAATCATCTTCCTGTTCTTCTTCGAAATCATCATCGAAGTCATCATCGAAGTCGTCCTCATCAATGTCGTCAAAGCTATCTAGCTCTTTATCATCGTCGAGACCGTCTTGGAAGCCACCATTGTCGCCATCGCCGGAACCATCTTCGTCGTCGCTCCCGTACCCATCATCATCGCTGTCGTCGTCGTCGTCATCGTCGTCATCAAGATCATCGTCATCGTCCATTCCCAATGGAGATGAGACACGGTCTTCTCTCTCCGCCGGTGAAGTTCGCCCTGGGACCGGCGTTGCTGGCGCAGTGAATGGATCACTCGAAATGAGATTTAACGCGAAGGAGGTCACAGACATGGAGCAGGATTTGAGTCAGTTAGAGTCGAACGGTGCGTTTAAGGAGACAAGGTGCAGGAGACTGCAATCGATTACCTCAAACGATTTGTAAGTCAATTATCAGTAAATGTTAAAAATCTCACCGGGTATATCGGATCTGCAAATTAACCGCGAGGCTAAACGGCAAGTTTCTTGGATACCGATTTCTAGTGACAGCGGCACGGTTGTGTCCGTCGCCTTTTCTAAGGATCCTCCGTGACAATCGAAGCGATTATTCGCAACAGGATCGCCACATTGGCAATGCTGTTACGTCCTCTGGAATCGACCATCTCCGGTGATCCAGAGGAGTAGCTTTTCCAAAAATCGCCCTGTTTCCAACGAGGTTGTTCTCGAAGGTCATTGAGCGATTTTGAATTTGTTTTCCAGATAATGCGGGCTCGGAGCGTACAGCATACTTTCTCAGCTGAATCACCAAAATAATACCATGGCAAACAAACTGGAAAAGATGGGCAAGTAGTCACCTTTCGAGAAACCGTTCGCAGACGCAAATACACTCCAGTAGCGAGTCGCCGGAACTTGGCTTCGGGGAGCCAATCGTTTAGATCGAAAGCGTTTTTCTTCGCAATATACGGGTTTCTAAACATAATCTTGGTTTCTAGACGCTCCAGACGTCGACTTGGACGCAGATGACGCCCTCACAGTGAGGATTCTAATTTCATGCGGGATTCACCACACGTTGGAATCGGTTTTACCGAGGTCTCCTGTCGGATTTTGGAAACTTTCGGCGACGTTTCCGTGATTCCGCTGGTGATTTGGTTTTGCCTTTTGGGAACGCTCTGTACCCATCTGCTGGAAATTTGCTAAGGATCAACGCAGCAATTCGTGATCGTTTCGCGAGATGGATACCGTTTTTTGGGGTTTTGCCCGATCCCGCCAACTTTAAATGCCTTTAGGGATGGGGTTAGGGATTCACCGGAAGCGGATCTGCGATCACAAGTTGCCGCGATCGCACGTTGCAGCAGAGACACTGCAGCGAAGACAGGGATCGCTGATTCCTGCCGCTCATGTCAGGAACCGGAACCCCAGTGGAGCGAATGATTCTTACAAAAGGCTCGCTTCCGAAGGAAATCGATTGAATTGGTCAGTGGATGCTTTGCGTTGGCAAAGATTCGACACCGCGAACCTACGAATACGGCAATTGTGTTGCGGGCGAAAACTGTCAACTAAAAATGGATCAAGTCGTTAGAGAAAGCTAGGAAATGAAAACAGAACCCGTGAATCGAGTCATCTTGTTTGCCATTATTTGCGTTGCGTCGGTTGGATGTGCTAGCCAGTACGGCCACATCCTATCGAGCAACGAAAGTGATTTAGTGGGTAGTCACACTGCGGGTGCTGCGACTTGGAATCCACTGGTCGATGAAGCGGTTGCAAAACTTCTCGGTCGATGCCCTTCACCTGTTCAAGCGGTTAATTTCCAAGACACCAAACCGCTCGGTGATTCGTCAAGCGTGGGCTCGGCGTTGGTCGATGGAACTGCCACGGTTTGCTTTGTGGGGATCGAGAACAAAAGTGCCGAAGAAATCGGTGACTTCAAAGACCAGCTTTACGAGCGGATCGATATGCAAGTCAATGAAACGGATGCCTTTCGTGGGATAAGCCGTCGAATGGTCGACGCAGCACTGATGGAAACTCGCCTACGCCCCGATTCGCTTTTCTTACCAAATAACCGAGCGAGTTTTGCTGCAGCATTGGGAAGACAGGGAACTCCAGTTGATTACTTGCTTTACGCAACCATCACCAGCGGCACGACAGAACGAAATAAAACGAGTCAACGAAACTACCTGTTGACACTTGAATTAGTCAATTTGAGTAGCGGTGATTCGATCAAAGAGTCGGCTGAGATTCGCAAAGGTTACAGCAAAAATGCTGCCGCTAAATGGTGGCATTTTGGACTCATGCAGGCATGGTGATCAAAACCTACTTTGGAAAAGTCTCCGAAGTCACAAAGCGAATGCCAATTATTTAAGGTCAAGCAATAGATGGAGCAAACGGAGCGTTCAACGCGATGGTTGTGTTCAAAACTGATGCATATCACTGCATTGGCGAATGCTCTCGGCTTGGTTGCATCAATGGAGATACGATTCTTCCTGTTGTTCGCTCCTGTCCTGCTGGTTGGATGCAGTACCCCTTTCAAACAACTACACTCTGCTCGCGATCTATTCGCCAGCGGTCAGCTTGAAGCGACTCGGGTCGCCTTGGAAAAAGTTCGCGACGACCACAATCGCTATTCGGATCCTGCGGAACTCGATCTCGCCATCGTCGATCTCGCTTCGGGTAACCCCGAGGACGCGGAGCGACGTCTTCGTCGGATGCGAGATAAATTCGATCGCCAACCGCGTCTGCAAGGTGCAAATGAAGTTGCGGCCATGGTGACTGACGATACCGCTCTGTCTTTCCGTCCATCTGGTTACGAGCAGGTGTTGATTCGATCCATGCTGGCGGTATGCTCCCTAGCCCATGATCAACTTGATGCGGAAAGCTACACCCTTCAAGCAATGGCAAAACAATCAGAACTCGCTCGGCTATCAAAAGATCGAGGACTGATCCAATCGAACGAGATCTACCAGCCCATCGCGTTCGCTCCGTATCTTCGGGGTGTTTTGAGAGAAGCGACACACCGAAACTATGATGATGCGGCTCAGTCTTACCGTTTAGTTAGCGAGGTCGAGCCACAGTTTTCGGCGATCGGAGCGGATATTCAAAGGGCCAGTGTCGGGGCCCACAGCGAACCCGATCATGGCGTGATCTACGTCATCGCATGCACTGGGAGAGGCCCCGTCCTCGAAGAAACAGAGGCCCCTGTCACGACTGCGGCCATGCAGATCGCCTCGGTCATGCTACAGCAGATTGAAGCTGAGAAAAATCAGGATGGTGAAAAGGAAACATTGAGTCTTCCTAATTTAGCAAGCGTCAAAGTGCCAACGGTCACATCTCCGCAGTGTCATATTGCTCGAGTTGGTGTTGAGGTGGATGGGCGTCCGGTTGGAGTAACGGAGACGATTACCGACATCAAGCAACTTGCCATCTCGCAGTTGGAGGCGGAAATGCCGTGGACGATTGCCAGAGCGGTGGTTCGAAGGGTATCGAAAGAATTGGCGGTCGCCAAAGCTGGGAAAAGTCTCGGGCTTGATGGCATCGAAGGTTCGCTTTTTCGATTCGCAACATCGACGCTCTGGAGCGGAATGGAACACGCGGATACTCGCTGCTGGAGTTTACTGCCTCGAGAGATCCAGGTGCTTCGATTTGAGTTGCCCGCGGGGAAGCACAGCCTGAGGCTCTCTACGTTGGGCTGGTCCGAAGAAATTTACCGCAGCAGCGCGCCGATGGAGGTTGAGGTGATCAATGGTGAAAACAACTATGTGATCGCGATCGCGCCTGACGAAAGAATCTACACAGTCCACTCGGGTGAATCCTGAATCGTAGCGTCTAGAGGAACCTCAATGCGTTCACCACTCAGCCACGTCGTCCAACTCAGGAAATTCGACGGCCCGGGGGGGCGAGAAAGATGGGAAGTTACTGGCGATGCGAAGTTGCTGATTTCGAGAATTTGACGGGTCCGCTACGATCACCAGTGCGGTGTTTTCTCACTCGTCTTGCGTTCTAGCTCGATGCGTTCCCCGTTTTCGTTCGGCGATATTCAATCGGCGAGATACCATGCCAACGTTTAAAAACGTTGCTGAAGGATGATGGGGATTCATATCCCACCAAATACGCGATCTCCCCAATCTCGACGTCGCTGTCTCGCAGCAACCTGCGAGACTTACCCATTCTAATTTCGGTAAGGTATTGCAGAGGAGGTAGGCCAACAAGACGACGGAACCGATCCGAAAAGGCTGATTTTGAAACCTTTCCCAGCCTCGCCATTTGCGGAACGGTCCACGGTGATTCTGGCTTCTCAACCATAACACGAATGACTGGCCCAATAACCGCGTCGGTTGCGGCACGCATCATTCGGAACACTCCGCTGTTACTGTCAGAAGCTTCGTTCGCACGACTTTCAAGAGCAGCGGCAACGGTTTGCAGCAATATTAGCTCACTGAGTCTTCGTACCACAACGCTCCATCCCGCTAGGCGATCGCGTCGCGCCGACTGAATCATCGCAAGCATCGGCTTGCATAGACTGAGAGTCGGCTCGCGATCCTGAACCAATCGAACCGTATCGGGAAGGCCAATATCCAAAGGATTGGCGCTGACTTCGGTAATATCGAATTGCCCGTAAAGAAGACATGTACGCTTGACGTCGACGTCAGATTCACCTGGCAAACCAGTGGTCAAAGCATCTGCCGGTGAGGAATTGACCAAAGTAGGGGAGAGAACAGGCGGCGGAAAAGTTGTCGGTTCGACAATTGCAAGGTCAATCGAAACCGAACGCGCTTCGGCATCGGAACAAATTCGGTGGGCAAAGCCGCGTGTCACCACAATGTGATCTCCGGCCTTCAAATGAATGGCAGGCATCGCTGAATCGGCCGGAAACAATAATGCTTCGCCATAAAGCATGACATAAAGACAACCACGATTCGAAGGGACGTCGAAACTCCAGCGATTCTCAAGGTTGAGTTCCGTTGCCATCCAATTTGGAAAGTAGGCACCCTGAAGCAATGTCGAAACAGGGTCGACGGAGGCGGCGTCGGAGTGATCAGTCGTGAGTGCGTTCAACCGTGTTTCCTTGTCTTTTGAGCTTTCCAAAGCGGGCGCCTGTTCCATGCGGCCCACCTGCCTTGTTGAAAACACTTTTGACAAAAGAAGGTTTCGGTTCCAACAGTAGTTTTGCGGGAAATCTTGATTGGTGGGCAAAAGCAAAGAAGAGAAAGAAGTGTGAATTGCAAGTCTTTTGGATGAATCCGCAAAGAACTTCAACGCCTCATTTGTGATTTAAAACAAAATCGTGAATCGGACATA
>Ga0181563_10003321_pt1 | contig 15370 bp, 28 predicted proteins | sample 011ome_25_FD_133759 | JGI IMG/M metagenome (GOLD analysis project Ga0181563, IMG submission 133759) | Coastal salt marsh microbial communities from the Groves Creek Marsh, Skidaway Island, Georgia - 011512CT metaG (megahit assembly) | ecosystem: Environmental > Aquatic > Marine > Intertidal...
CCGATCAATGGATTATCCAATGGTAACTGCACCCGTGTATCCGTTTTCTCTGTATGAACGGTGAGGTAGTCGGCATCCCATGATGCCCACTCTAATTTGCACACATCAATCGCACGAAGACCAGTCCACCAACCAAGCATGATTGCTTGCTTAAAGAAGTAAGGAGCCTCCTTCACCATCAGATCGTACTCTTTCTTAGTGAATGGTATTCGTTTATTAGTTTCCTTTGCTTGATGGCTTAACTTGGAAGCATCAACTGCAACACCATATGATGGGTCTTTTACAATGTAGCTATTTGCTACAGCATATCCAACGATTGACCGAATGGCGGCAAGCCTTTGCTCTCTTGATCCAAGCTTAACATCACTCTTCTCATTCACATAGTTAGAGATTTTCTTGGAGGTAATATCAGACATATATTTAATTCTAGCTTTCTTTGCGAATGCTTGGATTAGTTTTGTCTGAGTAAATAAAGTGTTGTGGGAGCGGGCTCTTACTTTCGAGAACTCAACCCATTCATGCACGCAATCTTGGAATGGCATATTTCGATCTGCTACAATAGAAGCGATGGCATCCCGTTGTAGTGCCCCAATTCTTCCCGCAGTTTCTAGCTCTTCGATCTTCGCTTCCTTACACAGCATTATTGCTTCCTTCTTATTCTTTGTGCCAAGGTTACGGGTAACTGTCTTACCCGATTGTGCCCTGAATCTAACTGAGTATATTCCTGTTTTCTCGCTTTGTATGATTTTCATTTTATATACTTAACTTTAGTGGCTTGCGATCCCGTGGGTCTATGTAATGCATGCCCGATGTTTTCTCCTGAGATCTTCCAGCGTTCTGAATTATAGCTAATGTCACAAGCATATGCTTCTCGTTGTCCCCAAGTATTTTAATTGGTAACTTATCTTTTCCTTCGGCGTAATAGTGCAATTCTTTCTTCATGTGACTTATCTTTTCGTGTTACTATGTGCCAGTCCTTAACGAAAAGCAAGTCTGAATTGCTTGATTTTTTATCTTGTCCTGAAACTTTAGCATATTTTTCATTCTCATCTCACGGGTGCGAGGGATTTTCTTCTCTCTGCATTCAACCCGGTGAGCGTAATCGGGAGCCATGGAGTCAGCTGAGTAGAGCATATCCCTAACCTCAGAGAATCCGAGTGCAGTTTGTTTAAGACCAAAAGCATGAACCTTATAGTCAGTCAATGGTCCATAGTGAGCGTCAAGTAGGTTAAGTATTTCAGCTACTGACTCCGGGTTATTGTTCCGCTTGCATGTGGAGCCAATACCGATCCATTCATAGGGGCGATAATCACCCACGATTTCCTTGCACTTGCAGTACATTTGCCAATGCCTCAAGTAATCATGTGGGTCATCACCTTGCAGTACCGGCATCACAGGAACTTTCAATCCTTGCATTTCGGCTTCTTGAAGAATGTCAAAGTATCTCTCTACAGTCCAGCATTGGTGCTTGGTTACGGTTGCAGTAAAACCTCTTTTCCTTTGCGCCAAAAGCACTTCAGGTTCACACATATAGTCCTGTGTTACTATGCAAGCTAGATCACCGCAGTCTTGGAATCTAGTTGCTAGCTTAACATAAGCATGTGGAGTCTGTACGAATTTACCTGGTGCTTCTTCGCCTAGTCCGATCTGGGAGAATGCACCTGAGTCCAGCATCCATCTCCCTACATTTATTGGGTCTTTCCTTGAGCGTAATGAATACGCATTTAGCATAGCGGCTTCCAATTCATGAGCCCGCTTGGGGTCGTCTGTTCCTACGAAGTATTCTTTCATTGTCTTCTTGATAATTGGCTGATTACAAGCGTACTAGCTACATTCCTTAATGCCTTGGCATCATGTCCATATACACCCTTGGGTGACTTTTGTAGAATTAGCATCGCTTCCTTGATGTAAGTATGGAGGACCGGATCGGCCCTCCATTTACTTACAGGTAGTTTCATTAACATGTATTTCATATTTCTGACTCATGTGTGAGTCCGTGTTTGGTAGGGCGGTAACCCTGTGATTCAAGTGTGCTGAATAACCTGTCCCATACATGCTTCATTAGCTTTGATAGATTCAGGCGTGTACTGAACTCAATGAAGTAGTCAGCTATATAGCTACGAACACTTTCTGCGTCCGCTTCATCGTTCATGTAGTCCCATGTGATACCAAGTCTTTCTGCGTCCTCGGGTGTGTCCGCTTCTATATCTGGCATCAATTCAGCAAGCTCTTCATCCGTACAGCATTTAATAATCTCTCGGATAGTAGTTTCCATTTCAGCTTTCTCTTCTTCAGGTGTCATCTCTACTTGTTCCTTTCTTTCTTGTCTCTCTCTTGGAGGCAGACTTGTTTTGTTTTTGCCTCCAACGCTCCAAGGTTTCTTCGCATAGGTTTTCTTCTATGTGAGTATTTATTCTCCCGAGTTGATCTGCAGCTCCTTGCTGATGCGCAATCAGTTGCCGATTTAGCTCGAGCGCTAGTAGCTTGGAGGTCTCAACTGCCCTGTCCTTTAGTGTTCCAGCCATAGCTGAAACCATAAGTTGGTACTGGGATTGGGTTAGTGTTAGTTTGATTATACCTTGTCCCCTTAGAGCAAGGTTGCATTCAGCACCCGCAAGATCATCAGTTGTAGATGTCTTGGAGGGTTTCTCTTTCCATGTGGTTGGTTCTAGTTCTATTGTCATGCTGCTTTTTGTTTTGCGATAAACTCGATCCTCTTATCGACTAATTTATCTAGGTATCTATTGTAGTTGGGCATCGAAGGCTTGTACCCCCTGAGTACTTCCAGTCCCTTCTTGTCACGGGCGGTAGAGATATTCATCATGAATGCCTCGTAGCTTCCTCGTGCTCTTCCCTCGTATTTCTCCAGGTGTGCGTTCCTGTATTTGGTTTTGGAGTACTTCTCCTCCTTGGCTTGATGTATAAGCATCTGATCGTATGTATGCCATAGGTCTTCGATTTCTGATTGTTCGTATTTCTTTTTCATAAGTGTCCGTTTTGTTGGAATGAATAAGCGGAAGTGCCGATGATTACATGGTCATGGACACATATATCTAGTATGCCACCAGCTTTGCACAGAAGGTGCGTGACTGATATGTCGGCTTTACTAGGGCTTGGGTCTCCGCTTGGGTGGTTGTGGCAGAAGATTACGGCGCTCGCACCCGCTAGAATAGCGGGGCGAAACGCAGTACTTATATCCACATGGCAAGCTGAGATTGAACCGATGGTGGTTCGCTCTCTACCAATAGGATAATTCTTCCTGTTTAGCATGATTGTCCAGAACTGCTCCTGCATAGGGCGGTCATCGAACGCATCGTGCATGTAGTCTGCTACTTTGTTCGGCTGGTCTAGGTTCTCGTGCGAGATAGTACCAACCTTGGTGTATGTTATTTTAGCCTCATATATAATCATATTGCTGTTAGCATGGAGAATGGAACATTCCATTTACCGTGCTTACCTTCTATATTGCAGAGAGCACGGGTGCGGTTGACTTTAATAACCTCACCTATCTCATCTAGTTGATTCTTACCGCCAGAGATTTTCACCTTCACACCCGGTGCGAGCTCATACTTGACGAGCATACCGATCTGATCGTGACGATCTCTTGCGACTTTACGGATTTCTTCCAACGCACTCTTGTCCTTTACTTGGTACAAAAGTCCGATGATTTGCGTTTTTAACTCTGTTGTTACTGTGCTTTGTGTGTTACTCATTTGCTGTGTTCATTTCTGTGATTAACGCACTTACTGCGTCTTGGTCATCCTTAGTGATGCCAAGCTCCTCGGTGCGCGTGATAGTCAAGAGTCTGTCGCGAAGGTCAGCCCATTCGCGTTCGACTGCTCGTTCCTGTTGTTCGAAACCATTGCGGATCGCATTCCTACCGGTGACATGCTCGGCAAGAATCTCGCTGGCATCCACAAGCTTTACATCTCGGGGCACTCGCTTACCGTGCAAGCAGATGGTAGCGGCATCCTCTTTGTTACCAAGCTTGTCAAACATCAGTTCCTCGATGCTGTTCTTGTGCAGTATGACATACACATTTACATCTTCCTTGGATGTCAGGCGATAGATGCGACCTAACGCTTGATTGAACTTACCATACGACCACTCAAGTGAGCCGATGATTAAGTTTCTACATTGCTCAAAGCTGAATGCTTGTGCGCAGTTGATACCCATAAGCATGACTTGCGTCTCTTTGGATTTGAACCTTGCAGCTTCTCGTGCCTTATCGCTTACATCTCCATCAATGCGACTGAATGTAACCTTGGCTTCGGATAACCTTTTGACCAATTCATTAGTCATACCCTTGCGGGCAGACACATGAACAATCTGCTCACCTTTAGCTAGATGTTTATACATCGTCTCAAGGATCGCTACGATCTTGGGCGTGAAGTTAGAACTACTAAATATATTGTAGTCTGTATCCACGGGGTTGGCGGCTAGTCCTCGAAGGTACGCCATCTGTACACCATACCTAAACATAGGTTGAGCACATGGTATGTTCGCTGGATCCATGAAGTGCGTGTAGTTCATCCGTTGCTCGGCAGTCATTGGCACTCTGATGTCGAGTACATTTGACTTGGGGAGATCGGGATTACACTGCGACTTACTAATGAAAGCTACCGTCGGACGAAGTAGTTTCAATAGCTTGGCGGGCTGACTGATGATGGGTGAATCCTTGAGTGCGGCAGGTCCACGACCATGCTTCTTATTGAGTTCACTTTGCGTGTGATCTCTCTCCTTGGATACAAACTCCTTCTTGAAGTCGCTAATCTCATCCAACCTGTAGGGCCAACGAGGGTTTAGTCTGTCTCCGTGGAACCAGTTAGGTACGGACAACCAACCCATAAGGGAGAATATATTCCATACCATATTGGGTATCGGAGTGGCAGACAGGGCGAACTTGTACTTCGGTTGCATACGAATGAAGTTGTTCGTGATCTGAGAATCAAGGTTACAGATGAGGTGTGCCTCGTCCAGTATTACCATATCCCAGAAGGTGTGACCGATCGTTGTCGCAAGGCAAGGCTCGGAGATACACTTGATTGCATGCTTCTCGCCTGTTGGAGCACCCTTATCCCTAACCTCAAGGACACGGGTTATACCTATACCATGATGGTAGCACTCTGTATCTTTCTCTCCTAATGGAGATATAAGATCAGGCACTCTGACCTTCATGGTCTTTAGGTGCTTACGGTACAGATCCTCCGGGTCTTTCTTTCTGTGATGCCAAGAACCAGGTATCTGCTCGAACCCATTGCGAAACATCACATAGTCGTATGTAAGGAATACACCATATGGTAGCTCGCCTCCGTGCTGAGTAAGTAACTTGTCATAGTCATCTTGACCAAACAGCTTAAACACCGGTATATCGGGTGCGAACTTACCGAACTCTGACATCCATTGCGATGGGGTCGTAGCTTCATTCTTCTTACTCTCGCCATCTTTAACTGTACCCTTGGGGGCAACAATTAATACACGGGAGCACATCTTCATCATCACCATGCAGATAGCGATAAGCGTCTTACCGCAACCTGTCTCGGCTGAGATGAGCGCGGCTTCTGAGCATGCCGCTTGTGCCACATACTTCATTTGACCAGGGAAGAACTTGAAGTCACCATCGCACTCCATGTTCTCTAGGATGGTCAACGCTTGGTTGTATGACTTCTCGTTATCTTCCGCTAGGGTAGGCACATGGGGAGGCTCGAAGTATTCCCACATCTTAGACTCATCAATGTCGTGTTCCAACACTGGGTGGTCACGGAAGTTCATCATCCACTCTCGATCATCTCTGAAAGATAAGGCGAAATCCTTACCCTCTAGTGACATCTGATGAACCATGGGGGACACCTCCTTGGACTCCTCATTGAAGTGCATTTTGGTGCGAGTGAATGGCTCAACATATCCGATTGCTCGGGACTTGAACTCGTACTGCTTACCCTTGGTTAGCGTAAGACCACCGGGTTCCTCTACACTTTTGATGCAAGTGAGGAACTTCTTCTCATCCACATATGCAACCTTCTCGTATGGAGTTGGCTCACGAAGTGGACGGGCGATCCGTGATGATGAAGCAATTGCCGTATCAATTAGCTCGGCGGCTTCAGGTTGAATAAGACACTTGGGGTGCCTCATTACTTTTTGAAGTCTCTGTCTATCGCTTAGTGCTACGACTAAGGACATTGGAGTTCTTCCACCAATCAGCTCAAGGTCAACCTTGATGTCTGATGGTGCGTAGTCTGGAAAGGTGCGGAGCTTGCCGTCCCTTTCCTCTATGTCATACATCATTTATTGATTTGTATTTCTATTACTTGTGCTTCTATTCCTTGCTCGTGCAGGTGTTTAACAACACTTTCTGCTTCGAGTCTCTTGTAGGTTACAGTCTCCTCGTTGGAGTTGCATAAGCATACTCCTTCGGAAGCGACTAGGTATCGTTTATTCATTTTTGTATTTTGACCGGGTTACAAACACCCTTGTTTATGTCAAAGAAAACACCCTGCACCTCGAGGCTTCCCCACTTAAGGAGGCGCCATACGAGATGCAAGGCTTGATCAGCAACCACTCTGTTCGTAAAAAGATCTTGCCTGTAGTACTGATCCACGCACCCAGGTTCGTCATCAGGTGCTTCATCGCCGTAAATTAAATCTGAGTTATCTTCATATATATTGGGTAACTTACCTTTGTACTGACCGATCAGTACCTGACCTGACGATCTACTGTTACCGCAGTCGATCATGTATGTACCTTCCTTTTGCCACGACTTGGCTATCCGCTCACGGGATGCGACGGTATCAACGCATGATATAACCAAGTCTTTCTTGTCGGATGATGGTGCCTTACTCGGTATACCTAACCATCTTGTTTGGTAGTATGCATTGATCCGCTTGGTTAATACCTTCGCCTTGTTGCTACCGACATCACAAGGGAAGAATGCTTGTCTGCCCACATTCTCATGGCTTACCGTGTCATGGTCATAGGCTGTTACATGAATCTCAGGTTTGCCTAATTGCTTGAGTGCGGTGTGGAGTGAGGCGAGTCCATTTATTATGTGACTGCCTGTGCCACCGCATCCATACACTGATATTTCTCTTATCTGTTCTGTTACTTGGTGCATTTCATCCAATCTAGTAGGGTTTGTTCTTTGTGTTTAAGTCTATCTGCACGCTTTGGGCGGTAGTTAAACTTGCTATAGTAAAAGCTATTCTGCCAATCATAGATAGCATCTAAGCAGTAGGCTGTATCCGTTGGTGTGGTTACATTGCAGTTACCCATGGATCCATCGCTAGGGTGTACATCGATTGCCGCATATGGTATTTGATACAATGTATCCCAAGCACCCGGTCTTTCTGTCCACGGGGAATCAATGCAATCAACCTTCGGGCTCTTGATTGACCATACTGCAACAGACAGAAGATTACCACCGCCAGTACCTTTCTTTACTTTAAAGACAAGACCGGGATGTACATAGTAGCTTGTTTTGTCCTTACCTCCTTTGCCACTGACTGTGATTTTATCTCTGCGTGGTCTAGTGTACCAGATCATCAGCTTATCCTCTTCATACCATAACATCTGTGGAGGTAATGGATGTGGCTCACTTGGTTCTGTAACTAGAGCCTTCAGCTCTTCAGTGGATAATGGTTTGGGGTCATCCCATACATCATCCTTCTTAGTGTAGTGTACACAGAATGTTTTCTCCTCATCCTCGTACACCATGATTGCTTGTTTAGCTGGGATCGATTGTAGCATGTGATATATAGTTTAGTAGTTCTGCGAATGGCTTGAAGTTGCGTAATTGCTCTTCAGTCTCCGCTTGGTTGTGGAATACCGGCATACAGGATGCATGCATGTACTCCATTTGTTCTCTCATTAGTGCATCTAGTGCTATCCATAGTGGGTCACTTTTCTGCCCTTGATCTGTAACCGCTACCTTTATCCAATCATTGAGTGCTTCCTTGCGGGTCTCATAGAGATAGTCCTGATCCCGAATGAAGTGGTTGGTAGACCTAGATTGGTAGGGTTCAAACCCATACCATGAGCATGTAGCGATTGGCCAACGACCAACACTCTCGGGTAGATCCAAACCTAAAGATGAATCCATTACCTTACGGCATTTCTTGAGGATTCTTTTTAGCTTGGGTGGAACTTGATGTGGTATCCGTTTTGATACATCGTTTATCCAAGTAGGATACAGCCCGCTCCGTTGTTCGTTATCGTGTATGTGATTCACTTCTTCCTCACTTCTTGCTTCATAGTAAAGGTAAGTGCTTTCAACTTCACTAGGTGTCATGATGTAGAGCGGGGACATATCCAGTAGGTGTAACACTAGAGGACCAATCCCGAATTGATTATGTAGCATATCCAATCTGCCACCAATTGCACGGTTACTGCTATTGTTGTAGGCATTAATGATTGGTACATTACTACCGCAATCTAGGGACAATATCTCGACCTGTAGGTTCTCGAAACCCGGGCACTCATGAAGGATAGAGGTTAGGTGTTCATCAACTACCGTTTCTGTGTGGTATGTAGGTTCATACCTTCCGTAGACTCCATCAAACTCTATGGTCTGTGGTAAATCAGAAGGTAATTCTAAAAGAGGGGAGGCACGGCACGGGGAGCGAAACTCCCCATGCCTTTGACTTTCTTTAGCCTCTTGCTCACTTTTAATGATAACTGAAACCATATGGGGTCACCCTTTAGTTCCGTAGTTACCACGCATCTCGTAGGTTTCTTGTCCTTTGAGTTTGTATTTTGCTTTACCGTCTTCATGGAAAGGACCTGCAATTTGTCCAGTTGTTAATGATGGATGTTGCCTTGAGTACAAATCCATTACCTCTTCCGGTGTCATGTGTTCACCAGGGTCGGGCAATTCAATATCTCCAAATTTGAAGACACGCTTTATGGGTTTTAATCCTTCTTTTTCTTCTGACATAGTTTTTTCTCTCGTTCTCGTTTAGTTCCGGCAAGAATAAGCATAGTATCCTTGAACTGGATTCGTATTTGTTCTCCCCGCTTTAGCTGTGTGCATTCATCGGGCGATAGGTTTATTACACGTGTGTTCATTAATGATTCTTGAGTATATCTTCATTCCTTGTTGGTGTTTTGACTCGTTTGTTGATTTTCTCTGCTACCTCACGCGGGGTTAGGTTAGAGAGGATCTCATATGTGCCGTAACCTGCATTGCCTACTACCCAGATTCTTGAGCGGATGTCAGGCATCGAGTTAAACTCGGCTCGTGTAACAGATGTAACATACTTTGGGTTTACCCATTGACCATCATTTCCTAGTTGGATCATAGATCAAGGTCTCCCAATCCTAACCCAAGCGGGTCATCCTGTTTGTTATCTACGGCAGTAGCGATGCTTTCAGCTTCAGCTTCAGCGGTGGGTGTCGGCGTGATAGTCGGCTTCTCCTCCTTCTTAGGCTCCTCCTTCTCGCCTAGTCGATTGCCATCATCAAGAGGTAGGTCTGCTTGATTGGCACGCTCCTTGGCTTGCTTCTCTCTAGCTTCCTCCATCTCTCGCTTCTTCTTTTGAGCTGCAGTCTCCTTCTTGCCATTAGTGGCACGCTTGGAAGGTTTCTTCTTCTCATCAGCACGAGCCTTGATCTGCTTCTCGATCTCAAGGATAGTATTAGTACCCTCGACCAGCACATTAGTGTACGCATGGATGTCATCTACTAACTCTTGGTTAGTGAATGTATCCACGGGATACTTCTTGAACAATGGTTGCTCAAGTACAGGCTTGTCCGAGTCGTCAACCTTCTTGCCTTCAAGTAGAGCAGGTATGATGTAAACCCATACATGCTCGTCTTTCATTTCTACATCAAACCTAAGTTTGTGTGTATCTAGTAGTGGTAGTATTTCTTTTATCATTATGAGAATTTCTTGAGGATTTCTTCCTTAATCATTTCGGGCACCTTCTGTGCCATACCCTTAATTGCTCCATGCAATTGCTTGATTGCTTCCGACTGCTTATCCATAGTCTTCTGCTGTTCAGCTACGATGTTACCTAGCTTAAGGATTGCTTGTTGTATATCTGGCTTATCCTCGGGCGGGCTGTCCGTTGATGCAATGTAGTCATCCAATGCACGAAGCAATGAAGTACCAGGTGATCCAGCCACATCGTTCAGTGCAGTTGCCATACGCTGGGGTGGGGGAGTACCTTTAGTTGCATTGTCCTTGACCAGCTCATCGACCTTATCGAGTGTCTTGTTCTCGACATCATCCATTGCCTTGTCCACCTCAGATGGCTCGGGTGGATCCGATCGCTGTTCCTTGGATGAAATCTCCACACCATCTTCAATAGGTGCTTCAGTAATATCCATATCTAGGTTGGTCACATCTTGATGCTCATCAATGCTAGGCTCAACCGGTGCGGATGTAGCAGATACTGAATCAAACTCACCACTCTTGAGTCGCTGAAGCCAACCATGCAGGGTGTCCCGCCTGATTTGCAGATAGAATCCTTCATTGTCTAACGCATCACGAGGTGGCTCTTCCGGCTTACCATTAGCATCGACAGGCCAATATGGATTGGGTGATCCGTCGCCCATGGTAGGCTTGTTGAACTTCTTGCCCGATAGATCATTCTTGTAGTAAGTTAAGCCGAGTAGCTTACGATCTATTGCGGTGATACACATTGCAGTGAACCGAGATTGTACCTCGTCACCATGTTGTTTCTTTCGAGTGGATAACTCTTGTGATAATTCTACTTCAATTGACATGTTGTAATTTCTCCTTTTGTTGTCTGATTTTTGCTGAGGTGATTGCTTTCTGAACCTCTTTGAATGTGTGGCGATAATCCCCCTTGCCATTATTGGCACAGACAGTAGCTGCCTTGAGAGGGATACCGCAGATTCTAACAAGTTCATCGGCGATCTCCTTAGTGTTTAGTGTTGGTGTTTCGTGCCATGTGAACCGGGACCCGAACTTGGGAGTCAGGTGATCTTTCCTTTCTGACTCCGACATCGTTTCCCATTCTTCATCGCGACTAGGTTTCTTATTCGTGGTAACTAATACCACCATTTCATTTGGTAGCTCATCCTGTAACCAATCGTGCAGTACATTCTGCACATCCTTGTTGATGTTATCTACCTCGTTGATAATGAGAGCCCGTCGCCTTCCATTGAATGGCACGAGCTGACATCGATACATGATGTCTTTCGCTTCACTAAGAGTTACATCATTCCCCTTGTAGGTGATGACATTGTCTTCATGATCTGCGTACTCCTTTCCTATAAAGGTAGCGATTGTTGTCTTTCCTCTGCCCGATCTCCCGTGCAAGAGGAAGCATCGCTCCCCGTCTTCCTGTTGTGTCTCAAAGGAGATTGATTCGTGGATAAATCGCACGCTTTCTCCGATGAGTTCACTTGGTTTTGTTGGTCTATGTCTTGACCAGTTTCTATTATGCATAATTGTTTTTGCTCGTATTGTGATTGCTTATATCCGTTGGTCGCTTGGCGTACCATGTCATCTATGAATCCGTCTGTTATTACTTCTGATATGTGTTTCATCCGTACATTGCATCCGCCCTTTCATTTTCGTAGTGTTCTTTGATTGTTACTTCGCATGGTGCTTCCTTGCAGTTATCCTCTAGCATCTCCTTTGCTTTAGTAGTGTAAGATTCTTGCTCATCACTCGTGAGTGTTAGGGTCTCACCTGATTCCGGGCATGACGCATCCACGAATACTACTTCTTCAAGTACTATGTTGTAGCATTCTTGTGTGCCCGACATACCACCCGTGCAGTGTGTACCTGCATAGTCGAATGATGCATCTTCCATTATCCATGTACCCTCAACGGTTACACTAGCTTTTGGAAACTCTAGCTCATGTTCCTTAGTGTAGCTCATTGGAATCTATACTTTACCTGGTGCATTCTATTCTGTGACTGCTTGCGTGTGAGCTCATATATCTCAGATATATTCTGCACGACTATGCCTTCCCATGGATACGCATCATTTGGCCCACATAACTGATGACTTTCCCAATTGCTCTTGAGTGTGTCGTACATAGTTATTGCACCGAGTGTCGTGCCAGCTTGAGGGAATCGCCAGACATTACCATGAAGGTATGTGTTGAGGTTTGTGCAGGTTAGTACATTGATTCGTTCGTACAACTTCATGCGCCCGTGATAGTCGTACGCATTCCAGTTTGGTGACTCACCAATTACGCAGTCGATTACAACTGCACTACCTTCATTTATACCATGATGGATATACTCAATGTCCCACCAATATACGGGTGGTGCATCTTGAATACCGCTGAGTGCATGGGGTTGCTTGTTCAGCGCATGGTGTATTCGTTGCCTATGCTCATCCTTCATGTATGTGTAAGGCTTCATGTGTCTGTTGAACACTGTGCCGTCTTCATCCATTAGTACCCGATGCCCATCTAGCTTGGGTGTTGCTACTTCATTCCTGAATAGCGTGAAGTTTTGAGGCAACTCCCCCCCGCCCGTTGGACGAGAGGGGTAGCCTAGTTCTTTACTGATAATTAACATGATACTCTTTCCTTCCATGCTTCGTTGAAGACCTTGAGTATGTCATCCTCCTGGAATCCTTCTCCGTAGTCTTTTAGTTTGTGAATAGTATCGTCAGTTGTTCCGCTATAGAATGCTTCATGATTCTCTAGCTCACGCATGATGATCTGTTGTGCTGTGTGATCCTTCTTGTCGGCTTCGATGCCTTCCTTCATGACCTTTTCCACGCCATCAACTAACTCCTTTGCTTTGTCCGTTGGTACATAAGTGCCCCAACCAATACCCACATACTTCGTGCCTTCCTTGGCTTTCTCCTTGAATTGGTGGTTATTGAATGCAAAGAACGCACCGCACCTTTCCATTAGTGCTTCATGTGCTTCTTCCGTGTAGTGGCTTAGGTACTTCACTTGAACCACCTCCTTGGGGTAATGCACTGGTCTCCGTAGTCTGTGAGCTTGTAGTAATCCTTTAGCTCCTCCGTCCTTACCGCGGCATTATTGTACAAGGATATAATCAAGTCGTGGTCATATCCTTGGTAGAGGTCGGTCCACTTTGCACGATACTTGGCAAGTAGATTCTCAAGGTCATCCTTATGAATCCTCCCACCTAAACCATCGGCGTGATCCTCCTTGGCGTTGACAATGCAATGTGAAGCAACCTCCTTGAGGAGGTTCATTACTGATAGATACCCTATACTTCGTGGTGTTACTGCTAGATCGTTCATCGTCCGAATGCTACGGGGATTGGTAATACCTTGTTGAGCCTGGTATCCTGCTCGGTAGTAAGGGATGCACGAGCACCATGGAATCCTTCACGAGGCATACTCATAAACTCAAACTCGGTGACCTTTGTGCCTACGATGGCATCAATCTCCTCGAGCTTGGTTGCTACTGCATCGTGCTTATCTTCGGGGATAAGGCTGAAGTCTACATTGCCTTGAATCCGTAGCTTGAAGTGGGCATCGGTGAATGCGTCGCCACATATCTCCCTGACCTCTCCAAGTGTACCATCATCAATAGCTCGGTATCCTTGCTCCTTTACATTGACTGTAACCACATGCTCACCCGCACCTTCGATCTGCCCGGTGAACTTAAACTGCTTGGGTCGCTCTTGTGAACGATCCTCAAGTAATTTATTGATTACATACTTATATAGGTGGCGTGCTCTACCAATTAGACCTTCGCCATCCTTCTTATTTATCTTGCCGAAGTAGTGATTCTCTACGAAATCCTGTAGAGATTCTCCTACTGCGACATATTCGATGCGACTTCCGCCAGAAGTTTCCTTCTTGGGTGAGCCGGCTTGTGCTTGTTTTCTTCTATTCGCTAGTACTGACATAAGATATTTTCCTTTCTTGTTGTTTTGCTTTGGCTAGGTTCAGGGTGAACTCAGCTTCTTGTTTGGTTATCCGGTTGCGCAACTCGGTGGGGATGTCTGTGATAGTCAGGGTTCCCTGCGTTGCTTTGGTTGTTCCGACCATGTCGAGGAAGTTATTTACATCATTGTAAACTAAGGACACTAAGCTCAGTTGATGCTTAGCGACTCCTTCCATTAGTCCATTGGTTATGTCTATGGGCATACCTTTTGGTGCCATGTGATGATATTCGCTCATGATTAGTCTCCTTGTTCATCTATTGTTCGAAACCCGTGGACATGTGCGGCAACACGACCGAGTAAGTATGTTATTATCTGCTCGGGTGGGGGAGGTGACCCGAAGATACAAGCCCGTTCCTTTTGATCCTTACGGATACGATGCATGAGCTGAACGATTTGCTCACCGGATGGATGATTACCTAACTCATTACGACCTGTTAGGTTATCGATTGCACTATTGAGTAGTTCATTGGCTGACTCATCTAGTGGTGATTTGTAGCTTGCGAGCTTGCTACTCGGGTAAGCTACTTCATGTGCCGTTAGTGCATCTTTTAAATCCTGCACCCTGGATCCTATATCAATTTTATCCATGATCATTTCTATATATTATTTATTGTTAAGTCACGTAACTTATTAATGTGTGTTACTGCGTGACCATACGAATACCCGCATGAGCGAGTGCGTTTTCCATTGCATTGTCTATTGAGACTAAGCCGACTGGTCTGCGTGGCATACGCTGACGCTGAATCTTTTGCTCAGCTACATGAGCCCGTTGTTGCTTAAAGAATGCTACTGCCATTTCAATAAGCCTCGGGTTGCGTGGTGACATCCCACGGCATTCGGGTATGAACTGCTGGGTTTGTTCATACAGCCAGTTACTGATACTGATCGTACCATCCTCTCTTACTACGAACTCTTGAATCATTCGTAATTTCTTTGGTGCTTTCTTTGGAAAGCGGGTTGGTTGGTTATTGTGATGTGGTATGGATGACTTGTTCATGTCTATATCCTCCTTATTTATGTGTTGTGGTTGTAAGTATCTCCGTGGGGACACTAGAGTATCCCTGGGGTGACACTTGAGAAAGTTGTGTGCTAGGTATCCGCGGGGGCAAAAATGATATACATCCCCTACATAGTCCTACCACCATTAGGAGCTTGCATCCTAAGCGTAGATTGATTGGCAACCCGTGCATTAACTGCCTTCACCTTAGCAAATACTTTAGGGTCTTTGATAATATCTATGGTCGCACCCGTCTTATCATCATAGACCATATTACCCTGATATTTTGGTACCTCTTCCTTGATAAGTGGTGGCATCTCACCAAGTATGTCCAAGCGTAAGGATGCATTATCTGTGTACCTCCTCATGAGCGCGTGATAGTCTGTGTGATAGTCAACTGCTTGATTGCTTGGTTGATTTTTCTACCCACCTCAAGGCATGACATCTGACCGGACACAACAGCCCGTGCGATTGTAAGTATTGCTTGTTCCATAATTAATTCCTTTCGTTAAGTTCTA
>Ga0181563_10003324_pt1 | contig 15367 bp, 20 predicted proteins | sample 011ome_25_FD_133759 | JGI IMG/M metagenome (GOLD analysis project Ga0181563, IMG submission 133759) | Coastal salt marsh microbial communities from the Groves Creek Marsh, Skidaway Island, Georgia - 011512CT metaG (megahit assembly) | ecosystem: Environmental > Aquatic > Marine > Intertidal...
CCCGGCGTGGACGACATCCGCAAGATCGCCATGCCCATGCCGTTCAACCCGCCGTCGCAGGTGCTCTTTGAGTTGCTGGGCTGGCTGGACAACGCGGCCAAGGGGGTAGTGACCACCAGCGAAGAAAAGATCGCAGACGTCACCAGCAACGCCCCGGTGGGCACCACGCAGGCGCTGATTGAGCAAGGCGCGGCGGTCTACTCGGCCATCCACGCCCGCCTGCACCAGTCGCAAGCCCGCCTTATCAAGGTCCTGTGCCGCCTGAACCGTTGGCACTTTGATGAGATGCGCAAGGGCGAGATCGTCCAAGATCTGGAGATTGAGCGTAACGACTTTGAGCGCAACACCGACGTCATCCCGGTGTCCGACCCGCACATCTTCTCCGAGACCCAGCGCATGGCCCAGATGCAGGCCGTGCTGCAACGGGCGGACGCGCACCCCGAGCTGTACAACGCCAAGGCCGTGGAAGAGCGCTTCCTGAAGCAGATCAAGATCCCGAACATATCCGAGCTGATGAAGGACGTGCCCGCGCCCGAGCAGCGCACGCTGGCCGACGAGAACGCGGCCATGTCAATCGGTCGCCCGTCCTATGCCTACATGCAGCAGGACCATCTGGCGCACATCCAAGGCCACCTGATGTTCGCCATGGACCCGTCGTTTGGTGCAAACCCGTTCATTGCCCCGCAGTTCCTGCCCAACTGCATCGAGCACATCAAGCAGCACATGACCCTGTGGTACTTGAACCGCATGAACGGCTACGTGTCCAACCTGCGCGGCGGCAAGCCGGTGACCGACTACGACAACCCCAAGCTGACCGGCATCATCGACCAGCTCTACGCCACCGTCGGCCAGCACGTCGCGCTGGACAGCCAGCAGGTGTTCTCGCAGATCCTGCCGCAGATTCAGCAGCTCCAGCAGATGCTGCAGCAGGGCATGCCGCCACCGCAGCTCCCGCCCGACGCGCAGGTTGTCAAGGACACCGCCATGGCCGAGACCCAGCGCAAGGCCGCCCGGGACCAGCAGGACGTGCAGATCGATGTCCAGCAGATGCAAGCGGACATCACCAAGCACAAGATGGACAACGACACCAAGGTCGCTATCGAGAACGCCAAATTAACCCACGAGACTATCCAGCAGATGGCTCAACCTGCGGCACCCGCCGCGCAACCCCCAGCCCAAGGAGTACCCAATGGCAACCAGTGATGCAGAACAAAAGAGCGTGCTAGTGCCCCAGCACAAGCGTATGGCTATGGGCGTGCCCCTTACGGGCCAGACCATGCAAGCCAAGGGCGACAGCAAGTCCTCGGCCAAACCAGCCGGTGGCCTGAGCCACGTTGCTAAGAAGAATAAGTGATATCAGACCTAATCCATATGCTTAAACAGCGGCAAGCCGAGATCCGGCTGTCGCTGGTGGATAACCCTGTGGGCCACTATGACGCGTACAACCGGCTGGTTGGCGAGTATCAGGGCCTGCAGTGGGTAATGGATAGCTTGAACTCAAAACTCGCCGAGAACGAATAAGGCCGCGAGGCCCTAAGCCGCGCTGAAATATGCGCATGTTGAACCTGAAATATGGTTTGTGTAACTAGGAGTTAGTATGAGTGAAAAACCAATCCCCGTGGTGAGCGGGGATCAGACGGAGGCCGACCCGGCAGAGCTGGCGTGGGCATTTCCTGACGTGCGACCGGGCCAAGCGCCCTACGGTGGCCGAGTAGTCGTCCAGCTACGTCGCATCAAAAAGAACGCAGGCAAGATCATCTTGGTGGAAGAAACCAAGGAAAACGAAAAATGGAACAACATGATCGGCAAGGTCGTGTCCATTGGCCCGCTGGCGTTCAAGAACAAGGACACCATGGCGTCGTGGCCTGAAGGAAGCTGGGCGGAAGTCGGGGACTATGTCCGCGTGCCGCGTTGGGGCGGAGACCGCTGGGAGCGGCCAGCCACCAACGAGGAAAACGGCGACCTGAATCCAGTCCTATTCATGACCATCAACGATCACGAGCTGATCGCCAAGGTCACCGACAACCCGTTGTCGTTCAAAGCCTACGTCTAAGGAGATACCATGGCCACACAAGCTAAAGAAGAACCGTTGTTCGTGCAGGAAAGCGGTGACGGCACCGCCACAGTCGAGCTGCCGGAAAACCTGCTGCCCCACGACGACAATGATGAACCTGTATCGCGTAACGATACACGCGACGATGCAGGGGACGAGGACCACCCGGACGATTCGGACGCCGTTCGGGCCGCCCGACGCGCCCGTCGCCGGTCCAAAAAGGACCTGATTCGCAAGACCAACGAGGAAAAAGACGTCCGCCTGCAGCACCTGCAACGCCAGAACGAGGAAATGGCCAACCGGCTGTCCCAAGTTGAGCGTCGCACGCAGGGCGCGGACATGGCTAGATTGGAAAAAGCTATTGACGACGAGCAGGTTCGGGTGGAATACCACCGGATGAAGCTGGCCGAGGCCACCACAGCAGGCGACGGGGAAGCCGCAGTGGCCGCTCAGGAGGCCCTGTACGACGCCCGGCAAAAAGTGGAGCAGTTGGGCCGCCTAAAGCACCAAGCAGACCGCCCAACGGACGACAGACCCCGGATTGACCCCGGTGTACAGCGTCACGCCGCCCAGTGGATCGACCGAAACGGCTGGTACAAGCCCGATCTGTCCGACACCGACAGCCGGATCGCCAAAGTGATTGACGAGGACCTTGTAAAAGAGGGCTGGAACCCCGGAACGGCCGATTATTGGGACGAATTGGACTCCCGCTTGCAGAAACGGCTTCCCCATAGGTATAATGAATCGTCAGACCGACGTGATTCACCTAACAGGACTCCAAGGAACACCGTGGGAAGCTCAGGACGCGAAGCATCAGCCGCATACGGGGGCACAAACCGTACTTTCACTCTCACCGCTGAACAAGTGCGTGCGATGAAGGACGCGGGCATGTGGGACAACCCCGAAAAGCGCGCAAAGATGATCAAGCGATACGCAGAGCAAGCACGAACAACCCAACGGAGTAACTAATCATGGCCGAATCACGTCTCAAAAAATCTCTAGGAACCGGTACGCGCGAAACTCGTGCAAACGAGGACGGCAGCCGGGCAGCCCCTGAAGAAAAGTTCATCTCAACGCAGGAACGTCGCAAGATGTGGAGCGAAGAATGGACACAATCCGCATTGCCCAAATTGCCCAACCTTGACGGTTGGCATCTTTGCTGGCTCTCAACAACCAACAGCTACGATTCCATCGATAAACGGATGCGCCTCGGGTACGTTCCAGTTAAGTCTGAAGAGATACCCGGTTACGAAGAATATCGCGTGAAATCCGGTGAGCATGTTGGCTTCATATCATGCAACGAGATGTTGCTGTTCAAACTGCCGATGGATGTCTTCCAAGAGATCATGACGCACATGCACCACGATATGCCACAGGACGAGGAAGAAAAAATCCGCGTTCAAGTGGAAAATCTACAGGGCGCACGGGACAGTCGCGGGAAATCGCTGGTTGGAGTTGAGGGTGACGGTTTGGGGAACTTTGCGCAGCAACCCAACCGAGCGCCGGTTTTTACCGGTTAATTCAAGGAGTTTTATATGAGTGCAACCTCTACTCCGTTTGGTTTGCGTCCTTCTTTCCATCCTTCGGGACTGGATCGGGCTGTGGCGCTGACGGACGGTATTCTGTCGACGTATTCGTCGAATATTTTGAAAGGTCAACCGGTAGCCCTGAACAGCTCCGGCGTGATTATCGTCGCCACTGCTGGCAGCGCCTACCAAGGCGCGTTTGCTGGTGTGGAGTGGACTGATACCACTGGCCGTCGCCGCGTGTCCAATTACTGGCCCGCATCCACCGCGTACATCACTGGTTCGTGCGTAGCTTATTACTACAGCGACCCCAACATCGTGTACGACATCCAAGCTGATGGCTCGTTGGCTCAGACCTCCATCGGAGATCAGGCTAACTTCACCAACATCACTGCTGGCTCCACCACCACTGGCCTGTCTGCCGCAACCATCTCCACAACGCTGGCTGGTTCTAGCGCCGTGGGCGATATGCGCATCATTGGTCTGTACCAAGGCGTGGATAACGCTTGGGGTGACGCCTACACAACCGTGCAGGTGCAAATCAGCCGGTCGCAGTTTGTTGCCACCATCAACGCAATCTAAGGAGGCATAAAAAATGGCCGCACCAATGAGAAGTACGGACTTTCGTTCGATTGTTGAACCAATCTTGAACGAATGTTTCGATGGCGTTTATGACCAGCGCGCAGATGAATGGTCACGTGTCTTCCGCGAGGAAGACGGTATCCCCCGTAACTACCACGAAGAGCCCGTCCTGTACGGCTTCGGCGCGGCTCCCCAGTTGCCTGACGGCACCCCCGTCACGTACCAACAGGGCGGCGTGCTCTTCTTGCAGCGCTACGTCTACAAGGTCTACGGTCTGGCTTTTGCCCTGACCAAGGTCCTCGTGGAAGACGGCGACCACATCCGTCTGGGTCAGGTGTACGCACGTCACTTGGCACAGTCGTTGGTGGAAACCAAAGAGCTGCTCTGCGCGAACATCCTGAACACCGGTTTCAACTCCAGCTACCCCGGTGGTGATGGCGTGCCGCTGATCAGTACCGCTCACCCCATCGTGAACGGCACCTTCAGCAACCAGCTTGCCACCTCGGCTAACCTGAGCCAGACATCGCTTGAGCAGATGCTGATTCAGATCCGCCAAGCTGTGGACAACAACGGCAAGAAGATCCGTCTGGTGCCCCGCCAATTGGTGGTCGCCCCCGGCAACATCTTCCAAGCCGAAGTTCTGCTGAAGTCGGTCTTGCGCACCGGCAACGCCAACAACGACATCAACCCGGTGAAATCCATCGGCTTGCTGGACGAAGGCGCTGCTGTTCTGTCGCGTCTGACCAATGCCAGTGCGTTCTTCGTGCAGACCGATGCACCCGAGGGCATGAAGCTCTTGATGCGTCGTCGTCTGGAGAAGACCATGGAAGGCGATTTTGAGACCGACTCCATGCGCTACAAAGCAACCGAGCGTTACATCCCCGGGTTCACCGACCCACGTGCGATGTTTGGTACTGCTGGCATTTAATTGCCAAAGGGCTCGGGAGGGGGCCCCAACCCCTCCCACCATTTTTAACATCGGTCAAACTTTTCAAGGAGCAGACCATGCCTCAATTTTCAGATGACTTGTTTCTAGGTCCGGCCCAGACATACATGGGCACGGGCATTCGCCCCTACACCACCACCTTCACCGGCGCAATGTCCGGCACGACCCTGACGGTATCCGTCCTTGGTCAAGGTGCTCCCATTGTTGTGGGTATGTACGTTGACGGCTCCAGCGTGACTGATGGCACGTACATCACGGCCTTTGGCACGGGTACTGGCGGCCTTGGCACCTACACCATCAACCAGTCGGTTACGGCCTCCAGCACCGCGATGTACGCCCACGGCAACATCCAATTTGATGACCCATCCCCCATGGACTTGGGCATTGGCCCAGTTGGCCGTATGTACATCTGGGATGTCATGCCCCAAGCTGCCGTCACCAACAACATTGCGGCATCGCAAACTGCTGCTGCTGCTGGATCATTGACTTTGACTGCGGGGACTTCTGCCAAGTCGGTTATCCGTCCTGACGGTGTTACGGTAATCCAAGTGGATCTGCCTCGTGCGATTAAGGTCAACTGCTCGACCACCGCCCGTGCATTCACTGTATCTGGCTACGACTACTACGGTCAGACCATGAGCGAAGTGATCACCGTGTCAGTTGCTGGTACGGCCGTAACTGGTAAGAAAGCCTTCTTCCAGATCTCTGGCGTGACCATCGCCGGTTCTGCTACCGCCTGCTTGGTTGGCACGAGCGATAAGCTGGGTTTGCCGGTCCGCGTGTTCAACGCGGGTTACATTGCCAGCGTCAAGAGCAACGACACACTGGCACAAGATGCTGGCACGTTTGTGGCTGCCGACACCGCTGTGGCGACTACCACTACCGGCGACGTTCGCGGCACCTACGTGCCCGCTACGGCTTCGGACGGCATCTGCCGCACCGTGATGGCCATCTCGCTTCCCGGCATTGCAGTTGGACCCAACGCAACCCGCGTTGGTGCCCTCGGCGTCACTCAAGCATAAGGAGTAAATCATGGGCCAATTCAAACCAATGGTCAAAATGATGACCACTGAGCCTACAGTTGAGCTGAAGCTCAAAAAAGGCGGCCATGTTGCTGGCCACTCCGCCATGAAGAGCACCATGCCGATGGAAGCGGCTGACGGTAAATTTGCCCCTCCCGGCAAGTCTCCCAAGAAGCCTTCCATCATGGAGCGTCGCAAGTCCATGAAGGCACCCATGCTGATGTCCAAAAAGGGCGGCGTGGCCAAAAAGGCTGACGGCGGCATGATGGGTGCCCCTATGGGCGCTCCCATGGGCGCTGGCGCAATGATGAGCCCCGCTATGAAGAAGGCGCTCATGATGCGCATGATGGCCCAACGTGGCGCTATGCGTCCCGGAATGGCGGCTCCCGCAGCCCCTATGGCAGCCCCCATGGCCCCGGCCATGAAAAAAGGCGGCATGGCAAAAGGCGGTGACATGGGCCAAGACAAGGCCATGATCAAGAAGGCTTTCAAGCAGCACGACATGCAAGAGCACATGGGCGGCAAGGGCACCAAGCTGAAGCTGCGCAAAGGCGGCACGACCAAGGTGGTTGACGGCGACAAAACCGACAAGGCGCACGGCACTGGCGAGGTCAAGATGGGCAAACCGGCTGGCTACGCCACCGGCGGCTCCATCCCCTCAGAAACCTCGTCGGGCTCGTACAAGACCACCAAAGTCTACCAAGCCAAGAAAGATGGCGCAAGCGGCACTGGCGGCGTGCGTATGGCCAACGCTGGTGGGTTCAAGAAGGGCGGCGAAGTCAACTGGGAAAATCGCCCGGCTGACGGTACTCCTCCCGGCAAGACCAACACCACCACTGGCGGCGTCAAAGAAGGCAACGGCGGCGGCTACAAAAAAGGCGGTGCTGCAAAAAAGCATTTCGCTACGGGGGGCAGTGTTAACAACGCTGGCCACGCCGTAGCAATGCCTCGCAAGCCGGTCTCGCGGCCGGTGGCCAACAGCCTGCAGTCCGGCACCTTTAAAAAGGGCGGCAAGGTAGTCCATAAGGCTGAGGGCGGCATGCCCACGGCGGATGATGGGTATGATCCTACTGTTGAGCGGGAAGCTCGTCGTCGGGAGGCTGAAAAAGACGTCACCCGTCGTGAGAACGAAGCTACTCCGGTGATGGACTCTGTCAAACGGCTGCTTGGCATCCGGCCAAATGCCGGGGCAGGACGGGGCTTTGTAAACCCCACAATGACCCGCAAAACAGGCGGGCGCGCTTGCTAAAAACAAGTGGGGGCTTCGGCCCCCGCTTTCTTTGGAGATTTTTATGGCTATAACGGCTACCTCTCAAACGCTTTTTGATGGTGAGCGCATTGCCATCATGAAGTTTTACGCGACCATGAGCGCGACCGAAAACGAGTCAGCCGTCGTCAAGGTAAATCCTTCGACTCTGACGGCATCTGCTGCTGGCGGGGCTTGTGACGCGGTGACTATTCTGAAGGTTACGGCGTTGACCCACGGGTTGGAAGTGCAGATGAACTGGGTCGCTACTGCGCCCGTGGTGATTGAACTCATTCCGCAGAACAGTCAGTATACGCAAGACTATTCCAAAATTGGCGGTCTCACCAACAACGCTGGTACAGGCAAGACAGGAAGTATTTCTTTCACTACGTTTGACGGTAGCGCAGGCGATGCATACACCGTGGTGCTGGAAATGCAAAAGCATTACGCTAGTTGACCATGCCAAGCAAGTCACCAGCCCAACACCGCCTGATGGAGGCCGCAGCCCACACCAAGGGCGGGTTTGGTGGCGTTCCGCAGAAGGTCGGCAAAGAGTTTGTCAAGGCCGACAAAATGAAAAATGGCGGGGTAGTCCAGTCTTTGAAAAAAGCCGGGTTCTACGAAGAGGGCAAGAGCAAACCAGAGCGTTTGAAAATTGTCAGTCACGCAACAACCAAACCTGAGCGGGTGCAAATTGTGGAAAAATTATTTTCGGCCAATAAAATGAAAGAAGGTGGCTTGTATGCCAACATTCAAGCAAAACGTAAGCGAATTGCTGCAGGCTCTGGCGAAAAAATGCGCAGAGCTGGTAGCAAAGGTGCGCCAACTGCTGACGCCTTCAAGCAATCAGCAAAAACCGCCAAAATGAAAACAGGCGGCAAGGCCACAAAGTCTTGCTGGTGAATCATGGCAAAAAAGAACCCGTCTTTGGCTATCGGTCGTGGTGAAAAGCTGCCTGCCAAGCAAGGCGCAGGGCTCACAGCCAAAGGCCGAGCAAAGTACAACAGTGAAACCGGATCGCATCTGAAAGCACCTCAACCGCAAGGCGGTGCCCGGCGCGACTCATTCTGTGCCCGCATGGGTCCTGTCGCCGAGAAGAGCGAAAAAGGAAGCCGTTCACGGGCATCTATGCAACGCTGGAACTGTCCCGGCTGGTAAGGAGTAACCATGGCTGATGATTACGCACCGCAATATAGTTTTACCACTGAGGTAAATAAGGCTACCGGCCAACCGCAGTATTTTTACACCAACTTGGGTTCTCAAAAAAGAACCGAGTTGCAAGACGCGGATACGTACAACCGTCTGAAGGCAAAATTTGATGCCACAACCGACCAAGGGTTTAATGATGTGACCAAAGCTCAGGAGCAAGAAGCTGGGTTTACGCAAGACGATACCGCTCAAGGAATGCGGGCACGTAGGCAGGCGGCTCAGGTGCGTCAAACCCCCTTAATAAAAGCTAAAGGCGGCGCTATCAGCCTAAAGGACTGCAAGGTGTCTACCTGCACGCCCAGCAAGAAAAAATCAAATTGGTAAGTAACAAGCATGGCGTATACACCAAACCCAGATCGTGAAGTCGTAAACGGGAAGGCTAAGGTCTCCGCAAAGGAGCTTGCCGATTTTCAAAAGCAATACGGCAACGACAAAACTTTGCGCGACCTGCTGAACATGGACAAGGGTCTGGTTCGCAGGAAAGACCCGGGCGAAAGCTCAAAAAAGGCAGAAGACATTCAGACAAGCACGGATGCTTTGCCAAGCATGAGCAGGTCTATCGGTGCGCCCGTTACAACCCAAGGGGCCACATATTCCAAAGATGAAACCCCTAAACTAAGAGCACGTTCATTGGTGGACCAAGGACGTGATGTTGACATCTACAAGGACGTAGACAAAGAAGCTGTTCTTGAGGCGGGTTTGGGGTTGGCTTCACTGAACCCTGCTATCCGAGCGTTGAAAATGGCCCGTCCCGTAGTTGGAGCGGTACTTAAAAAAGAATTTAGCGAAGACGGTCTTTTTCCAACATTTAACCGTGAAAAAGAACCTCCGTTAAGCACGTTTGATACCCTCAGCCCAGAAAATAAAGCGGTTTCTCAACGATACCGGTCAACGTACGACGATAGACCGGGGCCGATGAAAAAAGGCGGCGCGGTAAAACAGTACGCCAAGGGTGGCAAAATCAGCCTCGCTGCGTGCGGTGTGTCGACCCACAAGCCCGCAAAGAAAAACCCTAACTTCTAAGGACGCCCGTGGCCTACTCTGGAACCGTTGGACAGACCGTTATAACGGTCCAGCAGCTCATCGACCACGGTGCGCGTCGGTGCGGGAAGCTGGCCGAGGAATTGACGGTCGAGCAGGTCCAGTCGGCCAAGGAATCGCTGTTCATCCTGTTGTCGAACATTGCCAACATGGGCATCAACTACTGGGCCATCAGCAAGAAGGTCATCGGCCTGAACGCCGACCAGTACATCTACACCTTGCCCGTGGGCGCGATTGACGCTCTGAACGTGCTGTACCGCACCATGGACCGTCCCAATGGTGCCTACACCTCGTCCGCAGGCGGCACGGTGGCCAACGTCTACGACGGCGACGTCAATACCTACTGCCAGCAGACATCGGCCAACGGCAACATCGCAATCAATTTTGGGACCACCAACCCGCAGTACGTCGGCTCCATCGGGTTCTTGCCCTACGTCTCTGGCGGCGGGTCGGCCACGTGGAGCTACACGCTCCAGTACTCGACCGACGGTTCCACGTGGAACACTTTGGATACGGGCACCAGCGTGGCGGTGGCGGACAACCAGTGGGTGTGGACGGACATCGACCCCGGGCAGAACGTGGCCTACTACCGCATGGTCGCTACAGGCGGCACGACGCTTGCCCTGCGTGAGCTGTACTTTGGCACGATGGCCCGTGAGCTCCAGATGGCGCGCCTGAACCGCGACGACTACACCAACCTGCCCAACAAGCAATTCACGGCCAACCAGCCCTTCCAGTTCTGGTTTGACCGCACGATCCCGCAGCCGACCATGTACCTGTGGCCGGTCCCATCAAGCCCGTTTGTCCAGATGACGGTCTGGTACTCGCGCCAGATCATGGACGTCGGGTCGCTTTCCGGCCAACTAGAGATCCCGCAGCGTTGGTATGAGGCTATCCTGATGATGCTCTCGCACCGCATGAGCTTGGAGCTGCCTGCGGTGCAGGCTGACCGCATCGGCTACCTTGAAAACCAAGCGGACAAGTACTTCAACATGGCCGAGCAAGAAGAGCGAGACAAGTCGCCGATCTACTACAGCCCGAACATTTCCGTGTACACACGCTGATGCCAAGATTCCTTAACACCGAAGGACTGACGTCACTTGCGATTGCGGTATGCGACCGGTGCAAGATGAAGCGTGCGTTTGTCCAGCTTGGGCCGGACCCTAACTTCCCCGGCCTGCGCGTGTGCGATCAGGGTTGCATGGATACGTTGGACCCATACCGGCTGGCCGCCCGCCAGACCGAGCGGATAAACTTGCGTTTCCCACGGCCAGATGTCAGCGTGGATGCGGGCGACAATTACCTGATAACCGGTGGAAACAACGAGTTTCAGATCTCGACCGAGCAGAACACGCAGACGCCTACGCAGACCGGAAACAAGGATACGATTGCCCCAAGCCCACCTAGCAATACGAGCACATAATGTCCGCACAAGTAACCATATCCCAACTGCCCACGGCTGGTGCGATCACCGGAACCGAACTCGTCCCCGTGGTCCAGAATGGGGTCACGGTCCAGACTACGACTGCGGCGCTTGCTGGCTCACCCGTCCAGACTTACACCTACTTGACGGTCACTCAGACCCCGCAGTTGGCAAACAGCCGCTACGTCGGCGCGACCAACGGGCTGGTCATCACTGATGGCGGTGCGCAAGGGCTGTTCAATATCAGCACCACAGGCGCTTTGTTGTCGTTGGTGAACTCCGGTACTGGCTTTCAAGTAAAAACGTCTGCAACGGCCATTACGCCCCGTTCTATCGCCGTTTCCAACAGTGGCCTGTCCATCACCAACGGCAGCGGCGTATCCGGTGACCCAACCATCACGTTGAGCGGAGCGCCGCTGAACCTCGCAAACCTGAGCGCCAATGGCCTGCTGACCATCACCACGGCTGGCGGGGTGGGTGCGGTGACCCTTCAGGGCACAACAAACCAGATTACGGTGACATACGGCAATGCGGTAGGCGGCTCTCCGACCATCGCCTTGGCCGACAACCCTGTACTTCCCGGCATTGCCAGTACGACTCTTCCTGCTGGAGCCACTGGAGACCGCCCTGCTGTTGGTGTGAGCGGGATGATTCGCGGCAACACTACCATCGGGTTGTTTGAGGGCTACATCAACGGCGCTTGGAGTTCATTTGCCGCTGGCTCAGGTGTAACGTCTATCGCTACAGGCACCGGCCTGACCGGCGGCCCAATCACCTCAACTGGAACGATCTCCATCGACAGCACCGTGGTGACCCTGACCGGCACCCAGACTCTGACAAATAAAAGCATTCCTGCCTCCTCCCTAACCGGGACCGTGGCGGTGGCAAATGGCGGTACTGCGCTGTCGGCCACCCCGGCCAACGGCCAACTTCCAATAGGAAACGGGACCGGGTACTCGCTGGCCACGCTGACTGCCGGGTCCGGCATCAGCATCACCAACTCGGCTGGCGGTATCAGCATCGCGGCCAGTGGCGGGTCTAGCGGCACGGTTACCAGCGTCAGCTTCACCGGCGGCATTATTTCCGTGGCCAATGCCACCACGACCCCGGCATTGACCGTTGCTGGAACCAGTGGCGGTATCCCGTACTTCACCAGCGCGTCCGCTTGGGCATCCAGCGCGGTTTTGGCGGCAAACGCAATAGTTGTCGGTGGGGGCGCTGGGGCAACCCCGAGCACCGTCACCACCGGGACGGGTGTTGTGACCGCTCTGGGCGTGAATACGGGCTCCGCAGGGGCATTTGTGGTCAACGGCGGTGCTTTGGGAACCCCGAGCAGCGGCACTGTGACCAACCTGACTGGCACTGCATCAATTAACATCAACGGTACTGTTGGGGCCACGACGCCAACAACTGGCAACTTCACTACTGTGACGGCCACAACTGGAATCTTTGGAGGTACTTTTTAATGGCTGCAACTGGCTACACCCCAATATCGCTGTACTACAGCGCCACGGCGTCTTCTGTTCCGCTGTCTGCAAACCTCGTTGCTGGGGAGCTTGCGCTCAATACCAACGACGGCAAGCTGTACTACAAAAACAGCAGCGGCACGGTGACCTTGCTGGCAAGCAACGCCACAACGACCAACGTCAGCACAATCTCATTTGGATCGACTGGTTTGACGCCAGCCACGGCAACCTCGGGCGCGGTAACAGTTGCGGGGACTTTAGTCAATACCGCAGGCGGCACAGGGCAATCCAGCGCATTTACGCAGTACGGGATAACCTACGCAAGTACAACAACCGCATTGGCTACTACTGCTGCCGGAACAACCACTACGGTGCTGCACGGCAACGCGGCTGGTGCGCCTACATTTGGCGCGGTTTCGCTTACTGCAGATATTTCCGGTACGTTGGGCGCAGCAAATGGTGGAACCGGTGTAGCAAATAACGCCGCAAGTACCATTACCATTTCGGGCAGCTTTGGCACGACGTTAACGGTTAGCGGAACAACTGCGGTGACTTTGCCTACAACGGGCACTTTGGCTACGCTTGCTGGCAGTGAGACCTTCACCAACAAGACACTGACCAACCCCACCGTCACCAACTATGTTGAAACCTTGCAAGCAGTGGGCACAGTTGGCGCATCCAGCACCTTGGCTCTTACAACTGGCACTGTGCTGACTGCAACATTGACAGCATCTACGCCCTGCACGTTCACTATGCCTACAGCAACTGCCGGTAAGTCATTCATTTTGATTCTGACGCAAGCCGCAACCGGCATGACCACCGCGACATTCACCGGTGTTAAATGGCCCGGCGGTACTGCGCCAACCATTACCGCAACCGCATCGGCGGTAGACATCATCAGCTTTGTGGCTAATGGTTCCGTTTGGTACGGCAATGCAGCACAGGCGTTTGCATAATGTTTGCGTCTAAAAACTTTTTCATCACCCGCAGCGCGGGAGGCTACCTAGTAATTGAGCAGTTCCTTGCGTCCGGCTCATGGAAATGTCCATCGGGTGTTACTAAGGTAGATTACCTTGTTGTAGCAGGCGGTGGTGGAGGAACAAGGGCAACGGGAGTTGGCGGTAGCGGTGCTGGAGGCTTTCGTACTGGAACTAGCTTATCTGTAACTCCCGGTACAAGTTACGCAATTACAGTTGGTTCCGGCGGCGCAGGTGCAACAAGTGACGGTGTCACAGGCGCATCTGGAGGCGATTCTATTTTTTCCACTATTACTTCATCTGGCGGTGGTGCTGGTGGACGTTATGGTTATCCAAGCGTACCCGGTGGTAACGGCATAGCGGGCGGTTCTGGCGGCGGAAGTGATAGTCAACTTTTGTCAACTGGTGGCGCAGGAAATACGCCATCCACATCTCCAAGTCAAGGAAATAACGGTGGGGTTGGCGGCTCTTCTGCTAACTCTACTGCTGGTGGTGGCGGCGGTGCTGGCGCAGTTGGCGGTAGTGGAACCCTTACAGTAGGCGGTGCTGGCGGCGTTGGTACAGCATCTTCTATATCTGGCTCTAGCGTTACCTATGCTGGCGGCGGTGGCGGCGGCGCTGGTGCTGGTTACACAGGCGGCACAGGCGGCACAGGCGGCGGTGGCAATGGTGGCGTTGACTCAGGCGCTAACGGAACATCAGGTACAGCCAACACAGGCGGTGGTGCTGGTGGCAATAGGTATGGTGCATCAGCAGCAAGCAATGGCGGCTCCGGAATTGTCATCTTGTCCTACACCGTGCCAAAAGGCACAGCAATTGAATTTCTATCTACTGCAACATGGAAAGCACCAGCAGGCATCACTACTGTTGACTACTTGGTGGTAGCGGGTGGTGCAGGAGGCGCAGGAGGTCGTGGCGGTGGTGGCGGTGCTGGTGGCTTTAGAACTGGCACAGCATTTTCAGTAACCGCAGGAACAACCTACACAATTACGGTTGGCTCTGGAGGAACTGGAGGCGCTGATAGCGGCGTTAATGGCAACAGCGGCACTAGTTCCACATTTAGCACCATAACTTCTGCTGGTGGTGGCGGGGGTGGAACAAACGCTAACAATGGCATATCTGGTGGTTCTGGCGGTGGTGGGTCAGGACTATTTTCGGGTTATACGGGAGGCGCTGGTAACACTCCATCAACATCACCATCTCAAGGAAACAATGGTGGTAATGGAAGTAACAGTAGCGGTGTTGATGCGGCTGCTGGTGGTGGCGGTGGTGCTGGAGCCGTAGGCGGTACAGGCACAGCTAATGGCCCAGCGGGTAGCGGCGGCAATGGCTCTGCAAGCAGCATAACTGGCAGTAGCGTCACCTATGCTGGAGGTGGTGGAGGTTCTTGCGACAATCGTGGCTCCCCTGCTACTAGCGGCGCTGGTGGAACAGGCGGTGGTGGTGCTGGTGCGGCTGGTACGCCACCATCTAATAGTTCACCTGGTACTGCTGGAACAGCCAATACAGGCGGCGGTGGTGGCGCTGGTTCTAACATAGGCGTTGGAGGAAATGGCGGTTCCGGCATTGTTATCCTAAAGCTGAACTAGCATGAAGAAGTACCAACTTTATGGAATAGACACAGCAATGCAATTGCTGCGCCCTAACGCCAAATGGGAAATCAGCAACCGCACCATCACGCGCTGGGAAGATGACCGACCCTGCCCGACATGGGTTGAGATTGACGCAACAATGGAAAAGATTAAGGCGTTTGAGGACTCTATACCGACCATTTGGACAGTCAAGATTTTGGAAGAATTGGAGATGTAATGGCACACTTTGCAAAAATTGAAAACGGCATCGTCACGCAAGTGATTGTGGTTGGCAATGAGGACAC
>Ga0181563_10003346_pt1 | contig 15308 bp, 11 predicted proteins | sample 011ome_25_FD_133759 | JGI IMG/M metagenome (GOLD analysis project Ga0181563, IMG submission 133759) | Coastal salt marsh microbial communities from the Groves Creek Marsh, Skidaway Island, Georgia - 011512CT metaG (megahit assembly) | ecosystem: Environmental > Aquatic > Marine > Intertidal...
AGGAATATCCGCAAACTCATCTGATGGTGAGGCGGAGAATGTTGCGAAGAAAAAGTCCATTCAAAAATGGATTGATGGTTTGGATGCAGCCACTTCGAGTGAGCGTCGTCGTGCGGAGCAAGCATTGATCGCCGCCGGACCCGGTATTCTGAGTGAGTTACCGCTGAGTATTCCCGGTCAGTCTCCCGAGGCAGCCGAGAGATTGGCAAGAGTAAGGGAGATACTCACAGCGAGACGTATCGAAACGGATCCTGGGATACTTGGAACCCGAATATCGCTAGCTGGCTTGGAAACATTTGGTGCTGCTCTTGAGCGTTTAGGTCTTGATACCGGAGTTAGTTTTCATCACGGGCTGAATGACAGCGATTCGATTGAACTAGCAAGTCCGGAATTAACTTTTTGGCACACACTGGATCTTTTGTTAGATCAAAAAAATCTAGATGTCAATTTCTATGGTGGCGGGCCTCAAACCCTGCAGTTGATTCGGCGGCAGAAAGGGCGTCCATCGCGAGTCGATTCAGCCGACTATCGGTCGATCTTTCGACTTGAGCCGACTGCTGTTGGGTCAAGGCGAACGCTGCGACAAACAGGACTAGGTGGAATCAATGTGGCGGTCGAAGTGAGTTGGGAGCCGCAGATTACACCAATCGGTATTTCTTTTCCGCTTCAAAAACTTCGGGCAACCTTGGATGATGGTTCGGTACTACTTCCCCAACAGTCGGGCGGCACGGTGGATGTGTCGACCACTCCGCAAATCGCTTTCGCGGAATGCAATCTACCACTGCAGTTGCCAAATGGGCGGCCTCAGAAAATCGTTTCCTTGGAAGGTGTGATGCGATCCATGCTTCCCGGTTCAAGCAAACGCTTTGAGATTCCACTCGTCGGTGGTACGAGGGAAGTGACTTTGGATTCGATGACGGTTACGCTTGAGCAGTTACAGGAAAATAACGAGATCTACCAGGTGGTGCTTGGCGTCGAGTTGGTCGATGCGGGGCGTTCTTTAGAGAGTCACCGCCAATGGGTGTTCGAGAATCGCGTTTTTGTAGAACGCGCAGATGGTTCTACGGTTGAGCATCTTGGTTTTGAAGTGCTTCGTCAATCAGATACTGGTTTTGGTGTGAGTTATCTATTTAGTATCGATGAAGCGTTGAATGAATTAAGATTGATTTACGAGTCGCCGACCTCGGTGTCATCTCAGGAGATTGAATTCGAATTAAAAGAGATTCCACTGCCATGACATTGACGCTTGCGACCGCTGTTTCAGTCTCCGTCGCTTTTTTGACGATGTTGTTTGATTCTGCTGATGCGCGGCGACAAGTGAGTCGGATGGCTCATCGGAGAGTTTGCTGGACGCTAGTTTCTTTGGCTTTTTTAAGTTGCGTTAATTTATTTGACGTCACTGCAGAAGATCTCCCGGCCAATGAAATCATCGCTTCCGTGGATGGCGATCCGGTTTATGTTGGTGAGTTGAATCTGATTCTTGCGGAACGATTTCAAAACCAGCCAATCAATTCCATTGATGTGGATCTAAAGCGTGCGACATGTCATCTGTTAGCGCAGCGGCGACTCGCATTGCGTGCCTTGCGAAAAGTTGGTGGTGAGCCACTTGCGACAATGGTGCAGAACGAAATCGATGCGTTCGTCACCGAGGTAAGGCGTCGCGGTAGCACGCTGCAGCAGCAGGCGTCTGCTCGATCATCAGATTCCGCTTCTTTACTGGTCGATTTATCTTGGCGGGTCGCTTGGGGAGCATATCTAAAGAGTAAATTGACGGATGAAAATCTAAGGCGTTATTTTGAATCTCATGCAAACGCGTACGATGGCACCAAGTATCGTGTGTCTCAGATTTTCATGAGGCCGATTTCTACTTCTGCAGCCGATATTCTAGAGACGGAAAAAACACTCTCGTCATTCGCATCCGAGATCCAGACAAACGATGACCGAGAGGCAGTCTTTGCGACTTTAGCTCGGCAGCATAGTCAGTCCCCCACGGCGGAGTCAGGTGGCCAGTTAGGTTGGATTGAGTCTGAGGGGGACTTGCCCGCCGGTCTTGTTCGTGAGATACGGGAATTGCCAATCGGTAGTGTTAGTCGACCACTACGAAGCCCTTTCGGTGTGCATTTGCTATTGGTTCATGAAATCGAGAAAGGAAAAACCTCGTACGACGAACTGACGGATCTTTCGATGTTGCGTCGCGACGCTGCGAATGCATTGTTTCAGAATCTGGTCGAAACGGAATCTGAAACCAAGGTCATGTGGCACTTAGATGTTCTTAAGCCACCGACAGACTCGCAGTGATCCTTTGGATAGGGAGCGTTCGCCGCTTCAAACCGTTGATCGAGTTTTTTGGTGCTAGATGTTGGCGATGAATCAATCGTTGGAGTTGTTTTGACTTCCCTTTCGCTATTACCCCGAATCGAATCGTGAATCACTAATGGATCGTGAACGGCCGGCAGTCTTCTGTGCTTTTGCATGGTTCTTTTGTGTTCTTGGCTCCTATTCGATGGTCCGGCCAGTTCGAGAGACGATGGGAACCTTGGTCGGCAGAGAGGAGTTGAAATGGTTGTTCCTCGCTGGTTTCCTCGCTGTCTGTGCCTTGGTGCCGCTATACGCTTTGGTCGTGCGGTTAGTTTCGAGGAGATCCATCGCTCGTGTTGTCTTTCACGGCTTTGCATGTTCGGCGATTGTGTTTTTTCTGACGCTCAGAACTTTTTCTGCTTCTGAGCATCTCTGGATCGCAAGAGTTCTTTTTGTCTGGATCAGCGTATTCGGGATTTTTTCTACAAGCGTGTTCTGGAGCGTATTGGCAGACCTGTTCAATAGTGAACAGGGGAAGCGTTTGTTCGGTGTGGTCGCATCGGGTGGAACCGTTGGTGCAATCGTCGGAGCTTTAGTGACGAGTCAGTTGGCGGATCGATTTGATGCGTCGTGGATTATGCTCGTCCCTGCCATCTTATTGGAATGCGGTTTAGTATTCGCAAGACGCTTAGAGATTCATGCTCGATGCTGGCGAAGCAACAAAGGGATTGGAGAAAATGAAAAGGAAGTCGATCACTCTCATTCTAAAGACGGTGCCTTTTTTTCTGGCGTCGTGCATGTCCTTAGGTCTAGCTATCTACTCAGGCTTTCTGCTTTTTTGATGCTCGTGCAGGCTTTTGGAACTTTGCTGTACACCGAGCAGGCATCTATCGTGAAAGGGGGGATTTCCGAGGAGGAAGCACGGATACAGTTTTTTGCCTACGTAGATCTGGGTTCACAGTCTCTGACTCTTTTACTTCAGTTAGCCGTTTCAGGTTGGTTAATGAAACGTTTGGGCATCGCATCTGCATTGTTGGTTTTACCTTTGATTTATTTTTTCTCACTCCTTTGTCTATCGGTTTCTCCCCAATTGATGGTGTTAGCGGTGGTGATGGTTGCCACTCGGTCCTTTGCTTACGGAGTAACTGTGCCCGCAAGGGAGGTGCTTTTCACGGTTGTGAGTCCGGAGGATAAGTACAAAGCAAAGAGCTTTATTGACACGGTGGTTGTGAGGGGAGGCGACACCATTTCGATGCAGTTCATCGGATTGTTGCAGGGTGCGGGGATGTCGCTTGTGGCGATGAAGATCGCGGCATTGCCGATCGCCTTGGCATGGGGCGGTCTGGCATGGAATCTCGGTAGGAAGCAGGCGGTCTTGGCATCGATCCCGCCGGATTTGAATACGGAACAATATTCGGGTGATGCAGAGGTAAATGGATGATTACCGATGACGGTTCCAAGCGACCGTCATCGGTAAGGCTAGCCAACGTGCTAGAGGTAGAATCAAGATCATCACCACGCAGCAGTTTTTCCATGTGGCGACGGGGTGCGGAATTAATTGGTGAAATAGAAAGCCAAAGATGACCGTCGCGATAATCCATGCTACGAGGCTCAGTGTTACATCCCGACAGTTGATGCATCTTTTCTTGATTGAGAGAGCGATTACTGTGATGGTGACAAAGCATTTAATTGTCAATAGAGCGATGATGATGCGTGGAAGGTACTGAAGCATCGCCATGGCGGACTGCTGTGTTGTTTCCCAGTCGGTTTGTCGCAAGAACCAGCGAAGGAAAACGATCAAGGGCAAAAAAACACAGGTGATCGCATATGCCGAATTAGTAATGACAACCCACGTTCTGCCACTTGCCGCAACCCAGGCATGGGCCATCATTCTGGTAAAGAAAAGAATGCCTACCCCTAAGATAATTGCGGTGGATATTTTGATACCGATCCAGAAATCGCTCTCCGAATTTCCCAGTCGAAGTGCCAAGGAACTAGACCATTCCAACCACGCGGTGCGGTTGGATGATTGTAAGGACCAGATGCCGATCACAACCAATATCCACGAGTAAGTTGATACGGCCATCGCGAGTGGGACGACCAGTCTTCCCCACGCGAGTATCTTGGAAGGAATCGGTTTGGTTGCTAGGTAAGTTGGTAGATGGTTGGATGTCTTACTTGTTTTGGAATCCGCGTGATCTTGTATGAGGTGTTTGGAGTTGATGATAATTGCAAGATAGATCACGCCGAAAAATAATCCAATGACAGAAACAATGTGGAACGGTGTAATCAATCCATACAGTAGCGTTCCCGGGATCACACCGATGAGGTACACCTGCTTGGTCCAATGGCGCAAAGAAAGGTAATCGTGCCAAAGGATGATTTTTAAGTGGTTGGTTTTACCGTGTGGATTTCCTATGAGCCAAGAAGTAAAGGAGTCTGAATCACGCGAGGATGCCTTTGACGGGGCGAGACTCTGCGGCATTGAAGTCGTCGGGGTTTCGGAAGGTTGATTACCACCGGGAGGTGTTACACGCGCAAGGTTCGTCGCGCGGAGTAAACACCAGACTGCACTGCAAAAAAAGAGAATCGTTGCGATCCAGCTGGCCGGTACCGCGATCGGAGCTAGCCACCGATTTTCAATGAATGGTGCGACAAAGCTGGATGCAATTACCAAGTAACTAGTTGGCAGTGCAACGAAAAGTGCGAGCAGTAAGTAGCGACCTTTGGTGAATGGACGCCAAGATAGAACCATGATCCAGATAAGTACTGCTGAGAAGGAGATGCACGGCTGAATCACCGGTATTTCTTTTTGCCCAAACGAACGCATCAGAAGGGAGAAGGTGATCCAGAGTGCCGATACCCACGTCGTTTTTAGTACGATCGGTACCGAGGCAATTTTCCAAGATCGAATCGGTTGTCGGAGTAGCCAGTGGCTACAGCCTGTTTCTGGTTGGCTCAAATCTTGATCTAAGCCGTAGTCGAATAATGCGATCGCTGCCACGCCCGACGGCAACAAGGAAAAGAAGATGGCATAACCACCAACGGTCGTAGCAACCTCTTGCCCAAACCATTGGATGCAAGTCAGCGTGCAAAATAATCCTATTACGATGAGGCCGATCATGCACAGCAGCAATCGTTGATAGCGACGAATCGATAGGCGTATCAAAGCAATCAATTCTGGCATCTCAAGATGCTCCATTTGCAACCGATTCATGGACGCTGATTGACGATTTTCGTGAAACTCTCGCTTCAAACCATCGTTGCAATGAAACGGGTCCTCGCTCGATCAACGTCGCCTCGGGGAAGATTGGCGTGGATGTATCATCACGCTGCACCAAAACCACGGACCACTCAAGGCCTGAACGTCGCCATCCAAAGCACCGATCGGTATCGATCGGTGGTTGCCATGATAGAGCGGCTTGGTAGGTAAGTTCTTGCATTTGGTCGTCACGATCTTCGGGACGAAGGGTGGCAAGTATTTTCCCGTCGTGCAGCAGAGAGATGTGGTCGCACACTCGATCCACTTCGTCGAGGAGGTGACTTGAGAATAGAACGGTTCGTCCGTCGTCGCTGATCGTTCTGATGACGGCTTCTAAGATATCGCTGCGGGCAATCGGGTCGAGTCCGCTGCTGGGTTCATCAAGTACCAAAAGAAGTGGCCGGTGAGCAATTGCCACCAGTAAACCCGCTCTCGCTCTCTGTCCTTTGGATAACCCTTTGAGCTTGGTTTGGCGGGAAAGCGAAAACATTTCCGCAAGTTCTTTCGCGTAGGAGTCATCCCAAGTTGGGTAGATCGCCCTACAGAAATCAATCAGCTCGCCCACTCGCATCCACTTAGGAAGAGAGTCTTCCTCGGTCATGTATCCGACTTGTTTTAGAACGCTCTCAGGGTCTTGAGCTGGATTTTGTCCTAGGACCTTGACCTGTCCTTTTTCTGCTTTTAGCGATCCAATGAGATGTCTGATTAGCGTTGTCTTACCCGCTCCATTCAGGCCAACGAGCCCTTGAATGGTTCCTCGGGGAATCTTTAGATCAATGCCATTGAGGGCTAACTTGCCACGAAAGGAGCGTTTTAAATCGGTGACTTCGACAGCAAGCTTATCATCACTTGATACCGTCATGCGAGGTCCTCTTTGTTTTTAGTACGGCGCTTTTCCAATACTTCAATTCGCTCGCGCAGTTGTTCTGTGACATGATCCAGAGAAAGGCCCAGTTGAACCGCATACATGATCAGGGTGTCTAAGTGTGGTTCGAGTTGTTGGGCTCGCTGGCGAATCGATTGCTGATGATCCTGTTTGGCGACATAGGTGCCTTTCGTTCGTCTTTTTTCAAGCATCCCTTCGGTTTCAAGTTCCCGATAGGCCCTCGCTACCGTGTTGGGATTGACTCGAAGGGATTCGGCAAGGCTGCGTATCGAGGGAACTTCGTCGCCTGGCTTGAGGTTTCTTGCTGCGATTCGGTAGCGGATCTGATTCGCAATTTGCTGATAGATCGGTAATCCGTCAGATTGGATGTTGATTTGCATTGGGTGTATCTCTGTATTAATCCAATAGTACAGTTGCCGAGATTTCACCGCAACCGATGCTCAAAACGGAGAGCACACTACCGCTCACGAAGACAACTTTCAGTACGCAATTCAACCCTTGCTAATCCAGCCCCGAATTCAACCAAAGTCAGAAATCAGATCCGTTGCGAAATTGGTTGGATTTAAAGATAGGTTGTTAATGAAAAGTAATCGGTTGGCGAACTTCATTCCCTAGAACTTCATCGCGCTACCAAGCGTGGGGTCATTTCCCTCAAGCATCAGTAACGCGATGAGCAGGAATCCTGTACCGTCACGGGCATCGCAAATATCGGAGTCTAACTTACTTCGGAACATACCAAGACGCGGTTCATAGAGAGAGGACATCGCTTTGTCCGCAAGTTCTCTCGCGAGCGAGAGGTAGTCACGGTTTTCAGTGGCGTCGCCAAAACGCAAGTAGAAATGAAGCATCCGACCAAATGTTTCGGCTTTGGTTGGAATCGCCGTGTTCCGCTGAAGTTGATCGGTAATCTCTTCCGCATGGGATTTCGTCGCGAGCAGGAACTCTCTATTTTTCGTATGCAACCATGCTGACAAACACGCTTCGCCCAGTGCAAGGTGATGACTTAGCGATGCATCATTCAGGTGATTTGATGAGTCATGATCGGGGCCTTCTTTGCGAGTGTGGTCGCTACCATCTGGATGTTGTTTCGATACTTCGTTTGTATTGACCGAGTTTGGTTCGGGCGACGGTTCAATCTCGTTTAAATACTGTAGGGACGAACTGATTTCCGTGTTGGTGGCTTTGCTGCATTCAATCAACGCATTCGTCCAGCTTGCCAAGATTTTTGGTTCGACCGCTACTAATCGCTTGCTTTCTGAGGGTGATAACTTTGATAACGCTGCGGCGTGATGCCGAAAAGATTCTGACTCATCTAGGTACTGCCTGCAGAACCAGGCGATGGCCGAAAGTGCGATGGCTCTCGTGTTCATCGCATCACCAAAAGAATGAGGTGGCTGAGTGTTGTTGAGTGATTCGATTGATTCGAGTTGGGACGCTTTGTAGCTTTCTGCAATCAAGGTTTCGATGCTTCGTTTGGTAAGTTCTGGGGATTCATATGCAAGTATTTCCCAGGCGGGTGAGTAACCGGTTAAGGAATATTGAGAAGGGTATTCGGCGAATGAATCACCCCTCAGGTCGTAATCATGCGTGAGGCTGAAAAGTAGAGGGTTTGGAGTCGTTGCTTTGAGGCTCACTAAGTGCGTTTGTAGGTAACGAGTGATTGATTCTTGGTAACACTTGCATCCAGTGATGCGACCCATCTCCATTGCGGCAACCATGGTCGGTTGATCTAGATAGAGATTTGTCTTCGCTTCAAACAAATCATGGTTTTCTTTGCCATTTACTATGGACGGTAATTGCGATGTGCGTATGTCAATTTGCCCGAGCCAAGCACCGGTTTTTATGGGGCCGTATTCGTCAACGGAGTAATCCGTGACGTAACCTAGGTGTGCTTCGACCGCCTCGGTGTACGTGGGTAAAGTGTCTCTCGATACCGGTGTGATGGGTTGAGTTTCTTGCGCCAAAATTTCCGCCGAACGCGTCGCTGCCAGAATTGCCACAATCCAAACTAGGACGACTTGATAAAGTCGTAATCGTCGAACGAGCATGTAAGGATCCATGGATTAGAGATTCTGGGAGTGCAAGATTTGTGTGGCGGCACCGTTATTTGTTGTTTATTTGCTCTCAGTTTAGTCAGCTTATCCCCGCTCTTGCCATGACGCCGATAGGGTTGTCGACGAATCTTTTTCTCAGAACAGACCACACGGTTGTCAGAAGGCGAGTTGTGGGGATCGCTCGCGAATTGATCTTGATGCCACAAGGGGAGATTTGGGATAGATAGAGGGTGTGCGGTTTGCGTCGAACTTTTTGCGTATTGGCTTGTGAAACTCAAGTAATCGATCGCCTCGATTGCGATAGTTCGTCGTAAGTGAGTCTATGCTTCGCGTTCGGGTTAGATGATTGGGAATCAGATGAATTTGATGAATGTGTCGAAACGATTATGCGTCGTCTATCTATTTGGCACACTCTTTTGTTTGATCGTCATGCCGTTACCCCAAGTCATGGCTGAAGAGACCGTCAAACCAAGCGCCATGCAAAAATTTACATCCGGTATCAATCCGATGAACTGGAGGATGCCAGAGTTCCGCTCAGCGTCACATTATCAGGATGGCAAGGTGCATGCCGATCGGAAGCAAGACAGCTTTTTTGACGGATTCACAGCAAGCGCCTCTCGTGGTTGGACAAAGACAAAAGACTTTTTTAATCCATCGAGGTTCAGTCCGAGCAAGATGTTTTCCTCATCGGATCGATCATCATCGAAGTATTCATCTGCTAACCGATCCAAACAAGACGAACCCGGCTTCTGGAGTTCCTGGTTTTCACCCAAGCCAGAGCCCAAGCCAATCGACAATGTGAATGACTTTTTGAGGCAGTCAAAGCCAAGGTTGTAAAAAGGTGCCGTGGGTTCTGACTGTACCTCTGACACCGCGACAACAAAGTGACCACACTTTGAAGAAGTAACTGATCAACTGCTCCAGCCGTCTCGGTATTCACGCTTAATCCATCGACTTAACTCTGGTCGATCCTTAATAATCATCTCGTCGTGATTCCAAAGCAGTTTTTGATTCGGGCATCTTTGAGCTAAGACTCCCAGAAGTATGGTTTCCGTGAGTGGTCCTGCTTGCGCGAAATTTGATTCACTTTCATTGACAACCCCGCTAATGGCATCGATCCATTCTTTATAGCTGTCTTCTTCTCTTGCTCGAGGAATCGACTGGTCGACGCTTGCAAATGAATCTTTTGAATTCTTGCTTTTAAGTACCCAGTTTTTATTCGATCGATTGAAAAATAGCTTTCCCTCTTCGCCGATCATGACGCTGCCAAAATCTTGAAAGCTCATGCCCTCTAAAACGTCATCGTCGGGATGGTTGTATTCGTCAGATTCTTTTTTTAACTGCCAGGAATTTCGGTCAAACTTTGCATTGATGTATCCGTCGTACCAATGAAACGTGAATCCGTCGCGACTCGAATAGCGTGTGGGAGCAAAGTCCCAAGAGATAATCGAGTTAATGGGTGGGGAAAAATCGGTTGCACCTTGTTGCCTAGCGCTGACCTGTGACGGGGCGAGGGGCTGGTTTGTTAACGATTGCATTGCCCAGTAACCCATGTCCATGATGTGGCAAGCCATGTCACCCAGTGCACCGGTGCCATAGTTCCACCAACCTCTCCAAGCAAAAGGTGCGATTTGAGGGCTGTAGTCAACCCATGGGGCTGGACCAATCCATTGGTCCCAATCGATGCCATCTGGTACTTTTTGCGCAGTCGGAGGTGAAGAGAATCCTTGAGGCCAGATGGGACGATTCGTCCATGCATGGATTTCCTTAATAGGACCAATGATTCCAGCACGCAGTAGTTCGACGCAGCGACGCATATGATCCTTTGCGTGCGCTTGATTACCCATCTGAGTTTTGACACCCGTTGCAGCAGCAATTTCTTTGAGAGACCGAGCTTCCCAGATGCCATGAGTCAGTGGTTTTTGGCAGTACACGTGCTTTCCTGCTTTCATCGCCATCGCAGATGCATGGTAATGATGGTGATCGGGTGTGGACACCGTGACAGCATCCACCTTATCGCCCATCTCAATGAGCATCTCTCGATAGTCGGTAAAGAAACTGGCGTGTGAATCATTGTTGCGACTCTCTGCGATCCGCCGCACCCTTCGGTCATCGCTTGAGAAACGTTTCGTGTCAAAGACGTCCACGTGAGCAACAATCTCGAAACCCGCATTTTTTGCTCCCGCCAAGTCGCTGGCTCCCTTGCCTCCGATCCCAATTCCCGCAACGGTTGGCTTCTCTAGCTTTTTATCCGCTAAGGCTGGGAAGAAATGGAAGCCCGATAGTGCCCCCAGTGTTCCTCCTAATTGTCGATGGAATTGTCGTCGGCTTACTTCGGACGGAGCGGGCGATTGTTGGTTGGGTTTCATGCGGGGATCCCCAGCGGAATGTCGGCGTATGGAACGTGGGAGAAGAGATCGGTTGACTAGTTGGTGTCGGCCTCAAAAACGGATTCTACGCAATCAGGCCCGTCGGTGGCTTTTGCAAGTACTGCTGTAAACCATCCCTGTTGAACCAAGAAGGAAGTCACCCCTCGTTACGGGGTGACGGGGCTTGATCAAAGGTCGTTTTTTCGAGCACTTTTGTCCATTGTAGAAGGTTCTTCTGGTGGCGGGGGAAAGGTTTTCCTATCCTTGCCATCCGTTTGCCGGTAGGTCCGGTGACGTTTTACATTTCCAACTTGAAACTGAGTGATGCCGATGTTGAAGACGATGTTGTCTGCTCTATTGCTGGCCCTAACGCCTTGTGTCTTTTTATCTTTGAGCGTTAGTGCCGAGGAAGCCGAAGGTCAAAAGTATTCCACCGAAGAAATCATGAAGGTTGGTTTTAAAGGCGGTTTGCTCAAAAAAGTGGCTACCGGTGCTGCTTCGGATGAAGAAAAGCAAAAGCTACATGCGATGCTTGTCGCTCTCTCTAAAAATAAAGTCGAAAAAGGAGATGCAGAGAGCTGGAAAACATTAACCTCTGCTTTGGTAAAGGCGAGCACCGCTGTGATGGAAGGCAAGGATGGCGCGGGTGATGCTTTGCAAAAAGCATCAAACTGCAAAGCGTGTCATAACGTTCACAAATAGCAAAGCTTTCTGGATTAGATGCTGATTTTTTTCTTAATACAGACGAAAGGTTGAAATTAGGTAAATGATTGGCTCCCGGTTTCCAATCTCTTTGACAGAAGCGAGTGGTTACCGGAATTCAACATCAGTTGTTTGATCGATTGGTGCTGTCTGATTCAATACCCAATGCATCTACGGGTTAGGTGTTTTGGGTTTTTTTATGTAGCTAAGACTTCATCTTGTTTGTTACCAATTTTTGTTGTTCAAGATTTATCGATGATTTCAACGGACTTTTTTAAATCGCTTGAAATCAACGAGTCAGGGAATTTTGTGATGTCCGCGTTGTTGAATCATGCGATTTCAACTCAGTGACGCGGGTGATGATGCAGTTTCCGTGAGCTTGATTTGCCCGAAGGAACCTGTGGTGGGTTGTGCTTCTGGCGTATGTTTTTTGTATCATGTGACACAATAATGGTGTCGACATTCTGCCGTTCTGATTGGAAGTTGCGAAAGGTGCTGTAAACGATGAGCCGTACTCCGCTTGAACGAATCAAGATTGGGGGAATGGTTCTATCCATTGTTTTTGGTCTTTCGGTGATGGGTTATCGATGGATCGGTGATTACAGTTGGCTTGACGCAATCTGGATGGCGACCATCACGATATCGACCGTGGGCTATGGCGAAGGGCATTCTGTTCTTCCAACATCAATTCAGGTTTGGACACTGCTTGTCATTGGAACCGGTATCAGCGCGGCGGTTTATACCTTTACCGGCCTGTTTCAAATGATGATTGAGGGAGAGCTGGAAAACATTCTGGGGAGACGCAAAATGACAAAAGAGATCAAATCTTTATCTGGTCACACGATCATTTGCGGTTATGGTCGGATGGGGCACAACCTAGCCAAGGAATTGCGTTTTCAAGGTAAGGACACGGTGATTATCGATTCCAATGCCGAGAGTATTACCGAAGCGGCTGCTGAAGGTTTTTTGGCTTTGATTGGCGATGCGACCGAAGAAGAGACATTGTTGAACGCTGGCCTTTTGTGTGCGGGTACATTAGTAGGGACGTTTCCCAATGATGCCGACAGCGTTTTCATAACGTTAACCGCACGTAACTTAAATCCTCAAGTCAGGATTATTGCGAGAGCGGAGAGAGAAACGACAGAAAAGAAATTGATCCAAGCTGGCGCGGATTCGGTCGTGATGCCGACTGTGGTCACCGCACGACAAATGGGAAGGCTAATCACGCGTCCGACAACTGCCCATTTGATCCGCCTTGTTGACGAGCAAGGTCGCTCAGATTTTGAATTGGATGAGCTGAAAGTTCCCGCCGGTAGTCCAATTGTTGGAATGCGTTTGGAGCAGACCGCGGCTCATCGGGACTTTCATCTTTTGGTCGTGGCAATCAAATCTGTCGACGGGGACTTCGAGTTCAATCCGGACGCCAGCTTTAAAATTCAAGCACTGGATGACTTGATGATTTTGGGCAAACAGTCTGATATCGCAGCCTTCCGCACGAAGTACGCGTTCTGATTCACCTGCTCATTGGGAAGATCAAAAACGAACTTGCCGTTTGTAATCTTTGCAACCAGAGAAGCGTTTTGCTCAGCAGCCGCGATTGAGTTCCGACTGCGCGTATTACCGCATGGTTTTCGACCGTCGGTTCGTCGGCAAAGTTCTACGAATCCGATGAGACGCTGCGCCCACCAAGGATTCGGTGATTATTCCTTGGCGAGCGGCAGCGACTCTATGTAGCGTTGCAGTTGTCTAGGGACTTGATTCGTCAGCGGTGTCGCTGATTCGAAGAGCTGAGTATCGAAACGCCTGCTCTTCCTAGAAACCCTAGCTCATAAAAACAGGTGCCGCGGAAATAGACGTGCTTTATTTTCTGAGAGTTTGGGTCGTCAGTGAGTCGACCCTGCCAATGCATGGTGATTAAAACGGTTTTGTTCTGACGTCTTATGGCTGTTGCATTGGCAATGAATTGAGTGATGCGATGACTGATGATTGGTTGTGAAAAAGCAACCGATTCTGGGGTGCGTGATTCTTTTGCGAATCGCTGGCGATTGGGTGCAAGGGTTGCAGGGCTTCGAAAATGCCGTGAAATACCGCATGATCCATCTTGGCGGTTTGATGCCTTTGGCGTTCCGACAGTGGTTCTTTTTCTGGGATCAGCGCGAGTCAATGCGACGAAAGATTTTTTTCCGGATGAAAATGATCAGCCGCAAATTGGAAAGGCTGGTAGAGTCGTCACACCGGCGCTTGCTGCCGTGGTCCCGATGGGCTGGAGGAGGACCGTGGACGGATGGGCGCATTCATCGGCTTGGGGGGCTTAAGGCCATCACTAGCAGAGATTCTCATTGCGCAACGACAACGAGAGAATCATTTGCTCACCTTTTTCTTGCCGGCGTTCGTTCGATTCCACCGATTGCTCACGCCTGTTTGCAAATCTCTGCATTTTTAGCGATCTGTTGGTTATCGAAGTGCGTTGACTCGACGGCTCGCAGTCATTCGTTTGAGAAAATCGCTATCGGTTCAGTTGATTCGTGTGATTGCTAACCAACCTTTCCGTAAATCGAGCGCGATATTCCATCAAGCTGTTTGCGCCTTGAAAGCCGATGACGGTTTCGTCCCAGTCAAGTTGCTTACTTAACATGTGACCATTGTCGATATCAAACCGAATGATGCCGTTACTGAGTTGCTGAACCACTTGTGCGCGAACGGATTCTTCATTGATCGGCGTGAGTGGTTGACTGCGAACACGAAGAAAAGCAACACCTGTTTGTACTTTTTCAAGCGTGTAAAGCTGTCGAATCTTGATGACTTTTACCGATCCATTGTCCGTTCGAGCTTTGACTTCATGCGGAGTTGACCATGATTCGCCTATCTGGATGGGAGCCTCGGGAAAGCTGAGGGTCAAGGAGCCCATTCCGAGCGAAGTTTTGGTTCCAGAGTCGGCTTCTCTTTCGATCTCTTTGCCATCGTCACTGGCTGTGATGGTCGAAAGGGGTTTGCCGATCTGTTCTGCAATTCGGGAGAATACTTTTGGTGGCTCCGATCCGTTTTGGCTATCCCAGCGAAGTTCACTCTGTTGCCCCTGTTGCTGAGTCATTGCGACCGCATCAAGAACATGTTGAAACTTAAAGGTTCCCTCTTTCGTTTCAATGACGTTCCAGTGTCTCTGGCTGGTCGTGTGGACCTGAGAGATTTCTTCTTCACCTTGGATTCGCGTTTTGGTTTTTGCCGCATGAGTGACTTCGTAGTGAAGTTGTTCACCAGGCTCAACTTTGTACTTCAGCAAGTAAGCCTCGGGCTCCGCAGGCGGATCGCCGTAGACGACGTTTGCAAACCAGAAAACCAAGGTCAGAAGCATCAGTGAACGAAAGAATGGAAATTGAGCCACCAGCTTTTCTCTTTTGTTGAGCACCGTAACGAGTTTCACACCGGAAAATCGTGTCAGATACCTCCTTTGGCGGCAATAGAGATTTGCGAGGCGTCGGCTGAAGTGTCGCCAGCAGAATGCTGGTTGGCCGATCATGCAAAGTCGGTGCGTCAGCAATTGGGCCGGTGCGTCAACAATTGGGGCGGTGCATCAGCGATTGGACAAGACCGATCCGCCCCACCCTAGTTTCTCGCGGAGAACTCGATAGTCATCGCGACCCCGAATACATAGCATTTGGAAAGTTTGATCGGCCCGCTCAATCTTCACGCGATCCCCGGGTTCGAGCTTTCCCAGTACTCTTCCGTCTACCACGATG
>Ga0181563_10003351_pt1 | contig 15297 bp, 12 predicted proteins | sample 011ome_25_FD_133759 | JGI IMG/M metagenome (GOLD analysis project Ga0181563, IMG submission 133759) | Coastal salt marsh microbial communities from the Groves Creek Marsh, Skidaway Island, Georgia - 011512CT metaG (megahit assembly) | ecosystem: Environmental > Aquatic > Marine > Intertidal...
GTATCATTTTCCTCTTCTTGCATTACGAGCCGCCTGTTTTTGACCTCATTGAGTTCCTTTTTGACTCAATTTGAGTTCCCTTTTTGGCAGCCTAATCCACGCATGCTTTACTATAAAGGAAAAACTTGCCTAAATCTGGTACCCACGGCCGGAACAAACGTAAATCTTACCATATTGTTTTTATGTAATTTATTTTACCTCTAATAAAGTCCATGAGTGCCTTTTCGGTAGTTTTTGAGTTCCTTTTTTATGGTTAATGGATTTCATCCCTCTACCCCTCATTCATGAAGCAGGTCTTCTAAGTTCCGCATTGATAGTGGAAATCGCATATACAGCATCACCGCAAGCTGGATGACCTCAAGACTGGTTTTGAAGTGGCATAAGAATACAGGATTGGGCCTGTCACGGAAGACAATTTCCAAGATGCTATCGGGCAAGGTGGTTTATTCTGACAAAGCCCTCACCCCCATTTACGGGGATGGGCAGGGAGGTTAGCGTAGATAATCAAGCCAAGGGCTTTGTTCGGCAATCATGTGATCAACAAACTCGGGGATGCGTTTAGAAACGTTGACCACGGGATCGACCAGAAGCGCCTGAATGACCAAATCCTTCTTCTTTTGCAGGATCGCTTCGGCGGTCATGTTGTGTACGCCCACTTGGTTAGTCAGCAAGCCACGGACTCCGGCGGGAACGTCCACGGAGATACCATGTACTCCATCGGAATTTACATTTGCTGGAACCTCGACCGCAATCCAGTCGGGCAGATCTGAAATAAAACCTGCATTGGGGATGTTGACGGCAGCCTCTTCGTAGTTGCTCCCGGTGATAATCCCCTCCATGATTGGAACTACCCGCTCGTGCAGTTCTGTCTTGATCTTGGGCGTCACATTACCCAAGTAGTTACGGTAGTAAGTGTAAAAATCGACGATTCCTCGATGATCTGAGCAATCTTGAGCCCATTGGATATATTCCCCAAAATGACTGTCATAGGTAATTGGTAGTGCTCCAAACCGGTCAAGGATCACTTTAAAAAGCCAACGATCTGACCACGGGCGCACCTCGGTGATGTGAGAAAGGTCAATTTCCATCCAACCTTCGGTATCGACAGCCTGACCGGTCTGGCGACTTGCCTTTAGAATCTCGGAATAGCCCGGCTGCTTACCAAAATAGCCCTCAGCCCTAGCACGCACATCATCATAAGCTGACTCTCCGCTGTCGATATAGGTCACCTCGGTCATGACCGAGAAGTGGTTCAACCCACCTGCGCGATATTGAATGTTCTCTCGTGGTTGTTCAAGAATTAGAGGTAGGTGGCGCTCCAACGAGGCGATCTCATGGCACATTCCGATGAACTTGATCCCTGGATATGCGCGATGTACAGTTGTTGTAATCCGGCTCATCGGATTGGAATAGTTGAAGACGGTTGCGTTGGGCGCGTGCTCCATCACCTTAGCGCAGATATTAATGATTGGCGGAATGATCCGCAACGAATGGAACAGTCCACCCGGTCCGCCGTTTTCTCCATAGACCTGATTGATGCCGTATTGCTGTGGGATCTTCCAATCCATATCCCAGAGCGCAAAGCGGTCGCCCACCTCAATCGAGATAACAACGAAATCCGCACCAGGAAGCGCCTTCGCCAGATCACTTTCGACGCGCAGGGACTGCTGCAGTCCATTTTCCGTAATAAAAGCATTCGCCACTTCTTCAGTCCGTTTAGCAGCGGCTTGATTTATGTCATTTAGTATGATCTCAGCCTCGGCCAGATGGGCGGACTGGAAAACGTCCCCCAACATCCCTGTACCGAATTGCAGGCTACCTGCACCAACGAGAACAATTTTTGTCATGTGGTACTATCCTTTTGGATTGTCCAAGTCGAAATCAAAACGATCCGGCAAGCTCAATCCGCTTGTCAGGTGATGATCAACCGCCATAACAGAAACGCCATCTCGGTATAGCCATGGATCGCTGGTTTCACGTTGCCAGGTTTCGAGTGTTTCGCGGAACTCGTTCAGAATTTCAGCATACTCAGGGTTTTCCGCAAGATTGACCACTTCCAGAGGGTCGGCCTCAAGGTCGAACAGTTCTTCAGGGGGCCTTTTCACGTAATCCTTCAATGGGCGTCTGCCGATCAGTACAGGATCCTGCTCTCGCATTCCTTGCCAGGACAGTGAGCCGTAGAGATCGCCAGAGAATGGAAAATCAAGCTGCCATGCGACATTTCGATGGTACTTATAGCGGGGCGTCCTAAGGAAGCGCGTTGGCCAATAATTTGTGACTTCGTGGAAAGTATGAGAACCAAAGACGCGGTCCCAACCCGGCAGCACCCTGGTTTCCTCTAATATCGGCAACAACGACCTACCTCGCCGTTTTCCGGGAGCAGGGCTTGCCCCGGCGATATCCAGAAAGGTCGGCAATATATCAGTGAAGGACACCAGATTTGGGTTGGCAACCCCAGGGCGCTGACCGGGGCGACGCACGATCAGTGGTAGATGAACACCTGCATCGAACAAAGTCGTTTTGGAATTCATGAAGGGTGCGCCATTGTCTGACAGGAACACGACCAATGTGTCATCAGCCAGTCCAACGCTTTCAAGCGCCGCAAGCACCATACCGATGCCACGGTCCAGCCGGTGGACCGAGCGGTAGTATTCGGCTAACTCATGGCGGATTTCGGTCAGATCGCTTAGAAACGGGGGCACATGCACGTCATCCGGGGATACAACCGGGTCTGCCTCTCCAAATTCGTCGTTGCCAAATCCCGCGCGGGTCATATCGCGGTGGGGATCGACGAAACCTATGGTTAGAAAGAATGACTCGGCCGCTTTTTTACGATCTGAAAAGTAGGCATTGGCGCGCTCGGCCACCCATGAGACATCGCGCGTTGCGCTTTCTTCGCGATGGGTCCAGGGGTAAACCTCGTGTGGTCCGACATGGATTTTCCCTATGATTCCAGTGTGGAATCCAGCCTCTTGCAGCAACTTGGGCGCGGTGGGCACATCGCCAAAGGTCAGAAAATGATGATAGTCGTGATTTAGACCGTACTGGCCGGTCTCATGGGTGTGCAGACCTGTGTAGATAACCGAGCGGCTAGCCGAGCACGACGCCGTCGAGGTGAAAGCCATGTCAAACCGCGTACCGCTTGCCGCTAACCTGTCGATATTGGGGGTTTGGATCCGTGGTTCGCCATAACAACCCGCCATCCTGCCCAAATCATCGGCGATGAGCATGAGAATATTCATAGAGCCTCCGTTGGGGTGATGTCGTCGGGGAGCGATAGCGCATCCGTTGCGCGGGGAAAATGGCGTATGACCGTGCTGGCAATGGTGCACCCCGCGCTTAAACATCCTGCAGGTCCGTAGCCAGCCTGTAGCGCGGCCAGACAGCCGGCGTTAAAGGCATCCCCGGCGCCAATCGTGTCGAAAATCTCGGCGTTGGGGCTGGCTGCGCTGAAATCCTGCTCATTCTGGCGACACAAGGCGCCGTCGGGTCCGCATTTGACAACAAGCGCAGCACCGGGGCACAGATCGGGGGTAAGCGCGTTCATCGCAGCGTTTACGGTCCGGGCACCCGTAAGCCCCAGGATTTCCTTGTCGTTGAGCAAAATAACATCGCTGTGCGCAATCCAGTCGCGCATATAGGCGCGGTTTTGTTCACTCCAACCCTCACCCGGCCAGCCCGGATCTATTACTGTTCTTGCCCCCGAAACCTTTAGCTCGCGTAGCAGGGCGGTGCAGTCAGCCAGCATCCCCGGCAAGGCAAATGAGCCTGACACAAGCGCCATTGCCCCTTTTAGAGGCCAACCCTTCAGGCCATTGCGGACCTGATCGGTTGTAAAGTGATCCAGATGCCCCGGAGTTGAAAAAAAGGTTCGTTCTGATCCGGGGTGGAGCACCCCAAAAGTGACCGAACTCGGCCCCGGCGTGATTGTGATCCGATCTAGCGGTCCGGAAAACTGACCGGTGATCACATTGCCCACGATATCGCTGCCGCTTGAGGCTATCAGCCCAAAAGGAACCGCCAATCGCTGAAGAACAAGCGCGGTGTTTGCAGCAGATCCCCCGATCCGACTGTCGGCGTGATCCAAAAAGGACTCGGTCCCGCGCTCGGGCCAATGGTCCATCAGCCCGCCGACCAGATCGAGGTTGGCATTGCCAATGACAGCAATAGGTGGAAGGTCAGACATCAAGCAACCTCGGCGCTTGCAACTTTGGCCGAACGGCGTGGAATACCGGCGTCGGGGATGCGTCGTTCCGATGCACAGACAATGATTTCCTGCGCCACCGGTAAACCGGCGAATGTAAGGGCATAACCGCCACATTCCGGCAAGGTGACGGTGATCGCCCCTGCAATGGGCGCGCGTCCCGACGCGTCGATGACAATGGGCGAAATCCCATAAGAAACGCATTCAGCTGCCAAGGGGCCAATATCATCCGCATCCGGGCCTGCTCCACGCAGCATCATGACGGCAGTTTGCGTGTCAATCATTTCAAAGGGACCGTGACGGAACTGGCCTGCCTCAAGCCCTAGCACAGGCATGCGGGCGGTTTCCATCAGACAAAGCGCTGCCGCATCCATCGCGCCTTGAGTTGATGCGCCGCGTGCCACGGTGACTGCAACAGGCGCATTGGCCAGTTTTTCGACTGCCCCTTCAATATCGGCCTGAATTGGGCCGGCCCTTAGGATCTCTTCGATCTGAGGGATATCCGCGCCAAGCGCTTCCAGAAGGGCTGCGTGCTGCGCCAGGGTGATCAGCTGAGACCGGGTTGCAGCGTAGGCAAGCTCGGTCCCTCCGACACCCACTAAGGATGGGAGAGCATGCGCCAAGGGGCTGTCGCCTTCTAGGGTTAGCCCAAAGGCGCAATCACTGACCTGATCGTTGTTGATCATACGCAGAACTTCGCCCGACTTTCCTGATTGCGATGTCATCAGCATTGCGGGCGCACCAGGAATAGGGGCACGCATATATTCCGAAACCACGTGGTCCGTCGCATCCAGACCCGCGCGGCGGTAGTGCGGGCATGCGGCGCGGTTGACCCAATGCGAGCCACCCATACCAAGCAGCACAAGGCGCCCTTTGGCACGAATTCTTGCACCAATTTCCGTCGCTGATTCCCGCGCATCTTGAAGCGAGTTCAGCGCATCGCGATGCTGACGCGACATTTCCGAGCGTAGATGATCAATTCCTTTGCTCATCTTTTTTTATCTTATCGTCCTATGGGGCGACCCTGTGGGTCAAACTGATGCATCAGTTCTGGGTTTGGTGTCAGATACACGGATTGCCCGTTTTCATAGTCGGTCGTGCCTTTGGTCCGCACATTCACCGCCCCAATGCCGTCTACATTCACGTGTACAAAGGTGTCACTGCCCAGACGCTCGGTCAGAACAACTTTCCCGGTCCAATCACCAGCATCATGGGACAGTTCGATATGCTCGGGGCGAATACCTAGCGTCGCGGCGCCTTTTTCCTTGGCTACCTCACCCTTGAGAAAGTTCATCCGGGGGCTTCCGATAAAGCCGGCCACAAATTCGCTTGCGGGCTGTTCATAAAGCTCCATCGGGGTGCCAACCTGTTCGACATGTCCACCATTCAGGACCACAATACGATCTGCCAGTGTCATCGCTTCGACCTGATCGTGGGTCACATAGATCATAGTGGTGTCGGGAAGGCGATCGCTCAGCGCCGCGATTTCCAGGCGCGTATCCACCCGCAACGCCGCATCAAGGTTCGACAAGGGTTCGTCAAACAGGAAGACACGTGGATCACGGGTGATCGCACGGCCGATGGCAACCCGTTGACGCTGCCCCCCCGAAAGCTGCTTGGGTTTGCGATCCAGCAGGTATTCGATCTGAAGCATCTTGGCGGCATTTTGAACACGTTCTTGGATTTCGGGTTTTGACAGTTTTGCCTGCTCAAGTCCGAAGGACATGTTTTCATACACACTCATATGCGGATAGAGCGCGTAAGATTGGAACACCATGGCGATACCGCGTTTCGCTGGCAGGACCTCGTTCATCGGTTCACCATCAATACTCAATTCGCCGCCGGTGATATCTTCAAGGCCCGCGATCATCCGCAAAAGTGTGGACTTGCCACAGCCCGAAGGCCCGACGAAGACCACGAACTCGCCCTTTTCAAGGCTAAGATTGATATTGCGCAGAACCTCGACGGTTCCATAGGATTTCGACACATTGGTCAATTCAACAGTTGCCATGAGATTTACCCTTTCACAGCACCAGCCGTCAGGCCGGACACAATTTTGCGTTGGAAGATAAGCACAAGACCCACAAGCGGCAGTGTCACAATGACCGAGGCGGCCATGATGTTACCCCAGGGCACCTCAAATTCGCTTGAGCCAGAAATCATGGCAATCGCAACCGGTACGGTGCGTTGCCCATCGGTGCTAAGGAAAGTCAGCGCGAACAAGAATTCGTTCCACGCGTGAATAAAGGCCAGCAAGCCGGTCGTGACCATCGCAGGCCACATCAGCGGCAAGAACACCTTGCGGATGATGGTGAAAGACGATGCCCCATCCATAATCGCCGCCTCTTCGATTTCGATGGGCAGGCTGCGCATGAAAGTGGTCAGCACCCAGACTGTGAAGGGCAGGGTGAAGATCATGTAGGAAAAGATCAAACTCCAGAGCGAGTTGAACAGGTTGAAAAAGCGGATCACCTCGAACAGGCCCGAAAGAACCGCGATCTGCGGGAACATCGAGACCGAGAGAACGGTCAACAACAACAGCCCGCGCCCGCGAAAACGTATTCGTGCCAGCGCAAACGATGCGGTAACCGCTAGAAACAGTGAGATGATGACCACCACTGTCGCCACAAAAACCGAGTTTAATATCTGTTTGCCAAACACCCCTTGCGATAGCATGCCAGCGTAGTTTGACAGGTCCAACTTCTTGGGCAGATAGTTGACCTCAAACAGTGCTTGCCCGCTTTCCAGCGAAGTCAGCACAGCATAGTAAAATGGAAAGATGGCCTGCAGGACGATAAAAGCAACTAGCGCGTAGAACCCCGTGCGCTTCCAGAAATTGGGTTTCATGAGTTCTCACCTTCCAGATCCATGCGGGTAGCCATGATAAAGCCAATGGTTATCAACGCGATGACCAGGAACAGCAGGGTCGATGCGGCCGAACCATAGGCAAATTGGTCATAATCAAACAGGTTTTCGCGCGCGTAGACCGACATCGTGCGGGTGGCATCGGTGTTGGGGGTCAATACATAGACCAGATCGAACACGCGCAATGCATCTAGCGTTCGGAACACCACTGCGACCAAAACGGCGGGCATAATCAATGGCAGGGTGACTTTACGAAACACGCGGAATGCTGGGATGCCGTCAAGCTTGGTGGCCTCGTACATATCCCGGGGCACCATCTGCAGGCCTGCCAGGATTAATAGCGCCATGAAGGGCGTCGTTTTCCAGATGTCAACGATTAGAACCGCGATCATCGCCGTATCAGGCGAGGCCGTCCAGGCGATGGGTTTGGAAATCAGGCCAACCGTTTCGAACATATCGTTCAGGATGCCGAATTGGTCATGCATCATCCAGGCCCACATCTTGGCCGAAACGATGGTGGGAATGGCCCAAGGGATCAGCACGGCGGCGCGCACAATTCCGCGCCCCTTAAAGCTTTGGTTCAACACTAGTGCGATCACCAGGCCAAATAGAGTTTCAAAACTGACTGAGACCACCGAAAACATGACCGTATTCCAGACCGAGCGCCACCATCGCGCATCCGCCAGAACTCCGTAATAGGCGCCTTGTCCGTCACCCCATGATACATATTCAAGGTAGTTGCGAATGCCGACCCAACGGGCTTCGTTCATCATATCAAGCGACGCGTCGGTAAAGCTGAACCAGATGGTGCGCCCCAAAGGCCAGGCGGCAACGATTGCCAAGGTCACCAGCATGGGTGCAAGAAACAGCCAGGCCGATCGCGTTCTGTTGCGCGATAAGCGGGATTGCGTTGTGGTCCCTGTCATCTTGTCTTCCTTATAAAGAACCGGACGGCATTGCTGCCGCCCGGACTTGGTTTTTTTGGTCAGATTACCAGCGTGGACCGCGCAAACGGTTCAGGTCGGATTCTAGCTTGGCCAAGTTTTCTTCGGCGCTGCCCTTATCTGACAGGGTGTTATGAACAGCTGTCCAGAAGGCTGACGACACTTCGTTGTATTTGCGCAGCGTCGCTGCCGAAGGACGTGGCAGAGCGTTGTCTACAACCGGCTTCCAAAGCGGGATGAACTCCTGCTTTTCACCAACTTCCGGGTCCAGATAGACAGCCGAAACAGTCGGCGGACGCGAAGTGATGATCGCGCGTTCTTTCTGGTTTTCAAAGTTGTTCAGGAAACGAACCAGCTCAATGGCTGCTTCTTGGTTCTTGCCGTATTTGCTGACACCCAAGTGCCATCCGCCCAAGGTTGCGGTCGACTGACCACCTTCACCATGGGGCAGGACTGCGACGTCAAACTTGCCTTTGATCGGGCTGTCGTCGCCGTTGCCAAGCGCATAGGCATAGTTCCAGTTACGCATGAAGACAGCGTTGCCCGATTGGAAGACCCCGCGGGCGTCTTCTTCTTTATAGTTCAGCACACCTTCGGGCGAGATACCGCCAACCCAGCTTTTGGCCAAGTTCAGCGCGGCAGCCGCTTTTTCGTTATTGATCTGGATCGAACCATCAAGTTCAACGATGCGACCACCACCTGACGAATGGATCCACTCTTGCGCGTCACAGGTCAGGCCCTCATAGGCGGCACCCTGCCAGACAAAGCCGTACATGTCGTCATTGCCTGCCGCACGTTCGGCATCCATGATGCGCTGTGCGGTGTCGGTCAGCTGTTGCCAAGTGGTTGGTACCGCTTCGCCGTGCTTTTCAAGCAGGTCTTTGCGGTAATACAGCGCCGGCGCGCCCAGGAACATCGGCAACGCCACCAGCTTGCCGTCAACGGTTTGGCTTTCGACAGCGGCTGGAACAAATTGATCTATGATGTCCGCCACATGCGGGTTCAGATCGACAAAATGCGTCGCCAGCTGTGGTGCCCAGATCACGTCCATCCGATATACGTCAATGTCGGATGATTGCGCCGCCAGCCACAGCTTGTACTGACCAAATTGGTCGGTCGTGCTTTCAGGCATCGAAACGATGGTCACCTTGTGATCGGTCTGTGCCTCGAACTTATCGAGCTGTTCACGCAGGATCTTATGGTCTTTCCCGACCGAGCCATGCACGATCGAGAGGTCGGCAGCCATCGCGCCCCCGGCCATCATTGACAGGCCGACGATACCTGACAGTAGTTTGGTGTAAGTTGACATCTTTTACTCCCTTTGGATTGGTTTTCTCGTCAAAGAACCCTGGGCTCATCTAACAAACACAGGTGAAGTCCAGGCCATCTGTCCGCTTTGTTGTCGCAGCTTCAGATAGATCGTGTCGCCCATCGTCAAAGACCCGAGCGGAATAGCGCCGCGCCACTGCCATTCATGGGGGCGCGGTAGTTGGTGGAAACGCCAGGCTGGGCTGTCAATGGGGCCAAGGTTCCCACTTTTGGCACCCTCAAACAGGCGATCTGCCGGAATGCTGAGGTCATGACCGCAGAGCGTGGCGTTGATGGTGGCGTCGTGGCCCAGCTTGGCGCGCAGCATGATGCCTTGCGTGGCGGGGGTGGTGTTATTGGGATTTGCTTCGGCGGTAACGCAAAAGGCGATCTTGCCACCCTGCATGCCGATTTGTGGGATGTCATGGCCGTTATCATCCCCCTCCAGAGGCGATACGATTTCAGGACCGCGAAAACGCGGTTCGACGGATTCAATTGCTCCGTCCTCTACCGAAATCGATCCGTACCACACATGGCTTTTGTTGCGTGCACCCCACCCCATTTCCAGGAAGATCAGCGTTTCGCCGCCTTCGTTCGGGTCAATTGGTGCGGGGGTCAGCTCGGGGCTGATACGGTGCCACAACTGGCCGTTGCGGATGACATCAATGCAATCGATGGCCCCACCGGCGACGGCTTCGACATTGAGGGTCGCGTTTTCCCGCGGCGCAATCACGTCGCCTTGGATCGCCCCGTCAATCTCGGCCAAAAGGTGTATCCGGTCGCCGGTCAAGGCCATCGTCCGGTGCGCTTTCATGGCAGTCCAAAAGGCATCGCGATCATGGGACGGGGCCAAAAGCGCCATACGCCCATGTCCGTATGAACCCGGAAATCCGCTATGGTGATCGGTGTTTCCGACCACTCCGAAAAGGTGCCCCTGCGACAGGCCGTGGCGCATGGTTGATCGACCATCAACCGGTCCCATAGAGTGCAAATAGCCCCTTTCGCTTTCGCTGGCCTCGGCGCAGCCATGCATCGAAAACATCTCGACAAAGGGTGAAAGCTCGGGGTCAAAGGTTTCCCAGTTGATGCCCCGCGCGCCGCAGCGATAACCAATGTGATGGGGGAACCCAAAAGCGCGATCGCCATATTCGGCTTGTAGCGCGGCTTTCAGATCTTCTGGGTTATCTTCAAGGCACAACGGGCCGTTTTCAAGATCCGCCAGCACGATGGTGTAATCGCCATGCGCGTTCGAATGAACTTCGTATCCTGGAAAAACGGTGAGTTTCCCGGTGGCATTAGCATTTCGCAATACATCAAAATGCTGAGGCCAAGCAGCCTTGAGCTTGGCAAAACCCTTGACGTGAAAATCTACGATGTGTGCAACCTCGGGCACATCAACCGGCATGTCCGGCCAATGGGCATGGCCGGTGATCGACACGAAGTCCAACTGAAGCGCCGCCTTGGTCAGCGCATCCGGGAACGAGCCATGACCATAGGATAGATCCGAGTGATTGTGGATATCGCCATAAAAGGGGCGCAGACCCAATTGGGCCGCTTGGGGGCAAAGGCGCGCGGGCAAAGGGGCGTTGATCATGCCGCGGTCTCCTTAATCAAATCAAAGTTTCGCGGATCAATCGGCACGCCACCCTGGGCTAGACTAAGCTTGGCAGCCGCAACAAGGCGCATCGATTCGACTCCTTCGCGTACGCCGACTGGCGGTGGGGTGCCTTGCATGAAATTTACAATCTCACGCACCAGTTGACGGTCGGCGCCATAATGGGTTGAATCCCGCGTGGCAGGATCTGGTTCGATCACGCCTCGGGTGTAGCCGTAGTTTTCGACCAAATCAATTTCTCCGCTGTGGCGCTCCATACGCAGACGCCCCTGATCTCCAAGGATTTCCAGCGTTTCCATATCTGTCGCCCAAGGGCCAAAGATCGCGAAAAAATGGGTGGCCACTAGCCCGTTGTCATATTGAACCGTCACAACTGAGTGGTCGTCAATATCGGCGCCCGGGTGGTACACACAAGTGTCATTCCAATTATGAACCTCGGTTGCTTGGATCCAGCTGTCGTTAGGTATCCGACCCACACCTTCGCTTTGATCGATCAGAGTTTCATGGCGTCGGTAAGGGCAATCCAGATCGCATAGACTGCAGCGTTCGGGTGCGTCTGCGTGGGGCGTGAAAATACCCGAACGCCCGCCTATCGCGGTGAGACGCACAGCGGTTGCGCCATTGGCTACCCAATTCAGTACATCAAAATGGTGCGAGCCCTTGTCATTGAGTGCCCCACCAGAGCGGGATTCGTTGCGGTGCCACAATTGCAAGTAGCGCGAATAAGGAATCAGTGACCGCAACATCACCATGCGCGGCTGCCCTATCCGACCGGATCGCGACAAGTCCACGGAATCAATCCAGGATTGTTCGTACCGACGGGTAAAGCCCATCATGATCGGCTGGCCTGATTTTCGTTCGGCCTCGGCTATGGCTAGCGCGTCTTCGAAGGTGACTGAAATTGGCTTGTCCAGATAGATCCGCTTGCAATGGGCGACGGCGCGCTCAACCGGGGTTCGGTGTTGGTCGGTGTGTGTTGTGATGATCACCATATCAACAGCGGGATCGCTGACGGTGGTCTCAAGATCGTCAAACACGCGGGTTTTGTGATCGACCCCGGTTGCAGCATAGAGGCCATCAAGATGAGCGGCTGCCAGTGCTGCACGCCCGGGCACGATGTCACACACCCCGACGATGCGAAGTTCACAATCGGCCGCGGCTTCGGCAATCCGGCTGCCTACGTAGTAGACCCCACGTTCGCCCGCCCCGATGATGGCGATCCCGATTGTGTTCTTGGTTTTCATGCTCACCCCACACCAGTCAGTGGGGTAAACATTAAGTGAGTATAAGTTGGTTCGAAACCAAACCTATACTCACTTATCCTTCAAAAGTCGCATTAATACGCTGAATGGAACCGTTTTCCTGCAAATAAATCGGTAGGTAATAGGTTCGGGGAGCGCTTTTTTCGCCCTCGATTCGGGCTGTGATGACGTTTTCAAAAAGCGCTAGTTTTTCGGCATCTGAATTGCCGACGACGTCAAAGCGTCTTACATGTTCGGACGGAACGTCTACGCTGCCTAATAGCACAACGCTGACATCTACCCCGAGGCGCAATTGCCTCTCGCTCAGAGCAGCGTCCATAAGGGATCCATCAACCAGCCCCCACACGATCAATGCGGTGGTGGCGTCATCCGAACAACCCTTGGGAGGCAGCGCACGGATCAGTTCGTTGCGCTGATAGGAACCCGGAAGCCGGGGAACCTTGTGCAAACCTGGATGCGGATCAGGTCCGTGCCAGTCGCTCAGCAGCAAGAATTCTCGTCGTGCCATTGCGATCTGACGCGCGTCATGGGCAGATGTCAAAAATCCAATCCGCTCATGTCCCTGCGCGCGCAGCTGGCGGAAACCGACCGCAAGCGCTTCGCGCCAGTTTGTCCCGATCACATCCGCATCAATGCCGGTCACGGATGTGCCGTCAATGACCAAAGCATCTGCACAGGATTTTATTCTGGCAAGCAATTCGACAGAAACGATTTCGAAATTTGACTGCAACAAACAACAGCGATAACGATCCTGTTCCTTAAAGTTCTCCAAGGCACGCGCATCGTCGTCAAACCCTTGCAAATTCACGCGATACCCCTTGCGGCGCAGACGTGCCACCAATTCGATCAGCAGGGTGCGCGCAAGTCGGCTTTCAGAGTTACGGTAAAGGATCAGACAATCGGCCAGGTAGCGCTTGGTTTCAGGTTCCTGACCCAAGATCAGAACGCCCGCACCTGAGCGCGCTTGGACTTGGCCCGATTCAATTAATGGCGCCAATGCACGTTGCACTACACGCTGTGACGTCTTGAATTCGATCATGAGATCCCGAATACGTGGAAGCCGTTGTCCGGGCTGGCCCTCTGCAACCAGTTGTGCGATTTTTTCCCTGATCGCAGCTTCTGCTGGGTTCATCCTTTTCATTGTCGACCCGTGTTTTTTCTAAATTTTCTAGTGCATTTGGCTTTGTTGCACAATTCATTCATGGAATTCCCTGTCTGAAACCGGAGTGATTGACCAATGCTGCGGGTAGGATGAGTGTCGTTGTTGCGAAATAATCAGATGAACGGTTAAATGCTATGGTGGAACGGGTAGTCCTGGGTCCACTGGTGGTCTGTCCCGTTCTAGCGTAGCGGCATAGATCAGATCACGCGCCCATACCTACCTCATCTAGCAATTCCTGGGTCGTGACCTGACGGCAATAGCCTTTTATCGTTTGTAGGGAATGGACATGGCGCTCTTGGTTATAGGTCATGCACTCATCAGTGACTTGAGAGACGAAATGGTGCTGTCATGTGTGGATGGCTCCTTTTATGCAAGGTTTTTTTTCGACTGATGTTGATCGTTAAGGAGAGCGGTCATGTGTCCGGCCTGTTGGCGCGGTATACATTATAGCGCTGGCCTTGATGAAGTCCGCGTACCGGGTCCCTAATCAGACTAACGAGCTTTAAAGCCCTGACAGCACCTCGGGGTGTCCCGGTTGCGGTTCCGTTCAATCATCATCATTCATATTTGCCCCTGCATATCGTGACGGCAGCGTGTTGCCGCCGCTGTTCTTATTACCTCAGGCGATTGGTGAGGCGCGATAGGCTTCGCCGCGTGTCATGACTGCCCATGCGATACGCGCAGTCTTGTTGGACATTGCCACCGTAACGACCCTTGCGGGTTTACGCTCCATAAGCGATCGCACCCAGGTGCCGGTTTTTGTAGGGTTGCTCCCAGCTCTTCGGATCACCGAGGTTGCCCCGACCACCAGAAGTTTTCGCAGATACCTATCTCCCATTTTCGATATTCGTCCGAGGCGGTCTTTGCCACCGGATGAGTTCTGTCGTGGTACCAGCCCGAGGAAGGCTGCAAACTCCCGACCAGATTTGAAGACAGACGGATCAGATACGCTGGCTGCCAAGGCGGTGGCGGTGATGAGACCCACACCTGGAATCGTTTCGAGCCGCTGGCTCGTCGGATCCGCCCGGTGCCGGACAATGAGTTGGCGCTCCAAGGCTCGGATCTCACCGGCCAAGGCCTCAAGATGGGCTCCCAACGCGAGAAGGGCAGACCGCGCAATCTCCGGCAAGCTGGCATCACCGTCGTCCCGCAGTTGCGCGATCATACCCATGACCTGACGCGGACCTTGCGCCGCGATGATCCCGAACTCGGCCAGATGTCCCCGGATGGCATTGAGGATCATGGTGCGCTGGCGCATCAACAGATCACGGGCCCGGTGCAGGACAAGAACGCTCTGTTGTTCCTCAGTCTTGATTGGAACAAAACGCATGTTCGGTCGGGTGACAGCCTCGCAAATCGCCTCGGCATCTGCAGCATCATTCTTCTGGCGTTTGACGTAGGGTTTCACATAGGTCGGTGGGATAAGCCGCACTTCATGGCCAAGAGCCGCAATCTCCCGCGCCCAGTAGTGCGAGGTTGCGCAGGCCTCCATTCCGATTAGGCAAGGCCCCACTTTTCCAAGGAAGTTGAGCACGGCGCCCCGTCGTAGTTTCTTTTGCACAACGACGGCGCCGTCGGCGTCAATGCCGTGCAGTTGGAAAACAGATTTTGCGATATCGATCCCAAGTGTGGTCATATCCATGGTGAATGGCTCCTTCTTTTCTGTTGGCTCCTAATTATTCCAGCATGGCACATTGCGAGGCCGTCGGGGTGGAGCCATCCACACCATCAGACTAAGTGGGTAAATTGGTATTTCTTCCAATTTCCGTTTGGTTGGGTTTTAATTTCATGTCTTTAGTTGGAGCGGGAGTGGACGATTCAGATTTACAAAAGGCTGCAATCATCATCGCCGCGACCCCAGCAATGTCGATCTACCCAGTTTTAGCCCAACAATACGGGCAAGAGCAGCAAGCAACCACAGCCATGTTGCTTATGAC
>Ga0181563_10003354_pt1 | contig 15290 bp, 16 predicted proteins | sample 011ome_25_FD_133759 | JGI IMG/M metagenome (GOLD analysis project Ga0181563, IMG submission 133759) | Coastal salt marsh microbial communities from the Groves Creek Marsh, Skidaway Island, Georgia - 011512CT metaG (megahit assembly) | ecosystem: Environmental > Aquatic > Marine > Intertidal...
ATAAAATTTCATACTATAAAAACAATTCATACTATAAAAACAATTCATACTATAAAAACAATTCATACTATAAAATTTATAATATGAATAGTGTAATAATTAATTACAATATCTTAGAATAACAAATATTATCCCACATAATAAAACTTCCAATATCAGTAATCCCATGATTATATGCTTTTGAACAACTCAATAAGTTTATATTATATGTGATTGGCATTCTATTTTCATAAATAATATTATTATTCAGTATCAAATAATGTGTATCATCGCCTTTAATCATATTTAATTTATTATTTATATTAGGATTTACTTTCCCTACAAAATAATTATTATCTGTCAAAATTATACCACTTTTCCAATTATTTGTTTCTTTTAAATAAATATTAGTTACAGTTTTATGCAACGCATTGTATCCGCCTCTAATTAAAAAAGACATAATATAACTTAGAATAATAAATTATATTATAGGGTTGTTCTTAAATAGTTGTTGTTAAATAGTTGTTATTAATATTATAATATGATTTATATATTCAATTCAATAATCGTTGAGAAAAAAAATCATCAAATTCATTGTAATTAACGATATTAAAATCTATATAATTATAAAAATTTTCTTTACTAAAATCATAATTTTTTATATTATATCTAAGATCAATATCATAGATAAACAATTTTCTATTCTCATAAATAATCCCATTATTCACCATTAACATATTTATATCATCATATTTAACAATTTCAATCACATTATCACGTGACGAATCAATCTTAAAATTAACACCATTTATCATAACTGCCCCATTTTTCCATATATTTGTTTTTTTTAATGAAACATTAATAACATGACGATAAAACGAATCATAACCACCTCTTAATGCGAACGACATTCTGATGTTTTATATTAATATAGTATATCATTATTTTTTTAATATATAATAATTAATATTATAATATATTAATATAGTCACATGTCTGCATTATTCAAATATTTATTAAAATATGAAGAATCGTGGTGTAAAAAAATGGGGTATTTTAATCCGTATATAGATAAATTTACGACACATCTTACTAATAAAATGCCTTTTTATGATGGAGAATGTTATAAGAGATACCCGCGGTTTAAACAGGTATATGATAAATTGTGGGTTGTAAAAAGTCAAGGTTTAATTGGCGGGCGTTTAGAAAAATTAAAAGGGAAAGAAGATAAAGTAGTTTATCCTATTTTTATTAAACCGCGCTGGGGACATTTATCAGCCTGTTCAAAAAATTGTTTTAAAGTTACATGTGCAGATGATCTTACAAAATACATTGATTATAAAGACATGATGTGGTCTGAATTTATTGACGCCAGCGAAGTTATGACTGATTTTATTATGTTAAATGGTAAAATTGTTCATCAAATTACTTATACTTATTCCGAAAAACAAAATGGGTTTAGTGACGATTGGAAAATTATTTCTCCCGATACTAAACCACCAAGCAATATATCCGAATGGGTTAAGCACCATATGACTGATTATACAGGCGTTGTCAATATACAATATCGTGATGCAAAAATTATTGAGGTCAGTTTACGATTAGCTCGAGGCGGTGCTTATTTACTTAGTACAAAAAATAAACCATTAATTACAAATGTTAATAACATTTTTAATAAAAAAGAATGGAACTACAATTTGACGAAAGAAATGAGGTTCAAGCCTTTTTATGTGTATAAATGTTTTACATCTCTCCCCATAGTTTCCCTCTTCCCCCAAAAATTAATTGATTTGTTTGTAGAAAAACATACAAGGTTCCCTTTTTATGAATATTATTTTGAGCCCGTTGGTACAACGGGTATGGTGTTTTTTCAATTTATGGACGATGATTTTGATCGCGGAATGCAAACAAAAAAACAAATTGAAAAAATATTTAATATAGCGCAAATAATAATGTATATACTATTGGCTTTATCTATTTTCCTTATTGGATTTACCGATTGGTCATATCGCACTATTTTTCTTTTATGCGTAATTCTCATATTTATGACACGCCTGTTCAATCCCATTAGTGTAAATTATAGATTATACAAGGCTCAAAAACAATCGATTTTTAAAGAAGGACCTACAAAAGACACGGCTGATGATATTGAACCGTTTGATAACCCGTAAAGATTAATTAATTTTCTCTAAAATAGTTAAACCGTTATTATTAGTGAATCTTTCTTTAATTTTCCAATTACTATTATTTTCTAAAAATTCTGTAACTGCAGGCCACAATCCAATAGTTATTTCATTTTCAGGAAATCCTGATTCTAACGATTGTTGTTTTGCATTCATATTACATCTGATTGTTTCTCCATAATATTCATCAACAGTTGTATCATGCATTATTATATATTTATTTGTTACCTTTGAAAATTTCTGTAATTCTCTTTTTAATTGGCCATAAACATGCCAAGTATCTATAAAAGTTAAATCAACATTATTTGTTATTTCTAGGTCTAAATCATTTATCCATTTATAGTCAATATCTATTTTTAAACCTTTGGAGCTAGATAATAATTCATTTATATTACACTCACTAATATCATTTAACAATATTTTTTTATTATTACTATTATTATTTAATAGACCATATACAAAAGCGAAACTAGATATAACACCTCTAACACCTAATTCAATAATACTTTCACATTCTGTTGCATACTTATAAAGAGTAGGTAAATGTTCATTTATATCACTCTTAGCATTACATAAAATTTCATATTTTGTTTTTATATTTTCCATAGTATATATTTACCTTTACTTTTTATATTTAAATAATATAATAATATATTTATTATTATATTATATTATTTAAAGCGACATTTAAAATCATCGATTGTTTACACCACACACTTAAAAATTACGAATGCGTAAAAACTCCTTACGCACACACTCAAAATCATCAGTTGACCGAAAAATATTAATAATATCAGCACTCGTATATTTATTGTCAATTTCTTCCGAAATATCTTCAACTGGCACAGAAATATCCCAGAATTTTTCTATCATTTTTGCTACATCGTAAGACGAGCATTTTTTAAAATGTAGCTTGATATCAATACGTCCTGGTCTTATAAGAGCCTTATCCAATACCTCTACCCTATTGGTCGTCATAATAATAATACGACCGCAGCATTCATTAATTCCATCCAGCATATTTAATAAACAAGAGAGATTTTTATTTTTATTTTCATTTGTCATTTTTAAAAATGATGATAAAACCGATACTTCGTTTCCAGAATTATCATGCGGGAGGACGAGTGAAGGAGCAGGCACTTGTGGTATAGGCACAACTGTTTTTGTTGTCGTTGGTCGTTCTTTCACCACTTCTCCCAATGCGTCAATATCTTCAAATATGATAATGCGTTGATCTTGGGGGATAATATGCGTATCATCCAGTTCTTCGCTATAAATAATATGTTGTAAATCAGTGAAATCCATTCCATCATTTAATTTAATATCAATCCCGTGCCGGTTTGTATAATTCATCAACTGTTTAATAAACCGCGTTTTGCCGCAGCCAGGTTCACCATACAACAGAATACCAAGATTATAAGGAATACCTTTTTTCATATACCATTCTTTATTATTCAAGAAAAAATCTATTTTTTGCATAACCGTTTCCATCTCTTGAAAATAACTGTTTTGAAAAGTAATGGCCGATTCCCAAGGTACCGATTCAATGAATATGGAATTATTTCCCCTCTTATTTTTATTCGTGTTTTCATTATTCTTTCCATTGCGTGCTGTAATAAATAGCTGTTTATCGATAGATGTATGACGCAAATGATCCTTATATTCTTTTACTTTTTCATCAACCCATTTTTGCAAGGCTTCCAAAGATAAAGTATAAGAATATACTACCAGAGTATTCACCTCTACAAAATCACTATGTTGCGCACTTCGATGTTTTTCTTTTTTACCGCTTTTAATAACACCACGAATTTCGTCCGTCAATTTAAATTCTTTGCGCTGTTCGACCAAATAGGCACTTCGGGTTTCATTTTCATTATCCCAATCAAAATCGGCATCTTCTTTTAAACGATACACTGTATCATTCTTTTTAGTTAAAAAAAACATAATCGCTTTAAATTTATTTGTTCGCGCGTTCGCCTCATTGCTGATGACAATACTTTTTTTATTATGTTCGCTCCAACTGATATATATGTCCCGCAAATAATCTATATCCGATGTGTAAAACATGAAAATAATAAAGGCTAATAGTGTAAAATCAAATAAAATGATACCTGTTTTCAAAGATTCAATAATACTGGATGCTTGACCCATGACAATAGGTATAATAAAGTATTCAGGTGACATTTTTGTTTAGCGGATTATACCTTAGCGTTATATTATAGAGAGAATTAATTTTAAATCTATTTAGAATTAATATTTCATTTTTCATTTTTCAATTACGATTTTTTTGGATGAAATTACATTTTCCCGTATGCTGTTTGTCGCCACTAACATTATCAGCATCAGTATCATCAAAATTAAAAGTATCATATACTATTAAAGATATAATTAGGTTTAATTCTTTTTTGAATTACTTGATAATATTAATTCGTTTCTGCATGTATTATAATAGTTCATCTCATATTTTATTTTATTTTATTTTACAAAGGTTGATTAAACAACCGATTCATATTCATCACTTCCGGCTTCTCTTCTTCATGATGAAACAATTTATGAATTAAACTATTCGCGCGGAACCGAATGCTATATTCTTGTTGGAGTTTATTGCGTCCAATACGACCCATCGTTTGAATACATTTTTCTTGGCTCATACTAGCCAAATCATTCCCAATATAGCCATGACAGAACTGATAATTCGTGCCATAAATATAATCCGTTGACGCAATAATCATAAACAGTTTATGTTCTTGCGCCAATTTTTTCATAATTTCCGTATAGCGGACGCTTTTGTGTTCCGAAAACACACCAATACCCATCAGCAACAAGAGTTTCCAATAATCTTCTACATCCGGAATCCGCATAATTTGTTCAACGGTGTCTTCCGAAATAGCACAAGTAAACGCATTCGTAATATTGCCAGGATTCATTTTCGCTGCATATTTATACAAATGGTCGCGCGTATTCGGCACATAAGTCGGATTTAAAACAATCGTCTGCATACTTTCACGCAATACGGATAATTTTTGTTTTTTAACTTTCATCTCTGGCGAGAGCTTATCGTCTCCGTTATTTTTATCTTTTTTGTCGCCGCTGGTCGTATTGGATTTACTTGCCACAGCGTCTTCCAAATCTTTTTCCAGATCTTTAATTTGCCCGTTAAGATTCCGATTAAAATGAATTTTCTCCATAATATCTTTCGTTACTCGTTCAGGGATTTTGGCATTTTGGATATAAAATTGTGCGATTTTATTAATGTCATCGGCTAGAAAGATAGTCGGTCCATCTGTTAGCGTATATGCGTCAGTTGTAGTGACATTCACATTTGATTCGTGTATCTTTTTCCTACTCGCAGTAAGGGCCTGATAAATCGCCGGATAACTTTCTGTTTTAATGTTTCCGAGCAAATCCAAGTAGAATAGTTTGATGGATGCCATATCTAACGCATCCATATCAGGGAAATAATTACTAATTTGGTAGCGATCGTTTTTCAGTTCTATCTTATTGTCTGTATTACTATGTACATGCATAATAAACCGCACCGCTTCGCGCAAATCAATATAACGCAATAAGGTTTTATATTGTTTACAATGATCCACGACTTCCATCATTTTGTCATACTCCTCGTGCAGATAATGCGGCATTTCAACATAGCCTTCACGATTAATAAGCGGTATTGTTTTCTTACAGTCATAGCTTATGATTTCATGCACTTCTACGCCGTCAAATCGCGAGCAGAAATCAGAAATGGTTTCAGTAATTTCTGTTTGTTGGGGTAGAGTGGCCGAGGAAAGAACCATATTCGGAATGAGATTTTCCGTCCAATTTTTATGAATAATCGCATGCAAATCATGATTTTCATAATCCATCGTAATTGTCGGCTCGTCCCAATAGGTAATAATTTTGTGTTTGTTATTAAAAGCCAACATATAAAGCATAGCCGGTAAATAGGACTGTACATCACAAATCATTATTTCGACCTTCTCGCCCTGCGAATTGTCGACTTTTCCAATCCCTCCACTTTTACTGTGTTTTGTATATTCCTTCGCAGCATAGTAATGCAGGCGTATATCCTCGGCGTCATTACAACCAAATGCAAAGGCTATTTTTTTATGAATAGAAATGGCTGCTTTGGCAAGCGACAATCCGACATGTCGGGCCGCACACACGAAAATAACGCGATAATTTGCGGCTAAGCCAAGCGGTGACATGGTTTTCCCCGTTCCAGTTGGCGCAATATAAAGCACCAATTTTGGATTTGGTTGTTTGCAAATCGAAAAGAGCTGTTTTTGATGGTCGTATAAGGTTTCGTCGGCATAACGAAGCAAATAATCATTTTTCTCAATTAAGTAATAGCTTTGTTCCACCATCAACTGCATTAACTCATGCGATGGTATATTTTCGATAGTATCATGAACAATTGTTGTAATTTGCCGCCGCAATTCAACATTTACCGTTTCAATATTGTATTTCAACAATTTATGGATAGTGTAAAGATAAAATAACCAATTTTTACCATCATTTGTAGATGACGCAGATGTTGAGGTTTTGCTTTTATTATTTTTCGGTTTGTTATTGCTTGCTTTTCGCTCCATCATTTTTTCCATTAAATCAATTAGAATAAATTCAAAAATTTGTTGTTTTTGTTCATCAATATGTTTTGTGGTATTTTCCATACGAATAATATCTGCTTTTTTCATAACAAATTTTGTCTTTTTTTGTACAGCTTTTTCCAATGGTAGATTCACTCCATATTTCTTACACAAATCCGTAATTTTTTTTTTGAAATAATTTATATAAATATACTCATCAAATTGAGCCGGATTTGTAATTTTCATATATTGAGCGATTGAAGCCGTATAATTCCGAGATATATTTACATTGGCAAACCCATCGGCAATTAACTTCAAAATATGTTTTTCGGCATCATTGCAAGGGACCTCAATACCTTCCCATTCTTCTTTAGATAGCTTGCTTTGTTTTGTAATAAAATTCATTTTTTGCTCGGTCACGACTATAGTGTATGTTATAATTATAATTTAAGCTTTATTTCAATTTTATAGTATATTAAAAAAATAATATACTATAAAATTGAAATAAAAACAAAGGAATAATATTATTTATATATTACATAATCTATAAAATGGATAATGAAACTACGCCTATTATTGTATCGATTGAGGGTAATATTGGCTCAGGTAAGTCTACTTTATTAACCGAATTACAGAATAAATATGGCGAAGATACTTCTATTTGTTTTATCCAAGAACCGGTTGATGTATGGAATACAGTACAGGATGAAAATGGCGTTTCTATTTTGGAAAAATACTATGCCGACCAAAAAAGATACGCTTTTCCTTTTCAAATGATGGCTTATATTTCGCGTATTTCAATCATTCGCGATGCTCTTAAACAAAATTATAAAGTTATTGTTCTTGAACGCAGTGTATTTACTGATGCGGCTGTTTTTGCAAAAATGCTGTTTGATGATAAGAAAATTGAGGAAATTGAATACAAAATCTACATGAAATGGATAAATGAATTTAGTAAAGATATTCCGCCTATTAAATTTATATATGTACGAGCGGATCCCGAAATTTCCTTTCAGCGTATTTTACAACGCGGCCGCCATGGCGAGATTATTCCCATTGAATATTTACAAAATTGCCACAAATACCATGATAAATGGCTGCTGTCAAATAATCCTAACCCCATGTTGGTATTAGACGCAAATAAGGATATAACTAAGGATAAGGTTATCTTGGACATATGGCTGAATGATATTCATCGGTTTATATATCAATAAATATATATATATCAATAACTGCATATATCAATCATAAAAAAATATATAATATATAAATTTCTATATTTTTTTAATACTATTCCAAGAATCCAAGAATCCAAGAATCCAAGAATCCATGGATTTTTCTGGGTTTGACCATCGCAAATCGATTTTGGACATTTATAAATGTCCATTTTGCAAAAGGGCCGGACCGGTCTGTGAAAAACCTTGGAAATATGGGTTGTGACCATTATGCTCTCATTTCTGTTTTTTTGTGAAAAATGTTGTTATGCTAATTTTTTATGAAAAAAAGTATTTTTAATTAAAAGAATTTAGGCATTTTTTATATTAGAATATTATATAACAAATGTTAACAAAAAATAATGCCATAAATGCTTCAAAATTCATATGCGAAAAATGTGAGTTTAAATGCTGTAAAAAAAGTAATTACGAAAAACATTTGAGTACACGAAAACATAAATCCTTAACAAATTTAACAGAAAAGGAGAAAATAATGCCAGACTTTATATGCAGTCTATGTCAAAAAGAATATAAATCAAGAGAGGGATTGTGGTATCATAAAAAAAAGTGTAATAATAATAATTTATCTGAAAACACAAATACAACAATACCAACAACAATACCAACAACAGTACCAGACATTAATTTTTTTACGAATATTGTCTTAGAAGTAGTAAAAAATAATACGGAATTACAAAAACAAAACCAAGATTTACAAAAACAAATGTTAGAATTATATAAAACAACCACTACCTCAATCACCAATACAAATAACAACAATAGTTATAATAAAACATTTAATCTGCAATTCTTTTTGAACGAACAATGTAAGGATGCTATGAATATTATGGATTTTGTCAATTCAATGACACTGGAATTCGCTGATTTAGAAGCGGTCGGCAAACTTGGTTATGTAGAAGGGATTAGTGGCATTATTATTAAGAAACTGAATGAAATGGATGTTTATAAACGCCCGATTCATTGTAGTGACGCCAAACGCGAGATTATGTATGTAAAAGATGATAATGTTTGGGAAAAAGAGAACAGTACTTATGACAAATTGCGGAAAGCGATTAAATATGTTACCAAGAAAAACGGCGATATGTTAATACCGTGGAGTAAAATGTATCCAGCCTGCATGAATACATCGCATCCGCTGAATGATACTTATATCCAAATTATGGGGCAAGCCATGGGCGGCAAGGAAGAGTTTGTAGACAGCGAGAATAAAATCATGAAAAAAATTGCCAAGGCAGTATTGATTGATAAAAATGTGTAAAAATGGTTATACTTGTCAATATTCTAAAAATAATATATATATATATATAATTATTTAAACTTATAATAGGTATACATAGCAGATAACAAATCATTATGACATTAAACAACGAATGGATTGAAAAATGTATTAAATATATAAAAGAACATTTACATATTTCATACGATAAAGATATTATTATTGATTTTACCGCGAAACATGGCGAATTTATAGAAGGTGCTTACAATTTAGTTAAGATGCCCTTATTTTATGATAAAGAACCATTGCATCCCGATGTAAAAAAATTAAATTTTTTAAATCTAGATTTTGAGAGATTTAATAAAACACTTTTATCGGGTCTTTGGTTTGACGATGTGCATGTGATTGGTTTTCCGCCAGTGGATGAGGTGGAAGAATATATTGATGCTGCGTGTAATTTCGCACAAAGCGTTTCGTTTATTTTACCCAAAAGAGTATCACCTTATATTTTCCCAACAAACTATCAATGTTTATTTAGCAGTGAATTAGATACAACGATGATATTTCAAATATGGATGAAAACTGATTATTGAACTATCTATAAAAATAAAAATTATATATTTTAATCTCTCCTTGTTTAATTTTCCAGCATCTTCATATTCAATTGCCGTCGGCCTTTATACTTGAGTAAATCTACTTTAGTGGATGTTGTCGGAAACAATTCATTTCCATAAATATCCTGTAATAAAAGCCATTCGAAGATCCCGCCAACATAGATATAAACATTATAAAATCCTAATTTTAATAACTGTTCGTATTTTTTAATACAGGTTTTATCGGTTGCGTTCATTCCATAAATAAGAATATGTACTTCCTTGTTTTTTTTTAATTGTGCGTTTAAAACATCTACTTCCATTTCAATAGTTAAAGTTCCCGCAATAAGACAATGTTGTTGATATGCTTCTAAAGTATTGATGATTATATAAGCATTGGATTGTTTATTTTGTTCATTTATTGCAAATTGAATATCTTCAAAATTAATATTGCGGGTTGTCGTATTACCCATTATCTTATGTTAAAATTTTAATTTTTAAATATTAACATATTATTTATCTATTTATTTATTTATCTATTTAATCAAATTTAATAACAATTTCTACATTTTCTTGTTTAATTGTTTTTGATGCCGAAATAGAAAGCTCTTCCCGCTTTTTGCGGGTCTTTTGGTTGCTTACGGCCAACAATTTTCGTTTTGAAGTGCTATTGCGGGTATTCATATCGGCTTCAATCGCGGCATAATTTTTCTCAATACAATCAATCACATTATTTTCAAACGCCCATTTGAAAAAGTTCAATTGACCTATCGTTGTTTGCAAATGAGTATTATTTTTATATGGAATACTAATGCGGTCCCATCGGCAAAAAGGATCAAATCGTTTTTTAGAGTAAGAACGAAGTTTCAATTTATAATCGTTATACACCTTAAATCGGTTTCCATTAGGTAAATCGTATACCGTATAAAACTTTTTGGCATAATTCGTAGTAAACCAGTCGACAATACGCAGAGAGATATTCACATCGCCATTAATTATTTTCAGCATGCGGTCCAAATTGTCGTTTCCTTTATAATAGGTTATTAGATTATTCAACAATAGGGTATTCTGCGATGAATAGTTTTCACTCATTTTATTTTTTATCTTGGCGATACATTTAAGTATTTATTTTATGCAATTACTATATTTTATAAAGAATAATTTACTCAATTTATTAACATCCTTTTTGGGGAGTTAGAAAATTAAGTTGGTTTTCAATATCATTCACATAATTATTTGATGGCATAAATGGGTTTTGATTGGGTTGCCCTACCAAGTAGCGTTCATTTATTTTACTATTTGCTTCTTCGCGTTTATTGCTGACTTGCCGGAAACCTTCATTCTGTAAAGAGGGGTAATCATTTGCAATAGGTCCATTTGCAATAGGTTCATGTGCAATAGGTCCATTTGCAATAGGATCATTTTTGGTTTTCGAGTTTTCTTTATAGGACCGCTGACATCTCTCTTCGCCTTCTTTTCGCCAAACCAATTCTTCCATTCGTTTATATCTATTGCATAAAAATAATGTATAATTTATTCTTATTATAACTTATTATAATTTATTAATTTTGAGTTTTTTTGTAAAGGTGAATTTATCGACATTCATCACCCGCCGCTGTAAATTACATTTCAAACAAGAAATGCATGTATTTTCATTTGTATGGCTCATATCATTATCCAGCCGGTCAAGAGTCCACTGCATCGGTTCGCGTACATTTTTATAAAGCACTAAAATAGCATTGGAACAATAACAACAGGACATTTTACCTGCTACTAATTTTTCTAAAACATGTTCTATGTTTATTAAAGAGTCCTTATCATGAATATCTTTTTTAATATCTTGGCCTTTGTAGCCTTGTATTTTATGGGTTAATTCTTTGTAGAAGAGAGATGTGTTATATTCATTTAGTGTATGAATACCTTGATTATAAATACTTTCATTATTTACATACATATGGCGTATTACATCAAATTGATATTTATGCGTAGTCATAGTTTCATCTAAATCAGTCATGTGTTTTCTCTCTGCCTTGTATTTTTCATCGCCTATTTTTTTTAGTTGGTCAATATTATGTTTTCCTGTAATATTTATAGCGCGCATGATTTTATGTTATGAATTTATATGTTATTATAATATATATGAAATGATATAAAATTGATTATATATTTAATATGTTATTGTAAAACAAGTTAAAATTATAGCAACATAATAATATATAAAATGTCCGAAGAAAAAGACATGAACCTTAAATATAAGGGCGTTTTCTTAAATAGTTTTGATAATAATTATCAAACAACGAAAATTTCCAGCATTAATAGTTTTTTAGAAAAAGAGTCTATCAATAATAAAACTGAATCGTGGAACAAATTGGACAAAACTGAAAAAATTAGGTTATTAAATAATTATGTGAATGATATTATTGCGGAACTTCATACACTTAGCTCATCAGACATAAGTGAATTAAAAAAATATTTAATTGATAGTTTAGACAAGAAAAAATTACAACATGTAAAAGATGTGCAATGTGATAAAACTACAGGAAAAATAATTGCTATTCCTACTTTACATTTCAATTCTGTCTCACGTAAATTTACATTAAAGCGAGCTGAAAAGCGAGTTTGTACCTTGAAATCGTTGGGAAAAGGGAAAAAACCAGTAACTACAGAACCAATCGCAACCAAAAATATTAATATAGAATAGAATATAAAATAGAATAGAATATAAAATAGAATAGAATAGAATAGAATATAAAATTGAATAGAATATAAAATTGATATAAAATTTATATTTTATTATATACAACACCTATTTATGATGGAATGTGTTGTTAATTATATAACAGAACACGATAAAGATGAATTATTTGAAAGTATTTGTCTTTTGTTAGAAGCCTATATAAAAGTAAATATTGAACAATATATTCAACCAAATTTTCATTCCCGAATTGTGAAAGATATTACAATCACTATTGTATCAACATTTAATGCAGTATTGTTAGATATAGATACGGAATTAATTAATCAGTATATTGAAAAAGGGCTTGAACTTATTTATCGTCACATCTCTCCGCCGCGTTCAAACGGCAACACATTTATTCGCATTAAACCAAATGTAGAAAAAATACGTAATAAAATATTCTATTTACAAAATGTTCTGCAGCCTGAGCAACGAACACAAGAATGGTATGAATTTCGATATAATCATTTAACAGCCAGTAATATGTGGAAAATTTTCATTAGTGACAGCACGCGTAATCAGCTTATTTATGAAAAGTGTCAGCCGCTGAACACCGATAAATATAATAACAATGTGTCATTTGAATCGCCAATGCACTGGGGACAAAAATATGAGCCGCTCTCTATCATGCTTTATGAAGCTATTTATTCCGCAAAAGTAAGCGATTTTGGCTGTATTCCACATAAAACAATTGAATGTATAGCTGCGTCGCCTGATGGAATTGTTACGGACGAAACATCATCGCGTTATGGTCGCATGTTAGAAGTGAAAAATATTGTTAATCGCGAAATAAACGGTATACCAAAAATGGAATATTGGGTGCAAATGCAGTTACAAATGGAGGTATGCGAATTGAATGAATGTGATTTTTTGGAAACGCGGTTTATTGAATATGAATCTAAAGATGCGTTTGACGCAGATGTATTGCCTCAGGCTGATGTATTGCCTCAGGCTGATGTATTGCCTGACGCAGATGTATTGCCTGACGCAGATGTATTGCCTGGTAATTTGAGTACCAATCCGAAATACAAGGGGATGATGATTTTATTTATAAATGATAACGGAAAACCTATCTATGAATATGCGCCACTTAATATATGTAATAGCGAAAAAGCAATGGATGATTGGCAAGAGGAAATGATGGAAAAAAATAAAACATTTTCGTGGATGAAAAACATATATTGGAAATTAGATCAATTAAGCTGTGTCTTGGTTTTGCGAAATAAACTATGGTTTAGTGCGGTTATTCCTCAAATAAAAGAGATATGGAAAACAATTGAAAGAGAAAAAGTAGAAGGATATAGTCACAGGGAACCTAAAAAAAACAATCCAAGAGCAAAAAAACCGTATATAAATAACGATGAGATTGAAATGAAATCACATTGTTATATTAATATTAAAACTGAGGTTTTATAATAATATGTTAATAAAAATTAACACGACGATGAGAGCTGTCATTTAAATCGAGTGGCACTATATTACCATTATTTTTTTCATTGAATAAACCGGCATCATTTGTATAAAGCTCATTTTTTCCAGTTTGAGTTATGTTATAGTCTTTATAATTATCTTGATAAATTTCATTTGCATTTATAATTGTTGGGTTCTCTTCAATAAATGGTGGTCTGTCAACATCTAATGGTTTTTGTTGATTTCTATTTACATTAACATTGGCTTGTGCGGTCGCATTTAAAGTATTAACATTTAAAGTATTAGTATCATTGGAATTTAGAGAATTAGCAGAATTAGCATTTCTTATAGGAATTGATTTAACCATTACAGGTTTATACAAGGTATAAATTAAATAAATTCCTATAATTAAAAATATACTACATGCCGTCATTTTTATATCAAACTTCATTTCTATATATTATAGATAACAATTTAAACTTTTGACATTATTGTATAATAATATAACATATAACAATGGCGGCATCATCATTGGCATCATTGGCATCATTGGCATCAGTGTCTTCTAATCTTGATATTACATCTAGTCCTACTGCCAATCATACAACAAATTCAAACGATGACGAAGAGCTTTATATTATTAAGCGGGACGGCACAAAGGAAGTGTTATCCTTTGATAAAATCCTAAAAAGAGTAAAATCACTCGGAACTGAAACCACTCCCACCTTAAGCGTAAATTATAGCCAGCTGGTAATGAAAGTTGTTGATCAGCTTTATAATAATATGCCAACTTATGTAATTGATGAATTGACTGCTGAACAAAGTGCCTCATTAATTACTAAACATTTAGACTATGGCACTTTGGCCGCTAGAATTATTGTATCAAATAATCATAAAAACACGAACGCCAAATTTTCCCAAGCAATGGATGAGCTTTATCATTTTTGTGATGTACATGGTAACCATAGTCCCTTAATTCATCGAAATGTTTGGCAGATCAGCCAAGATCATAGTGCCTTTTTTCAAGCTCTTATTGATTATTCGCGTGATTATTTATTAGATTATTTTGGGTTCAAAACGCTTGAACGAGCCTATTTGATGAAAATTGGTAAGAAAATCATAGAAAGACCGCAGCATATGTGGATGCGTGTTGCTATTGGTATTCATGGCGGAGATTTGGATCGGGTAAAAGAAACTTATCATTTGTTGTCGCAAAAATATTTTACGCATGCCACACCAACCCTCTTTAATGCTGGTACCAATCACCCCCAATTAAGTTCTTGTTATTTAATTGGAATGGAGGATGATAGCGTTGAAGGTATTTATAATACCTTAAAAGATTGTGCCA
>Ga0181563_10003357_pt1 | contig 15287 bp, 8 predicted proteins | sample 011ome_25_FD_133759 | JGI IMG/M metagenome (GOLD analysis project Ga0181563, IMG submission 133759) | Coastal salt marsh microbial communities from the Groves Creek Marsh, Skidaway Island, Georgia - 011512CT metaG (megahit assembly) | ecosystem: Environmental > Aquatic > Marine > Intertidal zone...
AATACCTCTGCAGATAAAGCTGTGCTGCAACGCGTATTTGATCGCCTAGAGCGTGATTTTTTATACTGGGCATTAAACGCCGTTCTCAATTGGCATAAAAATGAAAAACCGACCAATATGATCCGAATTCATGGGATAGCGGATTTGGTATTACCGCTCAGAAAAAACACCGATTATGACTGGACGATTGAAAAAGGCACACATTTAATGTTATTAGATAAATCAGAGGAGGTTTCAAAAGCTATCATTAATGCCTTGAAATAAAGGAAGTTTCTTATTTTGTGAATTCAAAAAATATGCTGTGAAACTTTTAGGATTTTTATCACTACTTATTATATCATCCGCAGTCAGCTTTGGTCAGTCTAAATTTGGAAAAGTGAAATGCGACTCTTTTGAAGTTGCCGCTGCAAATACCGATATAGCTTTAGTCTATAAGAAAGGAAAAGTTGGAATATATAATAAGGCTACGGCTAACTATCTTTTTAAACGGTCAGAAGGTCCGATTCTTCATTTACAAGGAACAAAGACATTTTTAAAATTAAGTACGGGCAATCTTGAAGCCTATTCTTTGAATGAAGATGCTACAGCGTTGGTTATTGACGGAAGAGCAAAAGATGAAATATTATTTCAAGGTAAATTTGGAGAAAAACCGAATTTCCGCATTGATGGTAACCTGAATGGGAAAGAAGGTAAGGCGTATAAGTCAATTTTTGATACGCGTTCTAGTGCGCCGATAAATTACGGTGCAAAACGAATTAATAAAAACCTTATTCTTATCACGAATACTCGAAAAGAAGAATTTGACCCATTTGCAGAACCTTTAAAAAGTATAATCGACCCTAAGAAAGACTCCACGGTAACAGATCCAGAGTCAGGGAATATAATGGCCGTTTATCCGCCATCAAAACCTGGACATAATCGATCAGGTATTTATAACCTCAAAACTAAATCTTGGTTTGTGCTTCCTAAGTATTCAGCTATCAATGAGTTGTCCGATGGATTTGCGCTAGAACGTCTTAGTGATAATGGTTTAGTCTATTCTTTCTTGAAAATGAATGGTCAATATATGTTAAGAGATATTCCGTTCGAAACTATAAAATCAAATGAAAAGGAATTATTGGCGCTGTTAGGTGTAGCGCAAATTGATTTATACGCTGCAGCGAATCAATTACACCCGATTAACTTCTTTAATCGCCCTGCTCAATACCATTTAGTGCGTCATTTTAATAATAAATACCAACTGGTTAACCTTCAGAAAAAACTCAATTATGTGACCCAACCGAAAGATATGATGACTTATAATCGTGATTTTAATTATTTCATCTGGATAGAAAACGATTCCATTTATTTTACGCAAAATGCATTACAATTAGCGCTGCCGATGGGTGCAGGCAAGATCGTTCTTACCCAAACAGATCCGCTGAATCGCAAGAGTTTTGAATTATTTGGAATGATTAATAAGGATACAGTCTATCAAAAAGAAATGGGTGATTTCGGTTTGTTTAAAGAGGATCGTAATCTATCTATTGAGGTAGATGCAACCAATAAAGATGAAGTGATTATTAGCAACCAACGGTTATACTCTACTTTTGATGAGTTGAAAGAAATCGATAGAGAAGAAGGCTTTGTGGATGAGCTCATTGAAGGGTATAGCCCAAAAAGCATGGAGGTTGAATCTTCTGCGATCTGGAAAAAAGAAAACGGTACATGGATTAAGAAAACAGTCGACTATGCTGGAATTACCAGGCTTCCTTATGGCTATTTGGCTAAAACGGGAGCCTATGCTGAAAATGACGAACGCGGAAAACGTTTGGTAAATATTAATGCACATTATTTAGTACTCAATAAAGAGTATAAAGCTATTCCTTATCTGGATGTTTATGATTTTGATAATGCTGAATTACTTCCTTATGGTTTAGTATTGTGTTTAAACAATAGGTGCGCCTTTGTATGTAACGACGGCGTTCTATTAACGAAGTTTGAATGGGATGATTTCAGTTTAGAGGGAGGGAAATTAAAAGCATTGCGCTTTGCACATGAAGGTGCAGATGAATTTCTTTGGGAAGAACGCGAATGGGTAGATTCAACCGCTTTCTTTGATTTGCCTAAATAATATTAGATAATTCCCGTCCACTTGAATACCAATTCAAAGCTGTCCTATCCCAAGGATTCAAAAAACTTTACGACCTTTGCGGCTGTAAATAGGAAAGATGATCATAGAGATAGGTGATAAACTGGTGTCGGGCGAAATATTTGAAAAGGAATTCGTTTGTAACTTAAATGCTTGTAAAGGGGCATGTTGTATAGAGGGTAACGAGGGTGCACCGTTGCAACAAGGGGAGATTGATTTATTAGAAGAACATCTCGAAGCGATTAAGCCCTATATGACAGAGGGTGGTGTCAAGCAGGTTGATACGAAGGGTGTCTTTTATATGGATCGTGAAAACGAACCAGTGACGTCACTGGTGAGAGGGAAAGAATGTGCTTTTGTTTTTTTCGACGAAAAAGGAATAACAAAATGCGCAGTTCAACAAGCGTATCGCGATGAAAAAATCCCGTTTAATAAACCGATTTCTTGCCATCTTTATCCAATACGTGTAAAAAAGTATAAATCGTTTACAACTTTAAATTATGATAAATGGCCCATTTGCAAAGATGCTTGTGCGTTAGGTGAGGAGTTAGGTGTGCCTGTTTATCGTTTTTTAGAGGAGCCACTCAAAAGAGTATATGGTGTTGCGTTTTATACAGAGTTAGAAAAAGTGGCAGAGGCTTTAAAAGAACTAAACAAAAAATAAATCTAGGTTGGATTTTACTTTTCCCAAATCTCAGCGGTTAACCGGCAAAAAAGAAATTGATGCCGTTTATAATGATGGAAAGACACTCAAGAAGTATCCATTCGTTGTCAAATACTTACGTCCCGTTGAAATGGAAAAGGAATGCCTTAAAGGTGTTTTTGCTGTGCCAAAAAGACGAATACCTCGCGCTGTAAAACGAAACAGGATAAGACGAATGTTAAAGGAGGCTTATCGCTTAAATAAACATCTGTTAGAGGAAGCGCTTGGTAAGAATAATCAAAAGATGGCATTATTTTTCGTGTATACAGGGAAAGAAAATGTGACTTATCATCAGCTTGAAGAAAAAATACGATTAATTTTAAAGGAGCTTTCAGCAATAGTTTCAGACACTGAGCAATAGATAAAATATGGGTAGAGTAAAAATATTGATTTGGTTTTTTCTTTTTTTGGTTGGAGGGGCGGCATTTGCTCAACCAGAACTAGAAGAACAACAGGATGCAGATTTTGAAATAGTAAAAAATCTAGAGCTCTTTGAATTAGTGTATAAAAACATTGATCTTAACTACGTTGATGAACCAAATTCAGGAGAGCTCATTAAAGCAGCAATTGATGCTATGCTCAAAGAGTTGGATCCTTATACAACGTATATTCCGGAGTCAAGAATCGAAGATTTTAAGTTGATGTCCACAGGGCAGTATGGTGGCATCGGTGCTGTAATCCGACAAAAAGATGATCGTGTTATTATAATCGATCCCCATGAAGGTTTTCCGGCAGAGAAAAATGGCTTGAAAGCTGGTGATGTTTTCTTAGAAATAGATGGAAAGGACGTGACAAGCTTTTCAACTTCGGAAGTATCTTCAAAATTAAAAGGGAAACCGGGCACAGAAGTAGAGTTGACGATTGAAAGAAATGGTGAGAAAATCAAAAAAACGTTGAGTCGTGAAGAAATTAAATTTAGTCCGGTACCTTATTACGGGATGTTAAATGAGGATGTTGGATACATCAAATTGAGTTCATTCACACAAACGGCAGGTTCAGATGTGCTCGAGGCATATCGTGATCTAGAAGGAGATCAAGGTATGAAAAAATTGGTTTTTGACCTGCGTGGTAACGGAGGAGGACTAGTCGTTGAAGCCGTCAAGATTGTCAATATGTTTGTTGATCGTGGAACAGATATTGTCTCCATCAAAGGTAGAGATGAATCAGTGAACCGGACTTATACCGCTCAATTAAAACCAACGGATACAAAAATTCCAATTGTTATGCTTGTCGATGGTGGATCAGCTTCAGCTAGTGAGATTGTTTCAGGAGCACTGCAAGATTTGGATCGAGCTGTGATTTTGGGCCAAACGACGTTTGGAAAAGGTCTCGTCCAACGTCCATTAGACTTAAAATATAATGCCAAAATTAAGGTAACCATAGCCAAGTATTATACACCAAGCGGCCGCTGTATTCAAAAACTAGATTATTCTAATCGTGAAGCAGGAGATCGTGCGGATGCTATTTCAGATTCATTGCTTCAAAAATCTAGAACTAAAGCTGGCCGTGAGGTAATAGATGGCAGAGGGATAGATCCGGATGTAAAAATGGATGAAAAAGAATTTTCGATTTTAACAGCAACTATTGTATTGAATGACATCATATTTGATTTCGCGACTAAATTTCAACGCGAAAACGAAACCATTGCAGATGCCAAATCATTTGAGATAACTGATAAGATTTATGCCGACTTTGTGGATTATGTTTTAAAACAAGATTTCGAATATATAACGGAAAGCTTAGCTCTTTTAGAGGAATTAGAAGAAAAAGCCGCTGAGGAAGATAATTATGAAACAGCTAAAGTCGAATTTGAAGCATTAAAAGAAAAAATGAAACCTTCAAAAGAAGCCGATTTAATAAGGTATAAGGACGAAATTATCCCGCTGCTAGAGGATGAAATTATCGGCCGATACTATTATCAAAAAGGAAGGATTATTCACGGATTAAAAAATGATGAATTTATTTCATCTGCCATTGAAATATTGAACGATAATCCACGTTATAAAACCATACTAAACCTGGAAAACTAACCAATGTTTGATAAATGGCTTAACCTCCCTGCCCATTTATATCTTAAATTAACGGCCCTCACGATTCTCACAGTCGGTATTGCATTGTCGAATGTGTTAATGAGCATTGGAGCAATATGGATTATTGCCAACTGGTTAATTCAAGCTGATTTCAAAAATTATTGGGTTCGATTCAAAAAGGCTCCTGCTGCTTGGTTTGTCGTAGGTATATTTTTCTTTTTAATAGTCTCTTTGTTGTGGAGTGAAGATGTCCAGTATGGGTTTAAAGATTTACGTGTAAAACTTCCTTTTATTGTCATTCCGCTCGTTTTAGCAACTTCAGCGCCACTCAAGAGAATTCATTTCCGTTATTTACTTTATGTCTTTTTAGGAATTATGGTCATTACCAGTATCCTAAATGTTATTCATTATCATGCGATTGCCGATGAACAACCTGATATTCGCGAAATGTCCTGGTTTATTTCTCACGTACGCTACGCCGTTCTAACAAATTTCGCTTGGATAACTGCTTTGTATTTGATTCGGAGAAAAAACGCAATAGTGTTGAATTTTTTACTCATTATTGTAGCATTATGGATGGTTTATTATCTCTATAAGTCGCAAGTGATTAATGGTTATATGTTGTTTCTTCTCCTTATCGGAGTAGCTTTATTTTATATGGTGCTGAGAATAAAGAATAATGGCATCAAATATATTTCGATTGTTGGTATTTCTATTAGCGTTTTATTAGCAGCTTGGTTGGCAAATTCCAAATGGAACGAGATGAATCATTGTGATAAAATTCAGTTTAGTCAACTTGAGTTGTACACCCCAAATGGGAATCCGTATTTTCACGATACGTTGCACACGCAAAGAGAGAATGGCAACTATGTGTGGTTATATGTCAATCAGGAAGAAATGCAAGAACAATGGGAAAAACGTTCTGCAATTCCATATGATTCCCTTGACCTGAAAAATCAACCGATGTTCGGAACCTTAATGCGTTATTTAACTTCCAAGGGAGAACGGAAAGATTCAGTCGGTGTTGTAAACCTTTCTATGGAAGAGGTAAACAACATTGAAAAAGGACAGACTTCCGTTAAAAAGGATGCGGGTCTTGTGTCCCGATTAGAAGCTTTCATTGTTGAATATAATATCTATCAGGATGGAGGTGATCCTAATGGAAACTCTTTCAATCAGCGAATAGAGCACTTAAAAGCAGCTCAATATATTATTAATGAAAAATGGCTTTGGGGGGTGGGTGTCGGAGATGTGCCGATGACTTTTGAAAAGGCTTATATTGAAATGAATTCGCAACTGTCTCTTGAAAATCGTCACCGTTCGCACAACCAATTTTTGACGATATGGGTCGCACTCGGATTGATTGGATTCCTGGCTTTTCTAATGCTGTTTATTGTTCCGTTTTTTGAAATCAAACAAAAAGACTTTTTTATGGTCCTATTCTTATTTGGTTTATTCTTCTCATGCTTGTTTCAAGATTTTATCGAAACGCAAGCAGGGGTGACCATATTTGGACTTTTCTATGGTCTGGCCATTTATCGAGAATCTGAAATACAAGATGTTATATGATATAGGACTATTCATTATCCGTCAATTCATCGATCAACGCCGCTTCATCATCATAAAACCCTTCCATTCTGAGGTAATCTGCTTTATCAACCAACCATAGACTGATGGCTAGTTTATTTCCGTTGATGTACAAGCGATGATTTTCGACAGTTACCTCCTCTTTTGTTTCAAATTGATAATACTTTCGTTCAATTCCAAAAAAACCATTGACACGAATTTCATTTTCGGTATAGGTCGCGTAGGGATATTTCATCATGCCCCATCCAATAGAAAAGATTAAAACGGCTGCTAGCAAATTGTAAAGGACGGTCAAATCGTTAAGAATATAAGCGCCAATAATGAACAGCAAACCAAATAATATACCCGATAACAAGTAAAGTCTTGCCCACATGACTTGATAATTGATTTGGTTTTTTAACATCTTGATTTGAATTACTTGTAAAGATGGGCAATAATTTGCCTTCAAACAAATGATACTTTAGTCGTTTGATAGTTGAATGAATATGAAAAAACTTGCGCTTATATTGGTTTTATTGACTTTGACTTTTACAGGTCTAACAAAATCACACGTAACTATTTTGATCGATCCAGGTCATGGAGGTAAAGATCCAGGTCACTTGCCATTGAAAGATACCCTAATGCGCGAAAAGGATATCGTGCTCGAGATCGCCATGAAAGTAGGTAATTACCTTACCTATAATTTATCGAATGTAAAGGTCTTGTATACACGTACAAAAGACGTTTACCCATCATTGGATGATCGTGTAGCGCAGGCAAATGATAATGCGGTTGACTACATGCTCAGTATTCATGTTAATGGGAGCCCAAATCCGAATGTATCTGGAACCGAGACGCATATTCACAATTTTGATGCGAAATCTTCCTATAAATGGGCACGTTTAATTGAAAAACAATTTAAAACTCGGGCTGGTAGAAAGAGTAGAGGGGTAAAAACCGCAGCAGATATTGGTCACTCTTTGCAAGTGCTGAAACATACGAGGATGCCAACGGTATTGGTTGAGTGTGGCTTTATAACGAACGATGCTGAAGGACGATACTTAAACTCAGTTTATGGACAAGAGATCATTGCTTCGGCAATTTTCAGGGCAACGAGAGAGTTTGTTAAGGAAAAACATCCAACAATTGATTTTAATCCGCCACAAGACGTCACTAACCAACCTGATCAGCCCCATTATAAGGTTCAAATCATGGCGTCTATCGACAAAATTGAAACCGATATAACAGAGTTTAAAAAATTAGATTTTCCAGTTGAGCGTGTTTTTGTCGAAAGTTCAAGTATGTACAAGTACAAATATTTTGTAGGGCCATTTACCGATAAAAAGGAAGCAAAAAAAGCTCAAAAAAGTGTTCAGTCAAATGGCTTCGGAGACGCCTTTGTCGTTTATTTCGAATAGTTAATCTCCTCGATTTGAAGGTTAATAGTTTTGATTTTCAATAAGAATGACTTAAATTGCCTCAACCTTACTTGAAATCTAACATACTAATATGGCTACCGTATTCGAAACAAGACTTATAGGGAATATAGGCAAAGACGCAGTTGTAAAGAAAATGGACAACGGTGTCCTAGCGCTTAATTTTCCCGTCGCACACAACAAAAACTGGAGAGACAAACGAACTGGAGAACAACGCACGAAAACAACGTGGGTGAATTGCACGATTTGGAAAAAAGATGGTGCTAACTTGCGTATTTTGGACTTCCTTAAAAAAGGAAACCTGGTTGAAGTAATTGGAACTCCTTTTGCTAAAGGATATCTTCAAGAAGACCAAAGTATCCGATCTGAAATTCGATTGAATGTGTCAAAAACCAATATTCTTCGCGCAGATAACGATCCACAGCAATATGCAGACAGCGGTGCAAGCTATGATTCTGATGACGAAAGTGACACAGAATCAGTACTTCTAGAAGAGGCGCTTTACTAGACTTTCCTTTGAGCAAAATTTGCATTAATTTTTTTCACGCATTTTTTGTTTGCATACATTTAATTTATTTATATTTGCACCCGCTGCGGACAAAATCTGCACGCCTTTTGGCTAAACGAAGCCATTATAAAAAGTAAAATATTCCTCCTTAGCTCAGCTGGTTAGAGCATCTGACTGTTAATCAGAGGGTCCTTGGTTCGAGCCCAAGAGGAGGAGCGAAAAAACAGCCCCCATAGCATTTATGTTATGGGGGTTTTTTATTGATGCAATTTTATGTCTATATATTATTTTCTGAAAGCGCTGACCGATTTTATGTTTGCCCACAATAACTCGCAAAGATCTACCTACACATCAAAGTATAGACCTTGGGTTATGGTTGCGTTGTTCAGTATAGGAAATACAAGGGCAGAGGCTTTAGCGACAGAAAGATTCATTAAAATGCAGAAAATTAGGCGGTTATTATGCATCATATGTCATTGTAACAATAGAGTTGCGTTCAGCATAATTCCAATGATCCAGTTAACGCTTTATTGTATTAAGTGATCTATATGGTAATATTAAAACCGTTCATTCATCGGATTTTTAATTCCATTTATCTATCATTTTTATAACTTTGGTACGATAAATGCATTAGACCACTTTAACCATTGGAGGTACAAACCTATTTAAGTAAATCCTCACTTTGGTCAACTGAAAATATTGGCTTATGAAAAGATTTTTTACACTCTTTATAATTCTTATCGCTTCCATGTCGCATAGTTTTGCTCAAAGTCACGTGGATTATGATCGCGATACGAGATGGTTTATAGGTTTAAATGTTGGAGGAACATGGACCACGCAAACCGAGGTTCCTTATCGCCTTCGAGCCGGATATGGTTTTACATTTGGTAAGTCGTTCGGAATGGAACAAGACAAGATCTTTTCATGTGATCTTCGTGCGCGGTTCTTGCATGCTCAGTTTATGGGGCAAGCAACAAATCGATATATGCTTGATAGCTCAACAACTCCTGGATTGGTTCAGTACGGCCCAGCGATAAGTGCTTATCAAGATTCACTCGGTTACTTTATTCCGAATTACAAAACGAATTTATTAAGCGGTTCATTAGAGCTTGTTTTGAATACCAACCGACTTCGCCAGAGAACGGGTTGGAATCTTTCTGTATTCGGTGGTGTTGGAATTAAAGGTTATCAAACATCAACCGATTTGATTGATGATGATATTTTCTTGAATGAGTCAATATATAATTATGATGAATTGAGTTCTACAACTCAGTCGAATGTCTTGAACTTACAAGACAATGATTACGAAACATACATTAATGGTGATGGTTTTGGTACATATGACGTCGATTGGGCACCAAGTTTTGGTTTCGGAATTAGCAAGCAAGTGCACCCAGCAGTTGCTATTGGTCTTGAGCATAAAATGACATGGACAAGAAACAATTTGTTTGATGGTATGCCAAATAATGTTTTAGATGGATCTCCTTCAAATTTGAATGATATTTACCACTACACGGCCTTAAGTTTTAAGTTTCACTTATTTGGTGGACGTTACGTAGAAGAGGAGGATGAAGTAGACGTTGATGTATTTGATGAGAAAGACCCTCTCGTTGATCCAATTGTTGATCCTGTCACACGTAAGAAACCGATTGTAGATATATACGATCCAGCTACTTCTCCTTATGAGACAACAAATAATACTTACCGTATCAAAGCGAATATTTATTATGTAAACAATCGTTTGGGCATTACGTTTAAGCAGGATGGAAATGTGAATACAAATTTCACATATAATCCATCAACGAATCAGTTTGAAAGTAATGTGGTATTACACTCGGGTCAAAACCTATTTGAAATTACTGGTGTAAATGATGCAGGTTCGGATTATGAATCGGTGATCATTATTTATAAAGAAGAGAAAGATCCGCTTAATCCGCCGATCGTTACGATCACGAATCCACCTTATACACCATACACAACGAATTCGAATGTGTTTGGATTGGTCTCAACAGTCTTGAATGTAGATTCTAAAGCGCAGATTGATCTTTATTTGAATGGCGTTAACTTAAATAGTTTTACATATAATGTTGGAACAAAGGTGTTGAACGCTTCTTTGAACTTAAATGAAGGAACTAATACGGTTACGGTTTCTGCTACGAATGATGCAGGCAGTGATAGCAAAACGGTTCAGATTATTTATCGTAGGCCAGTCACTGAACAGCCGCCAATTGTTTCGTTTGTGAATCCAGGTGTTGATCCTTATTACACAACAATGGCGAACATTCCAATCCGTGCAACAGCATTGCATGTGGCAACAAAATCGGATTTAACGATTCGCGTTAATGGAAACCTCGTTAACAGCTTTTCATTTAATGTCGTAACGAAAGATATTCTTTTCAATACGAGTCTAATGGAAGGGGCTAATATTGTTGAGATTACAGGTGTAAACAACGTAGGGTCAGATAATGAGTCAACGACTATCATATACACGCGACCGGAAACACCGCAACCACCAATTGTAACGTTCCAAGATCCGAATTATGATCCAATCACGGTTTATGAATCATCTTATAATGTAAGAGCGAAAGTTCAGCATGTTGAAAATGCAGGTGCAATTACCTTGAAGATAAATGGTGTTGTTTCCACTTTATTCATGTACAATAATGCCTCGGACATCATGACGTTTACAACGGCATTGGTTGAAGGAGCAAACGTAATTGAAATTAAAGGGGTGAATGTTTATGGTTCTGATATTGAGTCAACAACAATAATCTACAAAAAACCACAGTCTAAAACACCACCGGTCGTAAATATCAATTATCCAGGTGTAGACAATATGGTATTTGAGTCACCTGAAATTACATTGGCGGCTTCAGTATTAAATGTAACAGGAGCATCTAATATTGATGTGCTTGTAAATGGTGTCGAAACGACGGATTTCACATATAACCTTTACACGAAGGTATTGCAGTTACCAATGGTATTGCAAGAAGGTACGAACCTTGTACAAATTACTGGTACGAACATCGCAGGTACGGATGCAGACACAAGGTTAATTATCTATGAAAAGCCGATGGTGCCTACGCCTCCAACTGTGGAGTTTGTAAATCCTCCTTCTTCTCCTTATGTAACCGATGTAGCAGAGTTTGCTGTAACGGCTCACACGAGCCATATTAGCTCAAAGTCTCAAATTGTTTTGAAACATAATGGTGAGTTAGTAGCAGATGCAGCTTATATGTTCTTAGTAGGGAATGAGATTATTTATAATGCAACATTAATTCCTGGAAGTAATATTTTCGAGGTGTATGTCGAGAACGCTTATGGTGCGGCTTCTGATTTAACAGTGATTAATTATGAATTGGACGATGAGCCTTGTGTTATTCCAACAGTAGGTTATATCTCTCCGGTTCCATATTCGACAGTTGAAGATCCAAACGTGACGATTGATGCACAAATCAATAATCATATCCCGGGCACGACAGTTGAGTTGTTGTTGAATGGAGCAAGCAAAGGTTTCATGACTTATAATCCTGAAACATCCATCGCTTCAAAGGGGATTGTTTTATTAGAAGGTTCTAATGCGATTACCGTTATCGTAACCAATGAGTGCGGAACGAATCGTGCAACATTTACCTTGAATTACGAGGCGCCTGATGCCCCATGTTATGATCCAACGTTAACAGCTGTTGGCTCCACCTCAATTACGACAGAAGCAGAGACTCTTAACATCAGTGCTATTGCAACACATGTTGCAGAAGCTGGTGAGCTGTCAGTAAAATTGAACGGATCTAATATTCCGTTTACTTATGATGCTGGTACAGGTACGATAACAATCAATGGTGTAGCGCCGAATTTGGGAGGAAATGTTGTAACGATTACAGCGACTACAGATTGTGGAACAGTAATTTTGGTCTTCAATATTACCCGTGAGACATGTGAAGAGCCAGTAATCAGTGCTGTTTCTCCGGTTTCTGGAACAACAACGGAAGCTACTTCAATTGTATTGACAGCAAATGTGAACTACGCAAATGCTGATGAAATCATATTACTAGTGAACGGTGTTTCAACGGTATTCGATTTTAATGTTGAAACTGGTGTTTTATCGGAGTCTTTAGCGCTGAATGTTGGATTAAATAATATTCAAATTATTGCGGCAAATGCTTGCGGTGAAACAAGTTCAATGATTTCAATAACACGTGAGATTCCTTGTGCAACGATTGTGACTAACTTACTTTCGCCTGTCGCGACAGAAGTGACAGCTACAGAAGATGTATTTGACATCTCTTTAAATGCAACAGGAATTGATGCGGTTGAACAAATTACGGCAACATTAAACGGTACGGCAGTGTCGCCAATATTTGATCCTGTAACTGGAAACATAAGCCTGAACGGTTTAGCACTAGTTGAGGGTGATAATTCAGTGGTTGTTACCTTAACTAATGACTGTAGTGAAAACACAGTAACCTACACCATTAATTATGAAGGATGTGAAATTCCAGTTGTGATGATTAATGGTATGGTGCCTGGTATGGTGGTGACTGATGACGTTTTTAATCTTTATGTATTGGTAACGAATGTTTCTGATGCTGCAGATATTGTTTTAGAGGTGAACGGTGTAGTGACTGATTTTGACTTTGATCCAGTAACACACTTATTGACCGCTGAGTTCATCATTAATGAAGGTTCTAACGATATCTTGGTGACGGCTAATGGATGTGAATCTGTTTCTGAAGGTGCATCAGTAATTTATGAAGTTCCTTGTGAAGCAATCACGCATACAATGATTACGCCGAATACTACTCCAACCGTTTCACTAGTGAGTGAATTTGAAGTTACCTTAAGCGTAACAAACGTTGAATCGGCTGAGCAAATTACCGTTACATTAAACGGAGCTGAAGTTCCATTTACATTCAATATGGAGTCTAATATCATTACGATAGCTGATCTATCATTGATTGATGGAACAAACAATGTAGTCGTAAGCCTTGAGAATGAATGTAGCTCAGATGTTGTTTCTTATGCGATCATCTATGATGGCTGTGAACCGCCTCTTATTACCTTGGGTGCAAACCTAACAGAGGTGGAAGCAGCACTGTATGGTTTTGAGGCGAATGTGAGTAATATTGATAATCCAGCTGATATTCAGGTGCTATTAAACGGTGCACCAGTGCTATTTGTATTTGATCCAGTAACTGGAGGGTTGTCTGCCGAAATGACTTTAGCTGAAGGCGATAATACGATTGCATTAACGGCTAATGGTTGTGAAGTAAGTGAGACTTCTTTAGGTGTTAATTATACAATTCCTTGTGAGACGATCACTTATGCGTTAAACGAACCAGCAGGTTTAACTGTTGAAGTTGCAGAAGCGACTTATAATATTAACCTTGTGGTTCAGCATGTATCAGTTGATGGAATAACGGTAACGAATGGTGGAGCGACGATTCCATTCACATATGTGGATAATTTGTTGTCAATCAATGGAATTACTCTTGTAGATGGTGAAAATGAGATTGTTGTAACGGCTACAAATGATTGTAGCAGCGAAATGCTCACTTATGTCATTACACACGACGATTGTAATACACCTGTTATTAATTTAGCAGCAAATGCTACTGAGGTAGAGACAGCAGCCTACACTTTTGCAGGTGTAGTTGAATATGTTGAAAATGCAGAGCAGTTGACACTCTATCATAATGGAGCTGAAAAGGAATTTACCTTTGATGCAGGTGCTGTGACGGCTAACTTAACTTTAATCGAAGGAGAGAATTCAATCCAATTAAGTGCTGAAACATGTGCGTCAGCGAGTGATATTATCAATGTGGTGTTCGAAAACCCTTGCTCAGCTGTTGAGTATAGTTTAGTAAGTCCAGCAAGTCTCGTAACGGATGCAGAGGATAGCGTGGTGACAATTAACATGAACGTTACGAATGTAGATCCAGAAACAATAGAAGTGACCTTAAACGGTGTTGAAGTTACCCATACTTTCTCAGGTGGGGTAATTACCATTTCTGGTTTAAGCATGATCGAAGGGTCAAATATTGTTGCTGTTGATTTCGGAAATGAATGTAGCGAGGAGTCGGTAAACTTTACCATTGAATATGAAGAGTGTTTAACACCACTGATAATGATCAATGGATTAGTCGATGGAATGGAAATCGTAGAAGATGAAATCGTTTTCTATGCAACCATCACGAATACGGATGATGCAGGTGATATCACATTTACATTTAATGGCGAAGCAGTGCCGTTTGAGTTTAATCCGCTTTCGAATATGTTACAAGCATCATTAGAACTACAAGATGGATCTAATGAAATCGAAATTGTGGTTGACGGTTGTGTAATGGTAACAGATGGTGTAGACATTGTGCATGAAGCACCATGTTATGCACCGACTTACACCATGGTTGTCCCTACCGAATCAGAAGTAACAACAGAAGGTGATCGTGGTGCGACATATGATCTTAGTTTAACTGTTGAACATGTTACCGCAGATCAGATTTCAGTGACGGTTAACGGTGCTGAAGTGCCATTTACGCTCTCAGACGGAACAGTAATATTCGAAATTGAATATATCTCCGTGCCAGTTAATTTGGCAGTGGTGACACTCGAAAACGAATGTGGAACGGTAACTGCAAGTTATACTGTTACATTTACTGCGCCTGAAGAAGAGGAGCCGGCTTGTATGTCACATGTATCTGCCGACTTTACAGTTGATCATCGTTCTGTTACGGCAAATTCTGATAAGGATTTATCGAATGTTGTTTTAAATTTTGAAGATGGAACAACGCAGAAATTTGACGATTTATCAGGGTATACAGCAACATTTACGGGAACAGGTAGAAACGCTGGCAAGTGTATCGTCGGTGTTTGGATTAAATCAGGATGCAACTTAAGTGGTGAGGGTCCAGGATAT
>Ga0181563_10003360_pt1 | contig 15277 bp, 9 predicted proteins | sample 011ome_25_FD_133759 | JGI IMG/M metagenome (GOLD analysis project Ga0181563, IMG submission 133759) | Coastal salt marsh microbial communities from the Groves Creek Marsh, Skidaway Island, Georgia - 011512CT metaG (megahit assembly) | ecosystem: Environmental > Aquatic > Marine > Intertidal zone...
AAGAAGGAAGCGAAGAAAGCGAAAAAGGAGCACAAGAAGCGAAAGCGCGACGGAGACACGGACGAGGAAGGACTCGGAGATAGTAGCAGCGACGAGGAGGGCATGATTAAATAGCACATCTAATAGAGATGGAACCTGTTCGCCGGTCACGAGAGATGTGCGGAATAATTAAGGCACGCGAGACACACGGGGCCTTCGCCCGCGAATTCCACCACCGTGATCCCTCCCCGCGTCAGGCGCAGTTTCGACGCGAGCCCAGCCTCTGTGCCTAGCGCACGCGCGACGAAATTCGCGATCGTACCCGCGGACGCGAACACCGCGGATGTCCCTTCCCCGAGCGCGTTTTCCAACTCGTCAGACGAAATCGCCGACGGCGCGTCCCCTCCCGACTTCGTTGACACCTCGGTCGCCAGAGCGGCGGACGCCGCGTCGCCGTCGTGCAACGCGCGCGTTATCGTCACGTCCCGGAGCACATCCGCGACGGACGTCGCGTCGTCGTCGGAGGTTTGTCCTTCCGTGGAGGCGCATACGAACACCACGCGTTTCGCGGTTTCGTCTTTTCCGCGGACCGGCGGCGCGGGAGTCTGGTTGAGTTTCAGGAGCTCCACGGCGCCCCCCGGCGCAAACGCAAACGCGGTGAGCCCGCAGTTTGACTGTTCGAGGCGTCGGAAATACTCCGGGGGCAGACCAAGCGCGTTCGCCGTCATGGCCTGAATCACGGCGTTGTGTGCGACCACGAGTATGTCGTTTCCTTCCGCGCGCAAAACCTCTTCCCAACACTCCGCGCCGCGTTCCCACAGCTCGCGGACGGGAAAGTGTCCGTCGATCTCGAAGTTCGCGGGGTCGGCTTTCCAAGCCGCGTAGTTGGCCCCGAACTTGGACTTGCCCTTCTGCTTGAGCAAACCCTGGAACGAATACAGGTCGATCTCGCGGAGCACCCACGAGTCCACGAGCGGTGGCTCACGCGCGCCCCATATGACCTCTGCGGTCCGGCTCGCGCGTTTCAGAGGACTTCGAAACCCAACGTCGAAACTCTCTCCCTCGAGCATCTGTCTCGTCGTCTCCGCCTGGGCTTCCCCCTTGCTCGTCAGCACGGAGAAGTCAGAGCTTCCCTGAATGCGCCCCTCTTCGTTCCAGGTGGACTGCCCGTGGCGCACTAAGGTCACCCTCTTGGGCGTGGACACGCTCGGTAACGCACAGACCGCACCGCGACACCCACGGGCTCGCGGCGCGGACTGTCGTGACGAGGACTCATCAAAGCGTTTTCGTCGCGAGGCGACGTACGAGACCCGCGCAGGCGCGACGGTATGCCGTGCGACGGACATCGCACCCTGTATCGCACGATCTCGATGGACGACCACGGACGAGGTCCCGAAGAGTTCAAGGCGTACCCCTGCGTCGCGAGGAGTGTGGAGAGGAATATTTATACAACGACGTTTTGTTGCACTCGAACTCCTCCAAGAATTGCCACGGCGTGTCGCCACAACGCGAGACGCGTCGTCGGAACGCGCCGTAGAAAGCGCACGACCACCGGGCGTGCGTGAAATCAACGCTTCACTCGAACGTGTTGCACACGATGACCCGCGCGTAGTGACGCCTGGTGCAGCCGAGTTCAGCCAGACTGGCCGGAGGTCGCGATGTCGCATTCCCGCGAAGCCGCGGCCCCGGCTTCGAAATACTTGACGCGCGTGCACGATGGGGAAAGCCTGGAGGATCTCAAGCCGTGGCGAACCCGCGGAGTCGAGTTGTTCGTTGGCGAACACGCGTTGGACATCTCGGCGAGAGCGACGCGTGGATGGCAGCACGTGCCGCTGCCCGAATGCGCGCCCTCCACGTCTGCACGGCGGGACGACGACGATTCGGCACCGGAAGAAGACGACGCCGACCTGTCCCAGCGTCTCTACGCCGCCGTGCTTCGCGCGGTCATCGCATCTCGAGGGGTTTCGCTCTCGGAGGACATCGTTCCAATCGCAGAGGCGCTTCGCGAGACTCTAGGTCCGTCGGCGGAGACCCACGACGCAGCGCTCGCAGCCGCGGCGTCGCCACGGGCGTCTCCGCCCTCGGCACCCACCACTCCCGAACGCGAGTCGGACAGCCCGGGAGCGCCCGAGCCGGTCGCGAAGGATGCGACGGACACGGTCGAGGACGCGAGCGATGCGTCAGACGCGATGTTGGTCGCAACGAAGCCGACGACGGAGATCGAGCGTGTCGAGGAGGACGTGGGCGTAGAAACCGAGCCGGACGCGCCGTCGCCGGGCGGCATCTTCGCGTGTTGCTTCGGGGGCGCCGCGAAGCCGTCGCGGAAAACACCCTCGGCTCCGAAGGCACCGGAGAAACCGCCCGTGCTTCCCGAGGTCGAGCCTCGCGCACACCTTGTGGACGCCGAACGCGACCTCGCCCCTGAAGCCGCGTCGCGCACAGTAGAAGTCGCGTCGCCCGCGGCGGTCACCGCGCCCGCGGCGGCGGTAAAACTCGAGGACGAGCAGGACGAAAAACTTCGCGAGGAGGAAGCCGCGAAAGGATGCGCGACGCTGGCGCGAGCGTTGTGGGTCGCTTGGCGTAGATCCGGCGCCCCTGTGACGGGCGGGCCGCTCGAAACCCGAGGACCAGCTGGCGCGGCGAAGGATGCGTCCCTCCTCGTGCGGCTTCCACCTGGGTGGCACGGCGTGCTCGCGGCGTTTGCCGAGCACCACGGCGCCTCCGAGACGACGGTGTCGTTGGCTGAGTCCATGGCGATCGCGCGATCCGCGGACGCTCTTTCCACTTCGGAACTCGAGGGGATTCACGCGCGTTTAGCGATGGCGACGTCTGCGGTCGCATCTGGTCGCGCCACCAAAGCGGATGCCGCATTACGGGATGACGTCGCCGCCGCGGTATTTCCCGTCGCGATGCGATCGTTACGCGTGTGTCTCGCGCCCAACCCGGGTACAGACGTCGACGATACCGTGGCGAGGGTTCGCGCCTTAGCGCCTACCGTGGCGCTATGCATGCCGCTCGACACGCCCGCGTCCCGGTTCGCTGGTGTTCTGAATCGCGCGGCGGCTCGCGCGGCGGCGGACCGCGTCGAAGCGTGTCTGAGCACGCCATTGCCCGGTGAGGCGGCTGCCGCGATGAACGTCGCCGAGGTCGTCGTGGCGGTTCGAGAGGAGTCGGACGCTGAGGATGTCTCCGGAGTGGGAGATACGAGTAAAATGGCTCGTAGTCGGACAGAATTCGTCGACGACGGTCCCGGTCCCGGCCTTCTGGAACCGAGCGGCACGATTCGCGACGCGTCGACGCCGACGTTCGCGCGGGTCGCGGAGGCGGCGAGAGTCGCCGCCGCGTGTTTTCCACTCGACGTCGCGGCGTTCGGCGCGTTACCCGCCGGCGTTTCCGCAGCCTCCGTCGCGTCTCACGCCACGGCGTCGGCGCTCGCGCGTGCGGCGACGGCGGCGACGGACGCGGTGGGCGAGCTCTGCGCACCGCCTTACGGTGTGACTTTCGAAACGCTCGACTCGGCCATCGCCGACTTGCGAACTAAGATGCGCGCCGAGAACCTCGGGTCGTCCGCCGGCGCGCTCGCCGCCGGAAAACGATTCGATCAGAACGCGCGTCTCGCGCTGGAAGAGACCCTCGTGGTGCTGCGACCGCTTCTCGTGGACACGCTTCGCGACGCCGCGGCGCGTGAGCGCGGAGGCGCCATAACAGCGATCGCCCCCGAAAGAGGTGTCATGCACTCCTCCTCCCTCGGCGACGTTTTCGCCGCGACGCGCGACGCGTACGTCGCGGCGATGCCCGGGACGGTGGAGCGGCGGCGCGACGCGTTCGCGCGCGAACACGCGCTCGCGGTGGAAACGCTCGTGGCCGGTGCGTTTCGGTGGTACGCGGAGACAAACGAGCGTGCGTGCTTGGCAGAAGTGCGCGAGGCGCGTTCGCGGCTGCGCGACCGGGGGAAAGACTCACGGGGTCTCGACGCGACGAAGCTCCCGGCGGACGCCGCTTTGCTTTCGCGAGGCTTCCACACTCGGCTCAGTAACATTCACGCGTGCGTATCTTCGCTCCGCGCGTTTCGCGAGGACTGTGCGGTCCTGTGGCGGTCGCGCGCCGCGAGCGGACGAGACGCGCTCGAGACTCGAGACGATTCCGACTCCAGCGACGACGAGGCGGCGGTGGAGGACGGCGATGAGGACCGGTCGAGCGCGGAGAGCGCGAGTTTCGGCGACCTCATGCGCTCGCTTCGGTGTTCGCGCGCCTCGGTCATCGCGTCAGCCACCGAGCTGCTCATGGACGCCGCGGCGCCCGACTTTGAGGAGGCGGCGTTGTCTCCGGAGTACCTCGCGCGCGGCGCGGCGCTCTCGCGCGCGCTGAACAAGGTTGACTCCGAGCTCGCCGCGATGGACGCCGCGTTGGCGGCGGGAGCGTTCCGCCTCGCCGCCGCCGCGGTGCACCGCGCGGCGTGCGCGTGCCTGGAGCGCTTGATTCTGCACCGCGCGCACGACGACGTCGGCGCGCGCTTTGCCACCGGGGCGTTGGTCATGTCCGGGGGGAGCCTCTCCGGAACGCCCGCGCCGCTCACCGAGGCGCAGCACTCGAACGTGGTGGAGCTCGCGTCGGCGCTCGAGGAGTTTCTCTCGGCGGACAACGACGGCGTCCCGGCGCAGGTCCTCGTGGACGGCGAGCAGAGGCTGCGGCGTCTGCTGAACCTGTGGTTCACGCCAACCGTCGAGGTCGTGCGCGAGTACCGGAGGCAGGTCGAGGCGATCGTGTCCGGCGGCGGCGGCGCCAGGATCGCGGGGTCGGGAGGCCCGGGCCGCGCCGTGCGCCCGTCGCACGGCGGAGGCGTCGGGCCGCTGGATCTCCTGCAACTCCTCGCGCAACGCGGCGCCGACGGCGACGCCGCGGCGGAGGTGGAGGCGCAGGTTTCCGCCGCCGCCGCGCTGGAGGCGCAGGCCGTGCTGGGCTTGCCGCTCGGGGAAATCGTCGTCGCGTCGTTCGTGTGCCGCGAACACACCACGACCCTGGGCGGTAGACTCTTCGTCACGCAGACGCGCGTCGGGTTCTCGCCGTGCGGCGTGGGCCCGGACCACCCGCACGACGCGCACGGCGCGACGGTCGCGAAGATCGAACACGTGACGCGCGCGTGGACTTCCGAGAGCTCCGGAACCGCCGCGGCGGCGCTGCACGTCTCGCTGGTGGAGGGCGTGACGATTCGGTTCGAGTGTTTCGTGGGAGGCGCGCGCGCGAGAGACCTGGCGCTGGAGGGCCTGCGAGCGTCCGCCGCCGCGAATCGACCGCACTCGCCGTTCCTCGCGAACGCGGCGGCGCTCGCGCCGGCGTCGTCGGGCGCGGCGATGCCTCACGGCGAAACCACGCGTCGCGTGGTTCCGTGCGCGCGCGAAGCGTTCGTCGAGCAACCGGGAACGGCGCTGGTGACCTCCGCGGCCGTGATGTGGCTGCCGGTGGGCGAGGATGTGTCCGAGGACGATGACGGCGCGTCTCGCGCCGGCGGCGCGCGCGTCGCGTTTGACGACATCGCCGCCGACGGCGTCGAGTCGTCGACCAGAGGTTGGCGCGATCACTGCGTGACTGTCCGAGTCACGCCGAAATCAGGAAAACGGGTCGCGCCCGTGCGTTTCGTTCGGCTCACCGAATCCAGCGCGAACGCGCTGAGGGACGATATTCTGCAGGCGATCGCCGCGTTCGACGAGCGTGGACGGGCGGCGGGTCACGGTTGAGCGCGAGAGCGAATCGCGCGTTTTTTTCGCTCGCGTCTCGCGACGCGCGCGGTTTTCGTTATACACGCGTTCGCGTTACAATCGCGCCCGCTACAAGTACACTCGCGCGCGCGACTCCGTGCCGAGCCTGGCTCGACAGACACGCGCGCGCCGAAGGGCCACCCACGAGTTTGGTCAGTGAACCCCCTTTCGCGCGCCGCTCGATTCCCGCCACTCATATGCTGTAGTAGTAGTCCGATAGACCGGAGACCTGGTCCATATCGAGGCTTGGCTCCGCCGAGGGCGAGGGTTTCCCCACCAGCCGCGCGGGAATGCCCACGGCGACGCGGTTCGGGGGAATCTCCCGCAGAACCACCGACCCGGCGCCTATTTTCGAGTTGGCGCCGACTGTGATTGGCCCGAGGATGGTCACGCCCGCGCCGATCACGACGCCGTCGCCAATCTTCGGGTGTCGGTCGCCGTCCCTCGTGCCCGTCCCCCCCAGCGTGACGCCGTGCAGGATCGACACGTTGTTTCCCACGACCGCGGTCTCGCCTATGACCACGCCCGTGGCGTGGTCCAGCATCACGCCCTCGCCGATCACCGCGCCCGGGTGGACGTCCACGTGGAACACCTCCGAGATGCGGCTCTGCAGCAGCAGCGCGAGCGGTCCCCTGTTTTCCTTCCACAGCGCGTGCGCCACCCTGTGCGCCTGCACGGCCTGGAAGCCCTTGAAGAAAAGCAGGATCTGCAGGTACTTGTCGCACGCGGGGTCGCGGTCAATCACCGCCTGCAGGTCCGCCTGCGCGCCCCGCACGAGCGACGCGTCTTTCCGGTACTGCGCGCTGAAGAGCTCGAGAAGCTGCGAATCGAGCAACACGTTGCTTCGCAGCTTGTTCGCCAGCACGAACGCCAGCGCGTCTTCAAGCGAGCGGTGCGCGAGGATGGTGGAGAACAAGTAACTCGCCAGCGCGGGCTCGGACTCCGCGTCCTCGCGCGCTTCTTTACACAGCTTCTGCCAAATCGCCACGCGGTCGACGGGACACGTCTCTCCCACCGGCGCGGCGGCGTAGGAGGCGGAGACGTTCTTCGGCGCGGAGACCCGCGGCTCGGGGTCGTCCAGTCTGTCGGCGATCGCGCGCCGCGAAACGCCGCGCGTCGTGCGTCGCGCTCGTCCTTTCGCGGCGGTGCGGGGCGCCGCGGTCGCCACAGACAATCTCGCCGCGGCCATCATTGTGTGGCGCACAGAAAAAGCCCTTCCGAACCGCCGTCACGTCGATCTCCGTCCCCGGGCCCACCCTCGGGCGTCTCGCGGAACGCGGCAGATACGTTCAGCGGGGTGTGGCTCGGCGTTCCTCGCCAGGCTGAAAATCACCCTCTCGCCGGATCGTCGCCTTCCGTGCGTCGCACCGACGGCGCCTCGCGCAGTTGCCGCGAGCGTCTCGAATCGTGGAGGACAGGTTCCGAGAGCGCGTTTCGTTTCACGGCGTTTTCCCCCCGTAAAATTCGGAAATTATGTACGTACGGTTGAGCAGTCGTAAGGAAATGTCCGATGTTTAGTTACAAAGGTATCTGACTGAGACGTCATAGAAACTTTTTCTTTTTGTCCGAGAAGGAATCGGACGCCCCCTTGGCGCAGAAATCGGCGAAGCTGGCGTACGCGGGTTCCCATCCCAGCCGCTGGCGCGTGCGCTGGTTGGACATGCGCTTCCCGAGCGAATCGTCCTCCTCCGCGAACGCCGGCATGGCGCCCTCGAACGCGCCGCTGTCCAGGCACGCCTGCACCATATCCCGCCTCGAGATGGGCACGCCGTCCGTCGCCAGGAACACCTCGCCTCCCTCGGTCCCGCCCTCGAGCTGCGCGACCAGCGCCGCCGCGACGGCGCTCGCCGCGTCTTCGTAGTGCACCAGGTTCACCAGGCCGTCCGCGCCCGACTTGAGCTCGGGCGACTTCAGGAAGTACATGTGCGCGCCCCGAGTGGCGTGGTACAAGCCCGAGAGCCGAACCACGCACCCCCCCGCCTCGAGCACCGCCGCCTCCGCGCGCAACAGGCGGTCCGCCCGCTGGTTCTCGCCGACGGCGAACTCGGGGGTGGACTCGTCGCACTCCTCGCCGTCCTTGCCGGCGTACACCGCCGTGCTGCTGGTGAACACGAAGCCCCCCGTGCCGTCCCACGCCTTCAGAGCCGCCTGGACCTCGGCGGCGTAGTCGTCGCTCCCGCTGGGAGGCGCGCTGAACACGACGAAGGGAAACGCATCCGCCGGCGAGGCGGCTGATTTCAGCCGCGGCGAGACGCCGAGGGACTCCAGACGCTCGTGCGCGTCCTCGGTGTTGGTCTGACCCTTCACGATCGCCGCGGGAAAGAGCTGCGGGGACGACGCGGGGACGACGAGACGGTCGCGCGGGACGAGGGGGATCGCGTCGGTCAGCCGGGATCGTGAAAAAGCGCGCTCGCGAGACGCCGAAAGGAGGCGTTGTGGTTTGTCGCGCGCGTGGAAAAAAACCTAAACCGAGGGCGCGTCGCGCGTCGCGCACGTACGTTGAGCCACCTCTGGCACACGAGGCTCCCGAGGACGCCCGGGCCCACGACGAGGAGGTTGCGGTCGCAGCTTCTCGGCGCGTTCGCCGCGGCGACGACCTGCACGCGTCCGGCGCGCGAGAGACGGACGCCAGATGACCCTCGCGTCCAGCGCGTCGTCCTCGCGACGGGGGACGAGAGCGAGCGAGCCGCGCCGCCGCCGACGGCGTGTCTACACGCCAGCCTGACATCAGCGGAGCGCACGGTCGCGAGACCGCAAGTCTGCATGGACGTGCCGGGTTTGGAGACAAGGCGTTCGCGGCCGTGCGCGAGCGGAACTGATGAGGTTCGCCAGAGCAGAAAGTGAAACCGGCGCTCGGAAGTCGCGACTGTTTGGAGAGAACACACTGCACGGTGCCCAGTGCAAGTTCAGTCACAAACAAGAACTGGCTGCCTGCACCGAATAAAAATGTCATCCTCGACGATTTTCATGAGTCACCTCAAGTTCGGGTACGAACACCACAATCAAATCTAAGGCGGCGGTGGTCCCACGCTCGCCCAGGTGAACGCGGGCGCTCCCGAGGCAAAACGCCGCGGGAGGCGCCGAGCACGCGTTTGGTCTGATGATCACGCGCGCGAGCGGCAACGACGCGGCCGGAGTGAGCGGCCGCGGGGCGGTCGAAGCTGGAGAAAACGATGCGCGCGATGCGATAGACGAGGATACGCTCTCGACGCCTTCGGGGGACGGCGAGGGGACGCCGATACCAAAGAGCATACTGGGCGAGACGATTAGGGGGGCGGGACAAGGTGCGAGTCCTTGGAAGTCGGTGAAGTTCGAAGAGGAGCTTCCGGAGGGGTTTCCCGAGCGCACGGCGAACGGGTTCAAGCGTAGGAATCCCATGCGGGGAGGGGAGGTCAGAGGAATAAACCTGCTGTTCGTGGTGCTAGGGTGCGTGTGGCTGAGCAGGGTGTTCCACATCCTGACGCAGCGGTTCACGAGTAGCTTGGCCGCGCGAGGGGACGAGTTTTGAAACCCGGAGCGCTGGGATAGGGACGGGGTAAGTAGGGGAGACGTTGTCATGTCGTCTCGGCGTCATCCGGACGATTCAGTTTAGCGACCGCGCGAGCTCGTTACAAGCGCGCGTCGGAGTTCTACGATTCTACGCCGCCGGTTCCTCCGCCGCCGGTTCCTCCTCCGCACCCTCCCCGCTCTCGTCCTCGAGCTGTTTTGCCACGAGCGCCTTGGCGATCTGGTCGTCGGTGAGGACCTCGTTCTCCAGGAGCTGGTCGAGAATCGCGTCCGCGGGGGGCTCGGGGGTTTCGGACACGAGCGCCGCGACGATTTTCTCATCCGTCACCGTCCCAGCCTCGATCAAGTGCTTCAGGACGTCGGCCGAGGGGGGCTCGAAGGCGGGCTCGGGCTCCTTCGAGGCTTCGCCTTCCGCCGCATCGCCCTCCGCCGTGGGCGCGTCACCCTCCGCGGGCGGCGCCTCGCCTTCTGCGGGCGACGCCTCGTCCTCCGCGGGCGCGTCGCCCTCTCCCTCCGCGGGCGCGTCGCCCTCCGCCTCGGGCTCGGGTTCGGGCTCCGGCGTGAGCGCCTTCTTGGCTTCGTCCAGCTGTTCCTGGGTCAGCGCGGGCTCCGCAGCCTCCTCCCCCTCCGCCACCTCCGGTGGCGTGAGCAGGAGGTTCAGCAGGCGAAGCGCGTGGGCGTTTTTCGCCTCTTCCTCCTCCAGCGCCTCCGCCTCTTCCTTCTCCGTCCTCGCCGCCGTCTCCTTGAGCGTGTGCTTCGCCTCCTCGAACTTCTCCTGGGACACCACCGCTTCGGGCGCGGGCTCGCCCTCGGGGATCTCGCCCTCAGGGACCTTCATGAAGATGTCCAGCGCCGTCTGCGCGAGCGCGACGCGTTCCTCCGCCGCCGCCTTCGCCGCCGCCGCCTTCGCCTCCGCCTCGGCGGCTCTCCGAGCCCGCGCATCGTCAACCTCGCGCTGCAGGTTTTCCGCGCCCGCTGCCTGCGCGGCGGCGGCGTCCATGAACGCCTTCTTAATGATTTCGTCGACGCACTTGCGGGACGCCGCCGCGCTCGAACACTCCGCCACGACCTGGTCCTCGAACCAAGGCACGAAATCGGTCTCGATCTCGCGCTGCACGGGGTCGTAAAAAAATCCAGAGTCGTACAGCTTGTCGAACACGTTCCCGAGAAGCCCGGACGTGTACCCGCGCGCGAACGTCTGCGCCGCAACCTTCTCCCTCGTGGCTTTCTCGCGCTCGATGCGTTGCTTCTCTTGCGCGATGCGGCGCTCGCGCTCCTCGGCTTTGCGCCGCTCCGCCGCCTCCATGCGCTGCGTCGCGACGAGCTCCGCGTTGCGGATTTGCTCGAAGTGCTCCTGGTGCGCGCGCATCGCCGCGAGCTCCTCCTCCTCCATAACCTCCATCAGGCCCTGCTCGAGCGTCTTCCCCACGAGCACCTCCAGGATGGGCTCCACCTCGAAGTCGAAGTCGAACAAGTCGCCGTTCTCGATCTGCGTCTCGACGTCCACGCCGATCTTCATCGGGACGAACAGCGGCGTCGGCGGGCGATCCGCGAACGCGTCCGTCTGCGTCATCACCTCAGCCTCGGGCACGGTGTCCGCGAGCTCCTCCAGGTACGCCTCGGTCTGGATGTCCATGTGCCGGCGCCCCTCGACAGGCTCGGGCGTGCCGGGGATGCGCCGGCGCGGCGCGGCGCGAGGTTTCGGGCGCGCGCGCTCCGTCGGCGGCGCCGCCGGAATGGGCTGCGCCGCGTACGTGTTCCCGCGGATCACGCGCCGGTCGAACATGATGTTCGAGGGGTAGTACTCCGTCTCGGGAGGAGGCTGGGGACGGAACTTGGGCTGTGTCGAGTGCGGAACCGGGAGATCAACGGAGAACGAACGGGTCAGCGTCGCGCGTGTTTGACGCGTCTTCATCCGTCGTGACGGTTTTCGGTCCGATCGGGCGAGAGCGTCGCCCTAATTAGGCACGACCGGGTGGGCCGGACGCGAGACGTACCCGCTTCAGCGACCCGCGCATCGCGGGCTCAGCGACGGTATGCGACTCATCGCGTTTCCTGTGGCCAGCCAAGGCCGCCGCTCCTCTTCCCATGACGGCCGTGCGCCCGGTTTCCCAGCGAGGAGACGCTCAGCGCAGAGGCGGGGAAACACGAAATGTGTCGCGGTCCAATTATGCCGCAAATGGATGCTCCGTCAAACCCGGCGGAACCCCACGGACGAGTCACACAGCCACTCCTCGAGCGTTGTGTTCACGTCGCGGGTGCGCCTCTCGATCCAAGACGCCCCTGCGGTGGCGCGCGCCCCGCTCGTTGTGGCTCAACCCGGCGTCCCTCCGCGCGTTGTTTGCCGTTCACAGTGCCAGTTTTGGGCACGAGTCATTTACTCATTTTGCGGGTTGGTTTTCTCTTTTCCAGACTGCCAGACTGCGGCCCTCCCCCGGTGCCGCGATCGGTTCGCGTTCGCGACAGGTGCCTCGACACGTCGAACTTTTTCCTCGGGAGACCGACAGTTGACAACAGGCGTTTTTCCATCGGCACGCCCGAGGAGGCGCGACCCCCCGAGGCCGCGACCACTTCCACGCGCGCATCCGAGCCCGCACGGCGTACCGCACCGCCTTCCCGCGTGCCCCGCGTGCGCACGCCGCCTCGCCGAGCCCGCGCGCTTCCCGCCTCGTCCCCTCGCGCCTCCGCCCCTTCGTCCGCCGCGCATCTCTTCGCCTCGACACGCCCGATGACCCTGAAAGTCGCGCACCCCACGTCCGAGTCCGTGCAACGCCCGTTGGACTTCGTGGAGACCCTGCTGTGCAAGGAGTACGTGGAGAAGGGCCTCACCGAGCACTTCTTCGAGGGCAAGAAGCAGCTGTTCGACAAGTACTGGGACTCCCTCAAGGAGCACGAGCTCCGCGCGTTTTTCCAGGAGCGCTTCGGAAAGACCACCGCGCGCGAGGACCGGAAACACGCCTTCGTGGTGTACGGCGCGTCCGGGTACACCGGCAAGCTCATCCTGGAGTACATCTACGAGCACGTGAAAGGACTGGGCACGGAGATCACGTTCGTGCTGGCCGGGCGGACCCCCGCGAAGCTCCACGCGCGTATCGATGAGATCAAGAAGAAGTTCCCCGACGTCGCCTACGCGCCCGACGTGCTCCGCGCGGACATCGCCGACGCGCGCGACATCCGCGCGCTCGCGCTCTGCGCGCGGTGCGTTTTGAACGTGGCCGGCCCGTTCATGAACACCAACGCGCACCTGCTCGTGCAGGCGTGTTTGGAGTACGACTGTGACTACGTCGACGTCAACGGCGAGGTGCCGTTCACGCACAAGCTCGTCGGTCTGCACGACTACGCCAAGAAGCGGCGCGTGATCGTCTGCCCCAACGCGGCGGGCGCCGGCGGCTTGCCCGACGTCGCGGCGTTCTACGCCGCCGGCGCGCTGCGCGCCAAGACGGACGCGGACATCGCGCGGATGCACACGTTCATGCATGGCAACGGCGGCGTGCCCTCCGGCGGGACGCTCGCGACGCGCGCGGCGATGACCAAGGCCATGAGCAAGGTGGCGAAGATCATGGCAGACCCGTTCGCGCTGGGCGGCGCGGTGGGCGACGGCAAGCGCGCCGAGGACTCGGACAAGTGCCTGAACAAGATCGAGCACTGGGACGACTTTGACGGGTGGTCCGGCCCGTTCACGTACGCCTTCTACGACACGCGCCTCGTGCGCCGCTCGAACTGGCTCCTGATGGACATGGGCGAGGACCCGTACGGCATGAAGTTCAACTACTGCGAGCACCTGCTGTTCCCGGACGAGGCCTCCGCGCGCGCCGCGGCGAGCGCCAACACCTCCTCCAAGAAGGAGGAGGAGAAGCTCAAGGCGGAGGGCAAGCTGTACGAGCTCGGCCAGGGTTTGGACGACGAGACGCGCGGGAAGCTCTTCATGGACTACTACGTTAACGCCGTCGCGGAGGACGGCGCGCGCGTGCGCGCGCGCGTCTCCGGCGGGGACGGCTACGACGAAACCGCGCGCGTCTCCGTCGAGACGACTCTGCTGCTCTCGTGCAGACGCGACGAGCTGCCGTTCGTGGGCGGCGTGCTCACGCCGTCGGTGGCGGGCGGGCAGGCGCTCATCGACGCGGTGCAACGGACGGGAATCACCTTCGAGGTCCTGCCCGATGACTTCAAGGTGGACTTCGCCAAGGTCACCGAGAGAGTCGCGTGACGCGCGAGGGACGGCGGACGGCTTTTTCGCGACTCTGTCTCGACTGTCTCGACTGTCGAGATCTTCTCGATCTTTCCAAAAAAAAAATCCTGACCGATTTTGGCGCGATTTTCGAGTAACAGATTTGTCATTCGAGTTGACCCCTAAATTCTGGTCTAAAAACCGCTCTCTGTCGCCGATTTTGATTGAAATTCGCGCGTGACTCGGCAGTCTGTGGCTCACACGCCACGTGGCTCGGTTTTTTTCTTCGCTCCGTGTCGCCGGAGCGCGTCGCGCCTGCGCCCCGCGGGCACTTCACAGCGCGCGCGAGACATTCCCGCGACGCGCCACAGAGAAGACTTCTCACGCGAGTCAAGCGCGGCGGTACCGTCACGACGGGCCGTCGTCCCTCGCGTACTGACGTCCATCTAGAGCCCACGCTTTTTGCACGCCCACGCGGAGAGCGGTGCGTCAACGAGTCAGGCATGCTTTTTTCTCGAACGAGCGCGCGCGCACGTCGCGTCGACACGCGGGAACCGGCGCCGCGCGCGCGCGAGCGCCGGGCACAGCATCTCTGAGTGGTCGAACGGTGCTCCGTGCGCTCGTGGCGCGTCTCCAGCTTCGCGTCCTCGCGGAGACGCGCGGTCCCGCGGAGTCGTTTCAAGAGAAATTCACGGCTTTTCGCGGGACACGCGGCGAGCGACAGCGCGTTTTTCCGAGTCGCGCGCGCCCGGAAACGCGTCGCTGCGAGCGGAACGACGCGCGAGGAACGAGCGGTTTGCCCGGCGGTGGCGTTCTGCCGCCCTGTCGTCACGACTGCGCGCTTCTCGAGCCCGTCGCCGAGGCGCACGCGACCGGCACGCCCTGCCGGCCGGGCCGCTCACGTGGACATGCTGACGCATCTTGCGATATTATTCGGCTATCCTCGTTTCGTAACGCGTCTCGTTGTGTTTTTCGTGTTTTTCGTTTTTCGCTGACCCTCCTCTCCTTTCTCGCGCGCAGACCGACGGGAGAATCCCGCGAGTTGACCCGCACGTACTGCAAGACAGACTAGAAGAGATGACAACGACGCGTACCGAGCCCGAGGCTGCCCCCGCGAGCGCCAAGGCGTCGGACGAGAAGTGGAAGACCTCCCCCGGCGGGCCGCTGGACAGGCACGGGCAGACGAGCAGCGGCGAGCGCGGGCAGACGTCGAGCGGTGAGAATGAACGCGCGGACGACGGCAAGCCGGTGACGAAGCGCGCGCGCATGGACAGCGACGGGAGCGCGAAGACCACGGAGGGGGCGATCGACGCCGCGGAGGATGCGGCGGAGGCGACGAACGTGGACGCGCCGAGCCGCGCGGCGCGCCCGCCGTCCAAACCCGCGCCCGCCGCGAAGAAGGAGCCGAAACTCGGCGCGTCGCGGCGGAACGGCGCGGCGCCGATCGAGATCCCCGAGGGGCGCATGCGGTGCAGCCGCAACGACGGGAAGAACTGGCGGTGCTCGGAGATGGCCATGCCCGGGCACAAGCACTGCCAGAAGCACATGCGGTGGTCCGCCGGCGGGAGAAGCAAGCAGCGCGGCGGCGCCGCCGAGGGCGCGGCGGGCGCGAAACGACCGCGGTGGCTCGGAGAGGAGAACGGCTGGGCGCACGGCGCGCCGATCGCCGGGTTCCCGCCGCACGTCAACGGGCTTGCGGGCGCGCCAAACCCTCTGCTCGCCGCGCCGCTGCTGAACGCGGCGGCGTCCGCGCTGGACGAGCTCAGGCACAAAGAAGCGGTGCTGCGCGCGATGAGTCAGGGGATGTCGAGCGCGTTCGGCACGTTCGGGGGATTCCCGGGCGCGACTGCGTTTTCGGGGTTCCCCG
>Ga0181563_10003368_pt1 | contig 15260 bp, 12 predicted proteins | sample 011ome_25_FD_133759 | JGI IMG/M metagenome (GOLD analysis project Ga0181563, IMG submission 133759) | Coastal salt marsh microbial communities from the Groves Creek Marsh, Skidaway Island, Georgia - 011512CT metaG (megahit assembly) | ecosystem: Environmental > Aquatic > Marine > Intertidal...
CCCTAGAATCTTGTACGATGTCCTAACAAGACCTCGCAGTGTAAGCGGTTTTGCTGGTTTCTGTAGTGCCACGATCACTGTAGCGCGAGTGAGTCAATTGCGGTGCGTCATGACGAATTGGTTCGCATGGTTTTTTTGAACGGAACGCCAGATATCCCGTCGACCCTCAACGCCGATTTTTTTTAAGATGCTCTGAGGTATTCATGACTAAGAATGTTATCAAAATTAATTGGCAGAATTAGATGATTTCGAATCCACAAATCGGCTACTGCACGAATGTCCACGCTGGTGTGGACTTGATGTCGATTCAATCCAATTTAGACCAATACGCGATTGCGGTTCGAGACTCCGGTGACTCTGATGAACTCGGGGTTGGTTTGTGGATTCCCTCAGAGGCTGCTAAGGAGCTTGCGGTCGACGCGAGTGGATTTGCAAAATTCCTTCGAGAACGAAGATTAAGGCCGTTCACTATTAATGGCTTTCCGTTTGATAATTTTCATCAAGACATCGTCAAGCATCGAGTTTATGAACCCACCTGGGCTGACTCTCAAAGGCTTCAATACACTTGCCAGCTCGCAGATATTTTGGCGACCTTGTTGCATGAGATGCCCGAGGATCAGGTAGGATCGATTAGTACCCTGCCTCTTGGATGGCCTGACAAACTGGGGTCAGCTGAACAGCTTCAGGACTGTGGCGCGGCATTGCGTTCGCTCGCGGATTACTTGCATGAGTTAGAGTCTCGTTCAGGTCGTCACATCGTCGTGGCAATCGAGCCCGAGCCTGGCTGCCAGCTTGATACCACCGACGATGTGATTCGCTGGTTTGAAACGGAATTACCCGAGACTCACCATCGGCGGTACCTAACGGTCTGTCATGATGTTTGTCATTCAGCGGTCATGATGGAATCACAAGCAGAGGTGCTCACACGCTTAGCCGCCGCGGGGATCACGGTTGGCAAGGTGCAGGTGAGTTCTGCTATCCAAGTGCGTTGGGACCAGATGTCGGAGGAACGAAGAGAGGAGGCGGTGACTCAGTTGGCTGAGTTTGGAGAAGATCGTTATTTGCATCAGACCGGTAGACGGCTTGCTTCGGGTGCGTTTCAGTTGGCCGAAGATCTTCCCCTGCTACTTGCCGATGTGCGCTCCGGCAAGGTTGCCATCGAAGACGAGAAAACGTGGGTCGTGCATTTTCACGTGCCTATTTTTCTGGAACGTTTTGGGCATCTCGAAACGAGTCAGGCCGATGTGGTTGAGTGTTTACGTTTCTTGTCCGAGGCGAATATTAGCCCGCAATTCACCGGTCATCTCGAAATCGAAACCTATGCTTGGACGGTATTGCCGCAATCGATGCGCCAGCGAGGATTAGCGGAGGACATCGCGGCCGAAGTGGCTTGGTTGAATTCAGTACTCGCCCAAGGATAGCGGCGATTCCCTATTGTTCCTTTCAATTTGTTTGATTCGCCTTTCCCCCGCTCTCACAGACGCCGAAAGAATCCCTAATCCATCCAAAAGCCATTCAGATGAGTTGTCTCTTTCTGCAGTTGGCGAGAGCAGGAACAGGGCGGCGTCGAACCGAAAAGCCGAGGCCTGTTGCGGGAGCGAAGGCGACGCAGAGCAGACTAAACCCTCCTAAAGTCGCGCAGGATTGAAAGGTGTAATAGGTGTTTTACCACTAGCGTGCTGTCGCAGTTTATCTCTTAATCGTTTAGCGATCCGCTGTGTCTCTGGATTTGGTGCATTGGCAAGGTTCTCGAATTCACCGGGATCCACATGGTGATCATACAACTCGATTCCCTCCGCACCCTCTGCCCATTCCGTATATCGCCAACGTGAGGTTCGAATGCTGCATCCCATCACCGGTGTCGTGAGGCGAGAATCAGCTGGGCGTAGGACTTGGGTGATTGCAAACTCGTCCCACTGAGCGAGTGGATCTTTGATCAGTGGAGTCAAATCACGACCGGATAGATGCGTGGGTGACGAGATGCCAGCTAGATGAGTGAGGGTGGGGTAGATGTCAACGAACTCGACGACTCGTTGGCAGTTCCTACCTCGCGATGGGATCGATGGATCACGAATGATCAGTGGGGATCTGGCTGACTGTTCAAACAGGGTTCGCTTCTGCCAGATGCCGTGATGTTCACCGAGGTGGTAACCATGGTCACTCCAGACAATGACAATTGTATGATCGGCCTGTCCGGTTTCGTCGAGCGCATCGAGAATTCGTCCAATTTGCGCGTCAATAAATGAGACGCACGCGTAATAGGCCTGAGTTGCCTGAAGCAGTAGAGGTTTCGGTAGATTGTAGTTGGGGATTGGGCAGTTATGAGCAAACGCAGCGGTTGGGATATCATCCCGATCACCGGTCGGTGCAAAGGGAAGTCGCATGGAACGAAGTGGATGTTGATCAAAGTATTTTTTCGGCGCGACATAGGGTGTGTGGGGACGAAAGAACCCAACGCCTAAAAACAAAGGTTTCTCGCGTGCTTGTTTGAGAAGTTTGATTGCTTCACTCGCGATCATGCCATCGGTCTGCTCTTGGTCGTCCCCTTCTGCTGCGAGCCAGCTTAATGCGGCGCTAACGGGGCGATGTGGCTCGGCGTTGATGATGAGTGACTCTTCCTCCTTGTCTCTTCCTGAAGGATTGATGGTCTGGTTCCATGATGGCGGATCATCAAAACCATCGGTGCCGATTGATGCTGGGACGTTGTAGTGATAGATCTTTCCGACTCGAATCGCTTCGTAACCAGCGTTCTGGAATGCTTGCGGTAACGTGACAACGTCGGGAACTTCGTCCCGAAAGTGCCTGTCTAAATCATAGACCTTGATCTCATCGGGCCGAAGCCCTGTCATCAATGAGGCTCGCGTTGGATTGCACAGTGGAATTTGATTGTAGGCTCGTTGGAATATGACCCCCGAAGCGGCAAGGCGATCTAGATTGGGCGTTTTAGCAACGACATCTCCATAGCAACCCAATGTACAGGCAAGGTCGTCCACAGCGATAAACAGGATGTTGGGCGACTTGGTTCGATTCGTGACAATTTGCTCCTTTGCCTCTGCTTTGAGACCTGTAAAGCAAGCTTGAGCGAACAGCATCAGTGCAATGATTTGTTTTGACGATTTCAAAGGAATGCTCTTCGTTGGATTTGCAAATAGCGGTTTCGAAAACACCGAAGTCTCGTTTTGGTTTTTGACAAGTAAGTGGAGTGATCATCATTGGTCAATTCGCGGTAGATCCAAACATCTTAGGGATCTTCGCTAGATCTTGCGACAATCCTTTTCGTATGATGCTCTTCTAGGGTTCAATCGGATCGAATTCGAAGATCAGAATCAACCACCAACAAAACAAGAAGCATGTCTGAACCACTCCTTTATGAATCTCACTCGCATACCCCTCTTTGCAAACATGCACACGGTTGGCCTGATGAATACGCTGCGGTGGCAGAAAGACGCGGACTCAAGGGGCTGATTGTGACATGCCATAATCCGATGCCAAACGGTTTTTCTGCGGCAGTGAGGATGGCCGAAGATGAATTTGAAACCTACGTTGAATTAGTCGAAAAAACGCGCGAGCAGTTGATGGGGAGGGTGGATGTTCGCTTGGGGATCGAAGCCGATTATTTCGAAGGAATGGAAGCTTATTTGGAGCGACAGCTTCAGTCTGCTGATTTTCAATTCGTTCTTGGTTCAGTCCATCCTCAGATTTCTGAGTGGAGGGAGCGTTACTGGCATGATGACGCGATTGAGGTACAGCGAAGGTATTTTCACTTGCTTGCCAAGGCCGCAGAAACAGGACTCTTTGATTCCATTTCGCACCCGGATTTGATTAAAAATTTTACGACTTGGGATCCCGATGCCGTCTTTTCGGATATCTGTGATGCGCTTGATCGAATCGCCAAGACCGGTGTGGCGATGGAGCTGAATACATCGGGCGTTAATAAAACGGTGTCGGAGATGAATCCGATGCCTAGCATGCTGAGCGAGATTTCAAAACGAGGTATTCCGATTACTCTCGGTGCGGACGCTCATGAGCCCTTGAGAGTCGGAGATGGTTTTGAAACGGCGCTTCGCTTGCTGTCAGAGTCAGGGTTCAGTCGCGTGAGCTATTTTCTCGAAAGAGAGCGTCGTGAACTAAAAATTGACGAAGCGTTAGCGACCTTGAAGCCTCTGTGAGACGCATCGGAGAATGACTTTGAGGCGTTTTGCTGATTTGGCGTGTTGTTGATCAAACACCTATTTGCACCCTTGAATCCTCGTTGAGGATACGCACTGAACGATTACCTATCGTGCTGTTGATACGTCGTCACTCCAACCCATCAGACGGTTCAAGACGCGGGTTGTTGCTCGATAGACGTGCGATCACGTTGTCTGAGTGGCTACCGGGACGCTTGGGTGCCCGTTAAGTAGCGGAGTGCCCTTGAGGGAGTGTGCGACGCATCTCATCGACTCGGTATCCAAATCCGTTCCCTGCGATGGTGGAGAGGTCGAGATAACCCTGTTGTCGCTTGTAGATCCCGGGATGAACACTTGCCTCCGGAAGCGATGCCTCTGGATAAAACTGCATCCCATTTGATTCCACTCCCATGATGGTTCCAGCGTGGGCAGCAAGACGAACATGTGGAATCTGTGCCAGCATTGGGTTGGTCAAGTCTTGCACCATTAATGGCATGCCGTGGGCTTTTGCCCAGCAGAGGCTTAGGATTGCACCCGATTGTGTTTTACATGTTTTCAATGCCACGCCGGTCCAGCCCAAGGATCGTCCTAATGCGACGAATTGCCAGTCGTGTGCGCTCTCATCTAGGAACAGCGGTTTGCGTTCTGAGACAGTATGCACGTCGATCTGATTGGCTTCGAGGTCGTAGGGAAAGGGTTGTTCAACGTAAAGTAACCGGGCGTTGACTTCTGGTTGCTTCCGCTCCAGACGATCCAGAATTTGATTGACGTATTTCGGGTCGGTCACCGTGCAGTTGAAGTCGGCGGAAAGGTTTTTCACTCCGAGTTCGACCGACAGCTGGCCGACTCTGACGATTCGTTCATAGTCCCACTCTAAATCGTTCCCACGCAGTTTGATTTTCAAGCAATCGAGGCCATCCGAGGTGATCCAATCCCTCAGAGTGACTGGGTAGCCGTCCACTGGTTCGTTGCCAGAGCAGTCACTTTTTTCAATTGGATCTAAACCCCCAACGAGGTGCCAGACGGGCAAATGAACAGGAGCCTCAGCTACCAAGTAATCACTGGGGTAGCGTCCGTGAAAATCAACCTCGCTATCCTGCGGGGTTAGATAATGGGAGAGATCATTTGTTAAATATTCGGAGTTGTAGGTTTTGTAGATGTCAATTTCGTGCAATTGACCGTAGGCGTCATGGCAAGCAATATCAAAGGCACTCGCGGCGATGAGACCTGCTAGATGTGGCACTGGATCGGAATCACCAGACGAATTGAAATCGGTGAGTCGACTCGGTAGCGTCTTCATTTGGTAGGCGTGTCCAATCTCCAGCGGGTGTCCGGAAATCGTGTTGTGCAGCCAGTCGCTTCCAATTGCATGGCAGAGCTTGACCATCGAATCGTAGCGATCGGCGTAACTAAGAGAAACACTTGGCCAAGCCCAGGTCACCGACAACGGGGTTTCTCCCCATCCCGTCGCTCTCCTGCCTTGTGAATCTTCGACTTCCATTGCGACTCGAAGAACGGTGACAGAAGTAATCGATTCGGGGCCGAATTTTAACGGCATCCGCATTTCGACTGGAATGAAATACGATTCAACTTTTGTTACCCGGATATCGGTTTTTTTAGACATCTATGATTCCGTATTTCTTGCGTCACAATGCACCGATCAAGTCACCTTGTCTTACCATAACCAGCATAGCCGTTCACGACAGACCAAATGTATGGCGTTCCGAACCGGTAGCTCAATCTGCTTGTTTTACCGTTAAGGCTTTGACGATCTCAATGAGGTTTCGAGGGTTCTGTCCGAGATCGCCTTTGCCAACTCTGGAGCGACTCTCTGCATGCATTTCAACACCAGCGTTGGTTTTTTCGAAACGGATTTTTACATCATCGACAAAGCGAAACAGACGCGTGGTTCGAGTGAGCTCCAAGGTCAAATTGTCTTCGTTGTTGGTTTCGACGACAACCATCCAGCGTGGCTGAGTGGCCACCCATCGTTTGACGCTTTCCGCTGCCTCGTGAGAAGAAATTGAAAGGGTAACCGGACGAAGAAGCGGGTTTTTTGCAGACCGCTCAAGTTTTGCATGATTGGTCGTCAGGTCTCTTTGCCAATCTTCTAAAAAGAATAGAAGGCCAGAACCCGCTGCGAACAGCAGCAAGAAAAGATTCCTCGCTCGTGGAAAAAAGCGGTTCATGAACTTGCTCGCCAATGAAGAATGATGGTTTGGCGTAAGGACTTTCTGGGTTCTTAAGTCGCCTTTGAATTCCGCTAACATCCGAAAGAGCCTTTTGGTTCATTGCCTTGTTACCCTGTCAAAAGAGTAACGGCTAGGCAAATCACCGAGCATTTGCGCCACAGAGTGGTTTCGACTTGAGGTGTTTAGAGTTTACAAGTTGGTTGGGGACAAGAGTTGGCTTGGTTCTCTCGATGGCATGATGGATCCTCGTCTACCGAATCAAGGATTCCCAATCGATCAAGGACAATTAACCGCTGGGCCCAGTGATCTGCCCCAAAAAACAATCGCCGACTAACCGAAGAGTTAGCCGGCAATCGTTTCTGTAAGGTTGGCCAACGAAATCATCAAAAGCTAATAGCTCTCTCTCTGGATTTCGATAGCGAGATGGTTTTCGGTTGATGCTTGTTTTTTATCCATTCCAAGAATCATTGCGATCCGGATGGCTAACCTTCACCAAAACGCAGGCGATTCGTGATTAACTGAAAGGACCTCTAGGTATTTTCTTGCTCCAACTGCTCTTTAAAATTGTCTCGCTCTCGGCGAGTTGCCTCGAGGTCGAAGATCAAATATTTCATATCGAGTCGCAATTGAGCCAGTGCTTCTTGAACCATTGTCAAAATGCGTTTTCGACGAATGCTGCAGTCGATCACTCGTTGCATTGCTGGGGCAATCGCTTCTCGGTATTCGAGTGGCAAACTTTCAAGAACTGAGCCCAGCTCTTGGATCTCGGTAGGGCTTTCGTGGATTTTGCTGAAGGATCCGATCGTGTTGGACATTCCAATATGCTCAATAAAGACGGTTGTGGGGATTATTACGTTTGGTCATCGATTGCACTTGGTATACCAATCGGTGCGGATTGCTGGAGTCTTTTGGTCGTAACTGTTTATGTGGCAATGGTTTGTGGGTTTTTGGGGTCGTCAGGTTTGTTTTGTACAACGTTGCAGGAAATCAACGCATATTTGACTTGGCTCGTCGACTTAAATCATGGTATCCGTTGGGGTTAGAACACCATTGGCTTCGTTCATACGGTGATGGTGTATGCACAACGCATGATGTTTTTTCGCATCATGTTTGTTTTGCCCCTTGGTAGCTTTCACGAGATCGGATTGATGGCTTGCCTATTCGACGGTCAGAATCGATCAATGTTTTTGCTTTCGAGAAAAGTATCGCGGCTGCCCCTCGCAGTTCAAGCGAATCACTTGCAGGGAAACTTGGTGCCCTCGGACGAATCGCCGAGAGACTTGAGTGATAATAGGATTGTTCCGCTCAAGTCGGCGCCGGTCAAACAAAGAGGCTTCAAGACAACATGACAAAATCTGGATACGAGACAGATGCGACGACTTGGCAAAGCTTGCGAGTTAGCGTGCGGCTAATGGCGATAGCGAGTGTGTGTATTACTTCATCATGTTTTTCTCAGTTGTTTGATCCTCTCGATACCCATCCGCCGCGATGGTTTTTAGATGAATCAGATTGTGAGGCGAGGCTTACCCAGCAGACTCATTTGATTGACGGAGGCGTATCGGGTGGAGCGTGCGAATCGGTTCACTTTATCGCTGGAAACGGTAGTGAGGCGCAGTTGGTGTATCCGATTGAACCGGTGCTACCGATCGACGACCTAACGGCTAACGTCAAAGTGATGAGTGCCAAGCCGGGCGCGAGTATTGGATTTCGAGTGCGTTTTCCTTACGTCCGAGATCCTGTGACCAAAAAAGCGGTGTCCGTGATTATCTACGGAGCTTCCTATCAGTCACCCGGGGAGTTTGCTTCGATAGGGATAGGGTTAATTGAGAAACCGTTGCGGCTCAAGTACGTTGCCTTGCGAAGCGAATACGGCTTACGAGTGGATCTTGCCGATCCGTATGTCGATGCCGTTGTGATCAATGCCTATTCTGGACCTGGTCAAACCGCAATCCGTTTGGATGAGTTACGAGTTGACGGAATGCTTTCGGTCGGACGCGAGAAGCTTGATATCGCGATGCGGGGCGAACGAGGAGTGACTCAAGGCGATAAGTCATTTGCGGAAAATTTAGACGCAAGGATGCAGGTTTTTCCGACCGGTCAAGTCACTCGAATTTTGCAGTACAACGGTGAACCAATGCGATGGGTACGATCGCTTGGATTCGACGCAATCTTGTGCCGAGAATTTCCGTCGGCGGATTTATTGCGAGAAGCAATCCAAAGCCGCTTGGTGATTTATAGCGAGCCGCCTGAAATATTAAGTTCGGAGGTGGAGTCGCTATTGGAGCCGATTGCCGGTTGGTACCTTGGACGCACGCAGGTTCTTGATGAGGCGATGCTTGAGCAGACTGAAAAAGCGGTTCGCAGGCTGCGGTCCTTTCCGCCTCGATGGAATCGCCCAATCGTCGGCGCACCGGTTGAGTCATGGCGCCGATATGCCCCACTACTGGATGGAGTGATTCAAGATTTACCGCCGCGCGAGCGTTCGCTCAATGCGTACGAGGAGCTTGATGAGGTGAATAACCGCCTTGGGCGTTTGGGTGATCGCGTGGTTCGCGCGGTTGGTTTGATGAGCATGCCACCGGATCGCCTGCTGATTCAGAACGACACCATCGCAGATGCAATTGGCGCACCGAGACCGGAAAGCTTTCACTGGCATGCAATGTGGCTACAGGCGATGCGATCGCTGGAGTCGATTCCTTCGGCAATCGTTTTTCGATCAACTCGCTCGCTTGCGTCCGGCCAGCCGCTCGACGCACAGCGTGCGATGGCGATTAGTTATGTCAATCGGATGATCGCGATGATTGCGCCGTGGGTGGCAAGTGCTTCGAACGCGACTCCACCAGTCGTTCAGCACGGAAGTTATCGCTGCTGTCGGCTGAGCACCGAGACATCCGATCTTTTGATTTTGACCTCCACCGCAACCAGAGGCACGGAAGTACTCGGTGGTGACGGAGAGTCGATTGAGCTTCAGCTAACCCCGAGTGATGCAACCAAGTCGGTTTGGAGGCTCACGCATTTCTCGGCAGAGCGAATGAGTCCCGAAGTTACCGAAGGGGGATCAAAGCTGGAAATTGTTTCCCCCGATGTTGTCGAGGTGCTTTGTCTTAGTAGCGACACCAAGGTCGGTGGTCAGGTATCGGCATCGGCCGCTCAATTCGCTCGACAAGCGACCATGGATCGCTGGCAACTGGTAAATGAATCATTAGTGCGATCGGAGAGTCGTTGGGTCGCCGCGACCTCAATGAATCTTGTTCCAGAGGACCGCGTCTCCAATCTTGTTCAGGCTGCGCAGCGTACCATGGTCGATGCCGAGCCGATGTTCCGGAGCGGCGATCTTGGCTCGACGCTCAGGATGGCAAGAAGAGCCGACGCTTGGCTCTTACGAAGTGGTTGGCAGTTGTCAGAGATCCTGATGCCAGACTGGCCTAATCTCGCGAGTTCGCCACCGGTGGTGATGGGTGCAAGCGAATTGCAGGTCTTTTGGAGGTCGTTGATGCAAGACCAGGGCTGGGGACGCAATCGGCTCACCAGCGGATCCATGGATGAGATTGAGTTTTTCGGGGAAGGTCGTTGGACGGTTGGGAAACGGCTGACGGAACGTGCAGAATCGAAAGTTAACCGAGCAACGCTCGGGACATTTGCTGGCCCGGGGGCTTTGAGGGCAAGCGTCGTTTCACTTCGCGATGACCCGCTGCCTGGCGGATACGAGGGGACTGTCCTACAGCTCAAAAGTCCCTCGGTTCGACTCGATGCTGGCACGGCTTTTCGCATCGACGCTTGGGTGAAAACGATCGGTTTCGGTGGCCCGCATCAGGGAGTGTTAGTCTATGACACTGTTTTGGGACCGGAACTCGGGGTGCTGGTTCGCAATGCACCCACTTGGACCCCTGTTCGCCTGTACCGACAAGCCGAAACGGACGGAGAGGTTCAAGTGATGTTTGAACTGCTGGGGGCTGGCGAAGTGATGATTGATGAAGTGGAGCTGAGGATTTGGGAGCCTCGTTCGGGGAATAACCTACCGCTCCAGCCGCTGGATCTTACGGTTCCCAACAGCGAGTCATCCAATGTGGTTTCTCAGCCGGGTAACTTGCAAAATTAGATCCCCAGCCGCCCATGAATGGTTTCGCGGTGGATGAATTCTGTCGCGATCGGACCAATTATTATCGGTTTTCTTCGAACCAGGTGACGGTGACATGCGTCCTGATTCATGCGGCGAGACAGATTTCTCTTGAAGCCATTTTGGTCATGAGCGATAATCTGGTTGTCGTGTCGTGATGACGCATCGCGATGGACTGTTTCTGTGTGATCGCTTTTCCATTCTGGTTGGCAACCGGATTAGCGATCGCCGAACCTATTTGAAAGGAGGTGAGCAAGTGGAAATTAGCTGTACTAGCCAACGGGGTGGTAACCCGTAGCACTGTCGGCGGGCTGATGCTTCGGCTCGGCCACCCCACTCGCCATCTTTTGATTGCGAGAAAACAGCCCCGTTTGTCGAGATTACCTTGGTCTCGGCAAACGGGTTTTTTTATGCACTTGGCCGCACTGATTGACCGTCTTTCGCAAACCCGAGCGTTTGCGATAACGCGTTAAAAAATAGAATGGCTTTTCCGGTACGACTTAAAATCGTTGGTTTTCAAATCGTTGCGTCAAGATGACCTTCGGATGGTTACCGTCTCAATGCGGGGACAACGCGCTTGCGTGGTGACCAAGACATGCGTCATGATTGTGCTCCCAAAGTGGAGCCAATTTCTTTGAACAGGAATCAACCCATGCTCGCTAAACGTTTTGTCGAACCGATACGCAATGTTATGCCAGGTCTACCTTTCGCTGATCTATTCTTTCTGAGGCAGCCAGTCTGGTTTATCGGTGTTTTCGCATTTGGGATGTTACTCGCCATGAATTCCGATACTCACGCTCAGACCGCAAACGACATGATGGACGTTTGGATTGGTACGGGGCGAGCCAAAGAGAGTCGTGGGATTTATCACTGCCGGCTCGATGTCGCTCGCGGTCGCCTCAGTGATGCCGAATTGGTGGCGGAGGTGTCTGGGCCTGGATTTTTGGCCATGCATCCCAGTGGCACGCGTCTTTACGCGGTTGGCACACTCACTGATGTCCCGTCGGTCATCGGCTATGAAATTGATCGAACGGGTGATCGAGTCGCATTGAAACTTGAACAATCGCTTCCCATTGGCGATGGTGGCGCGGCACACGTTGCCGTTAATCGTGCCGGCACTTTGCTGCTGACTGCACAATACGGTGGCGGATCGGTTGCGACCTATCAATTAGACAAAGACGGACGTCTCGTAAGGCAAACCGGGTTAATCAAGCACGAGGGTGGCAGTGGAGTGGTGGAGGGGAGACAAGATGCTTCGCATGCACACTGGGTTGGTTTTTCGCCAGACCAACGGTTCGCGTTTGTCCCAGACTTAGGACTCGATCAAGTGGTCATCTATCGAGTGAACGAAGCCGAGTCGACCCTGACGCGGCATGGCGCTGGTGATGTTCCTGCCGGTGGTGGACCTCGTCATATGAAATTCCATCCTAACGGACGCTGGGTCTACGTACTGAATGAGCTCGCATTGAGTGTGACCGTTTTTGATTATGATGCAGACGCGGGAGTGATGAAGGCCAAGCAGACCCTACCAAGCGTGAACTCAGATGAGTTAGCCCAAGAGAAATTTTCCAGCGCTTCGGAGATTCGCGTCCATCCTAATGGTCGTTTTGTTTATTCAGCTAATCGTGGACACGACACAATCAGTGTCTTTGAAGTAGATCCGCAAAATGGCCACCTTTCGCTTGTTGAGCTAGAGCACATTCGCGGTGCGACTCCACGTAACTTCAATCTCGATCCAACGGCCACTTGGTTGGTCGCTGCGGGACAAGATTCGAATACGATCGCGACTTTTGAAGTTGATGCTGCTACCGGGCGACTGACCTACAATCGCAATTGTATCAACGCGCCGAATCCGATCTGTATTTTGTTTCAGCACGAATGATTTCACGTGATGGCTAGCGTCTACGATAGCCCGTCCAAGAATTGAAGCATTGAACGCGAGCTTTGTATCAATTTCTTGCGTCAATGCAACGCTGCAATCACGTTTGGAATCACCCCGATACGCAGGCACTTCACGTCACGCTGCGTTCCGATCTGGTTTCGAGTTGTCGCGCGACTCACCATGCCTGATGAGGGTGCAGTTACTCGTCCTCGGCTCGTAGGGTGAAACTACCAAAATGAATTCCTGCTGGTTCGTCGTAGGCGAAGGTTCCAGAGGGGGCGAAGTACTTTTCGAACTCTTTAAAGTCGGGTAGCTGATTTCTATCGAGCATCGATACGACCTTACCGGCAAACGGCGCGTTGGTTGACGCTTGCCGCAACATCCCTTTTGTCTCAGGCGATTTTGCAAGGTCATAAACTTGCTTCATGTACTCTGCACCTCTTAGGAAAGAGACCATAAATGGTTTCTCTCCGTCTAGTTTTCCTCCCAGTTCGCTGGTGACAAGTTCAAATTCAGCGACGTTAATCAAACGTGGAGCAGCTTCGAGATTGGCTCGCGTGATTCGGGTCAGCATGTCGCGGCTATCACTAAAGATTAGCCACTTGCCTAGGATCATTAAACCAGGTTCTGGGATTCTAAAGTTCTCGGGTAGATTGCCTCCGCTGGGGCTTCGAGCAAAGTACACAACGGTTCCCCCAATGGTCTCTACGGTGAGTGCATTGGGACGGCGTTCTCGGAACTTGGCAATGACGTCTTTTGCTTTGAGGCTATCGCTTAGTTCTAGAGCATGTGTTTGAGTTCGGCTATTAAGCTTGGCAGATGGTTCGATCCATCCGCAATTCACGTAGCGACCGGTGATGTTTTCGAGCAGGTCTTCGCGGATCGAGATCCCGAACTGCTGCATCGCGGGGTCTTCGACGAATCGCTTCATCGGTCCTTCACCCTGAAACTTCGCGACCACTTTGTCAAGATTGTCGTAGGTTGTTTCAAAATCCCACTTCAATGAAGTGTACGAGGCGACATCGGCTGGCACCCAATTTGGCGGGGCGGAGTCGACCGCTTCGGGGCGAAGTACACCCAGTACTCCATCTCGTGGTGGATCCACAAGGATGTGCATGTGCGCGATGGATTCAAAGAGTTCACCACCCGAAAAAGAACTGCCACCAATCCCGCGAATTTTAGGTAAACCCAGTTGCTCAACGATGGGCCAAACCAACGCTGCTCCACTGCTGCGTTTGACAAATCGCTCGATGATTCGGTAGGGATCAACGAAAAAGGTGAGCTGTGGTCGAGTCGACTCTGCACCCACGCAACGGGACATGATGGATACGAAATCACTCCGGTCTGCAAGGGTCTCTTCTTCGCTGCGGTCTGCCCAGTGGTCAAGAACTTTGGCAGCCGTGTCGTGACCAATCCCCATGACGACGGTCCCGTCTTTTTCAAAGTACTCAATTTCTGGTCGACCTGGTCTCGGGGGCAGCAGTTTAATGAGCTTGATCCCATTGATATCCGCTGAACGCCTTAGGTAGCCACGGGTGGTGACTCGCTGCTCCATCTTTTCCATCAGGCCCATCAGCGTTTCCACATTCTTATCTGCTTCCATCAGAAAGACACCGGCAAGCGAATTTTGCTCGCGACGCTTCCGGGCGAGCCGACGCCGAATCGCTTCGGGGGATTCATCGTCTTCTTCCTCCGCAGCAAGCTCCTCTTGGTACTCGGAAAGATTACCGGGCATCATTGCAGCTGCGACTTGCCCTTGCGGAATCGCAAGGAGATCATCCAGTGAGACTTCGAGGATGGTGCCGACTTGTTCAAATAGTTCGGACATCATTTGATAGACGTCGCTCGAGAGCGGCTTGAGGGCCGGATCATTGAGCATCTGGCCAACGGACGAATCGCCGAAGTCTTTACGGAACTGCTCGGCATTATCGAGCCGAATGTAAGCGAGGGTATCCGAGGGTAGTAAACGAGGGGCCCCTGGGATTTCTTTTTCTTGGGCACGAGCCGGAGCGAGAAAAGCCGTCAAAGTTACCCAAGTCATCCCAAGCAGTAGAACCCGACTCGTTCCAGCGATCGTCAAAAACTTCGTGTTCATGTTTACCAAACTTGTCAGCAGTTTCTTTGTTCAAGCGTTACCCACTAGAGGTAATCAAAGCGATTGTTGCTAGCCTATACCGCCAGCGAGCTTTGTAGGCCGCGATTTTAGCGTGATTGGTCGAAAAAAAAGGATGTCACTCACGAATCTTCAATAAAGCACCGCGAAACGCTGATAATAAAATAGTGTCTCAGGCGGTTGACTGCGGATGGGTTGCGAATCGGCCGAGTTGACTCGATACAATGTGAAGACCGCGGTGTTTTTACTCGACTGGCTACCCACCCAAACCGAACGTGTTTCCAAAACCCCCAATAGGTTGCTGAATCGATGCCACGCTTTGTCATCCAATCCAACGTTGTCTTTTCCGCCATCTGCGTCTTTGGAATGTTTGCCGGTGCTAATGTGATGGCACAGACCACCTCTGGCACTGGTGCTGCCAGCACGACGATTGGGCAGCCAACCACCACCGGCGGCAGTTTGGATGCTGACGCCGCTTTCTCGCAAGTGGAACGAGGTAGCACGGTCGGTGCAACAGGGGCAACGGGTAGTGGTTTTAGTGCCGCAAGTTCTTCAAATGGCGGAACGACCAGTCGTGGCGTTTCCAGCTTCGGTGGTTTCGGTGGCGGCTTGGGCGCGTTGGGAGGACTTCAGGGGTTATTTGGCGGCCTAGGTGGTCAAGCACAAAACAGCAAGCCTGCTGTCCGAACTCGTTTGCGTTCGGCAATCGAAGGAGATCGCCCACCACTATCTATTGATCCGCAAAACGCTGGAACAAGGTTTGAGTCGCTTGATCGTCCCCGATTTC
>Ga0181563_10003369_pt1 | contig 15258 bp, 24 predicted proteins | sample 011ome_25_FD_133759 | JGI IMG/M metagenome (GOLD analysis project Ga0181563, IMG submission 133759) | Coastal salt marsh microbial communities from the Groves Creek Marsh, Skidaway Island, Georgia - 011512CT metaG (megahit assembly) | ecosystem: Environmental > Aquatic > Marine > Intertidal...
GACCTCGCGTAAGGAGCAATAAAGTTATGCCAGTATTACAACAGAAACCAGTTACACCTTCAGGTAGATTCTATCTTAAGAACAAAGTAGAAGTTTCCAAAAAACGTCCTGAGAAAGCTCTAACTAAAGGTCATCATCGAAAAAAAGGTCGTAATACTTATGGTCGCATAACATCTCGACGTAGAGGTGGCGGACATAAGCGTTTGTACAGAACAATTGATTTCCGCAGAAACAGATTTGATGAATCTGCCAAGGTGATTGCTGTAGAGTATGACCCCAATCGCACATCACATATAGCTCTTCTTGAATACAGTGACGGAGAGAAAAGCTACATTATATGTCCGGATGGGGTTCACGAGGGTGATGTCTTGCAAAGCTCCGAAAATAAAATCGATTTTAAAACGGGTAACGCAATGCCGTTACTTCATCTTCCTTTGGGTACTAAAGTACACTGCGTTGAAATGTTACCTGGTGCTGGTGCCAAAATAGCCAGAACAGCAGGTTCAAGTGTGCGATTAGTATCAGTTGATGGCGATGAAGCCTCTCTCAAGCTTCCCAGTGGGGAGATTAGATTAGTTAAATCCAGATGCCTTGCAACAATTGGTGCAGTCGGAAATGGCAGTCATCAAAAAGCAACCATTGGTAAGGCAGGTAGAAGTCGCTGGCTTGGCAAAAGACCAAGGGTCCGCGGTGTAGCAATGAATCCCGTTGACCATCCAATGGGTGGTGGAGAAGGGAGAACTTCTGGAGGTGGTCATCCTTCTTCTCCATGGGGCCAACTTTCAAAAGGCTTTCCAACACGTAAAAAATCCAAACCATCTAATTCTCAGATTCTCGTTCGAAGAAATGGGCGTCGCATTAAATAATTTCTGATATGACAAGATCTATTAAAAAAGGTTTTTATGTTGAGCCAAGCCTCATGAAAAAAGTTACAAAGGCTCAGGAAAACGGTGATCGCAAGCCCATCAAAACATGGTCTAGAAAATCAACTATCACCCCTGATTTTGTTGGTTTAAATTTTACAGTTCACAATGGTAAAGGTTTTTTGCCAGTTTATGTAACTGAAAATATGGTCGGGCATAAGCTTGGAGAATTTTCAGCCACTCGTTCCTTTAAATCCCACAATCCTCATACCCAGAAATAATTCCGATGGAAGTTAAAGCTTATTCGAAATACGCGAGAATTTCTCCTAAGAAAGCCAGGGAAGTATCTCGTCTTCTACCTGGTCGGAAAGCCGGGGAGGCAGCATCACTCCTTAAATATATTCCAAGGAAGGCTGCGAAACTCCTTGGAAAGACTTTGCAGTCAGCAATGGCAAATGCTGAGAATAACAACAATCTAAATGCGGACGACTTGTATGTCAGTGAGGCAATTGTTGAGGAAGGCCCAGCACTTAAGCGATTCAGGCCCTGTGCTCGAGGTTCTGCTCACCCTTACAAAAAGCGCATGAGCCACTTGCGTATAACCCTTAGTGACGAATTTTAATTATGGGACAGAAAGTAAATCCAATCGGTTTTAGACTTGGCGTTAGGCGCAACTGGAGTGCCCGTTGGTACGCTAATAAAAAAGACTACTCTCAATTCATGGAAGAGGATAATATGATTCGTGGATTTCTTGAAAAGAAATTACGTTATGCTTCTGTTCCGAGAATCGTTATCGAGCGAGCATCTACGCGCACTCGTGTTACAATTTGGACTGCTCGACCAGGGATTGTTATTGGACGAAAGGGCCAGGAACTTGATTCCTTGAAAGACTCGCTCAACAAAACTGTTGGCAAAGACATTCGCTTAGAGATTCAGGAAATAAAGAAACCCGACCTCGTTGCATCTCTAGTTGCAGAAAATGTTGCCCTACAACTTGAGCGGAGAATTGCATTTAGGCGTGCCATGAAGAAAGCGGTACAGACTACTATGTCAATGGGAGCCGAAGGCATTCGTATTCAGTGTGCAGGGAGATTGGCTGGAGCTGATATTGCACGTACTGAACAACTTCGTGAAGGTCGCGTTCCGTTGCATACACTTCGTGAAAATATTGATTATGGTCTAGTCGAAGCCAATACAGTGTACGGTATCATTGGTATCAAATGCTGGATTTGCCTAAAAGAAGAAGACAAACTTTTTTAACTAATTTAAGCCATGCCTAAATTATTACCATCAAGAACCAAATATAGAAAAGTTCACAAAGGTCGTGTTCGGGGAGTTGCTTCTCGCGGAAACTCAGTTTCCTTTGGTGAGTTTGGCATTCAATCCTTATCCAGAGGAAGAATGACATCCAATCAAATCGAAGCTGCCCGTGTAGCTATCAATCGCCATTTGAAAAGAAAAGGTAAGGTTTGGATTAGGGTATTCCCACACAAACCCGTGACTAAAAAACCCGCCGAAACCAGGCAGGGAAAAGGAAAAGGTCCTGTGGATCATTGGGTGGCCGTTATCAAACCAGGCCATGTACTATTTGAGATCGCAGGATGCTCACTAACCCTAGCTAGAGAGGCACTTGGTTTAGCGGATGCAAAACTTCCGTTCCGTTGCCGTCTCGTCACCCGTCAAACATCTTATTAATTTATTTATGAAGATCTCAGAGATAAAAGATTTATCATTACCAGAATTAAACAAGAAATTACGTGAACTCGGTGATGAACTCTTAAAATTACAGGTGCGGAAACAGACTGGACAAGTTGAGCGACCACATATTATCAAACAAACTCGTCGTGCTCGTGCCAGAATTTTGACCATGGTAAACCAGCTTAAACAAGCATCTCAAACCAACTCATAAACTTCCATGACACAGGAAACAGACAGGAATAATCGTAAAGAGCTCATCGGAGTTGTAAGATCAAAAACTGGGGACAAATCTGTCAAGGTTGTCTATGAATACAAGATCCCTCACCCCCTTTACAAGAAAGAGATTCGCAGAAAAACAACCGTTCATGTTCACGATGAAAAGAATGATTCTAATGTTGGAGATAAAGTTAGAATTATGGCAACAAGGCCTGTTAGTAAACTAAAACGGTGGAGAATTACTAAGGTCTTGGAAAAAGCCCCAACAGCGTAAATCACCATGATACAATTACTAAGTAGATTAGAAGTTGCTGATAATACAGGCGCCAAGAAGGTCCGCATGATAAGGCGCATTGGTCAAAACAAGAAAACGGCCTCAGTTGGGGATATTATTGTCTGCCACGTCAAAGAGAGCAGTACAGAAGCTTCTGTTAAAAAAGGCACAGTAGTGAGAGCCGTAGTTGTTCGTACGAAGTCTGCTCTGCGTCGTGTTGATGGTAGCTACCTTCGCTTTGATGAGAATGCAGTTGTTATCGTAAACAATGATGGAACTCCTAAAGGCACTCGTATTTTTGGTCCAGTTGCTCGTGAATTACGACAAAAATACATGAAAATTATTTCTCTAGCACCTGAGGTTTTATAACATGGCTACTAAATTAAGAAAAGGAGACGAAGTCGTTGTCATTGCAGGCGACGACAAGGGCAGTAAAGGTAAGATTTTACAAGTACTTCGAGAAAAGAATCGAGTGTTAGTTGAAGGCGTTCACATGACCAAAAAACACGAGCGCAAAACACAGGATAATCCTCAAGGTGCGATCGTCGAAAGAGAAGCCTCCATCCATTACTCCAATGTTAAAAAGGTTTAGATACCAGCTACAACAATGAGCATACCAGTATTAAAAAACACCTACTTAAATGAAGTGGTGCCAGCTTTACGCAAAACCCTAGGTTATGACAATATCCACCAAGTCCCCAAGGTTTTAAAAGTAGTTATTAATAGTTCCTTTGGTGCCGAAATGGACAAAAATGGTGTAGAGGAACTTCGTAAGGATATTGCATCTCTTGCAGGTCAGGCACCAGTAGTTGTAAAAGCGAAAATGAGCGTATCTAACTTTAAGTTGAGACAAGGTATGCCAGTGGGTATCAAAGTCACGCTCCGTGGTAATCACATGTGGGACTTTCTTCTTCGCCTTATAGCAATCGCATTACCAAATATACGAGACTTTAGAGGTGTTCCTACGAAACTGGATGGCCAAGGAAACTATACATTAGGAATTATCGATCACAGTATTTTTCCTGAAATCAATGTTGAGCGTCAAAGAGTCAACACAGGTATGGATATTTCAATCGTTACTTCGGCTAACTCTGATGAAGAGGGGGTTGAACTTCTTAAATTACTTGGAGTGCCCTTCCGCAAACATTCAAGTGATCAAGCCGCTGCAGCATAACCCAAATTTGTCATGGCAAAAAAATCAGTAGTTTACAGAAATAAGAAAAGAGAACGGCTAGTCGCTCGTTTTGCTACCAAAAGAGCAGAACTAAAAAAGATTTTAACAGATCCTAATACGAGTGAAGAAGATTTTTATAATGCACAGGCAAAGCTTGATAAGCTTCCAAAAAACTCTTCCCCTGTCCGCCTCGTTAGAAGATGTTCTTTGACAGGGCGTCCTCGTGCGACAATACGCAAATTCGGTCTTTCTAGAATTAGCTTCAGGGAGCTAGCATTACAAGGCAAGATGCCTGGGATAATCAAGTCCTCTTGGTAGTAACCATAAATTTATAATACCATGGCTGTACATGATACAATAGGTGATTTTATAACAGTAATCCGAAATGCTGGTAGTGCAGGAAAAGCATCCTGCCAGTATCCTCATTCAAATCTTAGGGCAGGTATTGCAACCATTTTAAGAGATCGAGGATTTGTGGAGAAAGTTTCAGAATCTAAATCAGATTCAGGAATCAAAAACTTGGAGATTGAGCTTAAGTATGTAAATGGCGAGCACGCCATTCGCGGACTTTCTAGATTAAGTAAACCAGGAAGAAGATCCTATTGTGGATATCGTGAAATACCCAGAACCCTTGGTGGACTAGGAATTTCAATTTTAAGTACACCGCAAGGCATCATGGATGACAAGTCTGCACGCAAAAACAAGTTGGGCGGAGAATTACTCTGCAGCGTTTGGTAGGAATTGATAAAATGAGTAGAATCGGAAAATTACCCGTCGAGATACCTTCTGGTGTCACTGTCACTATAGAGAATAATTTGGTTTCCGTGAAGGGACCTAAAGGTGAGCTAAATCAAAGAGTTTCCCCTCTTGTTAGCGTGAACATCGAAGAAAAAATTGTTTCCGTCTCCCAGATAGAGAATAGTCGAGATGCCAAGGCAATATTTGGAACAACGCGGTCGCTGATCGCCAACATGGTACAAGGTGTTACGCAAAATTTTTCAAAAGATTTACTCATTGAGGGAGTAGGTTTTAGGGCAACCGTAAAGGGCCAATTGATCGATCTTGAGCTTGGATACTCACACCCAATTGAACACCCTATTCCAGAAGGGGTTGTTGTAACAGTTGCGGATAATGTTAAAATTCATGTAGAGGGGCCAGACAAACAGAAGGTTGGCCAACTTGCTGCAGAAATTAAACACTATTATCCCGCTGAACCTTACAAAGGTAAGGGCGTTCGCATCGTAGGTGAATATGTCCGCAGAAAAGAGGGTAAAAAGTCCGCATAACAAATTCTAAAAATGAAACTGGCAAAAAAAAGAGAACTTGCACAAAAACGCAGGTGGAGAATTCGAAAAAAAGTAAACGGAACAACAGACAGACCTAGAGTAACTGTATGTTTTACCAATAAGAATATTCACGCTCAGTGCATTGACGATGTAAACGGACATACATTATCTGCAGTTTCGACTAACAATGCTGATTTTAAAAATATTCTACCCAATGTTGATGGTGCCACGAAGATAGGTGAAGCATTTGGTGAAGCACTCGCAAAGAGTGGTATAAAGACTATCGTTTTTGATCGTGCAGGCCGTAAATACCATGGTTCGATTAAAGCATTTGCGGACTCCCTTCGTTCAAAAAATATTAAATTTTAATTATGAAAAAGCCCCACCATAAATCAGCCAAGGAGGCCAAGGATGACAATGAACCTGAGCTTTTCGAAAAAGTAGTTCATATCAACAGATGTGCAAAAGTGGTAAAAGGCGGAAGAAGGTTCAGCTTTGCTGCTCTTGTTGTCGTTGGAGATCAAGCAGGAAATGTTGGTTTCGGATATGGTAAGGCACAAATGGTGCCGGATGCAATTCGCAAGGGTACAGATCAAGCCAAAAAAGCCATGCGCCATGTTTCGATATCAGGAGATACCCTGCCCCATCCTGTTTTAGGAACTCATGATGGAGGAAAGGTTATGTTAAGACCAGCAAGACAAGGTACTGGTATCATTGCTGGAGGAGGAGTAAGGGCTGTACTTGAGGCAGCTGGGGTAAAAAATGTTCTCTCCAAATCTTTGGGATCAAATAATCAGCTTTCAGTCGTGTCGGCAACTCTTGACGGGCTTTTACAGCTAAGAACAGCTAGCCAAATTTCTGAAATTCGGGGTGAAACTGTTTTTGGTCCTTCTTTCACTCAGGAACAGCCGAAGGTACAAGTTCCCGTAGAAACTAAATCAGAGTAAAATTTACTACCTATACTATCATGAAAGAATCCAATTTGCCAAAAGGCCCCAACCGCGAAAAGAAACGCCTTGGTCGTGGAGAAGGTAACGGACATGGTAAGACATGTTGCCGTGGTCATAAAGGTGCAGGTGCTCGTTCTGGTTATTCTCTGCGTCCGGGATTTGAGGGCGGCCAAATGCCACTTTTCCGTAAACTACCTCAGCGAGGCTTTAGCCAGGCTAGGTTTAGAAAACCATGTTCGGTCGTGAACTTATCTGACCTTGAGAGAATCACTGGTGAAGTAGTAGACGCCGAATCATTAAAGGCAGCGGGGTTAGTCCGCCAAAATTCTAAAAGAATTAAACTTCTTGGGGATGGTGAAATTAGCAAAGCCCTTACAGTGAATGTGGATCTCGTTTCAAACTCAGCTAAAGAAAAGATTGAGGCAGCTGGAGGAAAAATTCAGGAATAGTAACCCCCCCTGTAAAAAGATCAAATGTTATCAGCTTTTACCAACTCTTTAAAGATACCTGAACTCAGGCAGAAGATTTTCTTTACGCTTGCGTTGCTTTTCATTGCGAGAGTAGGAGCAAACATTCCTTTACCTGGTGTTGATCCGGCCCCTATTAAAGAGTTTTTTGAACTCAGGGAATCCACCCGAAGTGAGTCCGAAGGAAATGACATACTTGGTTTTTACAATATGTTCACTGGTGGTGCTTTGCTTAATGGAGCCCTATTCGCTTTGGGCATTATGCCTTACATTAGTGCATCGATTATCATGCAACTTATGGGTGCTGTTTTCCCGACTCTTGCCAGGCTCCAGCAGGAAGGAGAGCCTGGTAGGCAAAAAATTTCACAGTATACTCGTTATCTCACGATTTTCATATGTTTGGTTCAAGGAGGGTTATTAGCTGTTGCTCTTCGTGACAGTCCCGGAAGTCTAATTCAAGGGTTCAATCCAGCAGAGATTGGTCTCGATGGCAGTCCTCTTGGAGCTATCGTAATCGCTAATTCCCCAACACTGTTTTTATTCAATACGATTATATTTCTGACAACTGGCTCTTTAATACTTATGTGGCTTGGTGAGCAGATCACTCAAAGAGGTATTGGTAATGGAATTTCCCTTCTCATAACCGTCGGAATTCTAGCTGATTTACCCAAGGCATTGTCTGATGCATATGCATTAATCTTTTTGGCTCCTGATGGTGATAATTTAGTCATACTGAAAGGCCTCTTGATGGTCGGTTTATTTCTAATTGTTGTCGCGGGCATTATTGCCGTAACGCAGGCACAAAGAAAAATCCCCGTTCAATATGCTAAAAGAATGGTTGGTAGAAAAGTATTTGGAGGGCAAAGTTCATTTCTTCCATTGAAGGTAAATTATGCAGGAGTTATGCCCGTGATTTTCGCCAGTGCCATTCTTATGTTTCCCGCACAATTACTTAGAACTTTCGGAGCTGCGTTTGAACAAGACTGGGCGATTGATTTAGCGAATGTTTTTGCTAGCAGAGGTTGGTTTTATTACCTAGTGTACGGTGGCTTAATTTTAGTTTTCAGCTACTTTTGGGTTTCAATAATGTTTAAGCCTGTGCAAATCGCAGACGATTTGAAAAAGAACGGTGGATATGTTCCCGGAGTGAGACCAGGTGAGCACACAGCTAAGTTTCTTGATTTTGTTATGACGAGACTAACCCTTGCAGGGGCAATTTTCTTAACAATCATCGCTGTATTTCCTGATTTTATTTTCAAGACTGCTAATGTGTCTTACAATGTTGCTACCTTTTTTGGAGGGACAGGAATGTTAATTATCGTTGGGGTGGTATTGGATACAATGAGGCAAGTTGAAACCTTTTTGCTACAAAGACACTATGATGGCTTTCTTCGCAAGGGACGCATTAAGGGTAGATCTACTAATACAGGGCAAGGAATTGAATCATTGGAGCTAAAGGACTTTGAAGCTCAATGGCGCCCCTTGCTACTCATCGCAGGTGCTTTATTTGCATTGGGTTTCATAAGTCTGGCAATCAAGAATTTCGTTTTAAACTAGGAGAATTATTATTATGGCAAGATTATTAGGTGTAGACATACCGAATCGAAAAAAAGTTGAGTATTCACTTCGTTATATCTACGGAGTGGGCCCCACCCGTGCTAAAGAAATTTTAGATGCCGTTGAAATCGATCCAGATCGCAGAACTCAGGATCTCACGGAACAAGAATTAAGTTTAATCAGTAACTACATCATTGATAATAAAATCATGGTAGAAGGTGATTTAAGAAGAGCGATCACCAACAATCTGAAAAGACTCCAAAGTATCCGTTGCTATCGTGGCTTGAGGCATCAACGGGGACTGCCGGTAAGAGGTCAAAGAACTATAACAAATGCCCGCACCCGTAAAGGGGGCAGGAAGACTGTAGGCGTAGTCAGAAAAAGTTAATTTAAATTATGAGTGAAGAAAACTCCAAGGACGTGGAAGAAAAAGTAGAAGAGCCTAAGGCATCTGCAGAAAGTACAGCTGTTGAAACTAAAGAGGATGAGGTTGCAGAAACAGCTACTTCCGCTGAAAAGGCACCTGAGAAAAAAGAGGAAACAGCAGCTGATCTTCTGGGAGCCAACATAGAACAAGTTAAAGTCCGAAAAGCAAAAGGTAGTAAAAACATTTCGACGGGAATTTGTTTCATAGTTGCAACCTTCAACAACACAAAAGTTTCTTTTTCTGACATGAAGGGAAATGTAATATCCTGGTCAAGCTCAGGTAAGTGTAATTTCCGTGGTTCCAGGAAATCCACTGCTTATGCTGCACAAGTTGTTACACAGGATGCTGGCAAGGTTGCCATGTCTCATGGAATGAAAGAAGTGGTCGTCAAAGTAAAAGGACCCGGAATGGGGAGAGACTCCGCTATCCGTGCCTTGCAGAGTTTAGGATTCACCGTTTCTACCATAATAGATGTTACTCCGGTTCCTCACAATGGCTGCCGTCCTCCAAAACGCAGAAGAGTTTAAGTTCATTATTTTGTAAATCACTTTATATTATGTCCAGATACACAGGCCCAACTACTCGTATTAATCGCCGCTTTGGTATGGCGATCTTTCCTGCCAATAAGGCATTTGAAAGAAGAACATATCCCCCTGGCCAACATGGCCCAACGTATCGGCGTAAAGTAAGCGACTATGGTGAGGGATTACTAGAGAAGCAAAAGCTTAGAATGCTGTATTGCCTTACAGAGAAGCAATTTAGAAATCTTTTTGAAAAGGCTAAAAGAAAACAAGGAGTTACCGGAGAAAATTTTCTGACACTTCTTGAAACAAGACTGGATAATGTTGTATATCGTCTTGGTTTTGCCAAAACCCGCAAGGCTGCTCGTCAGTATGTAAATCATGGACATATCTTAGTTAACGGCAAAAAAGTTGATATTCCAAGTTTTGCCGTTTCTGTTGGAGATGAAATCGGTGTTCGTGAAAAGACATCTTCCCGCCAACTGGCTACACGCAATCTTGAAGGAACTCAATATCACCCTTCCCCGCCTTGGGTCGATGTAAACGCAGACTCATTGCAAGGGACTGTTTCTAGATTCCCTCAAAATGATGAACTAGAGCAAAGCATCAATGTACAACTTGTGGTTGAATTTTACAGCCGATAAACATTTACCAACCAACTAATAAATCATCATGGCAACTAGATTAGGAAAGTTTGAATTACCCAACCGTCTCGTAAAGGAAGAAGATACTTCTACAGATACTTACGCAAAATTTATCGCAGATCCCTTCGAATCCGGATACGGCCACACCATTGGTAATGCATTTCGTCGCGTTCTCCTTAGTTCTATCGAGGGTGCAGCGATTTCATCGCTCAAACTTGATGGTGTGCAGCATGAATTCCAAAGTATCGATGGCGTAGTAGAGGATGTTACTGACATCGTTCTAAACTTGAAAAAGGTTTTAGTGATCAGCCACAAAGCTGACCCGGTTACGCTCACAATAGATGTCGAAAAAGACGGTGAAGTGACCGCAGGCGATATTTCACCTGCCGAAGGTATTGAAATCATCAATCCTGAACAAATTATTTTGACCACTGACCGGAAACTTCAGGTGACTGGTGAGATGATTGTCACGGTTGGTCGAGGTTTTTGCCTCGGTGAGGATAGTAAAAGTGATGAACAACCTATCGGGATGATCAATGTCGATGCCCTTTACAGTCCAGTTAAGTTGGTTAAGTACGAGGTGCAAAATACTCGTGTTGGGCAGATGACAGATTACGATAAATTACTTCTTGAAGTCACTACCGATGGCAGAATTACTCCTGACGATGCGCTCAAGCAATCAGCTGCTATTCTTAGGCATCACCTCGATGTGTTTGATCAAATCAGTGAAGAACAAATTGAATTTGAGAGTCATACTAAGGAGGTTAGTGAGGAGCAAAATCGTTTACGCAATCTTCTTAGTATGAGTGTAAATGAAATCGAACTTTCTGTTCGTGCTGCTAACTGTCTTAATAATGCCAACATTACAACCGTTGGAGAATTGGCAACGAAGAGTGAACCTGAAATGTTGAAATATCGTAATTTCGGTAAAAAATCTTTGAATGAAATTAAAGCAAAATTAGAACAGCTTGGGCTTTCCCTGGGAATGAAATTTGAAAGTCGTTTGCTCGAGACTGCTGCAAACTAATTTTAATCCACGAAGATGAGACATCGTAAACATAATCACCAACTCGGAGTAAAGACAGCCCATCGTACATCTATGTTGGCAAATTTGTGTTGCTCCCTTATTGAAAATGGTAGGATCAAGACAACTCTTGCCCGAGCGCGGGCTTTGCGTCCTACTATTGAAAAGATCATAACCTTAGCCAAGAAAGCTCATCTCGCACAAGATACAGCCAAGAAGATTCACTATCGCCGGTTAGCAATTTCTAGGCTGCGTAGTAAAACTGCCACCAAGAAGTTATTCGATGAGTTAGTCGAGCAATTTGCTACTCGTGAGGGTGGCTATACTCGGATTTATAAATTAGCTTTGCCCCGTTTAGGTGATGCGTCCGAAATGGCGTTAATCGAATTTGTTGAAGAAGCTGCTTCTAAAAAGAATAAAAAGAAGGCAAAGAAATCCTCCAAAAAATCTGTTCCTGAAAAAGATGAACCTAAGGAAGAAACAGAAAAAGAGGAGACCTCAACACCTGTAGCGACTGAAGTAGCAGAATCTGATGCAGAGTCAGGCACAGAAGATGCTCAAGGCGAGGAGACTGCTGAGCAGGAATCTTCTTCTGATACTGGAGAAGACAGTGCAACTGAAGAGGTTAATGAACAACCCGAAGTAGAAGAATCTGCGGAAGACCCTAAAGTACAAAAAGAAGATTCGGAAGAATCTAAATAAATTTCTGCCACTCCGTTAGAAGGCAGAATTATTTCTGTCTTTGTTATTCTTTTCCTTGAGGAATGCTTGTAGTTGGTTTGTGTTTCTTTATTTAACTTAGAGTATTTATTTTAGCATTATGCCACAAACAATAGTTGTTCTTGATTTTGGATCCCAATACACCCAAGTCATCGCAAGAAGGATAAGAGAAGCCAATGTATTCTCTTCTGTTCTTCCATATAATTCAAAACTCTCCGACATTCGGAAACAAAATCCAGTCGGAATAGTGCTTTCTGGTGGTCCTGCTAGTGTATTTGCAAAAGATTCACCAAAACCTAACCCTGGTATATTCAAACTAGGGGTGCCCATTCTTGGAATCTGCTATGGTTTACAATTAATGGGTAAAATGCTTGGCGGAGAAGTGAAATCAAGTGATCGAAGGGAGTATGGTAGAGGTACTTTATCAATCGAAAGAAAAGGAACACTATTTAGTGGCTTACCAGCTAAGCTGTCTGTTTGGAATTCTCATGGTGACTCCCTGGCAAACCTACCAAAAGGTTTTCGAGCTTTAGCTAAAACAGAAAATTCTTCTTATGCCGCGATTGAGGATTCTAAAAGAAAATTCTTTGGACTACAGTTTCATCCGGAGGTTGAGCATTCAGAAAAGGGAAATGAAGTTATCAAGAATTTTCTTACCAAAGTTTGTGGATGCAAGGGCGATTGGGATATGGGAGACTTTCTTAAGGCGTCTATAGATCAAATCCGTGAGGTCGTTGGTAAGGAAAGGGTTATTCTTGGTTTAAGTGGTGGTGTCGATTCTTCAGTTGCTGCCGCACTTATTCATCAAGCAATAGGAGATCAACTCACATGTATATTTGTAGACAATGGTCTTCTTCGGCTTCATGAGAGAGAACAAGTAAAAACGCTCTTTAAGAATCATATTCCAGGGAAACTCCGCGTCGCAAAAGCTGGATCTCTATTTTTAAGGAAGCTGAAAGGCGTAAAAGACCCTGAGAAAAAAAGAAAAATCATTGGGAAAACATTTATAGAAGTTTTTGACCAAGAAGTTTCTAAATTGGGAAAAATAGATTTTTTGGCTCAAGGAACCCTGTATCCTGATGTTATTGAAAGTGTTCCTGTGGGGGGTAACCCGGCAGCACTTATTAAAAGCCATCATAATGTTGGAGGCTTGCCAAAGAGAATGAAGTTAAAGCTTCTTGAACCTTTAAGGGAACTTTTCAAGGACGAGGTAAGAAATCTGGGTCGAGAATTGGGTCTCCCTGAATCTGTGCTTATGAGGCATCCATTTCCTGGTCCAGGTTTAGGTGTTAGAGTTGTTGGAGACTTATCCCAAACAAAGCTTAAAGTTTTAAGGGAAGCGGATCATATTTTCATTGAAGAGCTATTTAAGCATAAACTCTATCATAAATTGTGGCAGGCATTCTGCGTATTCTTGCCCGTCCGAAGTGTAGGCGTTATGGGGGATGAAAGAACCTACGAAAATGTAATTTGCTTACGAGCAGTAACAAGCTCGGATGCGATGACTGCAGATTGGGCACAGTTACCAGATAAATTTCTTCGAAAAGTTTCCAATCGCATAATTAACGAGGTCAAAGGAGCCAATCGTGTTGTTTACGATATTAGCTCTAAGCCACCAAGTACAATTGAATGGGAGTAGTCATTTCTTGTGAAATTAGAGTTGGAATACAAAATTTTCACACCCAGTCTACTAGAAGAGATTGAGAAGTTTGCCACTTCCACAAATGTAGATGCAAGTATAGCGTCTACAGTCTCTGAGATTTTGCAGGATGTGAAAACTCATGGAGATCAGGCATTGGTTGAAAGAACTTTGCTCTATGACAAAGCAAATTTAAATAAATCTGAGCTCCGTGTGCCGTCTTATCAGATTGAGCAGACATCCTCCTCACTATCTTCTGCCCATAAAGATGCGATCGAGGACGCGATCGAAAATGTAACTCTTTTTCATCAGCAAAATCTTCCCCAGAATTGGCAAAGCAAGAATTCACATGGAGCCAATATTGGAGAGAACTATTATCCTATTAACCGGGTAGGCCTTTATGTGCCTGGCGGAAATGTACCGTTGGTATCAACGGTCATTATGACAGCAACCTTGGCTAAAGTTGCAGGAGTTAATCATATAGCTGTGACGACGCCCCCGAACCCTGACGGTACCATTTCCCCAGAATTGCTGGCAGCGTTAGGTATTCTGAAGGTAGATGAAGTATATAAGGTCGGCGGAGCTCAAGCGATAGGAGCACTGGGGTACGGTACAGAATCAATTCAATCAGTTGATAAAATCTTTGGACCGGGAAATGCCTTTGTCAATGAAGCGAAGAAACAAGTTTTCGGCACAGCTGGAGTAGATTTACTTCCGGGACCAAGTGAGGTTATGGTTATCGCTGATGAAACTGCTGAGCCTGCTTACATTGCAGCAGCCCTGATTGCCCAAGCTGAACATGGGTCTGGTAAGGAAAAAATTTATTTAATTTTCACTAAAGAAGTAAATTTTGAAAATATTGTTAGCGAAATAGAGGATCAAATACCTAAACTTTCTCACAGTGAATCGATTCTAAATATTTTTCAGAAGGGTTTTTTGGCTATTCTTTCTGAGAATCTTGAAGATGTTGTAAGGGTTGCTAATTTTATCGCACCTGAGCATCTGGAACTACAGGTAAAGGATGAAAGCCTGGGTTATTTACAGAAAGAAATCAATACAGCTGGTGCTCTTCTATTGGGTCATTACAGTGCCACCGCTCTTGGTGATTTTGTTGCAGGCCCAAGTCATGTGCTACCCACTGGTCGTTCTTCCCGCTTTTCTTCCGGTCTGAGAATAGAAGATTTTTTCCGCCGCACCAGTATCATACAATATGATGAAGCCAGTCTTCAAAAGGCATCCCAATCAGCCCTGCTCTTTTCGGACATGGAGAAGTTGGACGGTCATGGGAATTCAATTTCCATTCGGTTAAAAAAGGATTAAACCAAATGGATGACTGGTTGAAGAGGTTTGTTCCTCCTGAAATTCTTTCAAGAAAGAGTTACACTCCAGGTTTTCAGCCCAAAAGTGAGGGAAACTTGGTTAAACTGAATACCAATGAAAATCCCTACCCGCCCAGTCCTTTGGTTGCAAATGCCGTTCTAGAGGAGACTAAAAGACTGCACTACTATCCGGAACCCACATCTTCTAAGCTTCGAAAACTCATTGCGCAAAAGCATCAAGTGGAACAAAGCCAAGTAATCATAGGAAATGGTTCTGATGATATACTGAATTTATGTGTTCGTGCATTTTCAGATTCGAAACGCTCGGTTGGAATGTTGAACCCAAGTTATTCTCTGTATCCCACATTGACTTCCCTTCAAAGATCTAGTCTGGCTCTCATTGAATTTAGCGATGATCAATTTGATCTTCCTTTGGAAAAAATTATTTCGAGCGGAGTAAATTTGTTTTTTTTAACCAA
>Ga0181563_10003380_pt1 | contig 15222 bp, 10 predicted proteins | sample 011ome_25_FD_133759 | JGI IMG/M metagenome (GOLD analysis project Ga0181563, IMG submission 133759) | Coastal salt marsh microbial communities from the Groves Creek Marsh, Skidaway Island, Georgia - 011512CT metaG (megahit assembly) | ecosystem: Environmental > Aquatic > Marine > Intertidal...
AAGGATCATTGCGAGTTCCATGATGTATGGATTTGGGTTGGTTGTGTTGTCTTAGTGGTGTGCTTCCTGGGTGGCCTCACCGAAGTAGAGCGCCGCGAGCAGGGTAAATACATACGCCTGCAAAAAGGCGACCAGGAATTCAATCAGGTACATGAAAATCATGAAGAGCGTGGAGAACACGCCTGTACCCAAGCCTACACCCGAGCCGAACTGAGCCCCCAGGAGGAAAATCAGCGAGGTGAAAGCCAAAATGATGATGTGTCCCGCCGTGATGTTCGCCGTAAGACGAATCATGAGTACCGTCGGCTTGATGAACAAGCTGGCAACCTCAATGGGCACCAGAATGAACTTGATGGGAAGCGGAACACCCGAAGGCCAAAGGATGTGACTCCAATAGTGCTTGTTTCCAGAAACCGTCGTGATGATGAAGACCAGCGTGGCCAAGACGAGGGTAATCCCCAGCGTGCCGGTGATGTTGAATCCACCGATAAAGGGTATCAGACCCAACAGGTTGCAAAAGAAGATAAAGAAGAAGACCGTCAACAAGAAAGGCAGGTAGCGGTCTGCCTTCTTTTTTCCAATGCTCGGAACGGCCACGTCGTCACGGATGAACATAACCAGGGGCTCGAGCACATTCTGAAGACCTTTAGGGGCCTGGCCCTTGCGCTTGGTATATCCACGTGCTGCGCTTCCAAAAAGAAAGAGCACCAGTCCCATCATAAGCAACATTCCGAAGATGCTCTTCGTGATAGACAGGTCTACCACATCAACGCCTCCATGACCACCGTGGTCGTGATCGGCATGATCATCATGGCCATGGTCATGACCGTGGCCGGAGGGGTTGTGATCGTGAACGGACAAAGCCCCGTGGTGCATGGTATACCAAAGGCCCGAGGCACCCTGGTGGACCGCGCCGTGACCACACGCACTGCTCATGAAGAAATCGACACCCCCTGTTTCGGGAACGTAGATGATGCAAGGCAGTGGGATGTGAACATCACCAAAGAGATGGATCTCATGGGCATCCGCAATGTGATTGACAATGAAGTCACTTGGGTTGAAGTCACCTTTAGGGGACTCGGAACCCGCAACATCCATTGCGCCAAAACCCAGAAGGAACAAGCCCAAAGTGAGGCTTTTCATACAGCTCCGTAGAATACGGTGGGAGAGCGCTTTCATAATCGCGACCTGCGAATTTGGGTGCGAAGATAGTATCCGATTTCCTTCCTGCTTGCCCTCATGGAAAACAGCGGCAAAGAACTTTCAACGCGGGTCCGTGGGTGGCACGGTATGCCGCATGGATTCAGCTATGAGAATTCCCGTAAAGGCCAGGTAAATGAGGTACGCTGCCACCCCAAAAACCCTCGGGTCTGGGTACTTGCCCAACAGATAGGCCAGCACGATACCCAGCATCAGAAACATCTTTATCATAGTGAGACCCATGACTTTGCGCACGTGACTTCCTGAAGTCGCCCCCTCTCGCGGCCGCAACCATCGCTCCAAAAGAGGGGTCAACAAGGTAAAAACGACAACAATGGCAGTCAGCGGCATACGAACAGCTTCCGTCATCAGGGGTGGAGTCAACGTATGAACAAGGAGGAGTGATCCCAGTGTGGTCAAGGCCACCAATGCGATGAACTTCATTTGGAAAGGCTTCTGAATACGGTTGTAAATGAGGCCGCCATGCCAAGAAGGGCACACAAAGCCGTTCCCCATGCCACCCCATGACCTGAAGCTTGGTCCCACCGGTGTCCCAACCAAGCGCCCCCACCTATACCCACGGCAAGGGTCGTCGCCACCCCCATATGCCGCATGGCGCCGGCGCCACCGTCAGGCCGATTGTTGGAGGGGGGTAGCTTCTCCACTGCCTGAAAGGGATTCCTTGCGGTCTGAAGACGCCACCTGCATTTCAGGCTCAGCGTCCAATCGGCAAGTTCCTACGATCTGTGCGCCAGCCTCCACAGCCATTCGGCCGTATTGAATTTCCCCATCTACCCGACTGGACGCCTTCAGGCTGAGTAAACCCGCAACGCGCAGTTCTCCAAGTACCAAGCCTTCGGATTCACAGTCCATGCAATCCACGCGACCTTCCACCTTGCCGCTCTTTCCTATGACCAGTCGACCCGCAGTGTGAATGTCACCTTTGAACGACCCGTCGATCCGGATACTCCCCTCACTTCGGATGCTGCCCTCCATGTGGGTTCCCTCCACAATGCGGTTTATGCCTTGCTCGAACGAAACGTCCTGTGTCCGGTTTCTTGCCATGTTCTCAGTTATGTGCACACAAAGGGCCTATCGCGCACCCCGAAGGTAATATTGGTCGAAGAACATGAGGTAACCATCTACGTTCTTCCCCTTGAAGAGCTCAACATAGTTCTCCGTGTGGATAACGAAAACCTTGTAACCACTGGTGTTGAAGTCGATCATGCTCTCCCGGTTGGTTGTGAGCACATTGTAGTAATCCAAGGCCCGGTCCTTGCGCACGAACTCTTTCACCAACACGAGTTGGTTTTCCCGATCCAGCAAATTGCTCGTCACCTTGAGGTTCGCACTGGCAAAATATTGGCGGTTGAAGTCCGACAGCGCCGCCTTGGCCTGATCTGCCCCTCCATCCTCTACGGGGATAATGACCCCGAGGTAATGATCGAGTACGGGGTTATCCGTGAAGCTCCCCCAGTCGGGCAATGAAGGGACGGCGTCCGCCTTCTTCTTTTCCTTTTCTTGGCCGACGCCCAAACCCGCCAGGATTTCTCGTGCGGCCACCCCTTGCTCTGTGGAATCACACGAGGCCACGACTTGGTTCAATGCCTCGATGTAGTTTTCGCGGCTGCGCGCACGTCCGTCCAGCCAGCCAATGCACTGAGCCCGAAGAAACCCATAGGGACACGCCTGCGTGTGGTCAGCCACTGTATCCAACGCAGCGTTGATTTCAGTCAAGATTTCTTGGTAGTCCTTTTGTGCGTAATACCGGATAACATGAGCCTCATAAGCCGCCAACTCATCCAATCGACGCTGTTCTTCAAAGTCAACAAAATCCGGGTCGTCCACCAATTGTGCCCATTCGCTATCGGGGTAGCGCAAGGAAATTTGATCGGCCCAATACTGTGAATTGCACGTTCCGCAGAAGGGGTTCGTGTAATTTTCGGTTTCCTCCAGGAAGAGATAGGTACGATAGAGTTGATAGTGAGCCAATGGATGCTCTGCGCTTTCCTCATAGCGGTCAATCAAATCCACCCAAGCCTCAATGGCATTGTCCGAGTCCTCCAGCTTCTCCTTGTAGATGACGCCGCTTTGATAGACGGCCGTAGCCGTTTCAACATCTGCAGTAGTTCGCTCCTCCACCCCGCAAGGAAGCCCCTCCATCAACTCTTCAGGGGTGGGCAACTCACCGCTTGCTGAAAGCAAATCTCCTGAAGCCAGGTCGTCGGCCACATCCTCAATGGTTCCAAAACCCGATGCCAACTTTCTACTCCTGCGCCAATCGTCTTCGAGGGGGCGGTCTCCCCAGCGATCCACAAAATAGGATTGGCCCGCGGTGCGCAACCGAGGGTTGTATGGCCAAAATGCCGTTGCGCTGCCTGGTCCATTCAGGCTCGCCTCCAAGGCTTCTTCCGCCAACCGCTCCGCTTCTGCAGCTGCCTCCTCCTGTGCCATCCGCAAATCTTCAATGATTTCTTCCAGGCGGGCGTAACGCTCGCCATCGTCCAAATCGCACAACTCACGAAGGCTGTCGTTCCTAACAATGATGGTCAATTGTTCCACCAGTTCAGTCAAACTGCGCGCATTGTTTCGGACCTCAGCATATCTAGGGTGGTCCTCATCCATATTCGCAAGGGTGCTATCGTAGTATGCTTGAGCAAGCTCGTAATCACGGTCTTCCAGATGCAAATCAGCGAGGGCCAAGAAGCTTTTCATCCGAGGCCGGCGGTTACCGGAGTCCTCGGCCAGAGCGTCCCGCAAATAATCCATTCCCTCCTCTCGGTTCAACTCTTCCAACTCCACCTGCGCCAGGGCGTAGAATACCTGGTCACGATAATCCTCGTTCTTATCGTCGTCCAGCATATCGAAGAAGATCTCACGGATCTCTTCGCTTCTTCCGCCCCGACGGTCGTAAGCCAAAGCCTGCTGCATGCGCGCCTGAAACTCCATCTCGTAAGGCGTGCGGAGCTTTACCACCTCCTCAAACAAATCAATGGCCTGTTTTTTGCGGCCATATCGTTGTTTCAATTGAGCCAAAACGAATAGGGGACGAGCGCGGTCTCTCTTTTTCTTGATTAAGGGAATGGCCCGCTCAATCGAAGCCATGGCCTCCTCAAAGTTGTCTTGGGTCAATTGGAATTCAGCTTGAACGAGGAAGGCATCTGCCCTCAATGCATCAGAAGCATCGCGCTCACCTACTGCCTTGAGCAGGGCGGAGTTCGCCTTGGGCATATTGTCCTGTGCCATATAGGTACGGGCCAACCACGCTCCAGCCGCAACCTGGCTGTCCGGCTCCTTGTGTTTGCGCTGCAGATACTTGAACACCTCTTCTGCCATCACAAAATCCCCCTTGTAGAAATGCCCTTTGCCAATGATGGTGTAATTGTCGTCAATCCACCGATTCAATTGAGGCCGCTTGAAGTCCTTCTTCAGACTGGAAGGGGGGGTCATGGCGTGGCGGTCCACAACACGAGAACATTTTTCAATGGCCCTCTCCATCAAAGGATACAGGAAGTCCGCCTGCTCCTCCGAGCCGTACAGAAAAAGCGGAATGACCTCGTCCCAATCTTCATCGTGCGTTTCTGCCAGCTTCTGGTCCGCCTCCTCCATCGCCAGACGCGCGAAATGAAAACCGTTAAATCGAGCGGTTGTATTGTGATATGCGCGGTAAGCCCTGCCGTCTCTCTGGGTGGTACATCCCGACCACAACGTGACCAAGCCCAACAGTATGGTCAACGACCCCCAACTGCTAATATTGAACCGCCCCATCTTAATGGGTATGTGTCTTGGAAAGCGTCGAACCATGATTTGCAGCGTACATCCTGCCAACTACGAAGGCGCGAAAATATTGCAATAGGAGCGCCCCGTTGGCAAAATACCACGAAGCTTGGTGCGTTCTCTGCCATCTTTGAATCCGATGAAACGCAACAACCGTCCTGAAAAGGAAGCGCGTCCCCGCAACAATTACCGCCTGATTCTTCAGGAAGAGGTGACGTTTGAGGAAAAGTGGGCACTCCGGGTGAAACCCGGCCAACTGCGCTGGTTGGCCCTCGCTTCCATTATCGCCATCATCGGGTTGACATACACAATCGTAGCATTGACGCCAGTCCGTGAGTGGGTTGTGCCGGGGTACCTGTCCACGAAAACACGCAAAATGCAGGTCAAAGCGTGGCAAATGACCGACTCCTTGTCTCGGGAGTTGGATCGACAACAGCGATACATCGAAAACATGATGGCCCTGCTCGATGGCAGAGGTGTACCTAATGAATTTCAGTCCGCAACACCAACTGAAGACGAAGGATCCAGGTCCAACATCGAACCCAAACAAAGCCCATCCTTGGACCAACTGAGAAACGATGTCGCCGAAGAAGATGCCTTTTCCATCGGGCGACAAGGGGGGCTTCAAGAGGCGGGTATCTGGCTATCGCCAGTAGATGGTCGTGTCTCGGCCCCGTGGGATCCCGCCACAGGACATTGGGGTGTAGACCTCGTCGCGCCAGAGAACAGCCCGGTGAAAGCCGCTGGGCGCGGAACTGTCATTTTTTCTGGATTTACCGCGGGAGGGGGTCACACGGTCATCCTGCAACACGAGGGAAGCAGGCTGACGACCTACATGCACAACAGCCGGATTGATGTAAAAACAGGCGATCAAATCCAAGCGGGGGACGTCATCGCCATCATCGGGAATTCCGGGGACCACAGCACGGGGCCACACCTCCATTTCGAATGGTGGGAAAACGGGGTGCCCATCGACCCCACTTTGCGCATCAACCTGTAACCAGGCTTCAGCCAACGGAAGATTCCACGATGGTTTGGGACTTCCAATCCGTCATCGCCCGGAACTCCTGAAGGCGCGCATCCAAATCGGTGCGGCCAACTGTCCGAATGCCCTCCGTTCCAAAAGACTCGCAAGTGAAGCTTGCCAAGGCACTGCCTACGACAACGGCCTCCTTCATCGCCTCAAAATCAGTTCTTCCAAGTGAGGCCAGGTGCCCGATAAAACCACCGGCAAAAGTGTCTCCCGCACCTGTAGGGTCCACTACTTCTTCCAACGGCAGTGCCGGACAAAAGAAATAAGCCAGCCCTTCTTGACCCATATGGAAAAGCAGTGCTCCGTGTTCGCCCTTCTTGATGATCAAATACTGCGGCCCCATATCCAAAATGACGCGCGCCGCCTTCACAAGGCTGCGTTCACCAGATAGCTGTCGTGCTTCCTCATCATTAATGGTCAGCACGTCCACACGTCCGATGACGGCCTTTAAACCGTCCATTGCAATGTCCATCCAAAAATTCATGGTGTCCAGAACCACCATTTCGGGTGTGCCATCCATTTGATCCAGAACGGACGCTTGCAGGCTGGGGTCAATATTTCCGAGCATCAACCATTTCGCCTTCTTCCAGGCTTCGGGAATGACCGGCTGAAAATCGGATAACACATTGAGCTCCGTTTCCAAGGTGTCACGGCCATTCATGTCCATGTGATAAGATCCCGACCAAAAGAAACTCTTTTCCCCATTCTTACACTCCACCCCTTCCAACATCATGCCCGCGGAACGCATCGCCTCCATTTCAGGGCCGGGAAAGTCATCTCCGACAACACTGACCAAACCCGCACCCACACCCAGTCGACTCGCTGACCAACCGATGTAAGTTCCCGCTCCACCTACAATCCGCTCTCTATATCCAAAGGGTGTCCGAATGGAATCAAAAGCCACGGTGCCCACAACGAGCACGGAAGAAGAATCAAATAACATCTCAATGGAATTGAACCTCAAAGATAACGGCGTCATTACGCACACACCTCCGTTGCAATGATGATTGAAACGGCGTATCTTTGCGCACCCTTTGTAAAAAGGGTTGAGCATTCCCCTATAGCTCAGCTGGTTAGAGCGACTGACTGTTAATCAGTAGGTCCCTGGTTCAAGTCCAGGTGGGGGAGCAGAAAAAACCCCGGAGATGCACTCCGGGGTTTTCTTTTTCCTTTTCTTCTTATCAACCTGAATCAGAGCAAGTTGATTCGACTGGCCAGGAGGTCCTTGTAGCTGCCTCCAATGGGAATTTCCTTCTCCATATCCCTCACCTGAATCATGGAGTATTTGATGCTGTGAATCGCATCCAAATTCACGATGTAGCTCCTGTGCACCCGCATAAAACGGCGCTCATTGAGCTTATTTTCGACATCCTTCATGGTGCTATGGATGGTATAGCTCTGTTCCGGAGTGTGCACCACCACATAATCCTTCAACGCCTCAATGAAAAGAAGGTCGTTGTGATCAATCTTCATCAGTCGGCTGCGGTTCTTGACAAACAAGTACTCTGCCGTCTCTTTGTGTTCCGCCATATTCCGGAGGAACTCATTCTCCAGTCGAGCTTCTTGCTCCTTGGAGAATTTATGCATCGCCATTTCAATGCTGGTCTGAAGGTCCACATCCTTAAATGGCTTCAGCACATAACCATGCGGCTCAGCCAATTTGGCCTCTCCCAAAGTGCTTCGGTCTGCATATGCTGTCAAGAAAATGATGGGGACGTCCAACGTCCGTTTAATCTCTTCTGCCGCCGCAATGCCATTCATGTCCCCCTTCAACATGATGTCCATCAAAATGACATCCGGACGATATCGAATCGCCAAATCAATCGCGTCCTCACCATTGTCAGCGGTGGCGACGACGTTGTAACCAATCTTCTCGAGGGTTTGCTCGATGTCTTTGCGGACGATACTCTCATCCTCCGTCACCAGAATATTGATGGACATTTTCGGTTCTAGTTATCCCTAAAGTGTTGGTCGAATAGTTCGATGGAATGCGCGCGTCTATCCGTCAAACATGTTTTTAGGTCGCCGAAAGCTAATCAAAAACCGCGTACCCTCGTTGGATTCCGCTTTCAGCTCTGCATCTAGCTGTTCGCTCAACGCCTGAACCAAGTATAAGCCCAGCGAATCCCGGGTGCTCCAGTCGAAGCCTTCGGGCAAACCTACGCCATCATCATTCACCTCAATTCGCAATTCCTCCAAATCAGGTTGGTCAGGAACATCCTGAGCCTTCAAACGCACAGTAATGGTTCCCTTTTCCCTCCCAGAAAAAGCGTACTTCATTGCGTTCGATACCCATTCGTTCAAGATCAAACCACATGGAATCGCCTGATCCAAAGGGGCTTGTACATCATCGAGGTCTGTCACGAGTTCAACCATAGTCTCACTTCGGTAACTCTGAATGATGTTCCCTGCAATTCGGGTGATGTAACTGGGGAATCCGATCCGGGAGACATCCGTATTCTGATATAAGGTCTCGTGAATGATGCTCATGGTGGAAACCCGGTTCTGGATTTCCTCCAACCCCACAATGGTGCGGTCGTCATCCACAAATTTCTTCTGCAGATTGAGGATGGAATGAATGATCTGAAGGTTGTTTTTCACCCTGTGGTGTACCTCCTGAAGCAGAATCTCCTTTTCCTTCAAGGCCTCTCGGATTCGACCATCAATCTTTTTGCGCTCCGTGATGTCGTAGGCAATCGCGCTGATTTCTGCCTGTTCATCTTCAGGGGACTCAATGGGGTTCAAAAACAACTGCAACCACCGGCAGCCGCCTTCATCCGGGTCAGCTACTGCCCATTCAAATCGTTGAGGCGATCCTTTCAATGCCCGACCAAAACGGTCGTTGATGTCAAACCCGTTCCACGGAGCACTTCTCTCCACGACTTTCCTCAGCGCCTCAGTGGTTCCTGGTGCGTTTGGGTCCACCGAAGCTTCCAACGTCAACCAAGTCATGAAGTTGGCGTTGCCACTGGTGACGGAGAAATCATCGGAAGCTGTCCAAATGATGAAGTCTTCACCGGATTCCACAATGGAGCGCAACCGAGCCGTCGCTTCCTTCAAAGCGTTCTCAACAACGATGCGCTGTTCGATTTCACGCGTCAGTCCTTGGTTTGCCTCCTCTGCCAATTCTGCACGAATTCTCTCCTGCATCAAAGAATAACGATCCGTCACATCCGACAAATTCACCTGAACAGCAGGCTGACCATCGAAAATCGTCAACCTCCACTTGAGCATGACGCGGGGACCACCGCCGTCCAATTCCAACTCATACTCTCCCAGCATTTTACCCTTACGAGCATCCTTTCCGCTTTGCTCAATTCCCCCCGCCTCGTCCACCGGAAAAAGCGAAGCAAAATGAATGCCTTCGAGGTCATTTTCGACCTTCCCAAATAAATCGTGCGCCACCGGGTTCGCGTATCGAACCAGACCGTCTACCAAAATGACAATGCCATTGGGCGAGCTCTGCACCAATAGGCGAAAACGCTCCCGCTCCTGGACCAAATCGAATTCAATGCGCTTCCGATCCGACACGTCATACATCATCCACACTTCCGAACCGTCTTCAAGTCGACCCTTACCAATGTCCAGGTGCAAGACCTCACCTAACCGATTCGTCAATATCCAATCGGCCCGATCAAACACACCGCTACCCGGTATGGGTTCCAGGTTACCCATTCGTTCGAATCGCAATTGTGCGACTGTATCTCCCACCACTTCTTCAGGGTGTTCCACCCCCATCATCACGAGAAAGCGAGAGTTCACGTCCAACACAACGCCATCCTGAACCAATGCAATTCCTTCTTGAGCGATGTCTGTCAATCGACGATAATGCGCTTCTCTATCCTGCAAAGCTTGCTGTCTGAACCGCTGTTCGCTAATGTCCATAAGCTGCATTAACCCCTTGCCGTTGGGAGCAGGGGACAAACGCACTTCACATTGAAATCGGGATCCTCCCGGTCTCTCAATTTCAAGCTCCATCCGAATCGGAACACGCTCTTCCTCCCCAACCGAGCCCCAACGATCCTCGAAATAAGAACGGTCTTCCCTACGCCATTGAAAAGCACTGTCCCCACACCAATCAAAAGGAGCAAAGTCCTCTACCAACCCTAAAAGGAATCGGGCCCTATCGTTACCATCAATGACTTGGTTACCGTCCAATAGGAGAATGGCAACAGGCAATGAATCCATCCACTCAGCCGGCCAAAAAGCGCCCCTTTTGTCTCTGCCTTCACTCATCGATCCGTCTTGGCTCCGTTCACTTTTACAATGATGCCCGATCGATACTGGCGAATCAAACGAACCACACCGTAAACATCGAAATACCTCCAATTTCCCTCTGGCAATCCTCCTTCGTAACCGCCCACAGAAGAACGAACACCATTGGGCCAATACCGAATATGTTGTCCAACAGGAATTCCTGCCACGAATGAACCCTCAAACCTCAAGTTGCCATCAGGATCCGAATGTCGCCAAAGACCATCTTTCTCCCCGTCCAAATAGGACCCCTGTCTCAAATCATCATTGACGTGTTCCTTCCATAGACCCTGCTTGTATCCCCGCTCATATTCACCGCGCGCCAGTGTGTCTCCCGATACGGACAACTCCATGAATTCGCCATTCTCCCTGCCTTTTCTATACCGTTCGTCCCTGTGCAAAGCACCATTCAAATGAAACCATCGCCAGCGTCCATGCCAATCTCCTTCCCTGTATTCTCCCTCCTGTTCCACAGAACCATCCTGTCGAAAGAAGCGCCAACTGCCTTCGCGCACTCCATTCAAATATTCTCCCTCTGCCTTAGCCGTACCATCCTTCCAATACAACGTCCATTCACCCGTTCTCCTTCCAAGAGTGTCTAGCATTCCCGCCGCATTCAAGATTCCTTCTCTGAACACCTTGACCTCAACCAAATGTCCATTTTCATCGAAAAACCGATGGGTACCCATCGGATCATTCTCCCTCCACGGACCTGAACGCGATACCTGACCATTGGCGTGAAATGCTTTACGCAAATCCAATGCCACTGCTTCTGGTGCATCCTCCACAAGCTCTCCTCTCCGGTAGGTTTCCGTGCGTTCTAAGTCACCATTCCTGCTGAAGTACTTGAACACCCCTTCTTCCCTATCCCGTTCATAAGAACCTTCCTTTCGCACCCTGCCATTGGGCCAGAAGGTCATCCATTTGCCCATTTTCCTGCCTTGGCCATCATACCGATTAACCTCCTCCACCCAACGCAGCAAATCAGCACGATAACCCATTCGTTTGATGATGCGGCCTTGATTTCCATCTTCCACTGCAAACTCCATCGCTACTCCCTCCTTTTCCCCCTTCCTCCAAGGAATCCGACTTGTCTCTATTCCCTGCGCATTAAATCCTCGTTCATCTCCTTGCAAAGTATCCTGCACCCAGGGCAACGACCTCACCTTGAAGCCTAGAGAATCCCATTGGACTTCCTCGCCCTGTTTCCATCCCTTCTCGTAGAACAAGGTGGTTTGCAATCGGCCCTTCTCGTCATAAAAAACCCACTCTCCGTCTAGATTTCCATCCCTCCAATTGCCCTCACTCTTTCGGGTCCCATCTGGATGAAAAGACAACCAATACCCAAAAGGAACACCTCCAACCAGCATTCCACGGCTACTGACAGATCCATCAGAATATCTATACACCACTTCCGTGCTGTCTTGAGCAAGCAGACCGCCCAAAAACATGAACCCTACACAACCCGCGAAAACCCTGAACCGAATCACCACCGCAAGTTGGCAAGGGAACGGTGAAGCTCTTCCCTGGACAGATGAGATTTTAACCCACACTATAGATATTATTCTTTTCTTTAAAAAAGAGATAGACATAGTCATAGGTCTGTGGATATCCGGGATAACTCTCGTTCGGTTGAACGCATAGACGTTTTCATCCACAGTAAGAACAGACTTATCACGGACTTTCAAGTACACAGCACCGTTGGAAGACAGAGAATTGGTACCGTAATCCACAAGGTGTTGGAATTGAGGAATAATTCAGAGAATGGAATCTCTTCAAAGCCGACATGTGGAAATACCCTCTTTTTCTGGTGGGTATGAAACGGAAAGAAGGGGTGTTTGAAATTTGGAAGTTGACCCCACTTTTATCAAGCCACCAGGCGGACGTGATTTCCAAATTTTCTTGTGTGGAGGTTACCCACAGCTTAAGGTGCGAATTCACATTTTCTTGTGAATGGGAAACGGCACTTTTTCGGGGGAACTTCGAGGCATGAGGATTCACTTGGGAAACGATCATGCTGCCGGAGAATTGAGGACGGTGTTATTGGCTTGGTTGACAGAACGCAAGATTGAAGTCGTGGACCACGGCACGCAAGGAAACCAAAGTGTGGACTATCCCGATCACGTTCATCCATTGGCAGAGCAAGTAGCGAACCACGGTGAAATGGGAATTCTGATTTGCGGTTCAGCGAATGGAGTAGCCATGACGGCCAACAAGCACGCAGACATTCGAGCAGCCATCGCGTGGCGTCCAGATATTGCGCGGTTGGCAAGAGAACACAACAACGCCAATGTTATTTGTCTACCTGCACGCTACCTGGCCATATCAGATGCTTTGGATTGTGTAGCTGCTTTTCTGGATACCCCGTTCGAAGGGGGACGACATGAGCGACGCGTCGCTAAAATTTCATGTGCATGAACCGTACAAACTTTCTTTTCATCCTGGTTTTTTCTACCGGTATCTCAACGGTCCAAGCCCAAGTACTGCAACACTTGGACAGTGCAAACCATTGGGCTGAGACCATAACTGCAGACGACCTTTCGCGTCAATTGCACATCCTTGCGGCTGACTCCATGGAGGGCCGAGAAACGGGAAAGCCAGGACAACGGATGGCTGCGGAATACCTGGCATCACAGTTCATGTCAATGGGTCTTCAACCCATCAACGGCAGTTATTTCCAAGATGTACCCTTGAAGGTGAGCCAGTTAAAAGGTGGCGTGTTGGATTTGAATGGCAATAAGCTTCTGTTCAAGGATGATTTCGTGCCATACCCAGGCATTGAAGTCGGCGATTTGGAGGGAGAAGCAGTGTTTGTGGGATACGGAATCCAGGAGGGTGAATGGAACGACTACGCGGATGTGGATGTGCGCGGAAAAGTTGTGGTTTACATGACAGGTGAACCCGGCGATGCGGATCGTGGATACACCCTCTCGGGCACGAAGGACGCCAGTCGATGGAGCCGCGACCCTTCAGCCAAGAGACAGTTGGCAGACAGCTTGGGTGCCCTGGCTGTATTGGCGGTTTCGGATGAATTCCAGACGTTGAGGTCGCGTTTGGTGCCCTGGCTCAGTCGCGAGCGCATGCGATTGGATGTCGAGCGCAAGGGTGAGGGAACCGATTTGCCAACCTTATTGGTTTCAGAGGATGTACTTCTGCGTGTGACCGGTTGGAAGTCCATGAAGGATGTGCGGAAGAAGTGGCCCAAAAGAAAACTGAAGGGAACAGGGCTTGGAACGGCCAGCCTTAGTCTGGCTCGAAAAGATGAAAAAGTGGTGGCGACCAATGTGTGGGGGGTATTGCCAGGCACGGATTCGCTGTTGTCATCGGAAATCGTGGCATTGACCAGTCACTATGATCATGTGGGTATTGACGCAGAAGGGTTGATATACAATGGGGCTGATGATGATGGCAGTGGAACCGTGAGCTTATTGGAAAATGCAGAAGCATGGACGTTGGCCGCTCAGGCGGGCGCCGGTCCTCGTCGAACGATGCTGTTTATGGCATTTGTCGGGGAGGAAAAGGGGTTGCTGGGGTCAGAATGGTATGCAGACCATCCGGCCTTTCCTATGGACAAGCATGTGTGCGATCTGAACATGGACATGGTAGGGCGATTCGATGAAGCACACCTGGATGATGATCGCTATGTGTACTTGATTGGCAGCGATAAGCTCTCCAGTGAGCTTCACGAAATCAGTGAAGCGGTGAATTCAGAGCACGTGGGTCTGGCTTTGGATTACACCTTCAATGCTCCGGACGATCCAAATAGGTTCTACTACCGAAGCGACCATTACAATTTTGCGAAGAATGGCGTTCCTGTGATATTCTATTTCAGTGGTGTACACGAGGATTACCACGGCCCTGGGGATACCCCAGACAAGATTCGTTACCCGAAAATGGCGGAAATCGGAAGGCTGGTTTTCCTCACGTCATGGGAGGTTGCCAATCGCGACGAGAAGTTGAAGGTGGATCGGGTCAACGATTTTCCGAGCGACCGCTGAGCGCGGATGTCATGGCCGACCGTTCAAGTTCGTATTTGACTCCTGTGGCAGGGCCATTGAACCCGGAATGAATCCACGGCGCATCGAGATCAGGATGTAAAACGACGGTGGTAGGAAAGCTCACCACCCGATCCAAAAAAGGAAGAAGGTTTTGGGCCTCGGATTTGGACGCGGGCCCAACAAGCGTGATGTCCCATCGGTCTTCGTAACGCCAGAGTTGCATTTCCTCCGCGTATTGCTTGAGTCGACGCAATGCACGCTTTTCTCCATTGGGTTGTTCCAAACCGCGTTCGAATGCAAGGGTATGGACACGCACATTGTGGAACTCCTGCATGAGATCTCGCAATAGGCGGTGTTCATCGAGGCAGTTGGGGCACCAACTGCCCATGACGCTCAGAATGTGAACGGAATCTCGGTGTTCCGTCCAATTCCAGCTGGTTTCATCGGCCATCAGGTTTTTACCTGAAAACGACACGGGCAATCCGGTCCAAACGGCTTCTTGGCCGTCGGAAAGAGGCTCGTGGTGGGCAGAATGCCGTTCACCGCTCATCGGCGTACCAAAGTGGTGTCCGCTGGCAAACCACCCATCGGTGATGCTGTCGCCTTCGAATTTGCCGGTGAACTTGAAAAGGTGTGCCCCATCAAAGGTTTGCAGCGTCAAATGTTGATCGGTCACATCTCCGTGCAGGTATCGAAAGTCGCCCGTGGCGGTTTCAATGGTTCCCTCTGCTTTTCCGTTGGTGCCCACCTGCATGACAAGGTCTCCATACCAGGGATCTTCCCGTCCGAAATTCAGGCGCCAAGAACGGGTGTTCAGGGGTTCCAGTGGTCGCGTATTGGCTGCTTCATTATCCTCGGAAGGCACCCAAGAGCAGGGCACCTCGTAAGGTGTATTGCCGGTCCTGAGTACATCCGTCCAGACGCCTGAACCTTCCGGCCCAAGGCAAAGGAGTCCATTGA